>Ga0070699_100005871_pt1 | contig 10721 bp, 6 predicted proteins | sample KBSK1503metaG_FD_65473 | JGI IMG/M metagenome (GOLD analysis project Ga0070699, IMG submission 65473) | Corn, switchgrass and miscanthus rhizosphere microbial communities from Kellogg Biological Station, Michigan, USA - KBS K1-50-3 metaG | ecosystem: Host-associated > Plants > Roots >...
GCACTTCGCCATGAGCGACCGGTTCTTCAACACCACCTTTGGGCCATCCACTCTCGGCGCCCTCAATCTGATCAGCGGCCAGACGCATGGCGCGTCGCCAGACTCGCTGCCGTCGGAAGTGATCGCAGGCTCCCTCGTCAGCGATGTGCCGCCGCGTTACGACGACTGCGCGGCCGGCGGCGAAACGGTCGCGATGAGCGGGCGGAACGTCGGCGACCTGTTGAACGCCAAGGGGGTCACGTGGGGCTGGTTCCAGGGCGGCTTCGCGCCGTCCTCGGTCGTGGGGGGCATCGCCAGGTGCGACACCGCCCACGTGGGCAGCGACGGGCAGACCTACGAGGACTACGTCCCGCACCACGAGCCTTTCCAGTACTACGCCTCGACCTCGAACCCGCACCATCTTCCGCCGTCGTCGGTCGCCAGGATCGGCCGCACGGACCGGGCGAATCACCAGTACGATCTGCGCGATTTCTGGGCCGCAGCGGCGGCTGGGAACTTGCCCGCGGTCAGCTTCCTCAAGGCCCCCGCCTATCAGGACGGCCACCCCGGGAACTCGTCGCCCCTGGCCGAGCAGGGATTCATCGTCAATACCTTGAACCGGCTTCAGAAGTTGCCGGAGTGGCGGCAGATGGCGGTCGTCGTCACCTACGACGACTCGGACGGCTGGTACGACCATGTGGCGGGCCCGATCGTGAACCACTCGCAGACGACCCTCGACGCGGCGATCTGCAACGGCGCGGCGCCCGCGCTCGGCGCCTACCAGGGCCGCTGCGGCTACGGGCCGCGGCTGCCACTCCTCGTGATCTCGCCGTTCGCGAAGCCGAACTACGTCGACCACACGCCCACGGACCAGTCATCGATCCTCCGGTTCATCGAGGACAACTGGGACCTGGGCCGGATCGGCGACCACTCGTTCGACGAGCTCGCCGGCTCCCTCCTGGGCATGTTCGACTTCGATCATCCGCCGGCCGGGAAGCTCTTCCTCGACCCACAGACCGGTCTCCCCCTGCCCCGCGGCGCCGCCCAGTAACGTCAGCGCTCGCTTCGAGCCGCGTGCCCTTGATGGAATGATTCCACCTCGGCACAGGGCGTGGGCTCGCCCCCGGGTCAATTTCCGGTAATCACGTGACCAGCCTTTCCGGAACACTCAGGGTTTTGCCGTTGACAAATCCATTTTATTGCGGATTGATTACGTTCCGATGGCGTCGATCCTGTGTGAAACAGTCGCGCTGCTCCGCCACTGACGTGAGGCGAGGGGGTGCACTTTGGGTATGACTCTCGGAGTCTTCGGCACAGGCTACGCGGGGCTGGTCACGTCGGTGGGGCTCGCTGAGGTTGGCCATACCGTGACGGCGATCGACAAAGACCCGGACATCGTGGCCAGACTTTCGGATGGCAAGCCGACCATCCATGAGGCCGGTCTCGAGGAGTTGCTGACCGCCAACCTCGAGGCCGGGCGGCTCAGGTTCACCACGCGGGCTGAGGACGCGGCGTCCGGGTCCGACATCCTCTTCCTCTGCGTGGGAACCCCGGCCCGTGCCGATGGACGGCTCGACCTCTGCCAGGTCGAGGAGGTTGTCCGCACTATCGCGCCGCTGCTGGACGGCTACAAGCTCATCGTGGAGAAGAGCACTGTCCCCGCCCGGACCGCCTACTGGATCGACTGGGCCATCCGGCGGCTGGCCGGACGGGAGCGCGAGTTCGATGTCGCCAGCAATCCGGAGTTCCTCCGCGAGGGGTCGGCGGTTCGCGACTTCCTGCAGCCGGACCGGATCGTGATCGGCGCCGATACCAGCCGCGCGCGCTCGCTGCTGCTCGACCTCTACGAACGGAGCTTTGCCTGCCCGATCGTCGTGACGAGCGTCACCACGGCCGAGTTGATCAAGCAGACGGCGAACGCCTTTCTCGCCACCAAGATCTCGTTCATCAACTTGGTGGCCGACCTGTGCGAGGAACTTGGCGTCGACGTGGCGACCGTGGCCAGGGGGGTCGGCCTGGACCCTCGGATCGGCCCCCACTTCCTGAACGCGGGGCTGGGCTTCGGCGGCTCCTGCCTGCCCAAGGACCTGAGCGCGCTGATCCGGGTGGCCGAGGACGAGGGCGTGGATGTCGGCATGCTCAGAGCGGTCGAGCGCGTCAACACGGCACGAGTCGACCGGCTCCTCGCCAAGGTCGAGCGGGCGTTGTGGGTGGTGCGGCACAAGGTCATCGCCGTCCTCGGCGCGGCGTTCAAGCCGGACACGGACGACATCCGCGGGGCGCCCAGCCTCGGCGTCGTCCCCCGGCTGCACGACGCCGGGGCCATCCTGCGCGTCTACGACCCCGCCGCCGTGCCGAGACTCAAGGCGCTCCATCCCCCTGGCGACCGCCTCACCTATGTGGACTCGGCCGTCGAGGCGGTCCGGGGCGCCCACGCGCTGGTCATCCTCACCGACTGGCAGGAGTTCCGGTCGCTCGACCTGGGCCGGGTCCGATCGCTCATGCGAACCCCGATCATCGTCGACGGACGAAACCTCTTCGAGCCGGCGCAGGTGCAGGCGGCCGGCTTCGAGTACTACAGCCTCGGCCGCGGGGAGGTTGCCCCGCGTGCGGAGCCGCAGCGGGAGCGGGTATGACCCACCACAGCCGATCTTCCGCGACCGTGTTGATCACGGGGGCGGCCGGGTTCCTCGGCTCGAACCTGTGCGACTATTTCCTGGCGCGGGACTGGCGCGTCCTGGGGGTCGACAGCCTGCTCACGGGAGCGGCCGGAAACCTGGCCCATCTGGCCGGCCACAGCCGGTTCCGGTTCCTGCGGCAGGACGTGACGAGGCCGTTCGTCGTCAACGAGCCCGTCGATCTCGTCCTGCACTTCGCCTGTCCCGCCAGCCCCCGAGACTACCTGCGGTATCCGATCCATACCCTCAAGGTCGATAGCGTCGGCGCCCTGCGCACGCTCGGGCTGGCCAAGGCGCGTCAGGCGCGATACCTGCTGGCCTCCACCAGTGAGGTGTACGGAGATCCCCAGGTCCACCCGCAGCCTGAGGCGTACTGGGGCCACGTCAACCCCATCGGTCCCCGGAGCGCGTACGACGAGGCCAAGCGCTTCGCCGAGGCGCTGACGATGGCGTACCACCGCTCGTACGGGCTGGATGCGCGCATCGTCAGGATCTTCAACACGTACGGCCCGCGCATGCGCGCCGGTGACGGTCGGGTCATCCCGCAGTTCATCACCTACGCGCTGGCGGGCGCCCCCCTCCCGGTGCACGGCGACGGCCGCCAGACGCGGAGCTTCTGCTTCGTTGAGGACTTGGTCGACGGCATCTACCGGCTCGCCACCTATGAGGGGCTGGCGGGCGAGGTGTTCAACCTCGGCAATCCCGAGGAGGTCAACCTGCTCGAGCTGGCCGAAACCGTCGCCTCGCTCGTCGGGACCACGCTGGACGTCGTCCATCTGCCTCTGCCCCAGGACGACCCTGCGCGGCGCCAGCCGGACATTCGGAAGGCCCGGGCCGGGCTGGGATGGGCCCCGGCCGTTCCTCTCCGGGAGGGACTGCGGCGGACGATCGACTGGTTCGCGAGCGTGACGCCCGCGCAAAAGTGGCAAGCCTCGGCATAGGTGGGATGGCGTGTCGATCGCCCATCCCGCCAACTGGTCCACGACCGATCCCCCGGTCGTAACGGCGAGCCCCCGGGACGTCTCCCCCGCCCGCCCGCCGACCTCCGTCGCGGCGCTCGCCCGGCCGCAGGTACGGGGCAAATTCATCTTCGCCGGCGACGAGAAGTTCTACGTTTGCGGCGTGACCTACGGGGCGTTTCGCCCCGATGCGAGCGGCCGTGAGTACCACGAGCCGGACGTCATCGAGCGGGACTTCGCGCAGATGGCGGCGAACGGAATCAACACCGTCCGCATTCCGCACACGATGCCGCCCCGTTCCCTGCTCGACCTGGCCCGGCGGCACGGCCTCCGAGTCATGGTGGGATTGTCCGCCGAGCAGTATCTCGGCTTCCTCATCGATCGGAAGAAGGATATGTCGGAGATCGAGGCGCTGGTCCGCGCAAAGGTCCGGGAGTGCGCCGGTCACCCGGCGCTCTTGTGCTACGCCCTCGGCAACGAGATCCCGGCGCCGGCGGCGCGCTGGCTGGGCCGCCGAAGGATCGAGCGCTACCTCGAGCGGCTGTATCGGGTGGTCAAAGAGGCGGACCCGGACGGGCTCGTGACGTACGTGAACTATCCCACGACGGAATACCTCCAGCTGCCCTTCCTCGACCTCGTGTGCTTCAACGTCTACCTCGAGTCGCCGGACCGGTTCGAGGCGTACCTCGCTCGCCTGCAGAACATCGCCGGGGACCGGCCGCTCATCATGAGCGAGCTCGGCCTCGACGGCCTGCGCAACGGCGATGGCGTCCAGGCGCGGTCGCTCGACTGGCAGGTGCGGACGGCGTTCGCGGCCGGATGTGCCGGCGTGTTCGTGTTCTCCTGGACCGACGAGTGGTACCGGCACGGCCACGGCGTGGAGGACTGGGCGTTCGGCCTCACGCGTGCCGACCGGTCGCCCAAGCCGGCGCTCCGCGCGGTCCGGGAGGCGTTCGCCGAAGTGCCGTTCTCACCGAGCCTCCCGTGGCCCCGGATCTCGGTGGTCGTCTGCACGTACAACGGCGCGCGCACCATCCGCGACTGCCTCGAGGGACTGACGCACCTCGCCTATCCCGATTACGAGGTCATCGTGGTGGACGACGGATCCACCGACGCGACCGCCGCCATCGTGGGCCGGTACGGCTGCCGGCTGATCCGCACCGAGAACCGCGGCCTGGCCAGTGCGCGCAACACGGGCCTCGGAGCGGCCGCGGGCGAGATCGTCGCCTACCTCGACGACGACGCCTACCCGGATCCCCACTGGCTCACCTATCTCGCGGCCAGGTTCCTCTCCACGTCGCACGCCGCGGTGGGTGGACCGAACATCGCGCCGCCGGCCGACGGACCGATCGCCGACTGCGTCGCGCGTGCGCCGGGCGGACCCGTTCACGTCCTCCTGACCGACAGTGAGGCGGAGCACATTCCCGGCTGCAACATGGCGTTCCGGAAAGCCTGCCTCGAGGCGATCGGAGGGTTCGACCCGCAGTTCCGCGCCGCCGGCGACGACGTGGACGTGTGCTGGCGGCTGGGGGAGCGGGGCTGGACGCTGGGCTTCAGCCCGGCCGCCGTGGTCTGGCACCACCGCCGGAACTCGGTGCGCGCTTACTGGAAACAGCAGACCGGGTACGGCCGGGCGGAGGCAATGCTGGAGCGGAAGTGGCCGGAGAAATACAACGGCCCCGGGCACGTGCGCTGGGCCGGTCGCATCTACGGCAGCGGGCTGACCCACGCACTCCGGTGGCGCCGCGCGCGGATCTATCATGGCATCTGGGGCCAGGCACCGTATCAGTCGCTCTACGAGCCGGCGCCGAGCCTGCTCGGGTCGCTGCCGCAGATGCCGGAATGGTATCTGATGATCGCGATCCTCGCGGGACTGTCGGCGCTCGCCTTCGTCTGGCCCCCGCTCAAGCTTTTCCTGCTGTTGCTCGCCGGCGCCGCCTTGCCGCCGCTGGCGCAGGCGTGGCTGAGCGCGGCCCGCGCTCGCTTCCCGGACGCGCCGCCTGGCAGCACGGCCCGGCGGAAGCGGTGGCTGCTGACGGCGGCGCTCCACCTTCTCCAGCCGCTTGCCCGCCTGCGCGGGCGGCTCCGAGAGGGCCTCACTCCGTGGCGCTGCCGCGGCACGTTGCGACCGGCACCGCTCTGGCCCGTGACGAGCTCCATCTGGAGCGAGCGCTGGCAGGCTCCGCACCAGTGGCTTGGCTCCCTCGAGGCCACCCTCCGGGCGAACGGGGCCTGTGTATTCCTGGGCGGAGCGGACGACCGCTGGGATCTGAAGGTGCGCGGCGGATTCTTCGGCGCCGCCCGGCTGCTCATGGGGGTCGAAGACGTGGGTGGCGGGCAGCTCGTACGCCTGCGAGTGCGGCCCCATGTCCCGGCGCGGGGCCCCGTCCTCACCCTCGGGTTCGCGGCGCTCGCCCTCGGCGCGCTTCGCGACCACGCCTGGCCAGCCGCCGCGATCCTCGGCCTCGTCGCCCTGCTGCCCGCGCTCCGCACGTTCGAGCAGTGCACGGCCGCCATGGCGACCATTACCCGGAGCCTGCGAGGGCTCCGGGTGGGCGACGCGTGATGGGGAGTGCTGCCCTGTACCGGCGGCTCCTGCGGCAGGCGCGGCCCTACTGGCTTCACCTGGCGGGCGCGTTCGGGCTCGGGCTCCTCGCGAGCCCGGTGGCGCTTCTCAATCCGCTGCCGCTCAAGATCGTGGTGGATTCGGTCCTCGGCGGGCACCGGCTGCCCGGGTTCCTGCAGCCGCTGTTCCCGGAAGCCGCCGCGCGGTCTCCCGCCGCGATCCTGCTCTTCGCGATCGGCCTGCTCCTGGCCGTGGCGGCGATCGGTCAGGCGCAGGCGCTGGCGAGCACCCTGCTGCGCACCTGGATCGGGGAGCGGCTCGTCCTCGATTTCCGCGCCCGGCTCGTAGAACAGGTCCAGCGCCTGTCCGTGTCGTACCACGACACGTGGGGAACCGCCGACGCCCTCTGCCGCATCCAGCAAGACGCCCCCGCGATCCAGTACATCATGGTCGAAGGCGTCATTCCGGCGCTCGCGGCAACGGCCACGCTCGTGACGATGCTCGCCGTCACGGCCCGGCTCGACTGGCAGCTTGCGCTCGTCGCGGCGGCCATCTCGCCGCCCCTCTTCTTCGTGTCGCGCGTCTACCGCCGGCGCATGCGCGGCCAGTGGCGGCACGCGAAAAGGCTCGAGAGCTCGGCGGCCGCCGTCGTGCAGGAGACGCTGGGGGCGCTGCGCGTGGTCAAAGCCTTCGGGCAGGAGGCGCGCGAGACCGACCGGTTCCTCCGCCGCTCGCGCGAGGGGGTGGCGGCGCGCATCGGCCTCGCGCTGCTCCAGGGCCGCTACGGCCTGTTCGTGGGGCTCGTCACGGCGCTCGGCACCGCCGCCGTCCTGCTCATCGGCGTGCGCCACGTCCGTGCGGGCGCCCTCACGCTGGGGCAGCTGCTGCTGGTGATGGGGTACCTGGGGCAGCTCTACGAGCCCTTGAAGACGATCGGCCGGAAGGCGTCGGGCCTCCAGTCCTACCTCGCGGGCGCCGAGCGCGCCTTCGCGCTCCTGGACGAACGGCCCGACGTCCCCGAGCGACCCCACGCTCGGCCGCTCGTGCGCGCCGCCGGAGCGGTGGCGTTCCTGCAGGTCCGCTTCGCCTATGACGGCGAGCACCCGGTGCTGTGCGATGTCACGTTCGAAGTGAACCCCGGCGCCCGGGTCGCGATCGTGGGGACGACGGGGGCGGGGAAGACGACGCTCGTGAGCCTCCTGACCCGCTTCTACGACCCGACCGCCGGCGCCATCCTCCTCGACGGTGTGGACCTGCGCGACTACCGCGTCGCCGACCTGCGCGCCCAGTTCGCGATCGTGCTCCAGGAGCCCGTGCTCTTCTCGACCAGCATCGCGGAGAACATCGCCTACGGGCGCCCGGGGGCGAGCGATCTCGACATCGTCCGGGCGGCCCAGGCGGCGGGGGCGCACGACTTCATCGCCCGCCTGCCGCGCGGCTACGCGACGCCCTGCGGTGAGCGCGGGATGCAGCTCTCCGGCGGCGAGCGCCAGCGGATCGCGCTGGCGCGCGCCTTCCTCAAGGACGCGCCGCTCCTGATCCTCGACGAGCCCACGAGCTCGGTCGACGTGAAGACCGAGGCCGCGATCCTGGAGGCGATGGATCGCCTGATGCGCGGCCGCACTGCGTTCCTGATCACGCACCGGACGAGCGCGCTCGTCACCTGTGACGAGCGGCTGCAACTGGAGGGGGGCCGTCTCGTGGAGGCGACCCCATCGCTGGCGTGCCAGCAACGGTGAGCGGCATCGATGCGCCCCGGCGCACAGAGGTGGGCGACGATCGGATCGCTCGCCTGATGACGGAAACACTGGAGGAGGGCCTTTCCCGCCTCCACGGACGACCCGTCCGGATTCGAGAGATGCGGCGGGAGTTCTTGGCGTCGAGCTCGAGCTTTCGAACCGAGCGCCTGCACGTCCGGCTCGACGGCGGCAGGCCGCTGCGCGTGTTCTTCAAGGATCTTGATCCGGAGCACCAGCTGGAGAAGGCACGAACGGTGCGCGAGTTCGACCTCGCTCCCGGTCACCGGGAATTGCAGATGTACCAGACGATCCTGTCCCCGGAGCGCTTCGGGACCCTCCACCTCTACGCCTTCCGCTGGGAGCCCGCGCAGGGCCTCTACTGGCTCTTCCTCGAAGACGGCGGCCGGTCGTTGCTGCGGAGCTTCGCGGACGTGAACCGCTGGGTGGTGGCCGCCCGCTGGGCGGCTCGCTTCCACGCGGCGACCGGTGATCTGCCCGAAGCGCAAACGAGCTTCCTGCCCCGGTACGACCACGCGTATTATCGGACATGCGCCGAGCGCGCTCGGCAGATCCTGCCGAACCTCGACACCCGGGACCGTCAGCTCGTGGAGCGGGGACTCGAGTGCTATGCCCGGCGCATCGACTGGCTCGGCGCGCTGCCGCGCCACGTGATCCACGGACAGCTCTTCGGACAGAACATCATGCTCCGGAGGGGGAAGGCCACCCACGCGGTCGCCGTGATCGACTGGGAAACCGCGGCGCTGGGGCCGGGCGCCTTCGATCTTGCGAGCCTCAGCTCTGGTAAATGGACGAAGGAAGAGAAGTGGGTCATGCGGACCGCGTACTTCGAGGAGTACCAGACCACGACGGGAGCGCGACTGGATTGGGAGACGTTCAGCCGGGACCTGGCCGCCGTCGTCCTCCATCAGTCCCTGAAGTGGCTGGGCTGGTGGGGCCACCACCGGAGCCTCTCGCATAAATTTGCGAGCTTCCTCAAGGAGCTGCGCGCTGTCCTGGAGGAACATTTCGCGGCGGGTTGACGGACGTGTCTGAGGGGAGCCACCGATGAAGCTTGAATTCACCGCGGCCGACATGCACGAGCGGGTTGCGCCGTTCAGGGCCGTGCTCGATCACGAAGCGTTCCGTGACGCGCTCGCTCGGCTCTGCGCCTCCGAATGGCGCTGGGGCACCGGGCAGGAGGGGCGCGCCCGAGCGCTCAAGCGGCACCGGGACCGCTGCACGTTCGAGATCGCCGTGAGGACCGAGGGCGGCTGGCACAGCGTGATCGGGAAAGTCTACACGAAGGACCGCTCCGACGTGTTCCGGGCCATGGACGCCCTCCGCCAAGCCGGCTTCGGCCCCGAGGCGGACTTCTCGATCGCCCAGCCGCTCGTCTACCTGGCGTCGTTGGGAGTCCGGCTGGAGGAGAAAGTTCAGGGGCCGTCGGTGAAGGAGGTCTTCTTGAACGGCGACTCGGACCTCCACCTCGCGGCCGCCGAGCGCTGCGGGCAGTGGCTCGGACGCTTCCACCGGACGGCGCCGCGGCTGGGCAACGTGGCCGACCTCGCCGCGGAGTTTCGCCGTTACCGTTACTGGACGGACCTGATCACGCGCCTCGGGACGCCCCTCGCCGGCAAGGCAGAGCTGCTGTTGCAGAGGCTCGAAGCCGCGGCGCCGGCGCCCGGGACGGTCGCCGACTGCGTCGGGCACGGCAGCTTTATCCCGGAGCACGTGATCCTGAGCCGCGGGCGCACGGCGACGGTCGACCTGGATGACTATGACGTGGGGGACCCCGGCCGAGACGTCGCCTGGTTCATCGTGTCTCTCCAGCGACTGGCGCTCAAGCACCTGGGCTCTCTCCACGTCCTGGACGGCGCCGGCGCCCGATTCCGCGAGGCGTACATCGCGTCAGGCCGCGCGGACGCCATGACAAACGTCGCCTTCTACACGGCCCTGCAGTGCCTGCACGGCGCGAAGCGCGACGCCGTCAGCCAGGCTCCGCGAGCCCGTGAGTGGGCCGAGGCCATGCTGGACGAAGGACTCCGGGCGCTCGACAATGCTCGTGGCCGGATGGCGAGAGTGTAAGGAGGAGGGCGTGGATTTCGAGCAGGTAACGCACCTCTCCCCGCCTGAAGGGAGCGGGAACGGGGCCCCGACCGACGTCAACGCCCGTGGGAGCATGGCGCCATCCCCGCGCGGGCACCGGAGCCCACGACGGTGGCGCCGCGGCATCGGCGCGGTCATCCTCCTGGCGCTGGTCGGGGCTACCGCCTATTGGGGGACCGGCAAGGAAGCGCCGGCCCGGTACATCACGGCCCCGGTGACTCGCGGCACGATCGCGGTGGCGCTGACGGCGACCGGCACCGTGAACCCGGTGACGGTGGTCATGGTCGGCACCTACGTCTCCGGGCGCATCGAACGCCTGTTCTGCGACTACAACACGCCGGTGAAAGCCGGGCAGCTCTGCGCCAAGATCGATCCCCGCCCCTTTCAAATGGTCGTGGACCAGGCCACGGCAAACCTCGCGGTGGCCAAGGCCCAGCTCGCCAAGGACCGCGCGAACCTTGCGTACGCGAAGACGACCTTTGAGCGTGACCGCGGCCTGCGGCAGCGCGGCATCGTCTCCCAGGCGACCGTCGACAACGATCAGAGCGTCTACGGCCAGGCGCAAGCGCAGATCGCCCTCGACGAGGCGACCATCCAGGAGCGCCAGGCGGAGCTCCACGCGGCCGAGGTCAATCTCGGCTACACCAACATCATCTCGCCCGTCGACGGGACGGTGGTCTCCCGCAGCGTCGAG
>Ga0070699_100005872_pt1 | contig 10720 bp, 6 predicted proteins | sample KBSK1503metaG_FD_65473 | JGI IMG/M metagenome (GOLD analysis project Ga0070699, IMG submission 65473) | Corn, switchgrass and miscanthus rhizosphere microbial communities from Kellogg Biological Station, Michigan, USA - KBS K1-50-3 metaG | ecosystem: Host-associated > Plants > Roots >...
ATAATGGCCAGCTATAGTTGTAAACAATTTTACTCAGTACAAGTGAGTTAGGAAACTTGATAATGCGTCCGGATGGGTGTTGCGTGGAAAGGTAAGGTCCGCCAAATTCCCATAAGGTAGTATCGAGATAACCGACGTCAATCACATCTCCTTTCGCATCTTCAATTTCAATACGATCTCCAACTCGATAGGGCCTCCGGATCAGTAAATACACCCAGCCGATCAGACTAGTAATCGGCGTTTGTAGCGCAAGGCCAAGGATCAAGGACAACACTCCCAGCGAAACGAGTGATGCATACCAGTTGGCAGTGAGAATTGACAGCCCAATAATGACAATCGCCAGAAAAGTCAAAAGGTTTAGGACGCGCGTGAGATTGTAGCGCGCCGGTCGATTCTCAATTTGGCTGATCCAGTAGACCTGAATACTTTTTGTGAAAGCCAGAGTCAGCACGATGAACATGCCTCCAACTAACAAGTTGCGAAGTGTGGAAACATATTTATTAATTTCCGTCGGAACGTAATTTGAACCTAAGAAGTAATAAACAGCCAGAAGCCCAAGCAGAACCAGGACGTAAGTTCCAAACCAAAGTTTATCTCCTAGTTTCGCGACAGGTTTGGGTGCAACTTCTTGGGTCCCCGTGGCCTGCTTCAAAGCAGTTTTGACATCTTCCTGCTCTTTCAGTTGTTCGACTTCAGCCTGGTCGTTCATGTTTCACTTCCTTAATCATGGTTCTACTTCTCTACGATTTCTATTTCTTCTTCTGTTAATCCATACAGTGTATAGATGCGATGATCGATTTCTTTGTCCACTCTTGCAATCTCGCGCTCCAAGTTGCGGACACGATCCAGATTATCCTCGCGCTGTACAGATTGATGCTCTTTCTGCAATACCAGCATCCTTTCTTGTAGCCTAATACCCGCGCCTCAATAGCATTTTGCCGTTCGATAATGCAGGAGATTTTTGGTGGGTGTTGATGGGGTAGATGCATCGAGTGCATGTGGTGGTTAAGTTGCTTGCTATTTTTACAGATTATCCTTTTCTATCAGGGGATTTGAAAAATAAATGTTTGCTCAAAGAGCCTATATTCATCTCTTCAAATGTTACCAACTCGGGCCATCGATCTTGAGCTTTTAGCATGTTATCCACTTTTTGTAGTTCGGATTCGATTACTTTATCAATCAAATCCACACTTATCATCCATCTGCAAAGGTTGAGGAATAAATATGCACCATAGATGGTTGCGAAGTGCTTATAGTAATCGTTGAAATTCTTAACCGAGAAGGTAATTTCTGGAAGTTTGCCCCAGCCCATGCGTAGCAATATTCTGGGATTGAAATGCACAAGACTTGAAGTAGCATCATAAAGATAATTGTATAACTCTAGCAATTCCGATTTGTCAGCCATGTAATGCACACTTGGCAGAGAATTTATGTTTCCTGATAGTCGAACCTTATTCTCGGCCATTAAGCCGCGCAATTCCTCTCTATAGTCAGCCCTTTTCGTTTCAAAGTCGTCTTGGTGGAACAAAATCTGAGTTGGGTGGTTTTTCTTGAAAAACTTCCATTGAATCACAGCAGAGTTATATAAGTCTTCATGGAATTTTAAGTCTACAACCTGATCTTTTTTTTCACCTAATTTAGCCGATATAAACTTGATGGCGATATATTCTTCACAAATCCCTCTCAAGGCAGACATCATGAAATAAACATCTTCAGATTTAGACCCGGTAATTGTGCGGTTGAACTCATATGCCTTTACAAAGACTGCTTTTGTTACTTTTTCAAACAGATTCTGATCCCCACTTTGAGTTTTAGAGAAATCTTCAACAAGTGGACTAAAGGCAATGAAGATGTTCCCTAAATTCTTGGAGAATTGCTTTACTTGCTCTTTCACAATGCATCCTTTTGCTTGTCGAGTATCTCTGAGGTTTCGATGGCGATGCACGCGGCAGGCATGGCTTTGAAACTCTTAACCAGTCTTTCAATTTCGGCGTAGGTGGTCTCTTGAGTTGTCATCGTTTTCCCTTATAGTTGACATGATGGAAAGATGGCTGGATTATATTCTTTTTTCGCCTGCCTACCGGATGTGGATGATTTGGCAATCTGTCACGATCCATTCCGCAGCCAGCCATGCCACGGCATCAGATACTCTTCCGTCCATAGGAATTGGTTTCCCTCCGACCTGACCAAGATAATATCGGGCGTTATCTGTCTCACCTTTGGTCTTTGGATGGCCGGTTGAGTATATGTATTGAATTGAGTCTGGATGCCAGGCTTCAAATTTACCGTCATCAATGGTCTCAAGGATCTCCCCAGTATTCAAGTCAGCCACGAATAAATTTCCGGGCACATCGCCCATTTCAGTCTTACGAAAGGCAAATCGATTATTGTCCGGGGAAAAGACGACGGAAGACGAGTCGCCACTAAACGTCTGGCTTGGATGCGTTGTTCCATTAATCAGGTCTATTTTCCATACCGTGAATGTCCAACTGCTTGGGTCTGCTTCGAATGCTCGAACAACATATCGCTGATCTGAATTCAAGGAGGGCATAAGGAGCGTAGAATTGTCAAGCCACTTGAACTTTGGCGATGGTCTAAAAGGGCTGTCGCCGCCGGGGGAAACAAAGATCGAATATTTCAAAGGGATGATTTGCTGTTGACCATCCCTTGTATCTATACGTAAGATGCCTTCATCTATAAAATCGATGATGTGTTTGCCGTCTGGTGAATAAGTTGGATTATTTAGCGGAGCTTGGATGGTGAATTGCGTGCCTCCATCCTGAGTGCTCAACACGCGCAATTCACTCTCCGCTAGAATTGCCATTTGATTGCCATCTGGCGCAAACTCGAATTTTTTCATATCCAATGGAATTGTCAGGGATATTGCCTTCCCGGAATTGACATCGACTAAAACGGCCTTGTCATAAAGCATTCCAAGATCATAAAATACACCAATATAATAAAATACTTTATCCTTGTTCGGAACCCAACTGTAATCATAACCAACCATCCCGGAAAATTGAGCCAGGTCAGCGGCGTAGCGCGCCTCAGTTTCATCATACTGAACTGCGGCGAGTCTCTTTTCATTTTGTCCTTCCGTATCAATCACCCATATCTCGTGAGTTTCTCCATTATCACGCCGAAAGATGATCCGGCGACGATCTGTAGAGATTTTCAATCCGTAGCCATCTAGTGGCACAGGAAAAGAAACCACGGCCTGTGTATCCGCACTCCATAACCTTGTGGATTCATCAGCGTTTGCATAAATGACCTCAAGAGTACCGGAGCTGGATATTTTGGATTCTATAATACGGGTGCAGGAATCCAAAGGAATATTCTCTACATGAATAAGGGCAGGCGTTGGCTCTGGAGTCTTAGTGGGTTCAGGAATCTCAGTTGGGGGAGGCGTATTTGTGAAGGCAGGTGTGGGCGATGGTGTCGGTGCGCTTTGCGGAGCACAGGCGGTCAGCAAGATCATGAAAATTAACAAGGAACAGCTTTGGTTTTTCACCTTATCTTCTTCCTACCATTTTGCTCAAATCAGTTTGCTTACTTTGGGTACGCACATAGCCTGTTCTACAATATTGATCGTACGAACTCATCCATCCGACTCACAAGCGGCGCGTCGCCTTGGGTTTCGCTCTCGCGAATCATTTGCTCCAATGTCTCGGCGTAGTATTCGCGCGTGATCACCAGCGTGGACTTCGGCAGTCTGGCGTGCAAAGCCTCCGCAGTATGTTGTGGATGAAGCCCATCAATCGCATCCAGGCCCGAAAATACAAGTGTCGGGATGTTGATCGTCGCCAGTTGTTCGTCGGTCAACCCGGCGAAGTATGGACGTCCGCCTTCTGTAAATGTATGTGCCCAGGTCCTCATAGTCTTGGCAAACGCTGTGGGATCCATCGCGAGGAGTTGTCCTTTCTTCTGTGGAATGCGTTCGAACTGGTCGGGCCAATCGAAAAAATCCCACTCACCCCCGATCCCTTCGATGACAGCCGTCATTCCTTTTAGTTCGGCTGTTTCAGCGGGTTCCAAAAAAGTTCCCTTCGTGATCGATTCCAAGATCTCCTGGTTATCTGTCGGTGGACTGATGAGGATGAGCCCCTTCACCTCATCCGGGTAGACGTACGCAAAATAAAGTGACGCCAGATAGCCACCTGAACCGCCCGAAATAAATGCAGGCGAGTACCCTGTATAGTGAAGTAACTCGTGCAACTGATCCGCCCATATTCGCAGAAGATTCTCTCCCTCGAATATCAGACCCGATGCGCCCGAGTTGGGACGATCCCAAAGCAGAACCTTGTAGCCCAATGCTTTCAGGCTTTCAGCCACTGCCCGGCCCTGTTCGAGCGGAAAGAAACCACCTGGTGTGTATACAATGGGAATGCCTGCTCCATGGATCTCAAAACGTATATCGTAACCATTGAGGTTCACAATCTCAGCCATGATTTCCTCCTTTCCTGTTGAGCCTGCCTTCTTTCTGGTTGCCAATAATTCAAATCAACTTCACCGCAAATCAAATATATTGGCGTCGGGAAATACTTGACGTCTATTCCATCCACTTTCTTTTCAAGCATATACTGGTTTTTCCGGCGATTCACACCGCTTGTGCTTCCATCATCTCTTTCAAGTTTTGCAGATCTGTCTCATATGCCCTCTTTGCCATGCTTACCACCAAGGGCTCGGCAAATTTGAAAAAGCCGCCCGGCTCGCCATTCACAACGAAAGTGATGTGCGTCCCATTCTCGACAGACTCGAGGGTATAACCCGTCTCAAGTGGAAACGGTCCCTCAGCCATCTTGGATACAAAGACCCGATTCGGCTCGTGTGCTGTGACTACAACATTGCCATCGAATTGTCGGCCCAGAAAAGTGAAGCGGCCCTTGAAAGTGCTGCCCACATTGAGCGGTCCCTCGGAAGTCTTCTTCACTTCCAAAGAGGTCGATCTCCAACGCGGCAGATTCTCCGAATTAGATACAAAGGCAAACACTTCCTCGATGGGTCTGTTGATGACCAGGTTGATTTCAATTCTTGCCATGGTTTCCTCTCCTTGTTTTCTGTGCAGTGAAGCACCTTTTCCCAGTTGGGAGCATTAATCTACATGAAAACTATACAACGTTTGAGGGCGAAACGAGTCCTTTTTCGATCCACTTCTGTAGGTCACGCTCTAAACGTGACCTACAGAATATAGAGACTGGAGGCGCTATTTTTTCGGCCCAGATGGAGTATGGATGCGGTCAGCGTTATCGTTCCGCATTTGTTGCAACTGGTTATGCATTTCCTGCTCAGACATCAACGTAAAGCCGTTGGCTCCTTTTACGAAGCAGAACAGGGATCTCACTCCCGCGGTATTGAAGAGGGGACCGGGGTTCTGCCCAACAAAGGCTGTTGCGCAAATATAAGCTCCATCTGCCACCGAGCCACGCACCTGGAAGCGGAAACGCAGCACCGTGCTTCTACCCGGATCAAGGGAAACATTAAGCAGTGAGTCTGATTGGAAGCTGGTGAAGTTTATGAGGGAGCCGATGTTTTGGCCATCAATCATGCTCCATGCCCTGCCGGAAAATCTCGTCGAGAGTCCATTCGTGATCTTTACGCTGAAATCGCACAAGCCGCCCGCTGCGGGCACAGCACAGATTTGCGTGTTGCTGAAGCGAATCGGATATGAATGGAGCGCAACCCTGCCGGCATCGTAGTTTTCACTTTCGCCCACCGAAAATGTCTCGGTCTGACTGGGCTGATATTGGTCCGCTGAAGCGACGATCATATATTCTCCAACCCGTAACGCGATACCATTGAAATCGGTTTCGAAATGGAAACTGCCATCGCTCGCGGCACTCTGGGAGTTTACGTCTGAACAACCAAATGGCCCACACTGCAACAACCGAACATACGTGAACGGGGCTGCAACGCCACTTAGGGGATTTCCGCTGACGGCGTCAGTGACAACGCCGCTGATCGAGCTGATGTGTGGCACGGGTGCCACCGTCAATCGATAGGAGCCGTTGCCGCCGCCAGTGAAACCGAAATCCGGGTAGGCTGTGGCCGCCATAATGAAGACACCATCCGCTGGAACAGTGATATCCAAATGCGAGTTCAGCAAATTGTTACTATCATCATTGACTGCGATCAGATTGCAGTTCGAGTCGAAGAATCCCAGGAGTGGGTCGCCCAGCGTTCCCTTCCCGGTGGCCTGCCCTTCATGATCAATGGCAACGGATTCCCCAGGTGTCGCTGTGAAGTGGAAGAAGTCAATATCGGGCCCCTGTGAAGCGTCGAGGTTTCCGTCCATCACGAAAGGATCCGAAACCGCGCCAACATCCTGAGCGCTTTGGCAGGAGTTATTGGGTTCGATCTCGGTCCCGGTCTCTGCCGTGGTTGCATTTGTCTGCGCTTGCGATATGACCTCTTGTGGTGAGACAATCGCAAAACCGCTCGCGTTTCTGAGGACACAGAACAAATTTCTGAATCCGATCGTGTTGAGAAGAGCCTGGCCTCCCTCGCCAACGAAGAGTCTGGTACATAGGAAGGTGCCATAAGAAGTGTTGTTCGATGGGACATCGAAGCGGAAGCTGAATACCCTGCTTTTGCCTTTTCCCAAATCCAGATCTTGGGGATTCCTGATTTGGAAATCTGTATACCCGGCGAATGTGCCGGGCAGGAAACCGCTCGCCAGGCTCCAGGTCTTACCAGTCAGGTTTCTATCCATACCATTCCAGATTCTCACGGTAAAGAGACATTCTCCGCCCGAGGTTGGAATCTCGGCACAGGGCTGTATCTCTGAGAATCGTATCGGGAAGGATATCAGGCCGATGTTGCCGATATTTTTATTCTCAGCTTCACCCACGATGAAAGGATCACCCTGGAATTCCTGATATTGATCAGCATACGCCCGGATTTGGAACGTTCCAACGGGTATTGGGTTGCCAAAGTAATCCGCGTCGAATCTGAACCTTCCCAAACTGTCTGGAACCAGTGAGTTAACAAACTGCTCACAATATCCATCTATACAGCGGTACAGGGCCAGGGACGGGCCGAATGTTGGTGAGACGGGCTTTCCGGTAACCTTATCTACCAGTTTGCCGCTAATGGAGCCAATGAGCGGAAATGGTGTCAGTGCCACGTCACCGAGATCTCGATCTTCTCCGGGGCTGATCTCAATTTCAATTCGCGCCGGTTGGTGCAAACTGTCGGAGAAGAGCAGTTCGTAGGTTCCACCGGACAAAGGTGAGCCATAATGGTAACTGTTGAAATAGAATTGTCCATTGACATCGGTATATTGCGAGTTCACATATAAGAAGCAGCCTTCACTGAAACAGAGGTTCAGTGTCACTGACACACCGGCAACAGGATTGCCACTATTGGCATCCACCGCGCGCCCTCGGATGATGGAGGGCGGGCTGACGGGCACATCGCCAACATCAAGACTGGTTCCGTTGAACTCGAAGGGGCCGAATTGCGTGGTCAAATATTGATTGGCAGAAATTTCGAGCCGGTAGCTTCCGGCACGCAGCGCCGCTCCGTTGTAATAGTAGCTATCGAACAGGAAATGGCCCTCGCTATCAGCACTTTGAGAATTAACGAACTCGAAGCAGCCGGCGCCGCAGCTTCTTTCCAGACGGACTGATGCAAAAGGCGGCGCGTTGCCTGGTAATGGCGTGCCTGTGACTGCATCCGTGAGACGGCCAGAAATGGTGGGCAACTCAGTGAGATTGAGCTGAACTGTTCCAGCCTGACCGGAGCCACCAACCTGCAAATAATACGCTTCTCCAGCTTCTGCGAGGAATACAGTTGCGCCGCCGCTAAAGATCGAACATCCCAAATTTTGCATGTTCGGGAATCCATCCCCGGTTGCATGATAGACATTCACGTTTGCATCGATCGTGCTGCCTTGTGTATCTGCCTGTACTTTTATCGTTTCGGTGGGTGTGAATGCGTACCAGACTGTGGTAGGCATGAAAATGCAGATCTGTGGTTCCCCTGGTTCGTTGGTGGCGTCAGTAATTTCCACCATGGAGGTAAATGGCAGGGCGGTGACAGCCGTTGCACCAGCGAGGTTGTCATTCAAGGGCGGGTTCGTTACTATCAGGTTTACATGTATGATTCCACTTTCACCCGAGGGTGAACCAACCTGCAGGTAATAGGTTTGTCCGGCTTCAGCGGTAAACGATGGAGAACTGTTGGGGCCGGAGCAATTCAGGAATTGCAGGCCGAAATATCCGGATCCAGTTGACTTATATATATTCACATTGCCACTGATCGGACTACCCAGTGTGTCTGCGCGCAGCACCATGGTTTCTGTTGGGGTGAATGAATACCAGACCGTATTTGGCATGAAATAGCAGAAGTGAAATTCATTAGGTTCGGTCGTAGCATCCGTAATATCCACCGAGGCGGTGAAGGGCACAGAACCGATCGAGGCTGCATTCTCTAAATTGTCATTCGCCGGCGGATTCAGTTGCGCCAGGTTGAGCTGGAGGATACCGCCCTGCCCAAACGAATCAAGTTGCAGGTAGTAGGTCTGTCCCGCTTCCAACTGGAAATGTGTAGGGGCACTACCGGCACATCCCACGAAGTTCAGATCAGTGATGGCGGGCCCAGCCGCCCGAAATAGGCTCACAGTCGAGGAGACAAAGCTCCCTGCCGTACTGACTCTGATTGTCATATTTTCTGCCGGATTAAAGGAATACCAAAGACTCCTGCTCAGGGAACCACAACCCAGCGGCTCACCAGATTGGGTGGTGGCATCTGTGTTATCTGCTGTGACACTGAACGGAAGTGAGCTGATGGATTCAGCATTGGCGAAATCGTCATTCGCCGGAGGAAAGATCTGTTCTAAGATAACTTGGATACTACTGGCCTGTCCGTATGAACCAAATCGCAGGTAGTAGGTCTGTCCTCCTTCAAATTGAAGGTTCGTGGAAATTCCACTGGACACGCATGTAACGAAGTTCAGATCAGAGATTCCAGATCCTGACGCGAGGAATATGTCCAGGTAGTGCCCGAAATCGCCATTTAGATTCGCCCGGAGCGCCATATTTTCTGTGGGGGTGAAGGAATACCAGACACTCCTTGGAGGATTAATGCAGCCTTGCGGTTCACCAGGTTCCGGTGTTGCATTTGTGGTATCTATAGTGGTGATGAAGGGCAGTGAGCTGATGTTTTCTGCATCCGCGAAATTGTCATTGGCTGGAGGAAATATCTGTGTCAGGTTCAGTTGGAGAACACCTGGTGGGGCATACGCATCAAGCCTCAGGTAGTAGGTCTGTCCCGCTTCGACCTGAAAATTAGCGGGCGAACCACTAAAGGCACATGCCAGGCTGGTGAGGTCAGCGAATGAACTTCCTGACCCACGGAACACGGCCACAGTACTGAAAGATATGCCTGCTGGTGTATCTACCCGCAGTACCATGCTTTCTGTTGGGGTGAAGGAATACCAGACACTTCTAAATAGTGAACCACAAGTTCCAGGTTCACCAGATTCGATTGTTGCATTGGTGTTATCCACACTGGCACTGAAGGGCAGCCCGCCGATCTCTTCCGCGTTGGCAAAATTGTCATTAGCTGGCGGAGTGATCTGCTCAACACTGAATTGGAGTGAACCAGGCTGCCCGAATGAATCGACTCGCAGATAGTAGTTGGCCCCTGCCTGAACCTGTAGATTCGTCGAAGTGCCGCTATAAGCGCAGGCTACCCCGATCAGGTCAGAAATGGAAGGCCCTTCGGCGCGCAATATGGTCACGACGCCGCTGGTCGGCCCCATCACGCGAATCACCATATCCTGTGCTGGTGTGAAGGAATACCAGAGACTTCTAAAAGGAGAACTGCAACTGAAAGGCTCTCCAGCTTCTACGGTTGCATCTGTGTTGTCCACGGTAGCGGTAAAGGGCAGCGCGCCGATCAGTTCCGCATCGGCGAAATTGTCATTGGCAGGGGGGGACAACGGCTCTAGGCTAAATTGCAGGGTGCCCGCCTGCCCAAAGGAATCAAGCCGCAGGTAGTACGTTTCGCCAGCATTCATCTGGAGGTTGGTAGAATTGCCCGTGGAGAGGCACGTCACGAAACTAAGGTCAGAAATGGACGGTCCGGTAGCCCGGAAGATGCTCAATGTCCCACTCATCTGTCCCGGTGGCATGACAACCCTGAGCGGCACAGTCTCTGACGGCGTAAACGCATACCAGAGGCTTCTAAATAGCATTCCACAACCTACAGGTTCACCGGGTTCAACTGAGGCATTGGTGTTATCTGCTGCGGTCAGGAATGGCAATGAACTAATCACTTGGGCATTACTAAAGTTGTCATTCGGCGGGAGGCCGATGTTCTCAAGATGGAAACTTACAGGCGCAGCCGCGGCTGTGGAAGCTGAGACCATGTAACTGCCCGCCTGATCATTGGCAGTGAAGGACGAAGCGATTGCAACGCCACCTGCATTGCTTACTGCTGAGGTAATATTTGTACTCGTATCTGCAAACGTTCCACTGGCACCACTTCCTGGTGCAGTGAAATCGATGGCTACCCCTTCCACGGGGCTGCCTATATCGTCGAGTGCAGCAACCTGCAAGGGATTAGGAAATGGCTGGTTGACCAGGATGCTCTGTGTATCACCACCCATAATGGAGAGACTCGAAACTGGGCCAGGTGTCGTGTACTCGTAGGCCCCAATATCGCAAATACCTATCGGTGAGACACCGCGTTGATCGGTGCTGAGTGGATCACCGTC
>Ga0070699_100005873_pt1 | contig 10719 bp, 10 predicted proteins | sample KBSK1503metaG_FD_65473 | JGI IMG/M metagenome (GOLD analysis project Ga0070699, IMG submission 65473) | Corn, switchgrass and miscanthus rhizosphere microbial communities from Kellogg Biological Station, Michigan, USA - KBS K1-50-3 metaG | ecosystem: Host-associated > Plants > Roots >...
TGAACGCGGGCTCGGCGATCGCGCGGCTCGACGGCGCCCACCTCGACTCGATCGACTTCACGGTCAACGCGGGCTCGCTCGAGCTCGATCTCCGCGAAGCGGAGGCATCACGAGGCCTCGACGGCACGGTCAACGCCGGCTCGGCGGTCATCCACCTTCCGAACCTGCCGCTCGACGGCGGCCTGACCGTCAACGCCGGGTCTCTCGTGATGTGCGCCCCGGAGGGGGTCGGCCTCCGGCTGAACACTGGCGGCGGCATCGTGTCCTCGAACGATTTCGAGGAGCAAGGCCTCGTCGAGCACGACGACGCCTGGGAGACGCCGGGCTTCGCGACCGCCGAGATCCGGATCACGCTCGACGTCCAGGCGAACGCGGGCAGCCTGTCGCTCAACCAGTCGAGATCGTGCGCCGGCTGAGCGGGCACGACGAGTGGAGCACCCGGAGTACCTCGCGCTCGCGGGCGGCGGCGTCGCCGCCGGGATCGTGCTGCTCGTCCGCGGGTTCCTCAGCTACGGCAGCGGCATGCGCGTCGCCGACACCGCGCCGTCGAGGATCAGCTCGATCGCCGTCGGCGAGGTCCTGGTCAGCGGCATCGTCGAGCCGGCGGAAGTGACGCTTGTGTCGCCGCTCCAGAGCGAACCGTGCGTCTACTACCGCTCGGCCATCGGCCACTCCGACGGCGACATTACGCGCACGACGTTCGACGAGGAGCGCGCCGTCGGGTTCAGGCTCCGTGACGAGACCGGCGATGTCCGGGTCTTCCCTCGGGCAGCGCGGTTCGACGTCCCGGACTGCTTCGACGAGCGCGACGGATCGTTCGGGGAGGGGCCACCCGGGCTGCGCCTCCGGTACGGCTCGGCCTACGGCCCCGGCACGGATCGCGAGAGCCAGGTCGCCGCCCTCCTCTCGGTTCACCCAGCGGCGGCCGAACCCTCGAGCGGCGGGATCGGCGGCTGGTCGATCGCCCGGCCGACGATCGGCTCGAGCGGCCGCGGGCGGACGTACCACGAAGCCCGGATCGGGCCCGGCGAGATCGTCACCATCGTCGGGCGGGCGATGCCGTTCGACCAGCTCGACGACCCGACATCCGCCGACGTCGGGGGGGCCGGCGATTCGCTCGTCGACGACCCGGAGATCGCGGCCGACATGGCCGAGGCCCGGGCCGCCGGCCTGCTCGCTGACGACGCCGAGGACGCCTGGGGCAACGCGGCGATCCCGGGGTTCGGGATCGGCCGGCCCGTCCGCGAGCCGGAGCTCGATCCGGCTGCCCACGAGCCGCCGCTTGCGACCCCCGACGACGCGGCACGGAACGAGCGGACGTTCGGGATCCGGCCGGACGCGCTCGTGCTCGCGGCGAGCGACGAGGTCCCGCTGATCATCTCGATCGGCACGCCGATGGCCGTCGCCGGCCGCAGCCAGCGGGCCTTCCTCATCGGGCTCCTCGGGGCGATCCTCGCGATCGGCTCGGCGATGGCGCTCGCGCTCCTGCTCGGCGGGCAGCTCGGATGACACCGCCGACGATGGCCGCCCTGTTCGCGGTCGCGGTCGTGATCGTCGTCATCGGCTTCCTGGCGTTCGCGACCTACAACGCGGTCGTCGCGCTGCGCTACCGGATCGACAAGGCGTGGGCGAACATCGACGTCGCGCTCAAGCAGCGCCACGACCAGCTCCCGAACCTCGTCGAGGCTGTTCGGGGCGTGATGAGCTTCGAGCAGGACGTCCTGACCGACGTGGCCCGCGCCCGTGCCGCCTACTCCTCCGCCGCCCCGATTCCGGAGCAGGCCGCGGTCTCCGACGCGACGTCGACGGCCGTTCGCTCCCTCTTCGCGGTCGTGGAGCGCTACCCGGAGGTTCGGTCGGCCGCGAACGTGCTGTCGCTCCAGGCGGAGATCGAGCGGCTCGAGTCGATGATCGCGGACCGCCGCGAGCTCTACAACGACCAGGTCTATCGATACAACGCACGGATCGGCCAGGTCCCGGCCGTGCTCCTCGCGGCGATGCTCGGCTGGAAGGCGCGACCGTTCTTCGAGGCGTCGGATGCGGAACGGGTGCGCCCCGAGACGGGCCTCCGGCCCGAGACCTGATGGCCGAGACGCGGCTCATCCTCGTCCGCCACGGCGAGACGGATTGGTCGGCCTCCGGCCGGCACACGGGCTGGACCGACCTGCCGCTGAACCTGAACGGGATCGCGCAGGCCGAGCGGCTCGCGCCGCGTCTCGCGGGCCACCGGTTCGTCAGGGTCCTGTCGAGCCCGCTCGCCCGAGCGTTCGAGACATGCCGGATCGCCGGCCTGGCCGACGTCGCGACGGTCACGCCGGACCTGCGCGAGTGGAACTACGGCGACTACGAGGGCCGGACGAGCGACGAGATCCGCGCCGAGCGGCCGGACTGGACGATCTGGACGGGTGGCGTGCCGGGCGGCGAGACGATCGACGACGTCGCGGCACGGGTGGACCGGGTGATCGCCTCGGCGACCGACGCCGGCGGCGATGTCGCGATCTTCGGCCATGGCCACTGCCTCCGGATCCTCGCCGCCCGCTGGCTGGGTCTCGAGCCGGCCGGCGGCGCCCTGCTCGAGCTCTCGACGGCGACGCTGTCGCGCCTCGGCTGGGAGCGCGAACGACGGGTCGTCGAGCTGTGGAACGATTCCTCGCACCTCGACGCGCCCTGAATCGGGCCGAGCGGCGCCCGCGATCGGGCCTTGCGGCTCATCCGGCGGCGCGCGCCGCGCCGTAGGCTGATCCTCGTGGCCATCGCTCCTCCCGCCGACCCGCACGCGCTGACCGCCGATGCCGTTGCGGCGTCCCTCGAAACGGATCCGCGCGCGGGACTCGCGGCGGACGAGGCCGCCCGTCGCCTCGCGGTCGATGGCCCGAACGAGCTCGACCCCGAGCCGCCCGCCTCGTTGCCCCGGCTCCTGTTCCGGGCCGCGACCGAGCCGTTCGTGCTCCTCCTCCTCGCCTCCGGGATCGGCGCCGTCCTCCTCGGCGAGGTTCGCGACGGGCTGCTCGTGCTGCTCGGCCTCATCCCGATCGTCGGGGCGGACGTCATCACGGAGTTCCGGGCGGATCGGGCGCTCGAGGAGCTGCGGGCGGCGGCCGCCCCTCGAGCCAGGGTTCGCCGTCGCGGGATCGCCGGGGACATCGCGGCTCGCGACGTCGTGATCGGCGACGTCGTCCTGCTTCGGACCGGCGACGTCGTCCCGGCGGACGTCCGGCTGACGCAGACCACCCGCCTGAGCCTCGATCGGGCGGTCCTGACCGGCGAGTCGATGCCGGAAGCGGCGTCGGTCGCCGCGGATGTCCCCGGCACGGCGCTCGTCGACCGGCGGTCCGTCGCCTACGCCGGCTCGAATGTCGTCGGTGGCGCCGGCGAGGGCGTCGTCGTCGCGACCGGAGCGGCGACGGAGACCGGCCGGATCGCGACGAGCCTCGCCTCCCGCTCGTCGGAGCACCGACGGTCACCGATCCAGCGCGAGCTCGATCGGCTAGTCCGGATCCTGCTCACAGTCGCGATCGGGCTGATCGTCATCACGGTCGGGGCGGGCTTCATCCGCGGCAACCCGCCGGGGGCGAACCTCCTCGCCGGGATCTCCGCCGCGATCGCCGCGATCCCCGAGGAGCCGCCGGTCCTCCTCGCGGTGATCCTCGGGTTCGGAGCCCACCGCCTGCTCCGGCGCGGCGTCCTCGTCCGGCGGCTGAGCGCCGAGGAGACCCTCGGCGCGGTCGGGCTCATCCTGACCGACAAGACGGGCACCCTGACGCAGAACCGGCTCGCCGTGGCTGGGATCGTCGTGCCGGGCGGCGGGGGCTCCACGACCGTCGCCGACCCGGAGCGGCGGCGGACGATCCTCGCCGACGCCCTCCGCGCCGAGGACGACGCCTGGCGGGCGGCGTCGAGCGGGGCGCAGCCGGGATCGTTCACCACCGCCATTCACGATGCGCTGGAGGCCCTCGGGGCCGCCCCGGTCCTCGATCCGGCGGACCTCATCGCCGCGGACGGCCCCGCCGAGCGCGTCCCGTTCAGCCACGCGCGGTTCCGCGACGGCGGCCGCGTCCGGGAGCTCGCCCTGGGGGCGCCCGAGGCCGTCCTCGCCCTCGCTGGATCCCTCGCCGCCGACGCCCGCGCCGGCTGGCTGGCGATCGTCGCGGACGAAGCGGCTCAAGGCCGGCGGCTCCTGCTCCTCGCCGCCCGCGACGGGAACGAGGCGTGGCTGCCGGTCGCCGTGCTCGCGTTCGCGGATCCGCTGCGTGAGGGCGTGCGCGAGGCGCTGGACGCGGCCCGCGGCGCGGGAATCCAGACGATCGTCGTGACCGGCGACCATCTCGCGACGACGATGGCGATCGCCCGCGACGCCGGCCTCGGTGCGGAGCGGATCGTGCTCGGCAGCGACCTCGACGGCTGGGACGACGCCCGCCTCGACGCCGAGCTGGGCGGGCTCCACGGCGTCGCGCGGGCACTCCCCGAGCACAAGCTCCGGCTCGTCGACGCGGCGCGGCGGACCGGGCGGCTGGTCGCGGTGACCGGCGATGGGGTCAACGACGCGCCGGCGCTCCAGCACGCGGACGTCGCGGTCGCCATGGGCAGCGGGACGGCCGTCGCGAAGGGCGCGTCGGACCTCGTTCTCGGCGACGATTCGTTCGCGACGCTGCTGTTCGCGATCCGGGACGGCCGGCGGATCGTCGCGAACGTCCGGAAGGGCCTCGTCTTCCTCGTCTCCACCCACGTCGCCCTGCTCGGTTTCGTGCTCCTGGCGACGCTCGCCGACTGGTCGCAGCCGCTGCTGCCGATCCAGATCCTCTGGCTCGAGCTGTTCATCGACACCTCGACGTCAATCGCATTCGAGCGCGAACCCGAGGAGCCCGACGCGATGCGCCGGCCGCCGCGGCCGGCGAGCGAGCCGCTGCTGCCGAGCTGGCTGCTGGCCAGGATCGCGGGCGCCGGCGGCGTGAGCGCCGTCGCGGCGCTCGCGCTCCTCGCCTGGCACGGCGGCGGCTTCGAGCACGACCGCTGGCTCGCGTTCACCGCCCTCGTCGTCGGCCAGGCGGTGCGGGCCTACGCGAACCGGAGCCTGACGATCCCGGTCGGACGCCTCGTGGCGAACCGCGTCCTCGGCGTCGCCTGCATCGCGGTCATCGTCGTCCAGGCCCTGATCCCGGCCGTTCCGCCGCTGGCGGACATCTTCCGGGCGAGCCCGCTCGACGCGATCGACTGGGTGCTCGTCCTGGCGGTCGCGTTCGCACCGGCACTCGTGGCCGACATCGTGCGTCGATTCCGGAACGTCGCCTGGGTCGCCTGATCCGCAATCGCCTCGCAGGCACGTCCGAACGCGGCAGGAACCCCCGAACGAGGGTAGAATGTCGCTCCGCCCGAACGCCGGGCGTCCCCCGCGTGGTCGACAGGTTCCTCTCGAACCGGCCGTGCGCAGGCTGCAGCCCAGGTTCGAGAAGAGAACGAGGCGTTACATGTCCAGTGGGACGATCAAGAAGCTCGTGTCCGACCGTGGATTCGGCTTCATCACCGCCGATGACGGCAAGGACTACTTCTTCCACCGCGGCGCCCTCGAGGGCGGGCTGGACTTCGACCGGCTCGTCGGTGGCGAGAAAGTCGACTTCGAGGTTGAGGCGAGCCCCAAAGGTCCGCGCGCCGTGAAGGTTCGCGAAGCATGACCGACGAGCGACCTCGAACGCAGCCCGCGACGATGACCGTGCCCCCGCGGCCGGGCGTCACCCCGCGGCCGCCTGAGCCGCTCAAGCACGTCATCGCCGAGTACAAGCACCAGGCCCAGACGATCACGTGCGTCTGTGGCTGGCACGGATCCAGCGCGTCGCCGGACGGACGCTCGTCGGAGTGGACCGCCCACGTGGCGGCGAACCGGACGAAGCCTCGCTGACGCGACGCTGACCCAGCACCCAGCACGAAGCCCGGGCCGATGGCCCGGGCTTCGTCGTTGCGGGGATTCCCCGCGGGGAGCCGACCAAGGGGAGGAGGACCCGGTCAGCCCTTCGTGAATTGGAGCTGGAACTCCATCGTGCCGTGGTCCGCGATCGTCAGGACGAGGAACGATGTCGGCCGGCTCATGCCGTAGTCCGAGAACAGGATGTCGATCGAGCCCGTGACGGTGACGACGTTGCCCGAGAGGCGCGCTTCGAGCGGGATCTGGACGGATTTCGTGACGCCGTGGATCGTCAGGTTGCCGGTCGCCGTCGCCTGGATGACCTGGCCGTCAGCCGGCACGGAGCCCAGCTCGATCGGTGAGGTGAGGCTGAACGTCGCCGTCGGGAACTGGTCGGTCTCGAGCGCCTGACGATGGAGCTGGTTGTCGCGCTGGGGCTTGTCGCTCTCGAGCGTCCCGAGGTTGGCGCTGATCTCGACCGACGAGATCGTCGTGCCCGCGAGCGTCAGGCTCCCGGTGACGTCGGGCGTGCGGCCGACAGCGGTCGCGGCGCCGACGTTCGCGAGCTCCTCGTCGACGCGATAGCCGACGAACGACCCGCTGAAGTCGGAGAAGGACCCGATCGACGGATCGACGTTCCATGTGCCGTCCAGGCCCGCCGTCGTCGACGATGAGCCGCCCGGACTCGTGCTCGCCGCCGCCGAAGTGGAGCTCGTCGCGGTTGGGTCCACGGACGTGGCGCTCGACGGCGTCGCGGACGACAACCCGACCGCCGCGGGCGCAGGCCCGCGCAGGAACAGGTACGAGAAGCCGGCCGCGCCGGCCGCGAGCCCGAGGACGACGACGACCACGACGCCGATCAGGAGCAGGGTCCGCGGGCGGACCCTGGCGGGCCTCGCGATGGTCGGATCGGTGGGCGGTCGGGCGGTCATGCTGGTCTCCTGGGGGCGAGCGATGAGCCGATTACAGCCGATCCGTCTGAGATTCGCCTGAGAGGCGTTTTGGAACGCACCTGACGGGTGCTGCGACGAGGCGCCCCGCGACGCCCCGGGCATATGGTCCGGGTGTCGGCGTGGTGACAGCCGCGCAGCAGCCCGGCGCGCCCGGCGTCTTCCCTACCACACGGTACAGAGGACCTGAGAATGACTCGCACCCGTACGACCCCCGCGATCACGACCGCGCAGCCCACGAGATCCGTCCCGACCATGCTCTTCAGGGTCGTGATCATTGTCGGCGTGTCGCTCACAGGTTGTAACAGCGCCGTCTTGCCTAGGGCTTCCGCGTCCCCGACAGCGCCCGTCGAAACGGCTCGGCCGCAGCCGACCGCTACTTCGTCGGTCGGCCCATCCGGTCCGCCGAGCCCCGGGATGTCCACCGAGACGACCGGCGAAACCGGCCAGTGGCTCTCAGCCGGCGAGCTTCGTGAACCTCGCAACGCAACGAACGCGGTCGTCCTTGGAACGGGCGAAGTCCTGGTTGTTGGCTCCGACTACGAGACGTCATGGCGGTCGGCCTGCGGGGCCTCGACCAATGGCAGCGACTCGGTCGAGGTCGGCGACCCGCGAACGGGCGTATGGGAATGGGCGGATAGCCTGTCGAGCCTGCGGGATTCGCCGTCGGTCCTTGCCCTCCCCGACGGACGGGCGTTGATGACCGGCGGAGCGGCAGGCGAGGACGTCGGGTGGTCCGCCTATTCGAGCACGTACCTCTTCGATCCAGCGACCCGCGCCTGGTCCCGGTCCGGCCTCCTGAACACAGCGCGGACCCTGACAGCGGCGGCAGTGATGCCCGACGGCCACGTCATCGTCGCAGGCGGCTTGTTCATGGATCGGGAGTCGGGAGAACAGGGGCGAGTCCTCGACACCGCGGAGATCTGGGATCCTCGGTCAGGGGCATGGTCTCCGACTGGACGGCTATCACAGGCGCGGTTCCGCGCATCGGCCGTTACGTTGGCGGACGGCCGTGTCCTCGTCGTCGGTGGCCCGGACAGCCGCGAGGCAGACCCAGTCCCGTTGGCCTCGGCGGAGGTGTTCGACCCCGTGTCGGGCGATTGGAGCTCAGCCGGAACGCTTGCGACGGCCCGGCGCGGCTTCATCCTCGTCGCACTCCCGGACGGCGGGGCATTGGTAGCCGGCGGGTTTGGCGGCCTGATGACGGCGTCATATCGGTACCTCGCGACTGTCGAACGGTTTGATCCCCACTCGAATTCCTGGTCAGGAGCCGCTGACATGCCGTTCGCAGCCGCCGGCGCCGCCGGGATCCGGCTCGCAGACGGCCGGGTGCTGCTGGCAGGTGGCGCCGTCCATGAACCGGAGTTCGTTGACGAGGGTGCCGAGGCATACACCTCCGGGTTGACGGCGGATGCCGTGCTGTTCGACCCGGAGTCCGACCGTTGGATAGCGACCACCTCGATGCCGAGCCCACGTGCGGGCGCGTCTGCGATGCTCCTAGCCGACGGATCGGTCGTGCTTGTGGGTGGTTCCGTGTCCGAAGGTGACTTGGGCACACCCGGGTGTCCGGAGGCAGATCCGCGGGTCGTTCGGTACGTTCCAGGCGTTCACCAATAGTCCGATCGTCGATCGCGTTCAGGCCGTAGGCGGGTCCGTCGAAGGAAGGCTGACCCGGAACCGCGCTCCCCCACCCTCCCGGTTCGTCACCGAGATCGAGCCGCCGTGGCGGTCGACGATCCATTTCGCGATCGCCAGTCCGAGTCCCGTGCCGCCGGACGGCGCGCCGCTCGCCCGCCAGAAGCGCTCAAAGACGTGCGGCATGTCCTCCGGGCTCACGCCGCGGCCCTGGTCCTCGACGTCGAGCTGCGCCTCGCCGTTCGCCTGGCGGACCGCGACCCGGACCTCGCCGCCGGTCGGGCTGTGGCGGATCGCGTTGTCGACGAGGATCATCACGAGCTGGCGCAGGCGCGCCGCGTCGCCGGAAACCATCGCCGGCTCCGGATCGACGACGACGTGGACCTCCTTCGCTCCGGCAGGCTTGGCGAGCGACGAGGCGGCGTCGGCGGCCACGTCGCCGAGGTCGAGCGGCAGACGAGCGAGCGGGACGGCCCCCGAGTCCGAGCGGGCGAGCAGCAGCAGGTCGTCGACGAGCGACGTCAGGTGCTCGACCTCCGCCCCGATGTCGTCGAGGGCGTCGCCGACCTGCCGCACTGGCTCGTCGGCGTGCCGGCGGAGGTGCTCGAGCGAGCTGCGGACGACCGTCAGCGGCGTCCGGAGCTCGTGGCTCGCGTCCGCGGCGAACTCGCGCTGCCGGCGGAGGGCCAGCCGCTGGGCGACGAGGGACTGTCGGATCGGGACGAGCGCGCGGCTCGCGTAGAGCGCGCCGAAGCCGAACGACACGAGGACGACCACCGCGCCGCCGACGAGGAGGACCCGCAGGATCGCGTCGAGCGTGTTCTGCTCGGTCGTGCGGTCCTGGATCACCTGGATGTAGAGCGGCCCGATCGTCGTGTCGACGCGGTCCGTCCGCACCCGGACGGGCGTCGCGCCGATGCTCGAGAGCTGGATCGTCGACCCGCCGGTGCGGGCGGACGCGATTCCCGCGTCGATCGGGATCCCGGACGGGACACGGAAGTCGTGACGGCCGAGAAGCGTGCCGCTGTCGTCGGAGATGACGGCGAACGTCCCGGACGATCCGCCGCCGAAGATGAACCCGAGGCCCGGTCCCTCGGGATCGGGTCGGGCGCCGGTCAGGAACGCGCGGGTCTCGGCGACGCGGTCGTCGAGCTGCTGGAGGGCACGGCCCTCGAGCGTGCGCGCGGCGATCGCGTAGAGCGCGATCGCGAGGACGACGAGGATGACGAGCGTCGTGAGGCCGCTGAACGCGACGAGGCGCAGGCGGACGCGACGGATCAGCCGGCTGTCGGCGGCGAGGGCCTCTAGCTCGGCTGCGTCGCGTTCGTCCGCTTCCGCGGCGCCGTCAGGCATCGCTCAGACGGTATCCCACGCCGCGCACGGTCTCGATCCGGTGGCCGACGTCGCCGAGCTTCGTACGGAGGTAGTGGACGTAGGCGTCGACGGCGTTCGGCGTCACCGCGACGCTGAACGGCCACGCCTGGTCGAGCAGCTGGTCGCGGCTGAGCGTCTGGCCGGGGTGGCGGAGGAGGCACTCGAGCAGCGAGAACTCGCGCGGGCTGAGATCGACAGCGCGCCCCGCCGCCGTAACCCGGCGGGCGGTCTCGTCGAGCCGGATCGGACCGACCGCCAGGATCGGCGATGGACGCCGCGGCCCCGCCGCGCGTCGTGACAGGGCCCGGAGGCGCGCCGCCAGCTCTTCGAACGCGAAGGGCTTGACGAGGTAGTCGTCGGCCCCGGCGTCGAGACCCGTCACGCGGTCGCCGACGGTGTCGCGGGCGGTGAGCATGAGGATCGCGAGGTCGGCGTTTGTCCGGCGCAGCCGCCGGGCGACCTCGAGCCCCGAGATGTCGGGCAGCCCGACGTCGAGGATCACCGCGTCGATGCCGGCCGCCTCCTCGGCGATCGCGAGTCCCGTCTCGCCGTCGTGGGCGACGTCGACGACGTGACGATCCTCCTCGAGCAGCCGCTTCAGGACCCGGGCGAGGCGTTCGTCATCCTCGACGACGAGGAGGTGCATCGGGACAGCTCCTGCGCTATGGGACGACGGTGATGTCGGTCGCGGTCGGGGCGGTGGTCGTGCCGCCTGACGGAGCGGGCGACGATCCCGCACCACCGCCGCCGCGGCCCCCGAACCCGGCGACCTCGACCACGACGGTCTTGCCCGTCGCCACGTCTGCGGACGTCGCCGCGGCCTGCTGATGATAGGTGGTGTTCCCGCTGATCGAGACCTCGACG
>Ga0070699_100005875_pt1 | contig 10718 bp, 8 predicted proteins | sample KBSK1503metaG_FD_65473 | JGI IMG/M metagenome (GOLD analysis project Ga0070699, IMG submission 65473) | Corn, switchgrass and miscanthus rhizosphere microbial communities from Kellogg Biological Station, Michigan, USA - KBS K1-50-3 metaG | ecosystem: Host-associated > Plants > Roots >...
CCAGTGAACGCCGGCGTGTTTACGCTGTCAAGGTGGACCAGCCCGAGCTCCGTCTCAGCGACTGCCCGACGGCCGAGGTGAGCGTGCTGATCGCCGCCCCGGCGCGGGCCGTCTGGCCTCTCGTGTGCGACATCCAGCTCCCGGCGCGCTTCAGCTCTGAGTTCCAGGGCGCGGAATGGCTCGACGGCGCGGCCGGCCCCGCCCTCGGCGCGCGGTTCCTGGGCCGCAACTACCACCCCGCTCGCGGGGAGTGGGAGAGCACGTCGACGATCTGCGAGTTCCAGCCGGAGCAGCTGTTCGGATGGTCGGTCGGCCCCCCCGAGCTCCCCGCCGCGCGGTGGCGGTTCGTCCTCGCGCCCGAGGCCGGCTACGTCAGGCTCACCCAGTGGGTGCAGCTCGGCCCGGGGCCCAGCGGCATCAGCCTCGTCATTGAGTCGATGCCCGACAAGGAATCCAGGATCCTGCGCCGGAGGCTCGCCGAGCACCGGGCCAACATGGAGGCCACGATCACCGGCATCAGGTCCATCGCCGAATCGCAGCCCGACGCCAGAACGCCCTAGCTCACGGGGAGCAGCGGCCTCAGCTTGCTGATCTGCTCGAGCTGCTCCCGCCGGGCGGCGAGGCTGATCGTGGCGATCCGGCAGGCCAGGTGCCGTGCCCCTGCCGCGCCGTAGCCGCGCAGCCGCTCGGGTCCCGCCAGCCCTGCCGGCAGCAGGCCGTCAGGGGCCGAGGAGGTCCCAGCGGTTGCCGGCGATGTCGGCGAAGACGGCCACCCGCCCGTAGGGCTCCGAGCGCGGCGGCCTCACGAACTCAACCCCGGCGGCCGACATCCGCCGGTACGCGCCGTCGAAGTCGTCGACGCGCAGGAAGAATCCCACCCGTCCCGCGGCCTGCCTTCCGACGACGCCAGCCTGGTCTTCCCCGTCGGCGCGCGCCAGGAGCAGGCCCGTCGCCGCGCCAGGCGGCCGGACCACAACCCACCGCTTGGGACGCCCGTCGGTCGTCAGGGCCGGGGAGTCCTGGGCGAGCTCGAAGCCCAGCGTGCCGACGAAGAACTCGATCGCGGGGTCGTACTCTTCGACCACGATGGTCACCAGGCCGATATGCACCCGCCCGAGCATAGGCGGGCAGGTCGGTCAATGCTGGGCGATGCGTGGCGCGCCGGTCGGACTCCGGGCCGCGTAGCGCGCAGACCCGACTCGTGACGGACGGGGTGTCAGGTGGACCAGTTCGACGTGATCATCATCGGCGTGGGCACCGGCGGAGAGTCCGCCGCGGGCAGGCTGCATTGCCAGGCCGGACCCGGCCTGTGGGCGCTCGGGGACGTCACCGGGGTGGCGATGTTCACCCACGTCGCCAACTACCAGGGCCGGGTCGTCGCTGACAACATTCTGGGCCGTCAGCGCGCCGCCTGGTACGACGGGATCCCCAGGGTCGTGTTCGCCGACCCCGAGATCGCCGCGGTCGGGCTCACCGCCGACCAGGCCCGTCACCGGGGCGTGGACACCGCCAGCGCCGAGATCAGCCTGGCCGACACGCTCGCCCGGCCCTGGACCTACGAGCGCGACCCGCGCGGCACCCTCGGGGTGCTCGCCGACCGCGGGCGCCGCGTGCTGGTCGGGGCGTGGGCCGTCGCCCCGCTGGCCGGCGAGTGGATCCACCAGGCCGCTCTCGCCATCCGGGCCCAGATCCCGGTGGACGTGCTACTCGACCAGGTCGCCCAGTTCCCCACCTACAGCGAGGCCTATCTCAGCGCTCTCGAGAAACTGGCATTGTGACCTGAACGTCACAGCATCGGGCGACAATGGCGGCGTTGGGCGCCTGCCGACTCGCCTGCGAGCTGGCCTACACGAGGGATCGGCCTATGATCAGCTGGACGCACGGGAAGGCGACGCGGACGCCGGCCCGCCCGGCCGCCATGGTCACGTCGCTGCTGCTGACCGCGGGCCTGCTGTCGGTCACGCCTCCCGCAGCGGCGGCCCCGGCCGCCGCCGGGCCGTGGAAGATCCGGACAGTGGCCGGGGGCGACGGCGGACCGGGCCCGGCCCTGGGAATCAACATCGGCAGCCCGTGCGCCGTCAGCTTCGCCGGCGGCCGGCTGTTCCTGGGCAACAACTTCGGCGTCGACGGAGTCCTCGTCCGCAGCATCAGCATGCGGACCGGCCTGCTGTCCACGCCGGCCGGGGCGGCCGACGCGAGCGAGGCGGGGATCAGCGGCATCCCCGCGCACGATGCCGGCCTGAGCTGGGTGTGCGGGCTGACGCTCGACCACGCCGGCGACCTGGTCATCTCCGACGGCATGAACTTCAACGACGGGAGCCCCGCCGGCGGGGACAACGTGGTGCGCGTGGCGGCCGCCAGGTCGGGCACGCGCTACGGCCGGCCGATGACCGCCGGGCGCATCTGCACGATCGCCGGGGACGGGGCCATCGGGTTCGCCGGGGACGGCGGCCTGGCTACGCGGGCCGAGCTGTCCGGGCCCGCCGGCCTGGCGGTCGACCCGGCGGGCAACGTGATCGTCGCCGACGCTGGGAACGGCCGGGTGCGGGTCGTCGCCGTCAGGACGGGCATGTTTTACGGCCGGCCGATGACCGCCGGGCGCATCTACACGATCGCCGGGAACGGGACGTTCGGCTTCTCCGGGGACGGCGCGGCGGCGACCCGCGCGGCCCTGGCCATAGGCCCCCGGGGGGACGGCAAGGTCGATATCTCCGAGCCCTGGCCGGTGCTGGGGCTCGACCGCGCGGGCAACATCGTCCTCGCTGACGCCCTGAACTGCCGCGTGCGGGTCGTGGCCGCCAGGACCGGCCGCTTCTACGGCCAGAACATGCGGGCCGACGACATCTACACGATCGCCGGCAGCAGCTGCGGGTTTTCCGGCGACCGCGGCCCGGCGACGCGGGCCCGGCTCGGGGTGCTGTCCGGGGTCGCGGTGGACGGCGCGGGCAACATCGTGGTCACCGACTCCGGCAATGACCGGGTCCAGGTCGTGGCCGCGAGGACCGGCCGCTTCTACGGAACCGCCATGCAGGCCGGTGACCTCTACAGCGTCGCGGGCAGCGGCACCCTGGGAACGGCGGGCGATGGCGGCCCGGCCAGCCGGGCCGAGTTCGCCGGTCTCGGCGGGGTGACGACCGACAGCGCCGGCAACATCGTCGTGGCCGACGGTAATGGCTTCGGCGCTCAGGGGTCGTACTTCTTCAATGTTCGCGTGCGGGTCGTGGCGGGCGGGTCGGGGCGCTTCTACGGCCAGCGGATGACGGCCGGCCACATCTACGCGATCGCCGGCACGCTGTCCGCGTTCACCGGCGCCGGCGGCCTGGCCACGCACGCCCAGGTGGCCGAAGGCGGCGACAGCGACGCCGTCGGCACGGCCGGCGTGACGCTCGACCGGGGCGGAAACGTGATCATCACCGACATCGACGACGGCCGGATCCTGGTCGTGCCCGCCCGGTCGGGCCGTTTCTACGGCGTGGCGATGCGGGCCGGGCACATCTACCCGGTCGTCGGCGGCGGCACCGGCCCCCCCGGCGGCGGCCGGCTGCCCGCCCGGGTCCGGCTCGACAGCCCGTCCGCCGTGGCCACCGACGCCGCGGGGAACCTGCTGATCGGGCTGTACGGCGGCCACGAGGTCTGCGTGCTCACGGCACGTTCTGGCCGATACTACGGGCGGGCCATGCGAGCCGGGCGGATCTACCTGCTGGCCGCGGTGACGCCGCCGAATGATCTCGCGGTCGACCGCGACGGCAACATCCTGGTCGCCAGCTTCCCCGGGGATCTCGTCCAGCTGATCGCGGCCAGGTCCGGGCGTTTCTACGGCCAGTCGATGCGCGCTGGTCACGTGTACGCGATCGCGGGCGACGGTGGCATCCTGTACAACGGCGACGGCGAGCTGGCCACCGCGGCCGCGGTCGCGCCGATGGGAGTGGCCCTCGACTCCGCCGGCAACATCGTCATCGCAGACACCGTGAATGCTCGGGTCCGGATCGTGCCGGTGATCTCGGGCGTCTTGTACGGCCAGCGGATGACGGCGGGCCACATCTACACGATCGCCGGCGCAGCTTCACCGACTCTGGTGACGGCGGCCCGGCGATGCGGGCGGGCGTCTGGCCCACGAGCGTGGCCCTGGACGCCGCCGGCGACGTGCTGGTCGCTGACCACAATGGCCGGATCCGCGTCATTGCCGTGAGGACGGGCACGCCCTACGGCCAGCCGATGACGGCGGGACACATCTACCGGATCGCCGGCGGCGGCGCGCGAGGCCTCGGCGACGGCGGGCCCGCCGTCCAGGCCGAGCTCGTTCACCCCACCAAGGTCATCGTGGCGAGGTCCGGTTTCGTCTACGTGGCCGACGCCCGCTCGGTCCGCCTGATCTCACCCTGAGGATGGGCGCGGAGCACGGTCAGCGGTGGAAGGCCAGCAGCTGACCGGAGTTTGTCAGCTCGAGAAGCTGCGCGCCGGCCCAGATCGGCGGGGCCGCGAGCGGCGGGTAGCCGGGCGGGGCGGGCAGGGCGCGCCAGCGGCCGGTGGCGGGATCGTAACAGGCCATGTCATCTGGGCGGATGCGCAGCGCACCCGGGCCGCCGACATTGTCGTAAAGGTCCGTGGCGAGGATGCCGCGGCCGGTCCAGGCGAAGACGGCCTCGGTATAGCCGAGCGGGCCCGGCGGGATCGCGGCCGTCCGCAGCGTCGCCGGGTCGGCGAACAGGCCGGGCGGGTAGGCGCCTCCGGGGTGGCTGCAGAGGCCGCACCAGATCTGGCTGGGCGAGATGAGGATCGCGCTGCCGGTGTACAGCGGCGACGAGACGAACTGCTCCTGAGGCCACCTGCGGGTGGCGTCGCTCCAGGCGCCCTCGCGGCCCAGCGCGAGAACGTCAACACCGTAGTTAACGTCGGGCCTCACTCGATACCAGAACGACCACACGATCACGCGGTCGGGTGTGGCCACGATCGAGATGTACCAGGCGGGGTGCCGGGCTGATACGGCCGGGCTGAGCAACATCGTCCACTGGCCCGTCGCCGGGTTCAGCGCGGCGGCGCTGATCTGGCCTGACTGCGCTCCCGCGGCGACGATGACCTGGCCGGTCCAGGTGGCCGCCAGCTGCGTCGCGCCCGCCAGCTGCTGCGGCAGCGGCGTCTGCGTCCACCGGTTGGTGGCCGGGTCGTAGAGGGCCGCGGACGTCCCGACCGCGGCCTTCTCGTCGGACGGGACGTTGGCGTTGGCGACGAACAACCGCCGTCCGGTCCACACGGCGAAGGCGTTGGTCAGGTGCATCGCCGCGGGTACCGGAGCGATCGGGTGCCAGGTGCCGGTGGCCGGGCTGAAGGCGGCCGCGGCGTCGTTCCAGCCGGCCGGCGCGCTGGCCGGGCCGTTCGGGCCGGCCAGCTCGATCAGCTCGTTCCCGGTCCAGGCGAGAACGGGCTGTGACCGCTGGCCGATGGGCGAGGGCAGCAGGTCCGACCACCGGAACCGGGAAAGCTGGGCCGGGGCCGGGCCGCGCGGCACGGGTTGCGGCCGGGCCGGGAAGAGGCCGGATGGCGGCAGCGGAACGGCTGGCCTGGAGTTAGCCGCGCCGGGGCCGCGGATGAGGAGGGGTACTACAGCGGCCACGGCGATCACGGTCAGCGCGGAGTACGCGGCGAGACGGCGTGCCCGGATCCGGCGGCCCTGGTCAAGGAGCCGCTGCACCGGCGGGTTCACGTCGTCGGGCAGCTCGGCGGCCAGGGCGAGCAGCCCGCGCACCTTCTGCTCATCGCTCATTCCGTCCTCCTGCACGGTCGAGCAGCCCGGTCTGGCGCAGGCTGGCCAGCGCGCGTGCCGCCCGGCTCTTCACCGTTCCCACCGGAATCCCGAGGAGCCGCGCGGTCTCCGCCTCGCTCAGGTCATCGAGGTAGCGCAGCATCAGCACGGCCCGCTGCCCGGCCGGCAGGGCAGCCAGCGCTCTGCGCACGTCAAGGACCAGGTCGTCCGGGCTGGTGTCGGCTACCTGGACGGAGGCGGGCTCGGGAACCCGCGCCGCAACGATCTCCCTCCGCCACCGCCGCCCGCGGGCTCGCACGGCCAGGCGCACCAGCGTCTTGCGGGCATAGGACTCCGCGTTCGCCGGGTCACGGATCCTGCCCCACGCCAGGTACGTCCTGATCAGCGCGGACTGAGTGAGATCCTCGGCGTGCCCGCTGTCACCGGTGAGCAGCAGTCCCCTCCGCACGAGCGCGCGGTAGCGCGCGGCCACGAACGCGGCGAATTCGTCATCCCTCGCCAACGCGTGCCCCTCTCCGGCGGCAGGCCCACTGCACCCGGATTAGAGTCATCAGCCCGCGGACCAGGTTCCACGCCAGGGCCGGGAAATCTACGGCGGCTCGTCGGCGGCTCAGCCACATCGCAGTTGGCCCAAAGCGCGGACCCTGTATCCCGCCCGCGATGCCGTAGCTCTCACCGCTGTTGCCTTCCGGGGCGGGGCTACGCTCGGGTTATGACGGAGTTCGTTCAGGTGACAACGGCGACCGGCACGCGCGAGGCCGCGGTAACACTGGCGCGCTCGGTGGTAGAGGCTCGGCTGGCTGCGGGTGCTCAGGTAGTCGGCCCCGTTATATCGCTGTTCTGGCACAAGGATTCTTACGGGGAAGGTGAGGAATGGCAGGCCGTATTCAAGACGACGGCCGACCAGTATCCCGAGCTTGAGAAGCACCTTGTCGACAACCACCCGTGGCAGAACCCGGAGGTAACGGCGGTCCGCCTGGTGGCTGGATCAGCTCCGTACCTGGAATGGGTGCGCGCGACGACGAACCGCGAGGCCGACTGACTCAGCTCGCAGCACGTTCCATGAGATCGGCAACGAACGGCAAGCCACGGTGCGGGGCAAGCCGCCGTATCACGGTCACGGCTCGCTGACGCGGACGGACCGAGCCAATTCCGGCCGACAAGTCAAGCACCCGGCTCACAACGGATGCAGCTTGCTCGATCTCCCCGGCGTCAATATACGAATCAGCCAGCCAGGTCAGATACAGCGACTTGTCGCGAGCGTGGATGTCGTCGTACGCCGCGAGTGCCGATTCGAGAACTGGAACAGCACGCAGCGGCCGGTGAAGCTCGGCCCAGCAGCGGCCAGCCACTATCTGCACCTGGGTCTGATCCATCCATTCCGCCCAGCCGGGAACCCGACGGCTCTCGCCCGAGGCGATGGCCTCCTGTGCCTGGGCGAGCGCCTTTTCGGTTCCGCGTGCGTCGCCGACGGCGGCATGTGCCCATGCCAGCCGCCCGAGCAGGAGGGCGCGGACGGCGGCGGGCGCGTGGTCGCCTGCGGCGTCACATGATGCCGTCGCCGCTTCGATTCCGGAACGCTCGGTGCTGACCAGCTGGTACGACAGGTAGGCCAACGAGTTGCCGACGAGTGACGGATCGGCCGCCTTCCTGGCCGCAGCGAGGCTGGTCGAGTACAAGCGCTCAGCTTCGGCGTGGCGGCCGACGTCGAATGCGGCCCATCCGGCCTGCTGGGCCTGCTCGGCTACGACGGCGAGAAGATCCCGACCGGTGGCCTCGGTATAAGTGGCGTGCTTCAGCAGTGTTGTCGTCGCGTCAAACTCGGCTGTATAAACCTGGAACGTGTCGGCTCCACCCAAGACGTCATCCAGCCGCCGCAACCGGGCGGTCCGCTGACGCAACAGTGAGACGACATCAGAACCTACGCGCGTGCCCGCCGCGAGCTGCGTGAGCTGCGGCAGACCCGTGGCTAGTCCGGCGATGACTGCCGACCCCAGGAAGTCACGACGCAGCACGTTTGCATCTCCGTCTCGCTCAGCCCGCGGCCCGCGCCGCTGCGCAGCACGAGAGGCCGCGACAGCTCGTCGCAGGTAGGCGACAGGCACGCCGAAGCTGGCTGCGTGATGCCGCAGCCAGAACGGCCCGGGAATCCGCTTCTCGTTCTCCCACCGGGACACCTGGTTCCGGGTAACGGCCGTGCCAGCGAGATCCGACAGCACGTCAGCTTGGTCGGCCTGCGAGCGGTGGGCCCTGAGACGCAGCTCTTGCAACAAAGGGCCGATTCTCTGATCGCTCACCATGCCTCGTCTTGGCTTCTCTGGCGTTGGATGCAACTTACCTCCATAGTGGCCCCTAATTCTGGCCACTGCTGTCGCAATGGCCACCGGTTGCGGTTACTCCTTCCCGACCGGTGACAAGGTTTGCTGGACCGCAGGACATTCGGCACAGCACAACCGCAAGGAGCCTCCGTGCAATCCCGGCCGAGCGACGACAAAGCGACGCCAGCCGCCGCCACTGGCGCACGGTCACTACAGTTCGATCCCCAGGTAGGGCATCCGGCCCGGGTCTATTCAGTCTGGATCGGCGGTAAGGACCACTATGCAGCCGACCGCAAGGTCGCTGAGGAGGTCGCCGCACGCCGCCCGCAAGTGGTCGCCGGGGCCCGCGCGAACCGGGCATTCCTCGCCCGGGTTGTGCGCTACCTGACCGCCCAGGGCGGCATCCGCCAGTTCGTAGACATAGGCCCAGGCCTGCCGGCGCCCCAAGCGACCCACGCCGTGGCGCAGGGCATCGCGCCCGACTCCAAGATCGTTTACGTGGACAACGACCCACTTGTGCTAGCGCACTCCCGCGCCCTACTCAGGAGCACCTCCGAAGGGGCGTGCGGTTACATCGACGCCGACCTGCGCGACCCCGAGATGATCCTTAAAGAAGCGGCGCGCACGCTGGATTTCACCCGGCCCGTCGCGGTACTGCTCGTGGCCGTCTTGCACTTCCTGACCGACGCGGACGACCCCCGGGGTATTCTGGCCGCCCTCGCTGCTGCATTGGCGCGAGGCAGCTTCATAGCGGTCTCACACCTGACGGCTGACTTCGCCCCCGACGAGGTTGCTTCCGGGGTGGCTGCCTATAACGCCCTGGTCCCGACCGGGATCACCGCTCGCAGCCACGCCGAGGTCACTGCGCTGTTCAGCGGGCTGCCACTGGTGCCGCCCGGCATCGTCCCGGTCACCGAATGGCGGCCCGACCACGCCGCCCGGCCCGGCCATGCCGCCGACATGTACGCCGGGCTCGCGACGATAGCCAGGCGTCCCCGGTGACTCGTCTTGTCCTGCCTATGCCGCCTGAGCAGCGCGAGGTGCTGCGTCAGGCGTTAGAAGACGCGGTGTACTACCGGGATCCTCCGGTCCAGTGCCAGGCCTGCGATGAGCTGGACGGGCTGTGCGCTGAATGCGAGGCCGGGCTGGCTCGCGCCCGGGCGTACCTTGATCTTGGCCGCGAGCTGGGACTTGAGACGGCACGGTGACCGGTGCCAGGCGCTGCTCGTGTGGTGCGGGTTCTGCTGGGCGGCCCCGGGCACGTTGTGCACGGATGAGTGCCAGCATCTGGCTCGCTATCTTCGGGCGCACCGGCGAGGACTGCTCCGCCGCGAGGATCTGGCGGCGGTTGTGCCAGATGGTGCCGCAAGTCAGCTCCGGGCAGGTCATCGCGGATCCGGCTGCGCCCAATGCGCTCCGGGGGAGAATGATCAGCGCGAACTGACGGCCCGCGTCGAGCGCGATTCGGCGGGTCAGAGGTCGGCGAGGGCGCTGGCGGGGGACTCTATGCAGTCGGCGACGAAGCGGAGGAACCCGCCGGCGGTGGCGCCGTCGCAGGCCCGATGGTCGAAGGCCAGCGTGAGCTCGGCGAGCTTGCGGACCAGGACCGCCCCGTCGACCACCCACGGCCGGTCGATGATCCGGCCCAGCCCCAGGATCGCGACCTCGGGATGGTTGATGATGGCCGCCGAGCCGTCGACGCCGAACACGCCGTAGTTGTTGACCGTGAACGTGCCGCCGGTCAGGTCGGCCGGGCTCGCGGTCGCCGCCCGCGCCGCATCCGTCAGCCCGGCGATGGCCGCCGACAGGTCGCGCGCCGACATCAGGTGCGCGTCGCGGACGACGGGAACGACCAGCCCCCGGCCGGTCTGGACCGCGAAGCCAAGGTGGACGAACGGCGGCAGCACGATCTCGTCGGCCTCGACCCGGCCGTTCAGCTCCGGGTAGCGCCGCAGCCCCAGGACGGCGAACCGGGCGACCAGGGCCAGGATGCTCACTGGCCGCTCGGGCTGACGCGCGTTCATCACGGCGCGGGCGGCGAGCAGGTCGGTGGCGTCCACGTCGACCCAGACGGTCGCCTCGGGGATCTCCCTGCGCGAGCGGCTGAGCTTGTCGGCGGCCGCCTTCCGCGCGCCGCGCAGCGGGATCCGCAGCTCGCCGCCGCCTCCCGGCCAGGCCGCCGCGGGGCCGCCCGCGGGCCCTGGCACCGGGCCTCCCTGGAGGACGGCCTGCTCCACGTCGCGGCGCAGCACCAGGCCGGACGGCCCGCTGCCGGCCAGCGCCGCCAGGTCCACCCCCGCGTCGCGCGCCATCTTCCGCACCAGCGGGGAGATGACGGGAACCCGGCCCGCGTCGTTACCCCGCTGCGAAGCGGGGCGTGCGGCGGGTCCGGCCGGCGGAGGGGCCGGGCTGCCAGGCCGGACGTGGCGGCGGCGCCGGGCCGATCCGGCAGGCGTGCCGTAGCCGACCAGGACGCTGCCGCTCGGCTCCGGCGCGGCGGCCGTCCCGGCCCCCGCAGCGGGCGCGGCGAGGCTGCCGTTCGGAGCCGGGCCAGCGGCCGCCGCGGGGGTGACGCTGATCAGCGGCGCGCCGACCGGGACGACCTGGCCCTCCCGGGCGTGCAGCGCCTCGACCCGGCC
>Ga0070699_100005876_pt1 | contig 10718 bp, 11 predicted proteins | sample KBSK1503metaG_FD_65473 | JGI IMG/M metagenome (GOLD analysis project Ga0070699, IMG submission 65473) | Corn, switchgrass and miscanthus rhizosphere microbial communities from Kellogg Biological Station, Michigan, USA - KBS K1-50-3 metaG | ecosystem: Host-associated > Plants > Roots >...
GGCGATTGTCGGGAAGGCGCGCGACGAAGCGACGGCGGACATGGCGGGCAGAATGGCGGTCGAGGGCGCGGTCACGCTGCGCTACAACGGCTACAAGGTGCCGCTGATGCGCAATCTCGTCAAACGAGCGATCCGAGGGTCGGAGGGTGGCACATGGACTTCTTAACGTGGGGGCGCAGTCCGTGGGGTGAGTGGGTACTCACCCATGTTTCGTGGAATCTGTTCTGGGCGTCACTGTACGCGGGGATTCTGTTCTTCCTCGCGCACGCGAGCTACATGCTGTTCTCGGCGCACCGGAAACGATCCACCGCGGAGACGGACCGCCTCGAGGCGGCGCGGAAGGATCTGCCCGAGAAGATCGAGCGGCACAATCTGACGGCGCGCCTCTTCCACTGGGTGATGGCCGCGTCGATGTTCGTGCTGCTCTTCACGGCGTTCCTGCCGATCGCGGGCGTCAGGTTTCCGTGGGTGCAGTGGCACTGGATAGCGGGCATCGTGCTGATCGGCGCCATCGCCTTCCACATCATCCACGCGTCGTTCTTCCTCGACTTCTGGTCGATCTGGGTCGGGCCGAAGGACATTCCCGAGTTCAAAGCGGAGATCCTCCGCGAGCTCGGACACGACGTCCCCGGACCGAAGCCGGGCAAGTATCCGCTCGGCAACCGGCTGTACCACCTCGCGATCGTCGTCACCGGGCTGGCCGTGTCGATCAGCGGCGCGTTCATGCTCGTGCGCGTGCGAACGCCGCTGTTCGTGCGCAATCCGTATCTGCTGCGTGATTTCACGTGGGGCCTGACGTACGTGACGCACGGGCTCGCGGGGACCGGCCTCGTCGGACTGGTCATCGCGCACGTGTACTTCGCGGTGCGGCCGGACAAGTGGTGGATCACGAAGTCGATGATCCTCGGCTGGATTACGCGGCGGCAGTATCTCGAGCATCACGAGCCGAGCCGCTGGGCAGTCGGCAGCCGGCCGTCGTCTCCCGCGGCGAAGCCGGCCGGCCAGGCGTGAACGATTCGTCCGGGGGCGCGACCTCGGGTCAGGACGGCGCGCGCGAGCTGATCAAGGCGCGCTCGAACACGATCGAAGAGGCGTACGAGTTCTTCCTGGCGTACGCCTCCCAGGGCCTTCCCTCCGACGTCAACACCAGCCATCCCATCCGCGATCATCTGCGGCGCTTCGACGAGGCGTTGAGCGGCATCGGCGACTTCATGATCGAGTGCGCGAAGCGGCTCGGCGTCAAGGATGACGCGCCGTATCGCGCCTACGTCGCCGTGCTCGACCGCGACGCGCGCGATGCGCAGGCGGCGTTGCGCCTCGTCCTGGCGCAGCCGGCGATCGGATCGCAGATGATCGACAACCTGAACGCGTCGATCCATGTGCGTGCGCTGCTCACAGACTTGTTTCTGATCGACGAGATTTTGACCTCATTCTCCTAACGAGCGGGGTGGCAACTCACGCAAACAATCCAACTTGGCCGCCCGTGTGCCAGAACAATACTGTCTGTCCTTCGACGAAGCGCTGCTGACGGACGTACGCAATCAAACCCGCCATCGCCTTTGCCGTGTAGGTCGGATCGAGGAAGAGCGCTTCGGTGCGCGCGGCGAGCTCGATCGCCTCGAGCGACGCGGCGGTTGACACTCCGTAGCCCACGCCGACGAATCGATCGTCGACCTCGATCGCAGTGCCGCGATTGAGGTCGGCAGGATCCATGCCTAGCAGATCGGCGATGCCGCTGACGATAGCCCGGATGTCGCCGTGCAGCGACGCGGCCGGCGCATCGGCGCTGACGCCGACGACGCGCGTCGTCAGCCGGAGCAGCCGGCATCCGGCGACGAGCCCCGCCTGCGTGCCGCCGGACGACGACGCGTGGACGATGACGTCCGGGGGCGGCAGCTGATCGACGAGCTCGACCATCGCCATGACGAACGCGAGCGCGCCGAGCGGCATCGACGCGCCGATCGGGATCGCGTACGGACGCCGCCCGGCGTTGCGCAGCCGTTCGGCGAGCTCGTTCATCTTCGGCGCGCGCTCCTCGCGCGATCCGACGTAGACGACCTCGGCGCCGAGCAGCGCGTCGAGCAGCGCGTTCGCCGTCGGCGCCGCCGGCGGTTCGCCGTTGGCCACGAGCACCGCGCGCATCCCCAGCTTCGCCGCGGCGGCGGCCGTCGCGCGCGCGTGATTCGATTGCACGCCCCCTGCCGTGATGAGCGTGTCGGCGCCTTCCGCCTTCGCGTGCGCGGCGACCAACGCGAGCTTCCGCACCTTGTTTCCGCCGAAGCCGAACGGAATCGCATCGTCCCGCTTCACGAGCAGACGCGGACCGCCGCCGAGCACGGCCGACAATCGCGGCAGCGGTTCGACGAGCGTGGCTCGGGACACGAACGGCAGCGAGGGAAAGCGTGCGAGCGCGGATCGCAGCTCGGCGGAGGTCAATCGCGACGCATTGTATACTCGCGATCGGGTTCGGGTTCGAACCCAGAACCCGGAACCCCGAACACCGAACTCCGCCAATGGATCTTCTTGGTGCCCTCCGATCCGGCAGCTCCGTTTTCGCAGCCGAGCTGCGGCCGCCGCGCGCAGAGCTCGCGGCGGCCGAGGGCATGGACGCGTGGATCGATACGTATCACGCGGTCCGGCGGCTGACCCGGCAGGGCACGTTCGTCTTCCTCACCGACAACGCCGTCGGCGCGCAGGAAGAAGACAACCTGCGGCACCTGGTCACGAACCTCGGACACGACGTGCCGCGAGAGCGGATCGTTCCGTTTCTGACCGCGAAGCACACGCTCGATTACTGTCTCTCGTACGCCGAACGCGCGCAGCAGCACGGATTCTCGGCGCTCGTCGTCCTGGGCGGCGACAAGTCGGTCGGCACTCCGCGCTGCGTGGAGCACGCGTGGCAGCTGCGCGAGCTGCTGCGGCGGCGCAGCCACGCGATCGCGCTCGGCGGCTGGGCCAACCCGCACGCCGATCCGGAGCGGCAGGTCGATTTCCTCGTCGATGCGGCCTTCAACGCGGAGTTCTATCTCACGCAGGTCGTCAGCCATTTCGACGCGGACAAGGTCTCGCGCTTCGTGAGCGCGGCCGAACGTCGCGGCGTCGCGCCGCCGGGACTCTTCGGCGTCTTCTACTATCGCAGCGCCAATCAGCGGACGCTCGACGCGCTTCGTGGATTTCTGCCTGTGCCTGCTGAGGGGCTGACGCGCGAGTTCACGTCGGGCGCGACGGCCGAAGATGTCTGCGCGCGCACGATCCGCACGCTCATGGACGCCGGTGCGCGCCACTTCTACATCAGCAATCTTCCGGTCGGCCGGGCGCAGCAGGTTCTCTCGAGCATTCTGGAAAAAGTCGGGGTCACCGCTTGAGAGGTCTGATCGGGTTGCTCGTCATCGCAGCCCTCCAGCCGCAGCAACAGACGCCGCTTCAGCGCCTGCAGGCCGCGATCGAGCGGACGACGAAGAGCATCAACGCCACGTGGGGCGTCTACGTCAAGTCGCTCGAGACGGGCGAGGAGGTCGCGGTCGACGCCGACCGTCAGATGGAGACGATGAGCACCATCAAGATTCCGCTGATGGTGGAAGCCTTCGAGCAGATCAAGGCTGGCAAGTTCAAACTGACCGACAAGTACACCTTCGCGCAGGCGGACTCGCAGCCGGGGACCGGCATCATCCAACGGCTCGATCCCGGCGCCGTGCTCACGGTGAAGGACCTCATCACGCTGATGATCATCGTCTCGGACAACACGGCAACCGAGGTGCTCTATCGGATGGTCGGCGGCATCGACGCGGTCAACCGGCGCATGGATGCGATGGGATTGAACAGCACGCGCGCGAGGAGCCTGCCGACCACGTGGTTCGCCGCGCTGCGGGCGGCGCCGAGCTCCGAGCAGCTTTACCGAGAAGGGAAGCATCCGTTCGGCCTCTCGACGCCTCGCGAGATGGGCCGGCTGCTGGAGATGATGGAGCGCGGCACGCTCGTCGACAAGGCGTCGTCGGACCTCATGCTGCAGATCATGCGCGCACAGCTCTATCGAACGCGCATCCCCCGCTACGTGACCGGTTATCGCGTGCCGCACAAGACGGGCGACTTTCTTCCCTTCGTCGGAGACGACGTCGGGATGCTCGAAGCAGAGGGCCGCACGATCGTCGTCAGTATCTTCACCGGGAATCATTTCGGGTCGGGCGAGGCGCTCGAGAACGCCATCGGCCTCGTCGCGAAGGAGGTTGCGGATTACTATGCGTATCGTCATTAGCCTCGCCCTTGCAAAACGAATCGCTGACCAGCTGCCGTGACCCCTGCTACTCTGTAGGCATGGCTGCGTACCTCGACGGCGTTCCGCTCTCCGGCATCATCCGTATCCGCGATCTGATGTTCACCGTGAAGGATCCATTCCGTCTGGATCAAGGCGACGTCAGCTTCGACGCGCCAGACACGGTGAAGTCGGCGATGACGCGAGCGATCGCCGAAAACAAGACGCACTACCTGCCGACGACCGGCCTGCCGCGGCTCCGCGAGCTGATTGCGGCCAAGCTGCGCGACAAGAACAGGATTCCGATCACAGACCCGGACGACGTGCTCGTCACGGTCGGCGGCATTCAGGGCTTGTACATCACGTGTCAGGCGCTCGTCGAGCCGGGCGACGAAGTCCTCGTGCCCGATCCGGAGTGGCCGCCGGCGGCGGGACACGTGCTGCTCGCGAAGGGCGTGCCGGTCGCCTGCCCGCTGTACGAGTCGAACGGCTTCCGGTACGATCTCGACGAGCTCGAATCGAAAGTCACGTCGAAGACACGCGTTCTTTATCTGAATACGCCGCAGAATCCGACCGGCGGCGTGCTGACGCACAGCGATCTCGAGCGGCTCGCCGCGATCGCGCGCGAGCACGACCTGTGGGTGATCTCCGACGAGGCGTACGAGGACGTCGTCTTCGAGGGCGAGCACGTCAGCATCGCGTCGCTGCCGGGGATGTACGAGAGGACGATTCCTCTCTACACGTTCAGCAAATCGTACGCGATGACCGGGCTGCGACTCGGCTACGTCGCGATCCGCGATCCGAAGATTCGCGATCGCGCGAAGAAGGCGCTCTTCTACACCGCGAGCAACATCCCTTCCATCGTGCAGCACGGCGGCATCGGCGCGCTCGAAGGATCGCAGCAGTGCATCGAGGACTTCCGCACCGAGCTGCGCGCGCGCCGCGATCTCTTCTACCGCGGCATCCGCGAAGCCGCCGGCGACATTTTTGCCGGCGAGCCGCCGGTCGGCGCGTTCTACGCGTTCCTCCGCATCCACTCGCAGTCGGGCGAGGGCTCGAGCTCGTGGCACATGGCCGAGCACCTGATCAAGAAGGGACGCATCGGCTGCGTCCCCGGCGTCGACTTCGGCGCGCACGGCGAAGGGTATGTGCGGTTCTGCTTCGCGCGCGAGCGGCGCGAGCTGACCGGCGCGCTCGAATCGATGAAAGCACTGTTCGGGGTACGAGTGTGACAGGTCGTGCGGCGCGCCGGTTGCACGCGCCGCACGCATGAGATCCGCAGCAAACGTCAACGGCCATTCAAATCCATCCGCCCGCCTCTTCGGCAGCGCATGCGTCGTTCGGGCCGACACATTGGTCGGCCCCTACTCGACATGGCGGCCGCCGTCGATGCGGATCGTTTCTCCGGTGATGAAATCGCTGTCGAGCAGCGCGATCACGCCCTTGACGATCTCGATCTCGCCGCCCCATCGACCCAGCGGCGTCGCGTCTTCGACCGCCTTCAGCTCATCGCCGGTGGTCCCGGACGGCGCCAGGATCGGTCCCGGCGCGATGGCGTTCACCAGAATGTTGTCGGATGCGAGCTCGAGGGCGAGCGCCTCGGTGAGCGCGATGACGCCGGCTTTCGCCACGTAGTACGGCACGTAACCGACGTACCGCGGCCGGCCGCTCTTCGCGATCCAGTCGCTGAAGTTGATGATGCGGCCGCCGCCCTGGCGGCGCATGTGCGGCGCCGCGGCGTGCGCGCAGAGGAAGGCCGCGCGCAGATCGACGTCGACGACCGCGTTCCAGTCGACAGCGGTGACCTCGGCGAACGGCCGCTGCACGTACACCGACGCCATGTTGATCAGGATGTCGAGACGCCCGAGCGCGTCGACCGCCGATTGGACCAGTGAGGCGCATGCCCCGGGATCGGCGAGGTTGGTCTGAAAGATCTCGGCGCGGCGGCCCTCCGATCGAACCCGTGCGGCCGCCTGCTCCGCTTCCGATTTCGATCGCGCGTAGGAGAACGCCACGTCGACGCCGCGCGCGGCGAGCTCGCGCGCGACGACCGCACCGATGCGCTTGCCGCCGGTGATCAGGGCTGCTTTGTTGGCAAGATCCACGATGGTCGAGTGAGTCGCGTGGTCTGGTAGGTCGAGGAGGTCGGGTGAGTCGCGTAGGTCGGAGGCCTACCGGACCTACGCGACAACAGCCTCAGTAAGCAAACGTTCCAAAGAACGCCGAACGCTTGTTCGGGTCGCTCCACTTCGTGCCGAGCGACGAGCCGGTGAAGAAATGCTGATCGGCGACGCCGACCGTTGCGTTCTCGACGGCGGCGAGCGGATGGAACCAGAGCTGCGCGCCGCAGGTCGGATCGTGCGTGAGGTGCTTGTTGACGTCGAGCGCGACCTGACCCGCGCTCACCTGAATCTCGCTGCCGCGATCGGCGAACTGAATGGGCGCCGGCGTCACCTGAACGATCGTGCCGACGATGCCGTTCGAGAGCTCGTTGGCCATCGCGACCAGCGCGAGCTGCTGCGCGGCGTTGGCGCGGTCGTCGACGAACAGCGCCGACCTGACCGACGGCTTCTCGCCGCCCATCTCGGTCATCCCGAGATTGCGATCACCGGAGACCGCGGCGACGACCGACAAGCCGTCGATCGACACGCCGTTGAAGCTGCCGCGATCCACTTTCCATGCGAGGACCGCCTGCTTGCCCATCGTCTCGGCTTCGCTGTTCATGATGCAGCCGCCCGTGAAGACTTCGGCGGTGCGCGCTTCGACATATGCGCCGCTCACCGAGCCACGTCCACCGGGGCCGCCGGCCGCGAGCGGGGTGACGGCCAGGCCGAGGAGCGCGGCGACGACAACTGCTCGTTTCATATAAGACCCTCGCAGTAGGATTATAGCCCTCTATGGCCGATACGATTGGATTCATCGGGCTCGGCGTCATGGGCAAGCCCATGGCGAAAAACCTCATCAAAGCCGGACACCCCCTCGTCGTGTACAACCGCAGCCGAGGCGCGGTCGACGAGGTCGTGGCGGCGGGCGCAAAGGCTGCGGCGTCGCCGGCGGAGGTCGCGCGCCAGGCGACCATCATCATCACGATGGTGCCTGATACGCCGGACGTGGAGCTCGTGATCGCCGGGCCGGACGGCGTGCTGTCGACGGTGCAGCGCGGCGCGATCGTGATCGACATGAGCAGCATCTCTCCGGTCGCAACGCAACGGCTCGCGAACACGGTCGCCGGCAAAGGCGCGACGATGCTCGACGCGCCGGTGAGCGGCGGCGAGATCGGCGCGATCAACGCGTCGTTGTCGATCATGGTCGGCGGCGACCAGTCGGCGTTCGAGCGCGCGCGTCCCGTGCTCGAGGCCATGGGCAACAAGGAACGCATCGTGCTCATCGGGCCGTCGGGGGCCGGACAGGTCTGCAAGATCTGCAATCAGATTGCGATTGGCGGCGCGCTCGCCGGCGTGAGCGAGGCGTTCGCGCTCGCGAGAAAGGCCGGCGTCGACGCGGGACGCGTGCGGCAGGCGCTGCTCGGCGGCTTCGCGGCAAGCCGCGTGCTCGAAGTCCACGGCGAGCGGATGCTGAACGACAACTACAAGCCGGGATTCCGCACGAAGCTCTATCAAAAAGATCTGCGGCTGGCCAGCGAAGCGGCGGCTGCGAACGGCGTCGCGATGCCGGGAACGGCGATCGTGACGCAGCTGGTGAATGCGCTGGTCGCTTCGGGGGGAGCCGATCTCGATTATTCGGCGATCGGAACAGTGCTGTTCAAATTGACGGGTGTATAGAAGGCGGGAGGCAGCCCTCGTGGGCGACGGGAACGAACCCAATGCTGTTCAATGTCTGCAACATTCCCGCTCTCCTCTACACATGTCGGGACGCACCGGCTTTCCATCAGGTCCGAACCCCCGCTGCGTCTCGACGCACCAATACGCCGTCGCATCGTACGGATCGTAGAAATTGAGCTCCTCGGGATACGGACCCGACGTCACATACATTCCCTTGTGACGGATGTTGAGGCAGTGCACGCCAGGCGTCAGCTTTGGAGAGGTGAGATGGTCCATGGTTACACCGTCTTCAATCCCGCCGCGCGCATGACGGCGCGCTTCACCGCGGTCTTCGCAATCTGCACTTTGTAGCCGTTCTGGCTCATCGGCTTCGCTTCACCGACCGCGGCTTCGGCCGCGAGCGTCGCCGTGTCTTCGTTCAACGGTTTGCCTGCGAGCGCCGTCTCGGCGGGTTTCGACCGCCACGGCACCGGCGCGACGGCGCCGAGCACGACGCGCGCGGACCCGATCCGATTGCCGTTCATCGTCAACACGACCGTCGTGAATGCGAGCGGCCAGTCGTGCGATGCCTTGTAGCGAACTTCGTAGTGCCCGCTCTTCACGTTTCCCGGCGCCGGCAGGATGACGTGGGTGAGGATCTCCTCGTCCTCGAGGACGTTCTCCTTCAGCACGTTCGCGAGCGTCGGCATCGTGAAGAAGTCGGACGCCGCGACCTCGCGCTCGCCGGTGGGACCGAGCACGCGGAACCTCGCGCCATATGCGACGAACGGAACGGCGAGGCTCGATGGATGCACGATGTGACTCGGTCCCTCGTTGCCGAAGATCGCGTGGTACTGATTTTCGCCGTCGACGGCGAAGCAGCGCGAGCCGCCCTTCTTGTAGCAGACGAACTCTTCGTTTCGATAGTACCAGCACCTCGGGCGCTGATTGATGTTGCCGCCGACGGTGCCCTGGTGCCGGATCTGCGGCGTGCCGATCTCGATCGCCGCGGCGTTGACCGCCGGATACAGGCGCGCGACCTGCCGGTTCTCGTACAAGTCGATGATCTTCATCGCCGCGCCGATCTTCACGCCGCCGTCGGGCGTTGACGTGACGGTCGCGTCGAGCGCGTTCTTCACGTTGACGAGGCGATCCGGCGAGTCGATGTAGTCCTTCATCCGTGCCAGCAGATCCTGCCCGCCGGCCAGCGGCAGCGCGATGCCGTCGGTCTTCAGCGCCGCGACCACTTCGCGCTCGGAGGTCGCGTTGACATATGCGAACGCCTTCATGCGCGACCTCCTCGCTCATCATTCTTTACTGCTCGCTTTACTGCTCGCGGGGTCCCACCCCCGCTCGCTGCTGCCTCGCGCGTTCGCGCTCGGCACCGGCCGCAGGCGCCCGTGGCATTCACATGAGCAAAAGCCTTCACAAGTGTTCTCCCGTCATCGCTCGGCTAAAGCCTCGCGCTCCAACGTCGAACGGCACACGCGCGCCACATCGAATGGAGCGCGAGCCTTCAGGCGAGCGGCTCAGTCCGTTCCTCCCGCTCTCTGCTGCTCGATCGCCGCGAGCACCTTGTGCGGATGCAGCGGCAGGCTGCGAATCGTGGCGCCGGTCGCGTTGCGCACGGCATTCGCGATGGCCGACGCCGTCGAAACGGTCGGCGGCTCGCCGATGCCGATCACGCCGCGCTCGGGCATGTTGTTCAACACGACGTCGATCTGCGGCACGTCGGACATCCCGGCCAGCAGGTAGAACTCCATGTTCGGATTCACCATCTGGCCGGTCACGCGATCGAGGATGCGGTCCTCGTAGAGCGCGAAGTTGATTGCCGCGATGACACCGCCGTACACCTGGCTCTCCGCCGTCAGGCGATCGACGACGAGGCCGCAGTCCTGCATCGCGAGGATGCGCTTGATGCGAACGATGCCCGTCTCGATATCGACGGTGACTTCCGAAAACTGAACGCCGCTCGTGCCGGCGCCGGAGAGACCCTCCTGCCACTTCCCGTCGACCGAAATCGGCTCGGTGCCGAGCAGCTTGCACGCGTCCTTCCACGCCACGCTCTTCGAGGCGTTCGTCGCGCCGCGAATGCGTCCGCCTTCTGCGACGAGATCGTCGGGCTGAACGCCGAGCGTCGGCGCAACCTTCGCGAACAGCTGGTTGAGCGCATCGGTGCACGTGACGCGGATCGCGGGCGACACCGACGCCGCGGTCGTGCTGCCGCCCGATCCGCCGCTGAACGGAAATTGCGTGTCGCCGATCTGCGTCGTGATGGCGTTCATCGGGAGTCCGAGCGTCTCGGCCGCGACGAGCGTGACGATCGTCCGCGTGCCGGTGCCGATGTCCTGCGTGCCGCACTTCACGACGACGCTGCCGTCGGGGTTGATGTCGACGTGCGCCGTCGATCCGCGTCCGGCGCCGCCCCACAGATGCGCCGACACGCCCATCCCGGTTTTGATCGGCCCCGGTGTCGGATCGCCCGTCGGATGGCGCTTCTCCCATCCGAAGCGCCGCGCGCCTTCCTGAAAGTATTTGATCCACTGTGCGTTCGGCGCGAGCGGCGGCGCGTTCCTGATGCGGAACTCGACCGGGTCGACTTTCACGCGATCGGCGAGCTCGTCCATCAGGATCTCGGTGAGGAAGCATCCCTGCGGATGGCCCGGCGCGCGCATCGCGCGCTGCTGGCCGGCGTTGATGTAGACGTC
>Ga0070699_100005878_pt1 | contig 10717 bp, 9 predicted proteins | sample KBSK1503metaG_FD_65473 | JGI IMG/M metagenome (GOLD analysis project Ga0070699, IMG submission 65473) | Corn, switchgrass and miscanthus rhizosphere microbial communities from Kellogg Biological Station, Michigan, USA - KBS K1-50-3 metaG | ecosystem: Host-associated > Plants > Roots >...
ACCAAACTGAGAAAAGAGATTGGGCACTATCTGGAGAAACACCATGAAAAGTAATAGAGAAGATCAGATCCTCGACAAAGTCACTGCCGAGATCCGTAATGAAAAGGTAGATCCGGCAGCAGTTTCAGCAGCGGCAGACCGTGTTTGGGCGCGTGTTTCCGTTGCGGCAGGCGAGACTGAGTTTCAGTTGCCGGCTGTCGAAAGGATTGAAGGTTGTGGAGATTTTCAGTCACTGATTCCGGCTTACCTGGCCGGCAAACTTTCGGAAGCGCGCTCGTTGCTGCTGGTAGACCACACGCACGAGTGCATCCCCTGCCGCAAGGCGATGAACGAAGCACGTGCGAAACGTTCGGGCTCAATCAAACCAGCCGCGCGCAAGACGAGTTACTCGTTGCAGCCGGTAGTTATGCGTTGGGGCATCGCCGCCGCGCTCGTGATTGGTCTCGGACTGCTGGCGGTTCCGTTTGTGCAAAGATTCTGGCCGTACGGCAACTTCGACGCGACTGTGCAGGCAGCGGAAGGTCAGGTTTACCAGATCGCCGACACGCGCACGGCCGCAGTCAGCAACGGCACGAAGTTGCAGCAGGGTGAGAAGGTGCGCACCGCAAAAGACGGCCGCGCAGTTGTTCGTCTTGGCGATGGTTCGCTCATCGAGATGAAGGATCGCTCGGAGCTCTACCTGACGAAGACGAGCAAGGGCACCACCATTCACCTCGATCGCGGCAGTATCGTGGTCGAAGCTGCGAAGCAGAAAGATGGTCAACTGTTTGTCGAAAGCGGCGACTCGCTGGTGTCAGTCACGGGCACGACGTTCTCGGTGAACAACGGCACCAAGGGTTCGCGAATCTCCGTTATCGAAGGCCAGGTGAACCTGAATCACGCCGGTTCCGATCGCGTGCTTCGTCCCGGCGAACAAGCCACCACCAATCCTTCTATCACGCTCATCCCGGTGAAAGATGAAGTGGCGTGGAGTCGCAATGCGAATCATTACGCCGCCGTGTTGAATGGTCTCGCGACACTCAACCACGATCTGAAGGGTGTGCAACAACCCGGTGTTCGCAATTCCACGCATCTGCTCGATCTGATGCCGGAGAACACGGTGGTCTACGCTGCGCTGCCGAATCTCGCCGACTCGATCGTTCAGTCACATCGCGTGATTCAGGAACGAATGAGCCAGAACCCGGCGTTACGCCAGTGGTGGGAAAAAGAGCAGTCAGGCAGAGCGCAGAACATGGACCAGGTGGTGGAAACGATCCGCCAGTTCGGTTCTTATCTGGGTGACGAAATCGCAGTCTCGGTATCGATGGACGACCAGGGTAAGCCCGGTGAGCCGTTGGTGCTGGCTGAGTTGAAGAATTCGGCGGGCTTCCGGCAGTTCCTCGAGCAGGAGATCGCGAAGTACGCGGGCGACAAGAAAGGACGACCGGAAATCCAGTTCGTCGAGAACCCGGCGAGCGCGGTGGTCGATCCTAACGATAAGACAGAGAAGTTGTTTGTTTGGATTCAGGGCAACCTCTTTGCCGCGAGTCCGAAAATGCAGCAGTTGCAAAGTGTGGCGATGGCGATCGGCAACGGCAACGTGAGCAGTTTCACGGCGACACCGTTCCGTAATCGCATCGCGCAGCTTTACCAGGAAGGCGCGGGTTTGGTGGTGGCGGCGAATCTCGAAAAAGTCGTCGCGAGCACCAAAGCCGAACGCAGCAAGGAACCGGATGCCGCGAAGCATGAAAGCGCGTTGAACCAGCTTGGTCTGCTCAGCGTGAAGTATTTCGTGTTGGACCAGAAAGACAGCAACGGTAAGACGCATACGCAGGCTTCGCTTTCGTTCAGCGACGCACAGCGTGGCATTCCTTCATGGCTGGCTACGCCGGGACCGATGGGTTCGCTCGAATACATCTCGCCTGACGCGAATGTCGTGGCCGGGTTTGTAGTCAAGAATCCGGTGGCGCTGGTTGACGATCTGCTGGGTGTGCTGGAAACAGTCTCGCCCGATCTGCGTAAGAACCTCGACAAGCAACAGTCAGAGCGTGGTCTGAACATTCGCAACGACATCGCTGCTCCGCTCGGGGGAGAGTTTGCCTTCGCGATCGATGGACCATTACTGCCGACGCCGTCGTGGAAGCTCGTATTTGAAGTCAACGATCCGGAGCATCTGCAACAGACGCTCGAGCAGGTGGTCGGTGAAGTGAACAAAGAAGCTGCGAAGTTTGGTAAAGGCAGTCTTGCCTGGGAGAAGGGGGACCTCGGTGGCCGCACTTACTACACGTTGCGCTCGAGTGACTTCGGCTTCCTGGAAGTGAACTACACCTACGCCAACGGCTACCTGATCGTTTGTCCGAGCCGCGCGCTCGTCGAGAAGTCGCTGCGGGCACGTGAGAATGGTTTGTCGTTACTGCGTTCGCCGCAGTTCATGGCAGGCCTGCCGGCTGATGGCAATGCAAACTTCTCAGCAGTTTTCTACCACAACATCGCGGGCCTCGTGCCGGCGGGACTGGCGCGGACTGCGGCGAACTTGCCGAGTGGACCGCAAGAGGCGGTGAAAGCAATTGCCTCGCAGATGCAGCCGACCCTTGCATACGCTTACGCGCAAGGCGACAGCATCACGTTTGCGACGAACACTGAAGGTGGACCATTCGGGTTAGGACCGGCGACCTTGCTGGGAATGCCCAACGCGCTCGAGATGCAGAGCATTATTCAGCGCGGAATGGAAACGAAGAAGTAACCGCAACTCTTTATCCACAGATTACACAGATGAAAACATTATCTGTGTAATCTGTGGATGGGTTTATCACTCGTATGAAGCTTGTATCGATCTCTCTCGTATCGTGGCTGTTCGGCCTGCTGCTCATCCTGTCGAAAGTTTATGTCTTCGATGGACAGGCACTCAGCGCCACGGTGACCTCAATGATCATGGCGGCACTCGTGTTCTCGTTAGCCTACGCTCCGTCTCTCTCGTGGCTGCGCCAACGCATGGGTGGTTGCCGTCCGGCTCTGTTGTTTCCTCTCGCCTCCGCGGTCGTACTCAACCTACCTGTGTTCCTGATCGAATTTCTCGCAATCGGTAGAACTTTATCGCCCTACGATGCGTTAGCATGCATCATGGCTTTTCTACTGATGGGCACAGTCTTCGGACTCGGATTCGTTTGGAATTATCAGGACGCAGCGCTATAAGAACAGTATGGCACTCCCCGCTTCGGTTCCCGAGGAACCGATCACAGCTCAAGCGGCTCACGCAGAGCCACCGGTAATTGACCTGCACGGCCTCAGCGTTTCTTTTGGTCGGCGTCAAATTCTAAAAAACCTGCGCGGCGATTTGCGCGGCCGCGCCATCGGCCTGCTTGGTCCAAACGGCGCCGGGAAAACCACGCTCATTCACACCTTGCTCGGCTTTCATCCGGCGAGCGCGGGCACCGCACAGATATTCGGTCTCGATATTTCCGAACAAGCGAAACAGATACGCGCGTTGATCGGCTACATGCCTGAGCGCGATTCATTCATCGCGAAGATGAGCGCCGTTCATTTCGTACGTCTGATGGGTGAACTGTCGGGTCTGCCGTCCGAAGCTGCGCTCGAACGCGCGCACGAAGCACTGTTCTACGTCGGGCTCGGTGAAGCACGTTATCGCCGTCTCGAAACGTATTCTCTCGGCATGAAGCAGCTCGCAAAACTCGCGCAGGCAATCGTGCATGGTCCAAAGCTGATCTTTCTCGACGAGCCGACCAACGGGCTCGATCCGCCGGCGCGACTCCGCATGATCAAACTGATTCGCGAGATTCGCGACAGCGGCAAAGCGCACATCGTACTTTCGTCGCACCTGCTGCTGGACGTCGAGGAATGCTGCGACGAGATCCTGATTCTGCGTGACGGCCAGATCGTGGTCTACTGCAATCTCGAAGAAGAACGTAAATCGAATCGCAAGTTTCTCATGCTCGAGACACGCGGCGATCAGGAGAAGTTTGTCAAAGCCATCAACCAGCTCGGTTGCGAGTATGCGTTAACCGGCGATCACCGGTTGAAGATAGTTTTACAGGAAGGCGTGGAAGTGCGTGATCTGTACCGGCTCGCGGAGGAGTCGCAGGTCCAGCTTCGTCGCCTGAGCTACAAGCGCGACTCGCTCGAAGATATTTTCCTCAAGGCAATGGAGAACGGCTATGGCGGTTTATGAACAGACTTATAAGCCTTACACCGGCAAGCTGACTCCCGAATGGAGCCGCTTTCTGATCATTCCGCGGCACGCGTTTCGAGTGGTCTTCAAGTCGAAACTGTTCACTGCGTTTTATGTGATCGGCTTTCTCCCGCTGCTCGTCGAAGCGGTGTTGATCTACCTGCACCATAACACCACCGCGTTGACGATCATGAAGCTCAACGATCGTGAGTTATTTGTGATCGACGGCTCATTCTTCCAGACATTTGTGTACATCCAGGGCGTGTTCGCGTTCTTTGTCGGCTTGCTGGTTGGACCACCGCTCGTTTCCCGCGACCTGCGCAACAACGCACTGCCGCTTTATCTTTGCCGTCCCTTTACACGCACTGAATACGTGATGGGAAAGATGTCGGTGTTGTTGATCCTGTTGTCGTGGATCACCTGGGTGCCACAACTCCTGATGTTTCTTTTTCAGTCGTACCTCGAAGGCTTTGCGTGGTTCCGGGCTAATTTGTGGATGGCGAGCTCGATCGTGATTGCCGGCGTGGTTTGGGTGTTGTTGCTCGCGTTGTTGTCGCAGACAGTATCCGCGTTACTGAAGTGGCGCATCGTTGCGAGCGCGGCGATGCTGGGCATCGTGTTTATTCCCTCAGTGTTCGGATCCGTTTTCATCAACATTCTTTTCCGGACGAAGTGGGGAGACGTTATCAGTCTGTTCGCATTGATGGGACACGTGACGTCAGGTCTGTTCGGCACCTACGATACGGTGGCCGGCAGATTCACGGTGGAAGACTTTAATACGGTTAGAGAGATCGTCATCACCAACCCTCCGTTATGGGCGTGTTGGGTGGCGCTGTTTCTGTTCTCTGCTGCGTGCCTGGCGTTGCTGTCGTGGAAAGTCAAAGCCTACGAGGTCGTGAAATAGATCGATGTCTACTCCTGAACAACTGATCATTTTCGACAACGTCTCGAAGTTCTACGGCGAGATACTCGGAGTGAATCGAGTAAACCTCCAGATCGCTCCCGGTATCACCAGCCTCGTCGGACCCAACGGAGCAGGGAAGTCGACCTTGATGAATTTGATGACCGGGCTGCTCCGTCCGACCCGCGGTTCGATCGAAGTGCTTGGAGTTCCGACCGATCAACCCGAACAACTGTTTCGCAGAGTCGGCTACTGCACGCAATTCGATTCATTTCCGCGAGGCGTCACCGGACGCGAGTTTCTCAACTCGTTCCTGCTGGTCCATGGTTTCGATAAGAAACGGGCGAACGAGCTGAGTCAGGTTGCGCTCGAACGTGTCAATCTCGTCCCCGCCGCCGATCGGAAGGTTGCCGGTTACAGCAAGGGCATGCGGCAACGCATCCGGCTGGCCCAGTCGATCGCGCACGAGCCGGTGGTGTTGATTCTCGACGAGCCACTTAACGGTCTCGACCCGATGGTGCGCTCAGAAACGATCGCGCTGTTTCGCAAGCTGGCTGCCGAAGGTCTGCACCTGATTATCTCGTCGCACATCCTGCACGAAGTCGACATGATGTCAGACCGCGTGGTGCTTTTGAACAACGGTTACATCGTCGCCGAGGGCAACATTCACGGCGTGCGCGACGAAATGGAAGAGCATCCGATGCAGATCCTGATTCGCTGCGATCAGCCCGCGAAACTTGCGGCTTACGTTTTTGCGCAGGATCACGTCGTCGAAGCGCGGCTTCACGATGACCGGCGCGGCTTGTTTGTTAAGACACGCGACGCCGATCGTTTTTATTTGATGTTGAATCACGCCGTTGCCGAAGGTGATGTGAACGTCGAGTCGATAGCGCCGGTTGATGACGATCTGAGCGCTGTTTACCAGTACCTGATCGGCACGTCAGGCGGCAGCGCATAGGAGTGTGAGCGGATGAGTTCTGCGATAGATGTGGTTCAGACTAAATCAAACAAAGCGCCCGCCAATTGGTCGCTGTGGCTCAGGCAGATCGCCGCGATCTTTCGGCTCGAGATCGAGAAGAACTTTTTCAGTCGCCGCTCACTGTTGATCTACCTGATCGCGTTTCTGCCGTTGTTCCCGTTGACGATTCTGGCGTTGATTACGCCGCCTGGGCGTGAGTGGAAAGACTTCAATCAGTACAGCGTCATCTACTCATTCATCTATAACGTCTTCATCATGCGCACGCTCATATTCTTTGGCTCAGCGTGGATCTTCATGAACCTGTTTCGTGGCGAGCTCGTCGATCGCAGTTTGCACTATTACTTCCTGAGCGCGGTGCGACGCGAGGTGCTGGTCATTGGGAAGTACATTTCCGGACTCGCGACTTCGATCATCCTGTTCACCGGCACGACGGTGATCGCGATGCTGCTGCTTTATTTTCCACACTTCTATTCGCAAAGCGTGCGTTACTTCACCGAGGGCCGCGGCTTAACTCAGCTGCTTACTTACGCGGGCATAACGATCCTCGCTTGTCTTGGTTACGGTGCGTTCTTTTTGTTCATTGGACTGTTCGTGCGCAACCCGATCATCCCGGCCGTCTTGCTCTACGGTTGGGAGTGGCTCAACTTCCTGCTGCCGCCGCTCCTGAAAAAGATCAGCGTGATTCACTATCTCAACTCGCTGGTGCCGGTGCCGCTGTCGGAAGGTCCGTTTGCAGTCGTGGCCGAGCCTACGCCGGCCTACATCGCCGTTCCGAGTATGCTGGTGGTAACCTTGTTGGTGCTAATCCTCGCCGCTTATCGCATCCGCCACATGGAAATCCGTTACGGATCTGATTAGGTCGCCTAAAAACCTACTAAAGTTTTAGTTGACAGCCTTCCCTGACTGCGCTATTGTCCGCCTAAAGTCTTAGGAGGTTAACGCGCATGCCGCGCCGCAAGAGCGAACAGATGACGCCGCTGGAGCTGGAGATCATGCAGGTGCTCTGGGAAACCGGACCTGCGACCGTCCAGACCGTGCAGCGAGAGCTCAAGCGCGAGCTCGCCTATACCACCGTGCAGACGATGCTCACCGTCTTGCACCGCAAAAATAAAGTCAAAAGAACTCTCAAAGACAAGGCTTACGTTTACAAACCGGCGGTCAGCCGGACGAAGTTTACCGGTCACGCAGTGCGCGAGTTTATCGATCGCATGTTCGGCGGTTCGGCTGAAGGGCTGGTGATGAACCTGTTGCAGGAGAAACACCTGACGCCGGAAAAGCTGGCCGAGCTGCATAAATTGATCGAGCAGGAAGAACGCGATGGGAATTAGCGAGTTCATCGTCAACTACGTTTTGAATTCCGCCTGGCAGATCGTAGTGATCTTTGTCGTGGCGCTGCTCGCCTCGTGGCTACTCAGGAACGGACCAGCGCGCTATCGCCATTGTCTGTGGATCCTCGTGCTGATGGTGAGTTTGATTGTGCCGTCATTAACCGCAACGCGCTTTGTGCCGGGCTTTGTCTCCGGTTTTGAGGCAATCGTGCCGTTGCCGGCAGTACAGACCAGCGCCACCCGGAGTCTCGGCGATTTGGATGATCTGGCCTTCAATCACATCGCCCCATCGCGACGCCAGACTGTCAAACTCTGGCCACGCGATATCCTGCTGCTCACTTTCATTTACGCGCTTTTTATCTGCGGCCGCGGCATCAGGCTGGCGCGGTTCTGGCGGCGTCAGCGGAAGTTGCGACAATCGGCGATGGAGATTGGTTTGCCGCCGGAGATTGAAACTGCGGCACAGCGCTGCGGTAGTCTCCTGGGAACCCGCAGCGTAGCGATCGGTTTGTCAAAACAAGCGCGTGTGCCCGCAACGATCGGCATGCTCCGCCCCCTGATCGTCCTGCCCGATACTTTTTGTGCCGGCGCTGACGAAGCTCGATTGCTTTCCGTTATCGGGCACGAGCTGGCCCATGTTAAGCGTCGGGATTTTCTTTCGAACCTGATTTGTGAGCTCATTGCCCTGCCAATCTCATTTCATCCATTAGTCTTCCTGATCAAGCGACAGATCGATCGCGCACGTGAGCTGGCCTGCGACGAGCTCGTTACCACGCACGTGCTTGCGCCGAATCTGTATGCACGGTCGTTGCTCTGGGCAGCTGACTTATCGCGCGAGTATTCATCCGATGCGTTTGTATTGAGTATTTTCGACGGCAAGATTCTCGAAGAAAGGATTGTGCGAGTGATGCGAAGTAAAAGACGGCTTGGAGCACGTCCGGCAAGAGTGTTGTTGTTCGCTGCGCTTTCAGTGCTTTGCGTTTCGGCGCTGTCACTGTCGCTGTTTTCGTTGGAATTACAAACGCGTGCACGCGCGGCGGTGACGGAGAGGCTCTTATCACAGGATCCACCTGTTTCTCAGGAGCCGTCAGCACCGGCGGCTATTACTCAGGTTGATCCAGTCGCCGGCGAGCGAGCGACGTCGGCCTGCGAGGCTGCGCGACGAGGCGATACCACCGCGATTCCATCGCTCATCGCGCTGCTTGGCGACGACAGCAGGACGCAATTAATCAGGTGTTGGAACATCGGGCGCTGGAGTCCCGCGTTGCAGACGTTCAAACATCCTTCGCCCGGCGAACAGGCTGCACTCGGGCTCGCTTCGATGGGCCGTCCAGCTTTTGGACCACTCTCCCAACAACTCACCAGCGCGAACGCAACCGCGCGTCGCAACGCCGCCTGGGCCATCGGCGAGTTGACGAACATGGTCCCGGGAGAAAGGGCTGGCGCCGTTCCGCAGCTCATTACTTTGCTTGGCGATTCAGACGCGTGGGTCCGTATGGCAGCCGCGCGCGCTCTAGGGGAGTTGCGTGACGACCGCGCATTAACGCGACTGGTGGCGACGCTTTCAGACGATAACTGGCGCGTTCGCGAACTCGCTGTGTGGGCGTTGAGTGAGATGAAAGACGACCGCGCCGTCAACGCGCTTTGCAGTGTGTTGTTGTCGGATGCGCGAGTTGAAGTTCGTCGTGGCGCCGCCGAAGCCCTCGGCGAAATTGCGAGTGACGACGCGTTACCGTCGCTCAAGCAGGCTCTCCATGACGCGGAGCCAAGCGTCAGCGCCAGGGCGGCCTGGGCCATCTCTGAAATCGAAGGCTAAAACTCTCCAAGCTGACTGCAAAGGAGGCATCGCGTATGTCCAGCTATAGGTGTGTCTTGTTACTGATAGCGATACTGATCAGCACCGGCACGATCAGCGCGCAACCCAAAGCCGGCACTTTAAAAATCACGCCGTACACTTTCGAAAACGACAAAAAAGAAAAGGTCGATGCCGAATTCGGCACGCTCCTTGTTCCGGAAAACCGTTCCAACCCGCAGGGCAACTTGCTCGAGCTGGCATTCGTGCGCTTCAAGAGCACGGCGAAGAATCCCGGACCTCCGATAGTCTATCTCGCCGGTGGTCCAGGCGGTTCCGGAATTTTTACGGCGAAGGGCTCGCGGTTTCCGCTGTTCATGGCTTTGCGTGAAGTTGCCGACGTGGTTGCGTTCGATCAGCGTGGCACCGGTTTTTCGAAACCGAATCTGGGTTGCTACGACCGTCTCGCTCTGCCGCTCGACGTTGCGCCTACGCGTGAGGCTGCCATCAAAGAGCTGCGCGAAAACTCTCGTAGTTGCATTTCATACTGGCGCGATATCCAGCGTGTTGACCTCACCGGTTATAACACCAACGAGAACGCCGACGATCTCGATGATCTGAGAAAAGCCCTCGGCGTAAATCAAATCAGTCTCTGGTCCATCAGTTACGGAACTCATCTCGCGTTTGCAACCATGCGCCGGCATCCGCAGAGTATTTACCGCGCGATTCTCGCCGGCACTGAAGGCCCCGATCACACCTACAAACTGCCGGGCAACATCCAAAAGCACCTCGAAGATCTCGCTGCTGTAATCAAAGCAGATCCGGAAATCGGCAAAGAGATTCCCGACTTTCTCGGCTTGATGAAGTCTGTCTTCGATCGTCTTGACGCGCAACCCGAGACCGTCGAGATCACCGACCCGGAGACGAAACTCAAGGTCAAAGTCATCGTCAATAAATTTGTGATGCAATACATCGTCGCCAACAACATCGGCACTACCGTGACGGCGAGGTTTCCAGCGTTGTTCTATCGTGCCTCGAAGGGCGACTTCACGAATCCGGCGCAGGTTTGGCTGAGTCAGTCGCGCAGCGGCATCGGTTCGGCGATGTCGTACATGATGGATTGTGCTTCGGGCTGGACAGCGGCGCGGCGCGAGCGGATCGCGCGTGAAGCGAAGGGAACGTTGCTGGAAGACATCTTCAACTTTCCGTTTCCTGATGTTTGCGAGGAATGGAAGGCGCCTGATCTTGGAGATGCGTTTCGCGCACCGTTGCGTTCGGACGTGCCGGTGCTGTTTATCAGTGGAACCCTGGATGCGCGTACGCCAGTGAGTAACGCTGAGGAATATCGCACCGGTTTTCCGAACAGCACGCACATCATTATCGAAGGTGCGGTGCATTCGGACCCGTTGTTTCTGTCGTCGCTGAAGATTAAAGAGGGGATGATCGAGTTTCTGAAAGGACAGGCAGTGACGACCACGAAGATCACGGCGGCACCGATGAAGTTTGTGCTTTAACCGCGGATTTGACGGATCTTACTGACAAACCGATTATC
>Ga0070699_100005879_pt1 | contig 10716 bp, 7 predicted proteins | sample KBSK1503metaG_FD_65473 | JGI IMG/M metagenome (GOLD analysis project Ga0070699, IMG submission 65473) | Corn, switchgrass and miscanthus rhizosphere microbial communities from Kellogg Biological Station, Michigan, USA - KBS K1-50-3 metaG | ecosystem: Host-associated > Plants > Roots >...
GCGTCGAGCGTCGGCTGCCGGCACCGGCATCTCGCCGAATATTTTGGCGACCGTTACTCGGGCGACAACTGCGGCACGTGCGACTACTGCCTGGGCGAGCTCGAGCCGGCCGCGGAGCCCGTCGTGCTCGCGCGCAAGATCTTGTCGTGCGTGATGAGGGTCGGCCAGCGGTTCGGGGCCAATCACGTGGCGACCGTGCTGCGCGGCCAGGCGAACGAGCAGGTCACTGCCCGCGGCCATCACACGCTGAGCACGTTCGGCCTCCTGCCGGAGGCATCGGTCGCGGAGGTTCGCGGCTACATCGAACAGCTGGTCGGCGCCGGCCTGCTTGCGTTGCAGGGTGACGAGTACCCGGTGCTCGGCGTGACGCCGAAAGGGATCGATCTGCTCAGGAACGAACGGAGCTGTCCCGGACTCGCGCTGGCGCGGCAGCGCGCGCCCCGCAGGGACGCGGCGCGCCCGAGGTCGAGGGTCGAAGCGGAATCGTGGGAGGGCGTGGACGGCGTCCTGTTCGAGCGCCTGCGCGCGGTACGCCTCGACCTCGCCCGCTCGCGGGGGGTGCCGCCGTACGTGATCTTTCACGACGTGACGCTTCGCGAGATGGCGCGGCTGCGTCCGCTGTCACGTGAGGCGCTGCTCACCGTACGGGGCGTCGGCGCGCGCAAGGCCAGCGACGTCGGCGACGTATTTCTCGCCGCGATTCGTGCGCATCAGGCGGCGGACCTGCAAGGTCCGCCCCGCGTCTGACGGCGCATGCCGCTCGTTTCCCTCGATCGAGTCTCGATCGCGTTCGGCCACCTGCCACTGCTCGCCGGCGCAAGCCTGCAGATCGAGCGGCGGGAGCGCGTCTGCGTCATCGGCCGCAACGGCTCCGGCAAGTCGACGCTGCTGCGGATGATCGGCGGTGAGCTCGTGCCCGAAGCCGGCAGCGTGTGGCACCAGCCCGGCCTGCGCATCGGCAGCCTCGCTCAGGACGTGCCGCTCGACGATCCGCGTTCGGTCTTCACCGTCTTGTCCGAGGGGCTCGGGCATCTCACGGAGATGGACGACTGGCACAAGGAGCAGCTCGTGAGGCGCACGCTGTCGCGCCTGGGCCTGCCGTCCGGCGCGTCCGTGCACACGCTGTCCGGCGGATGGCGCCGCCGCGTGCTGCTGGCGCGCGCGCTGGTGAGTCAGCCGGACCTGCTGCTGCTCGATGAACCGACCAACCACCTCGACATCGAGACGATGACGTGGCTCGAGTCGCTGCTCGTCGATTACCCTGGCGCCGTCGTGTTCGTGACGCACGACCGCGTCTTTCTTCAGCACGTCGCGACACGCATCATCGAGCTCGATCGCGGCGTCCTGACGTCGTGGCCCGGCGACTACACGACGTTCCTCGACAGGAAGGAAGAGTGGCTCGCGAACGAAGCGGCCCGGCACGAGAAGTTCGACAAGCGCCTCGCCGAAGAGGAAGCCTGGCTGCGCCAGGGCATCAAGGCCCGCCGGACGCGCAACGAAGGGCGCGTTCGCGCGCTCATGGACATGCGGGCCGAGCGGGCCTCGCGCCGGGCGCGCGTCGGCAACGTGCGGCTGCAGGTGGAGATGGCCGACCGGTCCGGGCAGATGGTGTTCGAGGCCGACGGCGTCACCAAGGGCTTTGGCGGCGATCCGGTCGTTCGCGACGCGTCGTTCCGTGTCACGCGCGGCGATCGCATCGGTCTCATCGGACCGAACGGATCGGGGAAGACGACGCTGCTGCGTCTGCTGATGGGCGAGCTCGAACCCGACAGCGGCGAGGTGCGGCGCGGCGCGGGCGTGCAGATTGCCCACTACGATCAGCAGCGCGAGCAGCTCGATCCCGATCGAACCGTGTTCGACACCATCGCCGACGGCGCCGACACGGTCGTCGTCAACGGCCAGCCGCAGCACGTGCACGGGTATCTGAAGCAGTTCCTGTTTCCGGCGGAGCGCGCGCTGTCCCCCGTGCGCGCGCTGTCCGGCGGCGAGCGGAACCGGTTGCTCCTCGCCCGGCTGTTCACGCGCCCCGCGAACGTGCTGGTGCTCGACGAGCCGACCAACGATCTCGACATCGAAACGCTGGAGCTGCTCGAAGCGTTGCTCGTCGACTGGCCCGGCACGCTCCTGCTCGTGAGCCACGACCGGGCCTTCATCGACAACGTCGTGACGAGCACGCTCGCCTTCGAAGGCGACGGTCGCGTGGAGGAATACGTGGGCGGATACGACGACTGGGTGCGCCAGCGCCCGGAACCGGCGCCGCCTGCCTCGCGACCCAGCGACCCGGCCCCGGCGAGCTCCCGCACCAGCGCATCCGCGAACCGGCACACCCAGGAGCCGGCCGCGAAGAAGCTGACGTATCGCGAGCGGGAAGAGCTGGAACAGCTCCCCTCGAAGATCCACGCGCTGGAGGAGGAGCAGCGCGCGCTCACCACGAGGATCGCGGCATCGGATTTCTACAAGGAGCCGGCGGACGCCATCGCGCGGGCGCTCGAGCGCGTCGACGCCATCCACGACGAACTGCTCGAGGCCCTGGCCCGCTGGGACGAGCTCGAGTCGAGACCGCGTTAGATCCGCCTGCTAGAATGAAAAGTTCATGATCTCAGTCAGCGGCGTCTCCATGCGGTTCGGGTCCAAGGTGCTCTTCGACGACGTCTCGACCGTTTTTTCGTCAGGCCGGCGGTACGGCCTCACCGGCCCGAACGGCGCCGGCAAGTCCACGTTCATGAAGCTGCTGACGGGTGAAATCGATCCGCAGCGCGGGACGGTTGTCAGGCCGCCGAAGCTCGGGGTGCTGCGCCAGGACCACTTTGCCTTCGACCAGTATCGAGTCATCGATACCGTCGTGATGGGGAACCGCCGCCTCTGGAACGCGCTCGCCGAACGCGACGCGCTCTACGCCAGGGCCGACATGTCCAACGAGGACGGCATGCGCCTCGGCGAGCTCGAAGGCATCGTCGGCGAGGAGGACGGCTACACGGCGGAAAGCGACGCCGCGATCCTCCTTCAAGGGCTCGACATCCCGGACGCGCTTCACGAGCGGACGATGGGCGAGCTGCAGGGCGGGCAGAAGGTGCGGGTCCTGCTGGCCCAGGCGCTCTACGGACACCCGGCGGCGCTGCTGCTCGACGAGCCGACCAACCACCTGGACCTCGACTCGATCCACTGGCTCGAGGAGTTCCTCGGCCGGTACGACGGAACCCTGATCGTGATCTCGCACGACCGGCACTTCCTCAACAACGTCTGCACCCACATCGCCGACATCGACTACGAAACGATCATCACGTACACCGGCGGCTACGACGACATGGTGGTTGCCAAGACGCAGATCCGGTCCACGCTCGAAGCCCGGAACGAGCAGCGCGAGAAGAAGATCGCGCAGCTGAACGACTTCATCGCCCGGTTCTCCGCCGGCACGCGGTCGAGCCAGGTGCAGTCGCGCCGGAAGGAAGTCGAGCGGCTCCAGACGACCGAGCTGGCGCGGTCCAACATCCAGCGCCCGTACATCAAGTTCGCCATGAAGCGGCCTTCCGGCAAGGTGCCGCTCGAGTGCGCCGGCATCGCGAAGGCCTACGGCGACACGCCGGTCTTTTCGGGATTCGGAGCCGTGGTCAATCGCGGCGACAAGGTCGTCCTCGTCGGCCGCAACGGCGTCGGGAAGACGACGCTGCTGAAGGCGCTGATGGCCGATGCGCCCGGCTTGACACCATCACCACTCGACCGCGATGCGGGAAGCGTTCGATGGGGCCACGAGGTGTCGATCGGCTACTTCCCGCAGGATGCCACGAACGAGATCGCCCTGGGCACGACGGTCGTCGAGTGGTTGCACCAGTTCGACCCCGACGCGTCCCGCCAGGACATTCACGGGCTGATCGGCCAGATGTTGTTCAGTGGCGAAGACGGGTACAAGCCGACGGATGCGCTCTCCGGCGGTGAGACCGCACGGCTCCTCTTCTGCCGCATCATGCTCCAGAAGCCGAACGTGCTGATCCTCGACGAGCCGACCAACCACCTCGACCTCGAAGCGATCAACGCGCTGAACATCGCGCTTCAGAAGTTCGAAGGCACGCTGCTGCTCGTCACGCACGACCAGGACCTGCTCGAGGAAGTCGGCACGCGCGTCTGGCACTTCGACGGCGGCCGCATCCGCGACTTCAAGGACAGCTACGAGGAGTTCGCCGCCGCGACGGCTTAACCACGAAGAGCGCGAAGACCGCGAAGAATTCCGGGCTTGTGAATGGGGCGTTCCTCGACGCAGTTGAGGACGCGGGTTCGCTGTTCTCGCGACGGAGGTCAAAATGCCGGCCACAGGTCGCGGGAACCGCTCCTTTCAATGATAAAAGCGTCGCCGGAGCGACGGGATTCGAACCCGCTGCCTCCCGCGTGACAGGCCGGGGACACGCGAACCTAGCCCCAGTTTTTCGAGGTCTCATCAGCCGGTAACAGTCAGCCAGTAACAAATCAGAGTGGACAGCATACGTGGCCTCCTTGTATTGACGCAGCTTGCCGACGCGTGGCGAACCGTGATTTTTTCCAACGGATTCGAGGAGCTTCCGACAGGTGCAGCCTGATCACTGCGCTCTATGCGGCGAACCGCTGGACACTGGTTCGTACGTGTGCCGCGCGTGCGGCGAAAACAACGATCCCGCGGCGTTGGAACGGGAGAGTGACTTCGTCCAGATATCGAGCAGCGTCAACCTCGATCAACTCGGCGCCTGGTCGCAGGCAAAACACGAGATTCTTGAGAAGTACGCAGCCGCCTACACGACGATCCTAAAGAAACAGCGGAAGATTCGCCGAATCATCTACATCGATGCATTCGCAGGAGCGGGTGTCGCCGAGGACCGCGAGAGCGGAACGCTAATCGACGGCAGCGCGATACGCGTTGCCGATGTGGATCCGCCGTTCGACGAACTCCATTTCGTCGAACTCGATCCGGGGAAGGCGGAGCTACTGGCCAAGACGACGGAGCGAGACCCACGAATTCACGTCCACAACGGTGACGCGGAACAAATACTTCGGCGCGACCTCTTGCCGAGATGCCGTTACGAGGACTACGCAAGAGCGCTGTGCCTGCTCGACCCTTACGGACTGTCGGTTGATTGGAAGCTGATTGATACAATCGGCCACATGGGATCGGTCGAAATCTTCTTCAACTTCATGGTGATGGGCGCGAACCGCAATGTTCTGTGGAGTGATCGTTCCAAAGTCCCGCCGTCGCGCCTCAAGTTGATGGACAGGGTCTGGGGCGATCGGACGTGGGAGAGCACTGCTTATCGGCAGTCTGAACCGGACCTGTTCGGGACGGTGGAGCAGAAGGCGCCGAACGAACAGTTAATGGACGCCTACCGAACGCGCCTCAAGGACGTGGCTGGATTCAAGTTCGTGCCGCAGCCGGTGCCAATGAGAAACACCAGGCGTGCAACGGTGTATTACCTGTTCTTCGCGTCGCCGAACAAGACTGCTAACAAGATCGTCAGCGACATCTTCACTAAGTACCGCCAACGGGGACTGTAGGCAGTTCGATCCAGCGTCGACCGTCGATAACTGCGACGTCCCCGCCACGTTTCCTAGGATGGCCTCCAAGCTGCTTAAGGAAGAACGGAACATCGGCGCGAACGCATTGATCGCGGAGGTCACGGAACCAGGCCTCGTTTGCTGGGCGACAACCGCTCTGACTCTCACCACCCGCGATGAGCCAATTGATCCCATCGAGATTCAGGTTCGGCAGCGGCGCCAGCAGCGGTTCGGCCGAGACGAACCGAACAGCACAGACCACTCGACGGAGATAGTCGATTCGCCAGGCATATTCCGGCGATTCGACAGACACGCCCATCCACACGTTGTCTGGCCAGTGGAGGCGCGGCGCAAGGCGCGCCAAGCGCTCCGCTCGCTTCGTCAACACTTGATAGGTGTGGTGCGGCGTCCGTCGCATGACGTCGAAGACGAGCTGTAGGTACTCCTCGGACACATCCGCGTGAAACAGATCCGACATGCTGTTTACGAAAATGAGACGTGGCCGCTTCCACCGCAGCGGGATGTCGAGCGCGTCCGGGCGCAGCGTCAAGGTGAACCCGTTCGGAAAGCTCTTCGGAAACCGTTGTGTAATGCGCTCGGCATAACACCGATCACAGCCGGGCGACACCTTCGTGCAGCCGCTTGTCGGATTCCAAGTCGCCTCGGTCCATTCGATCGCCGAGTGATCAGACGCCATGGCGACGAGGATACACGGACCGATCGATCGCGTCGATCCCTCGCGATCATTCCGATCGTTCAAGATCAATCACGCACCAAAGACGATCATCGCGAAGGCTTGCGCAAACGCTCGTCGACCTCGCGAACAGCGCATGGCACCGAACATCTAGAAGACCGTCGACTCGACAACTTCAGTCCAAGAGAATCTGGCGAAGCGGCAGCTTCAGTCGTGGTGCTCTGCGGTGTGAGAGAGGCGCTTGCGGAGCTGCTGTCCCTCGTCCCCTCAACGCGATCGGACGCGGTTCGATCTGGCCAGGTGTTTCGAGTTGAGGCCTGACGGATTGCAGAGAGCCGCGGGACGGTCCGCGGGTTCGCTGATTCGCGGGTGCGCCGGTTCGAACCGCGCACAACGCACCGGCGAACCAGCGAACCCTATAGCTCCCGCAGCGCCGTCGCAATCGGCAATCGCGCGGCCTTAATCGCCGGCAGCAATCCGCCAATCAGCCCCATCGCCAGCGCGTAGGTCAGGCCCTGTATCAGCAGCGAACGCGTGACCGCGAAGGCGAACGCGACCTGGCTGAACGTCTGGAAGTTCATCGTGGACGTCTGGTAGCCGTTGAACGCGACGTACGCGGTGAGGCCGCCGACCAGCCCGCCGATGGCCGCGAGCGCCAGCGATTCGGCGAGCACCGAGATCAGCACCGAGCCGGTGTTGAACCCGAGCGCGCGCAGCGTCGCAATCTCCCTCGTCCGCGACGACACCGCCGTGTACATCGTCAGGATGGCGCCGAACACCGCGCCGATGCCCATGAGCACCGCGATCGTGTAGCCGATGCCGCGGATCAGGCTGCTCATCACCTGTGACTGCTGCGCGTAGAAGTCGCTCTCGCGCAGCACCTGCACGTTCAGCTGCGGGTTCGTTGTCAGCCAGTTCTTGAACGTGTCGAAGGCGGCGGGCGAATCGAGCTTCGCGAGCACCGACTGGTACGAGTTGCCGCGCTCGTAGACGCCCTGGATCAGGTGGCTGTCGCACCAGATCTCGGTCTCGCCGACCGACCCGTTCGACTCGAAGACGCCGACGATGCGCAGCCGCAGGTTGCCCGACGTGAATTCCGAGCCGAGATCGACGCCGGCGAACTGACGATTGGCCGCGCGGCCGACGATGGCTTCGTTCGTGCCGAACTGAAACATGCGGCCCTCGATGACCTTTGCCTCGCTGCGTACCTCCTGCGCTTCGACGCCGATGCCCCGGAGCGGCACGTTTGCAGCTGTTCCGGTGCTGCGCTTGTTGAGGTCGACCAGCACATAGAGCTCCGCCGAGGCCACGGGCCGGTTGCTGACGCGGAGAAGTCCGGGCGCCTGCTTGATCACGTCGGTGTCCGCTCCCGCGAGGCCGCTGACCATCTCCGAGTCCGCGCCGCTGCGCATGACGACCGCGCGGTCGGGCGCGCCGGCCTGGGTCATCGCGGCCCGGAAGCCCTCGCCAATCGAGAGGACCGCGACGAACACGATCACGACGCCGGCGATGCCAATCATCGCGACGGCCGACGAGCTCGCGCGCTGCGGGATGGTCCGGATGCTGAGCGACGCCACCGCCAGCGTCTGCGACAGCCAGCGAAGCATTACGTCCTCCTCAGCGCGTCGGTGATTCGGAGCCGCATCGCGGTCGTCGCCGGCAGCGCGCCGGCGACGATGCCGAGCGCGCAGCACAGGAGGATGCCGATGACGACGTCGCGGCTTCGCATGACGAAGACCGGCAGGAACGCGTTGTTGAAGCTGCCCCCCTCGACGGCGAAGTACGTGATCGCAAGACCGAGCCCTCCGCCGAGCAGCGCGAGAAACATCGACTCGACGAGCACCAGCCCGAGGACCAGGCCGTTCGAGAAGCCGAGTGTCTTCAGGACCGCGAGCTCGCTCGTGCGCTCGCGCACCGACTGCGCCATCGTGTTGGCGAGCACGAGCAGGAAGAGCGTGAAGAGCACGGCGGCGAGAATCGAGACGATGATTGCCTTGATGTTGCCCACCTGGTTGACGAAGCCCTGAAGGAACGCCTTCTCCGTGGAGGTCTTCGTCTCGGCCGACGAGTTCGCGAACTGCGCGTCGAGACGGGACGCCACGTCGGCGGCGCGCGAGGGGTCGTCGATCCGCAGCACGTACCAGCCGACCATCCCGTACGCCCCGCGGCGGTTCTCGTCGAGATACTCGTAGTGGAAGAAGAAGCTGGTCGTGTCGACGCCTGTGTCGCCGTCGTAGATGGCGTCCACGTTGAAGAACCACGTGTTGCCCTGCTTCGGCACCCAGATCGTCGCCTGGATGGGAATCTTGTCGCCAATCTTCCAGCCGTACTTCTCGGCGGTGGTCCTGCCGACGATCGCGCCCTGCCGGTCGGCCTGCCAGGCCATCATCTGGTCGCCCGGGATGCGCATTTCGGGATAGAGCTGGAAGTAGTCGGCGTCGAGCGCCATCACGGCAAACTGGTTCGCCTTGTCCCGGTACGTGCCGCCGAACCACGTGGCGTGGCCGACGTGCGTGACGCCTTCGGTCGTCCGGATCTTCTGGGCGTACGAAATCGGCAGCAGCTGGATCAGGCTGACCTTGTGCATCAGGACGAGGCGGTCCACGCCCGCGACGTCCACGCCCATCGAGAAGGCGTTCTGCACCACCATCAGGAAGCTGTAGAGCACGAACGCGATGAACACCGACGCGAGCGTGAAGATCGTGCGGACCTTCCTCCGCAGCAGGTTGCGCCAGATGAGTGGAAGGTACTTCATGCCACCGCCTCCATCAGCGTGCCTTTCTCGAGATGCAGCACGTGCGTCGCCCGCTCGGCCGCGTGCGGATCGTGCGTCACCATGATGATCGTCTTGCCGTGCTCGCGATTGAGCGCCTGCAGCAGGTCGAGAATCTCGTCACCCGCTTTTCGATCGAGGTCGCCCGTCGGCTCGTCGCACAGCAGCAGCGCCGGGTCGGTGACGATGGCGCGCGCGATGCCGACGCGCTGCTCCTGGCCGCCGGAGAGCTGACGGGGATAGTGCCTGGCGCGATCTGAGAGACCGACCACCTTCAACGCGATCTCGACGTGCTTGCGCCGCTGCGACTTCGAGAGCCTGGTGAGCAGCAGCGGGAGCTCCACGTTGCGCTCGGCGGTGAGCACTGGCAGCAGGTTATAGAGCTGAAAGACGAAGCCGATGTTCTGCGAACGCCAGCGTGAGAGCGCGGCGCCGCTCATGCGGCTGATGTCCACGCCGCCCACTTCGACGCTTCCCTCCGACGGCGTGTCCAGCCCGCCGATCAGGTTGAGCAGCGTCGTCTTGCCGGAACCCGACGGCCCCATCAGCGCGAGGAACTCGCCCCGCGCGATCTCCAGGTTCACCCCTTGCAGCACGTCGATGCGCTCGGAGCCGCGCCGGAAGGCCTTGTGGACGTTGCTCGCCCGGACGATTGCCTCTGCTGTCATTGAACGCTCACCTTGGACCCATCTGCCAGCGCCGGCGGCGGCGACACGACGACGCGATCGCCGGACTGCAGCCCCGCGAGCACCTCGACACGGTCCCCATCGGTACCACCGAGCCTGACGGCGCGCCGTTCGACGGCGTCGCCGCGGATCACGAACGCATAGTTGTCCGCGCCGACGCTCTTGATCGCCGGCCGCGGGACTAGTGCCGTCGGCTGCGCGGAGGCGGTGGCCGTCGCATCGCCTTCGCGGAGGAACGTCACCTTGATCGCCATGTCGGGGAGGATGCGCGGATCGAGCTGTTTGAACGCCAGCCGCACGAGAACGGTGGCCTTCTGACGATCGGCCGTCGGCACGAGCGTTATGACGCGCGCGGGGATGTGCCAGTCGGGGTAGGCGTCGAGCACGGCGTCCACGTCCTGGCCGGGGCTCACGCGGCTGATGTAGCTCTCGTTGACGTCCACCTCGATCTCGAGCGAGTGCATGTCGACGATCGTGCTGATGCCCGTGCGCGTGAACCCGCCGCCGGCAGAGACCGGCGACACCATCTCACCCGGCTGCGCGTCCTTCGATATGGCGACGCCGCTGAACGGCGCGCGGATCACGTAGTTGGCCAGGTCGGTCTGCTGCACCTCGATCTGCCGCTCGGCGACGCGAATCTGCTCGTTCAGCGCGCCGATGCGCGCGTCGATCGAATCCGCCTCCGCCTTCGCGTCGTCGAGCTGCGACTGCGAGACGATGCGCTCCTTCAGCAGCTGCGCGGCGCGGCGCTCGTTGAGACGCGCCTGCTCCAGCCGCACCTCGTTCTCGCGAAGCGTGCGGCGTGCGGCCTCGGCCTGCGCTTCCGCCAGCGCCAGCGCCGCGCGCGGCATGGAATCGTCCAGCCTGGCCAGCACCTGCCCCTGGACGACGTTCTTGCCCTCTTCGACGTCGACCTCGACTACCTTGCCGGTGATCTTCGATGAGACGGTTGCACGCCGCCGTGCGACGACGTAACCCGACGCATTGAGGACGGCAGCCTGCGTGCCCGCGGCGCGCGCGGACACGGTGGCGACCTGGACCTCGACCGG
>Ga0070699_100005880_pt1 | contig 10716 bp, 7 predicted proteins | sample KBSK1503metaG_FD_65473 | JGI IMG/M metagenome (GOLD analysis project Ga0070699, IMG submission 65473) | Corn, switchgrass and miscanthus rhizosphere microbial communities from Kellogg Biological Station, Michigan, USA - KBS K1-50-3 metaG | ecosystem: Host-associated > Plants > Roots >...
TCCGGCCGCACCCGGACTTCGGCACCGTCGAGATCCGCATGTCCGATGGTGTGCCCACGCTGCGCGAGGTCGGCATGATCACGGCGCTGTCGCAGTGCCTGGTCCAGCTGTTCGACGCCCAGCTGGATCGCGGCTATACGCTGCCGTGCCCGTCGTCGTGGGTGGTCAGGGACAACAAGTGGCGTGCCACCCGGTACGGGCTGGACGCGATCGTGATCACTGACGAGGCCGGCGCCACCGCTCCGCTGCGTGACGAGCTTTTCGAGCTCCTCGCGGAGCTGGAGCCGGTAGCCTCGAGACTAGGCTGCCAAGACGAGCTCTCCGTCGTCTCGGACGTGCTCGAACACGGCGCCTCGTACGAACGGCAGCGAGCCGTCTACGCGCAAACCGGGGATTTGATCAGCGTAGTAGACGCCCTCGTGACCGAGTTCGCCGAAGACAGATTCTGCACGCACGGGGATGGTGGGCATGGCCGGAAATGAGCAGGACACTGATCTGCTCGCGGATCTGGATGTGTTCCTGGCGGAACACGAAGCCGAGCTGATCGAGTTCCGCCGCGATCTGCACGCGCATCCCGAGCTGGCCTTCAACGAGCACCGCACCACCCGCCGGGTCGCCTTGCGGCTGGCCGCGGCGGGGCTGCGGCCGGTGATCCTGCCCAAGGGCACCGGCATGCTGGTGGACATCGGCTCGGAGCAGGTTCCTTATACCGAACGGCCGGTGGTGGCGCTCCGCGCCGACATGGACGCCCTGCCGATGACGGACGACAAGGACGTCCCCTACCGCTCCACCGTGCCCGACGTCTGCCACGCCTGCGGCCACGACGTGCATACCACGGTGCTGCTCGGGGCGGGCCTGTTCCTGGCGGAGCAGGCCGCCGCGGGCCAGCTGCCCGGCCGGGTCAGGCTGGTCTTCCAGCCCGCCGAGGAGGCGGCCGGCGGCGCGCTCGACGTGCTCGCGGCGGGCGGGATGGCGTCGGTGGGACGGATCTTCGCGCTGCATTGCGATCCCCGCCTGGACGCCGGCCAGCTCGGCGTGCGCTCCGGCGCGATCACCGCGGCCTGCGACCGGATCGAGGTGCGGGTGTCCGGGCCCGGCGGGCACACCGCCCGGCCGCACCTGACCGCGGACCTGGTCTACGCGCTCGGCAAGATCCTCACCGAGGTGCCCGCGGCGCTGTCCCGGCGGGTCGACCCGCGGTCCAGCCTCAGCCTGGTCTGGGGCCGGGTCAGCGCGGGCAGCGTGGCCAACGCGATCCCCGACGCGGGGGTGGCCGAGGGCACCGTCCGCTGCCTGGACGACGAGGCCTGGCACAGCGCGCCCGACCTGCTCAAGGGCCTCATCGACTCGGTGGCCAACTCATACGGGATCAACGCCGAGGTCAACTACCAGCGATACGTGCCGCCCACGGTCAACGACCAGGCCAGCGCGGCCATGATCTCCGCCGCGGCGCTCGACGTGCTCGGCGCGGGCTCGGTAGTGCAGACGCCGCAGAGCCTGGGCGGCGAGGACTTCGCCTGGTACCTGGAGTCGATCCCGGGCTCGCTGGCCCGCCTCGGCACCCGGGTGCCCGGCACGGTCGTCTCGCACGATATCCACCAGCCGACGTTCGACGTGGACGAGCGGGCCATCGGCGTCGGGGTCCGGGTGATGGCGGCCACGGCGATCACCGCGCTGTGGGATGACGGCGCGATCATGGCCCAGCCACTGCCCGGCGTGACCGGCGCGTGATCAGCACGGCGTTACCCTGAACAGGTGGAAAAGCCGCAAGTCTTCCGCTCGCCGACCGCCGTCGTGGTGTGGGTGGTGTGGCTGCTCTTCGCCGTCGGCAACTGGATAGACCTGGCCGTGCAGGGCCGTGACCACCTGTCCGTGGTCGCGGCGGCCATCCTGCTGCTGGCCACCGGCGCCGCCTACGTCACCGCGCAGCGGCCCCGGATCATCGCCGACGACACCGGAGTAACGGTCCGCAACCCACTGCGCGATCACCGGATCGGCTGGGCGGGCGTGGCCAAGGTAGACCTGGTAGACCTGCTCCGCGTGCACTGCGCCTGGGGCGGTCCGCCCGGCGCACCCCCCGCCGACCGGGACCACCACAAGATCATCAGCGCCTGGGCCATCCACTACTCCCGGCGGCGCCAGTTCGCCGCCGAGGCCAAGGCGCGCCGCAGCGCCCGGCGGTCCACCTCGTCTTTCCCTGCCGGCTTCGGCCGGTCCTACGACAGCGCCAGGCCGGCCCACGAACCCGGCTCCTCGGAGGCCGAAGCGGAGAGGATCGTCAAGCTGCTGGAGGCGCGCGCCACCGCCGCCCGCGCCGAAGCCGTCTGGGCCGACAGCACCGTCGAAATCGCCGGCGCCAAGACCGCCGAAACCGAGCCCGCCGCGCAGGCAGCGCCCGGCACCACCGCCGTCGCCACCACGGGCTGGACCGAGCCCCTGACCAGCACCTGGAGCCGCCGCGCCCTCGGCGCCCTGCTCATCCCCGCCCTGATCCTGCTGATCGTCATCCTCATCTAAGCCACGCCGATCGCGGGGCTCACGGGCCTCCGGCACCCTCGGGGCCGTCATAGCCCGTGTTCGAGTCGCCCATCTTGGCGCAGGGCAGCGCCCGCAGCGTCGCGACGTAGTCGGCCGGGGCGCCCGCCCGCTCGGCCGAATCGGCCAGGATGCCGATGCTCCGCGCCGACGGCAGCCCGCCCTCGTAGAAGTTGAGCACGTACAGCCAGGCCAGCACGTCGCCGTCGAGCATCTCGACCCGGACCTTGGCCTTGCGGTAGTAGCCGAGGGTGACGCCGTCCCAGTTGTCGAGTTCCTTCTCGTCGCCCTCGGACACGTCGTAGAGCACGACGAAAACCCGGCAGCCCGGATCCTCGACCACGGTCGCGAGGGCACCGTCCCAGCCGATGTCCTCCCCGCCGAACGTCAGCCGCCAGCCCTCCAGCCAACCGGTCCCACGCTGCGGTGAATGCGGGCAGCGCGACATCATCTGTGCCGGGTCCAGGTTGCTGCCGTAGGCCGCGTACAGTGCCACGGGGGCAAGCGTACGGTGTCGCGTCGCCGGGCGAAGCGCATTGCCCCGCCCCTGATATCTGACTGCGACCAATAGACCGGGAAGAATACTCATCGTGACCTTGCCACGCCAGAGAATCGCGATCCTCGGCGGCGGCCCCGGCGGCTACGAGGCCGCCCTCGTCGCTGCCCAGCTCGGCGCCGACGTCACCATCGTCGATTCGGACGGGCTCGGCGGCGCCTGTGTGCTCACCGACTGCGTGCCCTCCAAGTCCCTCATCGAGACCTCCAACGCGATGACGCTGCTCAACCGCGGCGCCGACCTCGGCATCGCCACCGGCGGGCTGACCACGGTCAACCCCGCCCGGCTCTACGAGCGGATCACCGACCTCGCCCGCGCCCAGTCCCGCGACATCACCGCGCGGATCGCCGCCGAGGACATCAAGGTGATCACCGGGCACGGCCGCCTGGACGGCCCGGGCACGGTCCGGGTGGGTGAGCAGGAGGTCAAGGCCGACGCGATCCTGATCGCCACCGGCGCGCTGCCCCGCGTGCTCCCCGGGGCCGAACCCGACGGCGAGCGCATCTTGACCTGGCGGCAGCTCTACGACCTGACCGAGCTGCCCAGGGACCTGATCGTGGTCGGCTCGGGCGTCACCGGGGCCGAGTTCGCCAGCGCCTACCAGGCGCTCGGCTCCCGGGTCACGCTGGTGTCTTCCCGGGACCGGGTACTGCCGCAGGAGGACGAGGACGCGGCGAACCTGATCGAGGACGTGTTCCGCCGCAGCGGCATGACGGTGCTCAGCCGGTCCCGGGCGCGAGCGGTAAGCCGCGACCGGGACAGCGTCACCGTGACCCTGGCGGACGGCCGGACCGTGCACGGCAGCCACTGCCTGATGACCGTGGGCATGGTCCCGCGCACCGAGGGCTGCGGCCTGGACGCCGCCGGGGTCAAGGTGGACGCGCGCGGCTTCATCGAGGTGGACCGGGTGTCCCGGACCTCGGTGCCCGGGGTGTACGCGGCCGGGGACTGCACCGGCGTGCTCATGCTGGCCTCGGTGGCCGCGATGCAGGGCCGGGTCGCGATGTGGCACGCGCTGGGTGAGTCGGTGCACCCGATCCGGCTCGGCCACGTGGCCGCGACCATCTTCACCGACCCGGAGATCGCCACCGTCGGGGTCTCGCAGCGGGCGGTCGACGCGGGCGAGGTCCCGGGAATGGGCAGTGTCCGCACCCAGAAGCTGCCGCTGGCCACCAACCCGCGGGCCAAGATGGCCGGCGTCCGCGAGGGCTTCGTCAAGCTGTTCACCAGCCCGGGCACCGGAGTGATCCTGGGCGGCGTGATCGTGGCCCCCCGCGCGAGCGAGCTGATCCTGGCCGTCTCGGTCGCGATGGAGCAGCGGCTGACCGCCGAGCAGCTGGCCCAGACGTTCGCGGTCTACCCGTCCCTGTCCGGCAGCGTGACAGAGGCGGCACGCAAGCTGATGGAGTTCATAGATTGATCCGAACGGACCTGGCGCGTGCCCCTGCTCAATGCGAGGGGCGCCCCAGGTCAGGATCGTCCGGCGGCTCGAGCCCGTGCCGGCGCAGCCGGGACACCCGGATGTCGTCGGCGTACAGCGCGACGATGCCGACGCTGCAGATCAGGAACAGCGCCGGCACCGCGACGCGGATCCACAGCTCTCCGGGCAGCAGCGCCAGCACCGCGCAGAGCGGCAGCATCACGACCACGTGACGGACGGTGAGGCGGCCTCGCCAGCCGGCGTCGGTCAGCTCGTGCCGGACCCACTCCCGGTTCCGCTCCGGCAGCCGGGCGCCCAGCGCGAACAGCGCCTGACGCCCCAGGCCCGGGTCCCCCGGGATCCTGCTCACGGTGATCAGTCCGTGAGCTCGCAGATCGCCGCGCCGGCCGAGACGGTCTGGCCCACCTCGACGGCGAGCCCGGTGACGGTGCCGTCCTTGTGCGCGGTCAGCGGCTGTTCCATCTTCATCGCCTCGAGCACCACCACCACATCCCCGGCCGACACCCGCTGCCCCTCGGCGACCGCGATCTTGATGATCGTGCCCTGCATCGGGCTTACTAGCGTAGCTCCGCTGGAGGCAGGCGCGGACCTCCGGGTGCGGCTGCTCGCCCGGGCCCGTTCGGCCCCCTGAGGACCGGTACCGCGGCCCAGGCCCGCCGGCACGACCACCTCCAGCCGCTTCCCGCCCACCTCGACGGTCAGCCGCTCCCGCTCGGCAGGCTCGGCCACCTCCGCCGTCTCCTGCGCCGGCATGGGCGCGTGGAACTCGGTCTCGATCCAGCGCGTGTGCACCCGCAGCGGCTCGCCGGCGAACGCCGGGTCGGCCACCACGGCCCGGTGGAAGGGCAGCACGGTCGGCATCCCGCCGACCTCGAACTCGGCCAGCGCGCGGGCCGAGCGCTGCAGCGCCTCAGCCCGGCTGGCGCCGGTCACGATCAGCTTGGCGAGCAGCGAGTCGAACACCTGCGGGACCGTCATCCCGGCCGCGTACCCGGCGTCGAGCCGTACGCCAGGACCGGACGGCGGCTCCCACACGGTGATCGTGCCGGGCGCGGGGAGGAAGTTGCGGCCCGGGTCCTCGGCGTTGATCCGGAACTCGATCGAGTGCCCGCGGGCCGGCGGGTCGTCGTAGCCGAGCGGCTCGCCCTCGGCGATGCGGAACATCTCCCGCACCAGGTCGATGCCGGTGACCTCCTCGCTGACCGGGTGCTCGACCTGCAGCCGGGTGTTGACCTCCAGGAAGCTGATCGAGCCGTCCTGGCCGACGAGGAACTCGCAGGTGCCCGCGCCGACGTAGCCGGCCCGCCGCAGGATGTCCTTGGAGGACCGGTAGAGGGCCTCGGTCTGCTCCTGCGTCAGGAACGGGGCCGGGGCTTCCTCGACCAGCTTCTGGTGCCTGCGCTGCAGCGAGCAGTCCCTGGTCGAGATCACCACCACGTGCCCGTGCGCGTCGGCCAGGCACTGCGTCTCCACGTGCCGTGGCCGGTCCAGGTAGCGCTCCACGAAGCACTCGCCCCGGCCGAACGCCGCCGTGGCCTCCCGGACCGCCGACTCGTACCGGGAGGCGACCTCTTCCTCGCGCCAGGCCACCTTGAGCCCGCGCCCGCCGCCGCCGAACGCGGCCTTGATCGCCACCGGGTAGCCGTACTCCCGGGCGAACGCCAGCACCTCCCCGGCATCACGGACCGGGTCCGGGGTGCCCGGGGTGAGCGGCGCCCCGGCCGCCAGCGCGATGTGCCGGGCCCGGACCTTGTCCCCGAGCGCCTCGATGGCCTCCGGCGGGGGACCGATCCAGGTCAGCCCGGCCGCGGCGACGGCCCGGGCGAAGCCGGCGTTCTCGGCCAGGAAGCCGTACCCGGGGTGCACCGCGTCCGCGCCGGATACCAGCGCCACCTTGATGATCTTGTCGATGTCCAGGTAGGTCTCCTGGCTGATCGACCCGCCCAGCGCGTAGGCCTCGTCCGCCATGCGTACGTGCAGCGCGTCCAGGTCGGGCTCGGCGTAAACGGCGACGCTGCCCAGCCCGGCGTCCCGGCAAGCCCGCGCCACTCGCACCGCGATCTCACCGCGGTTCGCGATCAGCACCTTGCGCACTGCGGCCTCCCTGCCTTCCGCTGGAGTCTTAGGTCAGTCAGATCATGCTGCCATGCTGGCATCGGCGTCAGCACGGCCTGGCGGCCGGAAACCCCGTCATGAGTGTGATAACCGGCACATACTGCTGGTGAGCAGTGCGAATTAGCAGCAAGAACACGCAGGGTCGCCGCTGGCGGCGAGTTTGTCTCCCGCTGTAGGCCCTTCCTCAACCGAAGTGTGATCTCGGGTACGTAGAGTGAACTCAGACCGGTTGCGACCGTCGCTTGGGGTAGTGCCGATTGGGGCTGGGGACTCGGTGGTCGTCGGCGCATTGACCTGCGTGACGACGACTTTTCGTTACGACGAGGTAACGAAGGCGTGACTAAGCTATCCGCTTTTGCCCGGTGTGCGTTGAGTACTTCAGAACAGCGGGCGGAACGGAAGGAGCCCGGGTGCGGCTGATCATGGCGGAGCGCCGAGCATGACCATAGTGGGCATGCTGGCGTGGTGCGCGGCTGCGGTGAGCCTGTGGCTCGGCGCGCGCCGGTACCAGAACGGCGTCGCGCGGGCCTACCGGTGGCTCGCGGCCGGCGCCGCTCTGTACTGCGCCGGCCTGGTCGTGCAGGGGATCCTCGGCGGCACGCTGAACCCCGCTCCCGGCCTGTCCTTCACCGACCTGCTGCCGCTGCTGGCCCTGGCCGCCGTGGCTATCGGCATCGCGGTGCTCACCCTGGCCGAACGGGAAGGCGGCACCAGCCCGCACCGGCCGCAGCCCGGCCGTCCGGGCAGGCAGGACGGCGCGGAGGGAGCGGAGGGCTCGACCGGTTCGGTGCTGCCCGGGCTCGCCGACGGCTACGTGACGGCCGTCGCCCTGCTGGTGATCGGCTGGTCCACGCTGTTCAGCGCCGAGTTCCACCGGTCCGGCGAGCGGCCGGGCACGTTCCTGCTCGCGCTCGTCCATCCGCTGGCGGACCTGGCCGTGCTCGGCGCGCTGCTGCCCATGGTCACGACCGCCTGGCGGCGGGTCATGCTGCCCTACCTATCCCTGCTCGCCGTCGCCGTCGGCGACGCGCTGGCCGTGGGCCAGCGGGTGCTCGGCGGCCACCTGGGCGTCGCGGGCCAGCTGATGCCGGTGGTCGCGGCGGCGCTGCTGGGCGCGGCGCCGTGGCGGATGACCGAAGGGTTCGGAACCAGCTGGACCCGCCGGACGACGAGTTCGGCGGCGACCGTCATCGCGGTGCTGGCCGCCTCGCTGGCCACCCTGGTGGTGATCAGCAACGGCCTGGCCGGCGCGCCGGCCTCCGGGATCGCGCTGGTCGTGGCCGGCGGCGCCGGGGTGCTCGTGCTGGCCGCGCGGGTCTTCATGCTGGTCAGGGAGAACCTGGCCGTGCTCGGCATCTGGCGCGAGTCCAGCCGGAGCCTGCGCGACCTGGCCAACCGGACCAGCGACGTGGTCCTGGTCTGCGACCTGGACGGCGTGGTCAGGTACGCGAGCCCGGCGGTCGAGGACTACGGCTATCCGCCGGGAACGCTGACCGGCCGGAGGCTGCTCGATTTCGTCCATCCCGAGGACCGGCCCGCCGTGCTCGCCTCGGTCCGGCTGGCCCTCAGCGGCTACGCCGAGGGAACCGAGGGATTCGAGGGAATCGAAGGGTCCGGCCGGTTCCCGGTCCGGGTCCGGGCCGCCGACGGGACGTGGCGGCACGTCGAGTCCACCCTGCTCCGCTACCAGGCGCCCGGCGAGCCCGTCCAGATGCTGGTCACCGCGCGCGACGTCAGCGACCAGGTCGCGCTGCGCCAGCAGGTCACCCACCTGACCTTCCACGACGGGCTGACCGGCCTGCCGAACCGGGCCTACGTCGAGGAGCGCGCCAGGGACGTGCTGCGCGACGCCGCGGTGGCCGCCAGGACCGGCGTCATCTTCCTGGACCTGGACCGCTTCACCGCGGTCAACGACTCGGTCGGCCACGGCGCGGGTGACCTCGTGCTGGCCCAGGCGGCCAGGCGGCTGCGCGCCGTCGTCCCGGTGCACGACACGGTGGCCCGCTGGGGCAGCGACGAGTTCGCCGTCCTGGTCGAGAACGCGGGCAGCGCCCAGGAAGTGGCGGAGATCGCCGAGCGGCTGGCCGGCGCGGTCGGCGGGGAGCCTTTCCGGGTGGCCGGGCAGCAGATCGCGCTCACCGCGAGCGTGGGCGTCGCGGTGGCCGATGTGGACCCGCCCAGCCTGGTGCTGCGCAACGCGGACGTGGCCATGGCGCGGGCCAAGGACGCCGGCGGCGACCGGGTTGAGGTCTACGCCGCGCACATGCACGCGGACGTGGTCCGCAGGCTGGAGATCGTCAGCGACCTGCGGCGGGCCATCAGCAACGGTGAGCTCACCCTGCAGTTCCAGCCGATCGTGGAGCTGGCCACCTCGCGGGTGACCGGGGCAGAGGCGCTGGTCCGCTGGTGGCGCGGTGACCAGATGGTCCCGCCGCGGGAGTTCCTCGGCGCCGCCGAAGAATCGGGCCTGATTGTCCCGCTCGGCGAGTGGGTACTGCGCGAGGCGTGCGCGCAGGGCGCCGCCTGGCGGCGCTCATCCTCGGGGTCGCCGGAGGACATCGGGGTCTCGGTGAACCTGTCCGCCCGGCAGATCACCGCGCCCGCCTTCACCGCGCGGGTGGCGGCCATCCTGGCCGACACGGGGCTGCCCCCGGGGGCGCTGACCGTCGAGGTGAACGAGCGGGTCCTGGTCGAGGAGGGCGGCCAGATCGTGGAGCGGCTCGCCGAGCTGCACCGGCTCGGCGTCCGGATGGCCATCGACGACTTCGGCACCGGCTACGCCTCGCTCGCCTACCTGCATCAGCTCCCGCTGGACATCATCAAGATCGACCCCTCCTTCGTGGCCGGCCTCGGCCACGACGACACGCTCACGCTGCTGACCAGGACCGTGGTGCAGGTCGGCCGCGACCTCGGCCTGCGGGTCATCGCCGAGGGCATCGAGCAGCCGCGCCAGCTCATCGCGCTGCGCGAGATGGGCTGCGGCTACGGTCAGGGATTCCTGGTGGCCAGGCCGATGGGCGCCCCCGGCGTGGAGGCCCTGATCAGGACGTCGGGTGAGAACCCCGAGGCGCCAACCGTCTCGGAATGTGAGACAACTCGCGTCAGCGGTTGACGCGCTGATTCCGGAAGGCAGTAAGGTGTTACCCGTGAAGTATCCGCAGATCCTCGTACTTGGCCGGCGCGCAGGCAGCTGACCAAGCAGCTCACTGCGCGCTCCCCTCGACTGCCGTCCGGCACGAGGGGATTTTTTATGCCGCCGGATCCAGCCGACGAACCCAGCCAATGGAGACTTACCGATGACCGAGCAGATGACGGGCCGCAACGGACCCGCGGGCACCGAGCGGCCCGCTCCGTTGGCTCCGGGGGGGACGAACCCTTCGACCCCCCCGAGCCCCCCCGGGGCCGCCGCCGGACCTTCGGCGCCCAGCCCGCGGGACCTGGCCGCCCGCTCGCCGCACCACCCGGCCCCGCGCGACAGCCAGCCGCGCCCCGCCGACGTCCCGCTCCCTGCCCCGCCACAGGCCGCCGCGTCAGCCCCGGCGCAGCATCTGCCCGGGCCGGGTGCGCCGCCCTCCGCGCCGGAGCCACCGCGCGCCCAGGTCACTAGCCCGGGCAAGGTCCAGGCCACCGGGGCGCAGGCGCTGGTGTACGCGCTCGAGCGCGTGGGCGCGGACGTGGTGTTCGGGATCCCGGGCGGCGCGGTCCTGCCGGCCTACGACCCGCTGCTCGACTCCAAGACGATCCGGCACATCCTGGTCCGGCACGAGCAGGGCGCCGGCCACGCGGCCACCGGCTACGCGCAGGCCACCGGGCGGGTCGGCGTGTGCATGGCGACCAGCGGCCCGGGCGCCACGAACCTGGTGACGCCGATCGCCGATGCCTACATGGACTCGGTCCCGATCGTGGCCATCACCGGGCAGGTGCCGTCGAGCCTGATCGGCACCGACGGCTTCCAGGAAGCCGACATCTCCGGCATCACGATCCCGATCACCAAGCACAACTTCCTGGTCACCAAGCCCGAGGACATCGCCCGCACCATCGGCGAGGCCTTCCACGTGGCCTCGACCGG
>Ga0070699_100005881_pt1 | contig 10716 bp, 10 predicted proteins | sample KBSK1503metaG_FD_65473 | JGI IMG/M metagenome (GOLD analysis project Ga0070699, IMG submission 65473) | Corn, switchgrass and miscanthus rhizosphere microbial communities from Kellogg Biological Station, Michigan, USA - KBS K1-50-3 metaG | ecosystem: Host-associated > Plants > Roots >...
AGGTACGCGAAGTCCGGATGCATCAGCTCCTGGCCGACGGTCATGATGTCCGCCGCGCTGGCGCCGCGCCCGTGCACGAGCAGCATCGCTGCGTGGGCCGTCGCCAGCGGGGCGCCGGCTTGCAGCACGGGCTGTCCGGCGTGGGGTCCAGTCATTGCCTACAGTTTCGTCGATGCCGACTTTCAAGTACGCGAACCCGCAATTGATCCACTGGGGCGCGGGTTCCGTGCAAACGCTGGCCGGCGAGCTCGAGCGCCTCGGGGCCAAGCGCATCGCGCTGATCACCACCAGGTCGCTGCTCGGCACAGCTTTGCCGCTCGAACCGCACCTGACGGCGACGATCGCGCAGCACGCGCCCATCGGCCAGGTCGACGAAGCCATCAAGGACGCGCGCGAGGCCGGCGTCGATGGCGTCGTCAGCTTTGGCGGCGGGAGCCCGATCGACGCAGCTAAGATCGTCGCCCTGCGCCTTGGAGGACTCCCTCACGTCGCGGTACCCACGACCCTTTCGGTGGCGGAGCTTGCTGCCGGCGCGGGCTTTACTGACGAGACCGGCACCAAGGGCGGCATGCGCGACCCGGACCTCCTTCCCGACGTCGTCATCTACGACGCGAGGCTCACGCTTGCCACGCCGATGCAGCTGTGGCTCTCCACCGGCATCCGGGCCCTGGACCACGCGGTCGAGGGTTTTCTCGCCGAGGGTGAGCATCCCTTCAACGACGTGATGGCGCTCGAGGCGATCCGGCGGCTGCTCGACTCGCTGCCGCGAGCCAAAGCCGACCCGAAGAATCTCGACGTCCGCACCGAAAACCAGCTCGCCTCGTGGTTCTCGTACACGCTGCCGGGAGCGTCGGCGTCGGGGCTGAGCCACGTGATGGGCAAGCAGATCGGCGCGCGCCACGGCATCCCGCATGGCGTCACGTCGTGCCTGCTTCTCCCCCACGTGATGCGGTACCTCGGCCGGAACACGCCGCTGCCGGTGAGCGCGGACGCCGTGCAAGACCTTATCGCCCAGTTGGGCCTGCCTCAGCACATCGCCGATTACGGGATCGGCGAACCTGAGCTGAAAAGGGCTGCGTCCGAGCTGGCGGGCAAATACGCTGCCGAGGACCTGTTGAGGATCTATCTAGCCGCCCTTTAGTAAGCTTCCGGCATCCAGGGACAAACGCTAGAGCCCACGTCCGAGACCGCCCCTGCCCGACCAAGACGCCTCAGGCCCGGCCGCCTGGCGGCGACTCTGCTCGGCGTCGCCATCGGCGCGGCGGTCATCGCGATCAGCCATCCGGACAGGATCTGGGCGTCGCTGCAGCAGGCGGACCTTACGCCTGTGCTCGTCGCGCTCGCGCTCAACGTGCCCGTGATCTGGCTCCGCGCCCTGCGCGCGCAGGTCATCGTGCGGCACCTGGGCCATCGCGTGCCGATGCGCTCGATGGCGCCGATCCAGCTGGTCGGCCAGACCTCGAGCACGATCACGCCGGCGGCCAGCGGTGACTACGTGCGCGCGTACCTGTGGCGCAGCAGCAACGGGGTCCCCGTACGCGTCGGCGCGGCGGTGGTCACGTTCGAGCGGCTGTACAGCCTGTTCCTGATGGTCGCGGTGTCGGTGCTGCTGATCCTTTTCCCGCGCCACGGCGTCGTCGGCTGGATCCTCGTCGCCATCGGCCTCGGCATCGCCACGTTCGCTCCGCTTCTCTTCGAGCTGATGCCCACGACGCTCGAGCAGTGGGTGCTCGCCAAGCTCGGAAGGGGACGCTTCATGGGCCGCTTCAAGGAAGGAGCGGCCGTGATGGTCGATCAGTTCCGCAACCTGATGAAGTCGCCCCTGTTGCTCGCGTGGACGTCGGCGTTGACGCTCATCAACTTCATAGCGATGGGCGCGCAGCTGTGGCTCGTGATGCTTTCGCTGGCCCATCTCGTCCCAATCACGCAAGCGGTCGCGGCCAACTCGACGTCGCAGGTCGCGGGAATCATTTCGACGCTGCCGTTCGGCATCGGCTCGCAGGACGCGATCCTGGTCACGGTCTTCGCGGGCTACGGCGTGACCGTCTCGCTCGCGGCGTCCGCGGCGGTGTTGCTGCGCGGGACCACCACGATACCCCTGGCGCTGGCGGGCCTGGCCGCCTACCTGATGGTGGACAAGCCGGCGACACGACCGGCCATGGAGGTGGAGTGAAGCGCATCGCCGTCACAGGCGGGGCGGGATTCATCGGCTCGCACACAGTCGACCGCCTGCTGGCCGCGGGCGTCGAGGTGCTGGTCATCGACGACCAGTCGCATCCATCGCCCGAGCCGCCTGCCACCGAGACCGTCTCGGCCGACTGCGGCTCGGAGGAAGCCGCAGCGGCGCTGGCGCGCTTCAAGCCCAACGCCGTCCTCCACCTCGCCTCCAAGGGCGGCGTGCAAGTCGCTGCTCGCGACCCCGCCGGTCACGCGCGCAGGAGCCTCGCGAGCACGATCGCGCTGTACGACGCGGCGATCAAGGCAGGCGCCAGGAGGCTGGTGAGCGCCTCGTCAGGCGGCACGATCTATGGCGATTCGAAAAAGCTCCCCGCGCCCGAGACCGCGCGAGCGGCGCCGCTGTCCGCCTATGGAGCGGCCAAGCGGTCGGAGGAGGTGTACCTCGCCGCCCTCGGCAAGCGGCACGGCGTTTCGACGCTCGCGCTGCGCTACGGCAACGTCTACGGTCCGCGCCAGGACGGGACCGGCGAGGCGGGCGTGGTCGCAATCACGTGCCACCGGCTGCTGGACGCCGGCTCGCCGCGGATCTTCGGCGACGGCAAGCAGACACGCGACTTCACGTTCGTGGGCGACGTCGCCGACGCCAACGTGGCGGCGCTCGGCAGCCGGCGGTCCGGCGAGGTGAACGTGGGTACCGGGCGCGAAACCAGCGTCGCCGACGTGGTCGCTATGCTCATAAGCCACTCGGGGCGGGAATCGGCGATCGAGATGGCCCCCGCCAAGGAGTTCGAGGTCAGGCGAGTCTGCCTGGACCCGCAGCGGGCGGCGCGCTGGCTCGGCTGGCGCCCGCAAGTCGACATCGCTCAGGGCCTGGGGACCACGTTCGAGTGGTTCGCCGCCCGGCAAGGCCGGCCTTGACGGCCGGGGATACGATGAATATCAGGAAGGTGGAATCGACATGCGCGTGATCGTTCTCGGGGCCGACGGATACCTCGGCTGGCCTACGTCCCTGCACCTGTCGGCCCGCGGGCACGACGTGATTGCTGCGGACAACCTGATCCGGCGGCGGTGGGACGTGCTGTGCGGCACGGAAAGCCTGGTGCCGATCGCCGGCATGAAGCGTCGGGTCGAACGCTGGAAGGCTCTCACCGGGCGCGAGATCAAGTGGGAGAAGCTCGACCTGACCTCGCTCGCGGACACGACAGCGCTCATCACCCAGTACCAGCCGGACGCGGTGGTCCACTTCGCCGAGCAGCGCTCGGCGCCCTACTCGATGATCAGCGCCCAGCACGCGGTCGAGACGCAGGTCAACAACGTGGTCGGCACCCTCAACCTGCTGTTCGCGCTGCGCGAGTCGGCGCCCGACTGCCACCTGGTGAAGCTCGGCACGATGGGCGAGTACGGCACGCCGAACATCGACATCGAAGAGGGCTTCATCGAGATCGAGCACAACGGCCGCAAGGATCGGCTGCCCTATCCGAAGCAGCCGGGCTCGTTCTACCACCTGTCAAAGGTGCACGACAGCCACAACATCATGTTCACGTGCCGCATCTGGGGCATCCGCGCCACGGACCTGAACCAGGGCGTCGTGTACGGCACGGGCATCCCGGAGACCGACATGCACGGCGAGCTGCGCACACGCTTCGACTACGACGACATCTGGGGCACGGTGCTGAACCGCTTCTGCTCGCAGGCGGCCATCGGCTACCCGCTGACGGTGTACGGCGAGGGCGGCCAGACCCGTGGATTCCTCGACATCCGCGACACGGTCCGCTGCGTCGAGCTCGCGATGCTGAACGCGCCGGAGCGCGGCGAGTACCGGGTTTTCAACCAGTTCACGGAGCAGTTCTCGGTGCGCGAGCTGGCCGAGCGCGTCAAGATGGCGCGCGCGCATCACAGCCTCGAGACCAAGATCGAGCATTTGCCCAACCCGCGCGCCGAGATGGAAGCGCACTACTACAACGCCAAGCACCAGCACCTGCTGGACCTCGGCCTCGTGCCGCACAAGCTGGAGGACTCACTCATCGACCGGGTGATCGGCCTGGTCGAGCACTACAAGAAGCGAATCCGGCCAGAGCTGTTCGTGCCGCGCGTGGACTGGAGGCGCGGCGGTAGGGGCGACTTCGGCAAACCGGCGGCAAGGCGGCGCCGCGTGGCCGTCGCCCCGGCCATTCGCTAGTCGCGAAAGCGTATCTGGATCAGCTCCTTACTCGCGCGCAGGATGGGGATCAGGCGGCCACCTGACCGGCGTCCCATCGTGCGCGGGTGGTGAGGCACCCCGACCTGGACGTAGCTGCCGCCGAGGCGGCCGACCTTCCAATACATCTCGGCGTTGATGAGAGCGCTGCGGGAGTGAAGCGTCATTCGTCTGAGGACCGACCCTTTGATCACCTTGAGCGCGCAGTTAACGTCCCGCACGTCGATGCGGAGCGTCCACAGCACCAGCTGATTGAAAACGCCGCTGATCACCGATCGGAACGCTGGGTCCTCGCGCGTCATGCGCCAGCCGGCGACCATGTCCGCGTCCTTCAGCAGCGGAACGAGCTTCGCGAGGTCGGCGACGTCGAGCTGGCCGTCTGCGTCGGTGAACGCCACGTAGTCGAGGTCGGCCGCGCGCAGCCCGTCGCCCACGGCGGCGCCATAGCCCGATTTCTGCTCGTGGCGCACGACCTTCAGTTCCATGCCGAGATCCTTGGCGATGGACTTCGCAACGTCGGCGGTACCGTCGGTCGAGCCGTCATCGACGATGACCACGTCGAACTTCTCCGCGAGCTTCGGCAGCACTTCGTTGACATGAGGAAGCAGCCAGCGGAGGTTCTCGCTCTCGTTGTGGGCGGGCATGACGAGGCTCAAGCTCGTGAGCCGGCCATCTGATGGTGACAAGCGACAGCAATCCTAAGGGTGGACCGGAGGCGCTGTCGTCGCGCGTAGGCCGGACGCTCGCCGGGTCGCTGACCATCATCGCCTTCGCCGCGTTCGCGTCAATATCCGTGTATCGCCACGAGCATTACGCCAGCAACGCGTTCGACCTCGCGGTGCAGGACCAGACCGTTTGGGGCTACAGCCGAGGCGAGTTCATCTACAACACCGTGCTCGGCATCCCCAACCTTCTCGGCGACCACTTCCACCCCATCCTCGCCACGCTCGCGCCGTTCATGCTCGTCTGGAACTCGGCGGAGGTCCTGCTGGTCGCCCAGGCGGTACTGCTGGCGGCCGCCGGCATCCCCATCTACCTGTGGGGCGAGCGCGAGCTAGGCCCGCTGGCCGGCGTCGCTTTTCAGGCCGCGTATCTCGTCTTCTGGGGAGTGCTGGCCGGCGTCGTCTATGACTTCCATCACGCGGCGTTCGCTGTGCCCGCCCTGTCGACCGCGCTCTACGCGACCATGACACGCCGTAACTGGCTGCTGGTGCCGGCGGTGGTGTGGGCGATGCTCACGCGCGAGGACATCGCGCTCACGCTGATCGCGCTCGGCTTTTACATCCTCGTGGTGCAGCGGCGGTGGATCGTCGGCGCCGTGCTCATGGCGGTCAACGCCGTGTGGCTCGGGGCGCTTCTCAGCTTCGTTATCCCCGCGCTCGGCGGCGGCGTCGCGTACCGGCACTGGACGTACGACGAGCTGGGTTCCGGCCCGGTGAACGCCGCCTCGCACGTGATCCGGCATCCGATCGACAGCCTCAAGCTGCTGGTCACGCCCGCGACGAAGACGCGGGTGTGGATCGGCTCGTTCGCAGCCTTCGCTTTGCTTCCCCTCGTTTCGCCGGTGCTGCTGGTCGCGCTGCCGTCGTTCCTCGAACGGTTCTGGTCGTCGTCGCCGAATTTCTGGTCCTTCCATTTCCAGTACTCGATGGTGCCCGCGCCGATCCTCGCGTTCGCTGCGATGGACACCTGCGTGCGAGTGGCCCGACTCCTGCGCGGCCGCTGGACCGCCGCGACGCGCGTCGCGCTGCCACTGGCGGCGCTGGCGGCCAGCGTGGTCGTGACTGTGGCGGTCAACCCGCTGGCCGAGCTGCGGACCTACCTGCCCAACTCGAGGGTCGCCGAGATCAACGAATGCCTGGCCGCCATCCCGGCCGACGCCAGCGTCGCGGCATCTAACACGCTGGTGCCCCACCTCTCGCACCGCCCGGAGATCTACGAGATCACCCTGCACCCGACCGCGGATTACATCGCGGTCGACCCGTCGACGTACTCCGATTTCTTCGCGGGCGAGGAGGACCAGCTGCGCAACGTCGTGCGGGGCGACCTGGCCGCGGGCTACGGCGTCGTGTGCGCGAAGGGAACGACGCTGGTGCTCGCACGCGTGGACTCGACGCTAGAGCTGACGCCGCAGCTCGACGCCTGGCTGTCAGGCAAGTGCTCGGGCCGCGCATGCGCGGGTCTTTAGCCGCCTGGCGCCTCGAGCTTCGGCCGCCCGCTCGCGACAACCTCCAGGTCGAGCCACATGCCGCTGGCTTCATGGCCGTCGACGAGCGACGCGATGCGGTACGAGCCGGGCGCGGCGGGTGTGAATACGAACGTCGCCGAGCTGCCGGGAGCGAGATCGGGCGTCGTCCACGACGGATCGATCGGCTGAGTTGCCTTCTCATCACTGACCACCGAGCACGAGTTGGGCACCGTGCCCCGGTTCTCGCACTGCACGGTGACCTGCCAGCCAACCGGCACCGTCAGCACCAGCGTTCCACTTCCGTAGCCGTCGTAGTTGAACTGGAAGTCGGTCGCGGGATACGCGGCGACGAGCGTGACGATCGCCGCCCGCGACGCGTCATCGACGTGGATGTACTTCGCGGGATCTGGCGGGGTGCCGGCGCCGCTGCCCTGGATCGGATCGCAAGCCGCCGCGAGCAGGACAATGACGGCTGTGAAGACGCCGCCGAAGATCGTGCTGTGGTGGGAGCGCCTCGAGGTTTGGCAGCAGCTGGCGATCTCTTTCCCGGTTTTCGCGGTTTTGACTTTTCTGCTGAACATCGGTCCCTTCGAACAACCGATTCTGCGCTCCGTGTTCTACGGATTGTTCGAGGGCGGTGTGCTCAGCGGCCTGCTGGCGGTCGCGACGCGCACCGAACGCGACCGCCGTCGCTCTTAGCTCCTTCCTCTATGCGAGGGCGTAGTCGACCTCGACCTGGACTGTGACGTCGAGCTCACCCACGGGCACGTTGGTGGTGTCGGCGGCATTGGCTGACGGGGCGAGGCTGTACATGGGCGGCCGGCTGACCGTCGTCTGGTCGGTGATGCGCAGGACCTGGCCGAGCTGCACGCCGGCGGCCTGGGCCATGGCGGTGGCGCGGGTCTTGGCGTCCACGATCGCCTGCGAGCGCGCTTCCGCCTGCGCGGCCTTGGTGTCGTTGAGCCCGAAGCTCACGCCGATGCGCATGGCGCCGCCCTGCTGGACGAGCCCGTCGATCGCGCTGCCGACGTTGTCGACGTTGTGCCACTTCAGGTTGAGCGACTCGCCGGCCTGATAGCCGGTGATGACAGCCCGGCCGTCGGGCGAGTAGATCGGCCCGACCGAGTAGCCGCCCGTGTTGATGTCCTTGTCAGGGATGCCGAGGCTCTTGGCTTTCGCGATGAGCTTGTTCGCAAGCGTGGCGAGGTCGCGCTGGGCCTGGCTCGCGCTGGAGGCCTGTGCCTCCACCCCGACGTTGATGTAGGCGATGTCGGGGCGCTTGCTGACCGTCGCGTCACCGCTGGTGATGACGCCGGGGTTGAAGAAGGACGAGTTAGCGGCCACGTTGGTGAGCGGCGTTTGCAGGATCACCGGCCGGACGGCCGCGACGACCACCAGCGCGACGACGAGCGCGCACACGGTGGCCACGGCAGTGGTGACGAGGGTCTGACGAATGGCTGACGGCATGGTTCTGGCGACCTCCTCTTTGCATCGCCAACGCCCGACCCTGCGAGGACGTAACGATCTGGCTACTCAGAGGCGACGTTGACTTGGCGCCACGGACCCTGCTTATATCGGGACGTCCCGTCCGCTCGGCCTAGCAAGGGGGTATGCCTGCCTTGAGCAGATGGTTGCGGTGTCTTTCGGCAGCGGCTCTCGTAGCTGCCGGCGCGGCGCTGTCGGCCGGATCGGTCGCCTCGGCCGACTCTCCGACTCCGATCGTCCGAGGGTCGCATCTCTCGGCGTTCGTTCGCTTCGGCGAGCTGGGCTCGTCGCGCCCCGCGTCGGGTCCAGCAGTGGCATGCTCGACGCCCGGCAGTGGCAACTTCAAGGTCAACTGCCACGGGACCGGCCGGCCGGTGAACGAGACCTGGATCGCCACCAACGGCCCCATGTTCGTAGCCGGCGCCAACGACTACAACTCCTACAACGGTCAAGGTCAGGACGGCTATTACTGGTCGACTGACGCCAAGACATGGAACGACGCCGGCCCGATCGACGTGTTCCCTCACAACACGAACAACGGCGCGGGTGATCCGGGCCTCGCGATCGACTCGAGCGGGGTCGTCTATTACTCATCGCTGTTCTTCAACTTCCACAACTGCGGCGTCGGCGGAGTGGAACTGCTGCGCCGGAACCCCTCGACTGGGGCCTGGACCTTCACCCAGATCGCCGCCAACTCGCGAAACCAATTCCAGGACAAGCCGGCGCTGGCCATCGACGGCTCGCACGTCTGGGAGTCCTGGACCCAGTTCGGCTCCTGCACCGGGGTCAACGTCACCTCCCCGATCAAGGTGGCCGTCTTCCCGGCAGGCGCGACTTCGGTCGCACCGAGCACGATCCTGAGCGTGCCGGGCTCAAAGTACTCGCAGGGGTCCTCCATCAAGGCTGACGGGACCGGCGGCTTCTGGATCGCCTGGGAGGAGTTCCCGACCGCCTCGGCGACGATCGGATCCATCAAGCTGGCGCACTTCAGCGGCACGGCCTGGAACAACCCCATGACGATCAGCCCAGCAGGGTTCACCGATCTGCCCAGCCCGCTGCCCGGGTTCAGCTTCCGCGACAACTCATTCCCTGCCCTGGCAATGGTGGGCACCTCACCGTGGGTCGTATGGACCTCATACGACACCGGCGTCGGCCGGGCCTACCTGTGGTCGGGCTCAGCGGCGACAGCCGTTTCGAACAGTGGTGGCAGCCAGTTCTTCCCGTCGATTGCGCCCAGCGGGCGAGGTGCCAACATCGCCTTCAGCCAGATCAACGTGGGCACCTCCTCCTATGACCAGTGGCTGGTCTCGGGCGGGTCTGCGAACAAGGTAACGACCGCATCGTCGTTCCCGAACCAGGACAAGTTCTTCAACGGTGGGTTCATCGGCGACTACAACAGCCTGGTCGGGGCGCACCCGATCTGGACCGACATCCGGGGACCGGATCCCAACTTCGCGACCTTCGAGATGGACGGGATGGTCTCCGCCTAGGGGCGAACCCCCGCCCGTTCGGCCGTCAAAAAGTTCATGTAAGGAGGGCCTGGAACGCGCCAGGCCCTCTTTAATGACCACAACCATTCCGAGTCCAGGTCGTTTGAACCAGCAGATGGACCCCAAGCCCGATCGGCCGTCGGAGCCGGCGGCCGAACATTCGAAGTTCGGCTACCGGCCAGGGAGCAAATCGGACTTCGACCGCCTCTACAGGAGCACCTACCAGCGAATCTTCGCGACACTGATGATCATCCTTCGCGATCGCGCGGCGGCCGAGGACGCAACCCAGGAGGCGTACCTGCGGGCCTTCAGAGCGTGGGGTCGCTGGAAACAGGACGCTCCGGCCGAAGCCTGGATGCACCGGATCGCGCTCAACGTCGCGTTCACCCACCGCCGCCGGGAACGGCTGCACGAGGTGGGCGAGCTCCTGCGGCGCCTGGGCCGGCCCCGCCCGCCCGACCCGACCGAGGTGACTCAGCCCGACCTGGTGCGCGAGCTGAAGGCGCTGCCGCCTAAGCAGGCCGCGGTCATCATCCTGCGGCACCTGCACGGGTACACCAACCGTGAGATCGGAGCCGCGCTGAATGTGCCCGAGCGGACCGTGGCATCGCGACTGGCAGCGGCCAAGGCCCGCCTGCGCACCCGCCTGGGAGATCGGAAAACGAGCGATTTGGGTACTGCGCAACCATCGACAGTCCCCTTGGAGGAATGAGCGTGGAAAGCGGCAACGGATTCGATCGGTGGCTGGAACAGCAGCTTCACTCCGAAGCTGCGAACCCCGGCGGTCCGAGCCCGGATCCGTCCCAGGCGCAATACCACGCCGCATATCTTCAAGGAGGTCTTCACATGTCCGTTCTCGCCAAGGCTGCCTCAGTGGTCTCGACCAAGGGGGCAGTAGGTCTTGCGGTCGCGGTGCTCGCGATCGGTGGCGTCAGCGCCGAAGCAGCCGTCACCGGGAGCGCCAACCCCAGCGACTGGGGCAGCCAGGTCGTGAAGCAGGTCCAGGCTTGCAAGGCGGCCCTGTCGCCCGGCTCACACGGCATCGGCCAGTGCGTCAGCGCCTTCGCAAAGCAAAACGGCCCGGACGTGAGTGCGGACCACCGTGCCAGCGGAGCGCGAACTCACACACCGCCGGTGACGACAGGCAAGCCGACCAACCCCGGCAGGCCGACCAACGT
>Ga0070699_100005883_pt1 | contig 10715 bp, 12 predicted proteins | sample KBSK1503metaG_FD_65473 | JGI IMG/M metagenome (GOLD analysis project Ga0070699, IMG submission 65473) | Corn, switchgrass and miscanthus rhizosphere microbial communities from Kellogg Biological Station, Michigan, USA - KBS K1-50-3 metaG | ecosystem: Host-associated > Plants > Roots >...
TCTGGTGACGGTCGCGACCATCGGGATCGACCGCCGGAGCTTCCCGCTCGGCACCCGCCTTCCCGCCGGAGCGGGGGCCACCGGCCAGGCGGTCTCGCGGCGCGAGGTCGTGATCACGGCGGACGTGCTGGCCGAGCCCGGCATCTCGATGCCCCGCGACCTCGAGGTCCGGCTCCTCGAATCCAATCACCGCGCGGCGTGCGCCGTCCCCTTGATCGTGCGCGGCACCGTCATCGGCGCGCTCCGGGTGGCGGACGTGGCGGGACGGTCCTTCACCGACGACGAGGTCCATCTCGCCCAGGCCTTCGCGGACCACGCCGCGTTCTCGCTGGAGAATGCGCGCCTCTACGCCGAGCTGGACGCGCATCTCCATCAGCTCGAGACGACGCAGCAGCAGCTCGTACAGGCGGGCAAGCTCGCCGCGGTCGGTCAGCTCGTGACCGGGATCGCGCACGAGATCAACAATCCGCTCGCGACCATCATGGGGCAGGCCGAGATGCTGAGCCGTCGCCTCTCGGATGCGGGCCAGCTCGAGCGGGTTGCCAAGATCGCCGATTGCGCGATGCGCGCGGCCACGATCGTGCGCGGTCTGCAGACGTTCGTCCGCCCGCAGCCCCACGACGTGGCCACGCTGGACCTTCGCGACGTCGTGGCGCGGGTGACGTCCCTGCGTCGCGACGCGATGCGGTTCAACGGGGTCGAGCTGATGGAAGACCTTCCGGAGGGTGTGCCGCTCGTGCTGGGTGACGCGGGGCAGCTCGAGCAGGTCGTGCTCAACCTGGTGATCAACGCCGAGCAGGCCGTCGCGGCCGTCACGTCGGCGCCCCGCATCGCGATCGGTCTGAGCGTACACGACTCGCGGGTGCGCCTGAGCGTCGCCGACACCGGACCCGGGATCCCCGCCGACATCCTGCCGCGCATCTTCGAGCCGTTCTTCTCGACGAAGGCGCCCAACCAGAATTCGGGGCTGGGCCTGTCCATCTCCTACAGCATCGTCCAGAACCACGGGGGGCGTCTCATCGCCGAGAGCATCGCGGGCAGCGGGGCGACCTTCGCGATCGAGCTTCCCGCGCATCGGGGCCCGATCCCCGCGGCGCCGCGCCCCGACCCGGAGAGCCCGCCGCTACGTCGCGGGACCGTCCTCGTGGTCGAGGACGAACCGCACGTCGCGGGTATGCTGCGGGACCTCCTGACCGACCTGGGGCTGGACGTGACCGTGATTGCCGATGCCGGGAGCGCGTGGCGCCTCCTGGACGAGGACGCGAAAGAGTTCGACGTGATCACGGTGGACCTCCGTCTCTCCGGCCTCTCGGGCCGCGCTTTGTTCGAGCGCCTCGAGCGCGAGCTCCCGAGGCTCGCCGCCCGGGTGATCTTCATCACGGGCGAGATCGCAGACGCCGACAGCGAGGCGTTCCTCGAGCGCTCGGGCCGGCCCACCCTGCGAAAGCCGTTCAGCGTGAAGGCCCTCATCGCGAGCCTGGCCACCCTGCTCGCGCGCGGTCCGGCCTCGACGACGCGATGAGCATTGCGCAGCCCAGCGCGCAGAAGAGCGGACGGCGCGGGAAATCTCCCTGTGCGAGGCTAGGGGTATGCGTAGGCGCGGGTGGATGGATACGGGCGACGCGATAGTGCGCCTCGCCTGGAAGCTGCTCTGGAGCTGGAGGCGACGGTAGGGCCCGCGCGAGACTTCGCCCACGATACCGCCGGTTTCAGTCACTTCCCCTGCCTCGACGCGTCAGCTTCGAGGCGCGAAGAGACATTAAATCAACAAGATAGCTCGGTGGCCCCTGTCTTGCTCCGTGTTGAGGCATTTGCCGCCCACTCTGGAGGGGACGATCGTGATTCGCAGGTCATCGGGTAGGGAGAGAGGCTTCACGCTCGTGGAGCTGATGGTCGTCGTGGCCGTGATCGGCGTCCTCGCCACGATTGCGATCCCGCTGTACTCGAACGTGCAGGCGCGCGGGCGGCTCGCCAAGGCTCAGGCGGATTCGCGCACGCTCGCGTCCGCGGTGAGCGTCTACGGAGCCCATATGGGGCGGATTCCCTCGACGCTCGCGCAGCTCACCTCGGTGTCGACCAATGCCCTCGGCCAGCCGGGCGGACCCTTCATGGCCGAGGTCCCGGCCGCTCCCGGTGGGTGGGCGAGCTACACCTACACCCCCAACGTCACCGCCGGCACCTTCACCATCACCACGAGCGGCGACGGTACCAGCGTCGCCCTTCCGTAGTCCCCGCGCGTTTGCATCACGTCGACGTCCTGCTTCGCCGATCGGCGCTCCGCGAGGTGCTGATCCGGATGGGCTTGCGTGGCGCTAGCCCGGCGCCCGCCCCGCGCGAGCGGACTCGTCCCCGCGTCTCCTTGACTTAGTGGGGGGCATTTCCTATGGTGGCCCAGTCATGAGCGATCTACGCAAGGATCCGACTCGAGGACGCTGGGTGCTCGTCCGTCCCGGCGGCAAGCCGCCCGCGTCGTCGGCGTGCCCATTCTGCCCCGGCAACGAAGCGCTCACGCCCCACGAGATCTTCGCCTATCGCAAGGAGGGCTCGCGGTCCGACGGGCCCGGGTGGTCGGTGCGGGTGATCCCGGAGGCCGATCCGTACTTCCGCATCGAGCAGGAGCTGGTCCGCGAGGGCGTCGGGCTCTACGATCGCATCTCGCCGCGGGGCGCCACCGAGCTGATCGTCGAGAGCCCCAACCACGACGACACCGCCGCGACCCTGGGTGACGGGCAGTGGGAGCAGGTGCTGTGGATGTACGGCGAGCGCATCCGCGATCTCAAGCGCGATCCGAGCATCCGCGACATTCTCATCACGCGGCGTCACCGCGCGCACGGCTCGCGCATCACGCATCCGTACTCGCGGCTGACCGCGATCCCGATTATCTTCGACGAGGTCCGCCGCAAGCTCCGCGAGTGCCGCGAGCACTACGAGTACAAGCGGCGGTGCGTGTACTGCGACATGCTTCGTCAGGAGATCGCGGGCGGGGATCGGGTGGTGCGCCTGACCGATCACTTCCTCGCCCTCTCCCCCTACGCGGCCCGCTCTCCCTTCGAGACGTGGATCCTGCCGCGCCAGCACAACTGCCTCTACGAGGGCTCGCTGTCCGGGGAGGTGGTGGCGGACCTGGCCGGGATCCTCGGGGGCCTCTTCCGCACCCTGGCCGCCAAGATGGGCGATCCGGCGTTCGAGATGACGCTCTATACCGCCCCGAACCTGACCGCCAAGATCCTGCCCGGGGAATGGGCGACCATCGCCGACGACTACCACTGGCACATCGAGGTTTGCACCACCCCCGACCGATCCAACGGGGTAGGGGGGATCCACGTCAACGACACCCCGCCCGAGGAGGCCGCCAAGCAGTTCCGGGACGCCTGGCTCTGAGCCGGCCCCCCCGGTTGGACCGCCGTAAGGCCAGGCCCCAGCGGACAAAGTCCCCATCCTCTTGACAAGGGGCCCCCCGGGTGGCAGAGTACGACCGTACGGGTCGGAGACCCCGAGGGTCGGATATAGAAAGTCGGGCATAGAACGTCGGATCGAGGATCCGGGGGGGGCAGGCGTGCTGAGATTCACGAAGCGGGCGGATTACGGGCTGATGGCGATCCACTTCATCGCCTCCCACGGAGGCGATGGAGCGGTGAGCGCCAAGCGCATCGCCGAGGAGTTCCGCATCCCGCCGGAGCGGCTCGCCAAGATCCTCCAGCAGCTCGCGAAGAAGAAGCTCATCACGAGCCACAACGGGCCCAAGGGCGGCTACGTGCTGACGCGCCGGCCGGGGGCGATCACGGTGGGCCAGGTGGTCCGGGCGCTCGAGGGGCCGCTCAGCGTGGTGAGCTGCATGACCGAACACGACGATTGCCCGCAGTTCGCGCGCTGCAACCTGCGGGGTCCGGTGCAGAAGATCCAGGCCAGCATCACGCACGTACTCGATAGCATGACGCTCGCGGAGCTGGCGGCCGACTCCACCGTCACGGTGATGCCGCTCGCGGGCATTCACTAGGAGAGACATCGCGATGGCGTTGAAGCTTCCGATCTTCATGGACAGCCAGTCCACGACCCCGGTGGATCCGCGGGTGCTCGAGGAGATGATCCCCTACTTCACCGAGAAGTTCGGGCATCCCGCGAGCCGCAACCATCCCTTCGGCTGGGAGGCGGAAGGTGGAGTGGACAAGGCGCGCGAGCAGATCGCCAAGCTGATCGGCGCGCGGGACCCCAAGGAAGTGGTGTTCACCTCCGGGGGCACCGAGGCCATCAATCTCGCGCTCAAGGGCGTGGCCGAGATGTACCGGGAGAAGGGCAACCACATCGTCACCACCACCATCGAGCAGCGGGCGACGCTCGACGTCTGCAAGCGGCTCGAGCGGCAGGGCTTCGAGGTGACGTACGTCCCGGTCGGTCGCGAGGGTCTGGTGGACGTGGAGGCGGTCCGGGCCGCTCTGACCGACAAGACCATCCTGATCTCGATCATGTTCGCCAACAACGAGATCGGGACGATCCAGCCGGTGGCGGAGCTGGGCAAGCTGGCCAAGGAGAAGGGGATCATCTTCCACACCGACGCGACCCAGGCAGTGGGCAAGATCCCGGTCGACGTCGAGGCGATGGGCATCGATCTCCTGTCCATGACCGCCCACATGCTCTACGGCCCCAAGGGAGTCGGCGCCCTCTACGTGCGGCGCAAGAGCCCGCGGGTGCGCCTGGCCCCGATGGTGGACGGGGGCGGCCACGAGCGGGGTATGCGCTCGGGCACGGTGCCGGTGCCGCTGGTGGTCGGCTTCGGAAAAGCCGCCGAGATCTGCCGGGACGTCATGGGCGAGGAGTCCAAGCGCCTGGCCGCGCTGCGGGACCGGTTGCAGGAGCAGATCGTCTCCAAGGTGGACGAGGCCTACGTGAACGGCCATCCGGACCGGCGGCTGCCCCACAACCTCAACATCTCCTTCGCCTACGTCGAGGGGGAGTCGGTGCTGATGGGGCTCAACCGGGAGGCCGCACTCGCCTCGGGCTCGGCCTGCACCTCGGCGACCCTCGAGCCGTCCTACGTGATCTCGGCGCTGGGGGTGGACTCGGAGCTGGCCCACTCCTCGATCCGGTTCGGGCTGCATCGCTTCTCCACCGAGGAAGAGGTGGACTTCGTGGCGCAGAAGACGGTCGAGGTCATCCATCGGCTGCGCGAGATGTCGCCGCTCTACGAGCTGGCCAAGGAAGGCGTGGACTTGAAGTCGATCCACTGGAAGGCAGAGTAACAACGCCCCCAGGCGTCATCAACAGATCAGGAGGCTCTACCGATATGGCCTACAGCGATAAGGTGGTCGACCACTACAACAACCCGCGCAACGTGGGGTCCTTCACCAAGGACACCCCGGGGGTGGGGACGGGCCTGGTGGGCGCGCCGGAGTGCGGCGACGTCATGAAGCTGCAGATCAAGGTGAACGTCGAGACCGGCGTGATCGAGGACGCCAAGTTCAAGACGTTCGGCTGCGGCAGCGCCATCGCCTCGTCGAGCCTGGCCACCGAGTGGCTCAAGGGCCGCACGGTGGACGAGGCGGCCAAGATCAAGAACACTGACATCGTGAGCGAGCTGAAGCTGCCCCCGGTGAAGATCCACTGCTCGGTGCTGGCCGAGGACGCGATCAAGGCCGCGCTCCAGGACTACAAGGAAAAGTGGAACAAGAGCGAAGCCCCCGCGGGCCGGGACGCGTCGTAAGAGAGGGGACAAGGAGACCCACGCCATGGCGTTGGCGCTGACCGAGACGGCGGTGAAGCAGGTGAAGGAGCTGATGAAGACCCAGAATCTGGAGAGCGTGTATCTCCGGATGGGGGTCAAGGGAGGCGGCTGCTCCGGCCTCTCGTACTCGCTGGAGTTCGACAACGAGACCGGTCCCCGCGACAAGAAGTTCGACATCGACGGGGTGCAGGTCGTGGTGGACGCCAAGAGCTACCTTTATCTCAACGGCACCACGCTCGACTACGTCACCCAGGGACTGACGGGCGGCTTCACCTTCGTCAATCCCCAGGCGAAATCGAGCTGTGGCTGCGGCACATCGTTCTCGGCCTAGGGCCCCCCTCGCGAGACGGAGACAACGGGCCCCCGACGGGCCCGTTCTTCTTTTATGACCGACTACTTCACCGTGTTCGGGCTGCCCCGCAAGCTGGTGGTGGACGCGCCCACGCTGCAGCGACGCTTCTACGAGCTGTCGCGGGAGCACCATCCCGACTTCCACCACGGGGTCGAGGCGGCCCGGCAGGCGGAAGCGCTGGCCGCGTCCGCGCTGGTCAACCGCGCCTACCGCGCCCTGCGGGATCCGCTCGCGCGGGTGGAGTACCTGATCGCCCTGGAGGAGGGGCGGGAGGTCCGCGAGGGGGCCACCGACAAGCCCAAGGCACCGCGCGAGCTGCTCGAGGAGATGCTGGAGGTCCAGGAGGCGCTGGCGGAAGCGAAGGCGGAGGGACTCGACGGGGACGCCGGCACCCGGCTTCGCGAGGAGCGGGCCCGGCTCGAAGCGCGCTACGCCGGCGAGGCCGACGCCATCGTCGGGCGCGCGGGGGATTGGGACCGGCTGGTGGACGAAGGGGGTGACCGCAAGCCGCTGCTCGAGTGGTTCAAGCAGCGGCTCGCCACTCGTGCCTATCTGCGCACCGTGATCGACGACCTGAGTGACGCGCTGGGAGAGCGTGAAGAGAGCCATGTCTCGCATCGTCGGCATTGACCTGGGGACGACCAACAGTCTGGTCGCCTACGTGGAGGGCGGCATCCCGCGGGTGATCCCGGACGCGGAAGGGCGCACCCTGCTCCCCTCCATCGTGGCGTGGACACCCGGCGGGGTGGTGGTGGGCGAGGCGGCCCGCCGCCAGCTCGCCCGCAACGCGGCGCGCACGGTTTACTCGGTGAAGCGGCTGATGGGCCGCGGCTACGAGGACGTCAAGGACGAGCTGGCCCGCCTGCCCTTCGCGGTGACCCCGCAGGCGGAGGTGGTGAGCATCCGCATCGGCGATCGGGAGGTGACCCCGCCCGAGGTGTCGGCCCACGTGCTGCGCGCGCTCAAGCAGCGGGCGGAGGCCCACTTCGGCGAGCCGGTCGAGCAGGCGGTGATCACGGTCCCCGCCTACTTCAACGACGCCCAGCGCCAGGCCACCAAGGACGCGGGGCGCATCGCGGGCCTCGAGGTGCTGCGCATCGTCAACGAGCCGACCGCGGCCTCGCTGGCCTACGGCCTGCAGAAGATGGCCCAGGGGGTGATCGCGGTGTACGACCTGGGCGGCGGCACCTTCGACATCTCGATCCTCCGCGTGAAGGACGGGGTCTTCGAGGTGCTCGCCACCAACGGCAACACCCACCTGGGCGGCGACGACTTCGACCGGGCGATGGTGGACTGGCTGCTCGCCGACATCCAGGCCCGCCACGGCATCGATCTGTCCGGCGACCCGGAGGCGATGCAGGAGCTGCGGCTCGGCGCGGAGGCCGCGAAGTGCCGGCTCTCCTTCGACCAACGCACCGTGCTCACGATCCCGTTCGAGCGCTTCGCCTATCACCGCGACATCACCCGTGGCGATCTCGAGGCGATGGCGGAGCCGCTGGTGGCCGCCACTCTCGGCCCGTGCCGGCAGGCCCTGACCGACGCTGCGCTGGGGGCCGATCAGGTGGACGAGGTGGTGCTGGTGGGGGGCTCCACGCGGATGCCGCTCGTGCAGCGGCGGGTCGGCGAGCTCTTCGGTCGGCCCGCGCACAGCCGGCTCAACCCCGACGAGGTGGTGGCCCTTGGCGCCGCGGTGCAGGCGCAGATCCTGGCCGGCGGCATCACCGACATGCTCCTCCTCGACGTGACCCCGCTCTCGCTCGGCATCGAGACCCTGGGCGGCATCGTGAGCGTGCTGATCCCGCGCAACACCACGATCCCGACCCTGGCCAAGGAGTACTTCACGACGTCGGTGGACGGGCAGACCGCGGTCGACCTCCACGTGCTGCAGGGAGAGCGGGAGCTGGCCAAGGACAACCGCTCGCTCGCGCGCTTCGACCTGGCCGGGGTGGACCCGATGCCGGCCGGCATGCCGAAGATCGAGGTCACGTTCCTGATCGACGCCAACGGGATCCTCCAGGCGCAGGCTCGCGAGCTCCGCACCGGCAAGGCGGCCAGCATCGAGGTCAAGCCCACCTACGGGCTCACCGAGACCCAGGTGGAGCAGATGGTGGAGGACTCCTATACCTACGCGGAGGCCGACGTCAACGCGCGGCTGCTCATCGAGACCCAGACCGAGGCCGACACCGTGATCAACCACGTGGAGCGCGCGCTGCGCCAGGCGGGCGGCATCGCCCCCGCGGAGGAGCGGGCCCGGATCGAGGCCGCGATGGCTCTTCTCCGGACCACGCGCGCGGGTACGGACCGGGACCAGATCCGTGAGCGCACGATCGAGCTCAACCAGGCCACCGCGCCGCTCGCGGATCGCCTGATGGAGGCCGCGATCAAGGACGCGGTCACCTCCAAGCGGGCCGATCGGCTCCTGGAGAATTCTTAGATGGCGGTGCACAAGGTGACGTTCCTGCCGCTCAACCGGACCGTCGAGGTCGACGACGCCAAGTATCCGCTCGCCGATCACGGCCGCCCCGGCTCGCTGCTCGACATCGCGCTGGCCCACAACATCCACCTCGAGCACAACTGCGGGGGCAGCTGCGCGTGCACGACCTGTCACGTGGTGGTGCGGGAGGGCGAGGGGAACCTCTCGCCGATGGAGCAGGACGAGGAGGACCGCCTGGACACCGCGGAGGGCCTCACCCTGCACTCGCGCCTCGGCTGCCAGGCGGTGGTGCGCGGCGACGTGGTGGTGGAGATCCCCAAGTGAGGTCGTCCCGATGACCTGGCCCAAATGATCTGGACGGACGCGGAGGACATCGCCCTGGCCCTGATGGACGCGCATCCGGACGTGGACCCGCTCACGGTGCGGTTCACCGACCTGCACCAGTGGGTGGTGGCGCTCCCCGGGTTCCGCGACGACGCCAAGAACTCGAACGAGGGGATCCTCGAGGCCATCCAGATGAAATGGCACGAGGAATACCAGGACCGCTAGCCTCTCCCTCTCCCCGCCGGGGAGAGGGCAGGGTGAGGGGGTTTACCAGGTGATGACGTGGTCGTGAGCGAAGATCAGGTCGAGCAGGCCCGGGTAGTCGAGCTCGCCGTCGGCGAGCCGACGCACCGTCACCCCCGCGGGCAGCGACGGGGCGATCGCGCCGTCGAGCAGTACCACCGTGACGCGGGCGTCGGGCTCGGCCAGGTTCGACTCGATGACGGAGGCGGCGAGGGGGGAGGCCGAGTCCGCCTTGAGGAGATGGAGGAACGCGGGCATCAGAAGACGAGGTACCGCGTGGCGCGGGGCACCAGCGCGGCGATCTGGGCCCGGCTCACCGAGTCCACCGGATGGCCGTCCGCGTTCCAGCCGGGCGCGGTGGGCAGCGCGCCCTCCACGTGGAACGTCACCCCCAGCTTCTTGAGCGCGGCGCGGAACTTCGCGATGTCGTCGCCGTCGACCAGGTCGTCGGTGTCCTCGTCGAGCAGGTGCACCGCGGGCCCGGTGAGCACGACGTGGACCTCGTTGTCGCCCGCCACGATCCCGAGCGCGATGCGTATCGCCTCGTTGGCCCGGTGCGAGACGCGCGGGTCCTCGGAGATGACAACCAGGGTGGGCTGGTTCTGGCTCACGCGACGGCTAGTTCAGCGAGACGAAGCGGTCGGTGCCGTTGATCACGTCGGTGAGGACCACCAGCCCGCAGTTGGTGGCCCGGTCCGACAGGGGCCGGCGCCGCTTCTGGCAGCCGTAGGCGCACACGAAGAGCTTCAGCCCGCGATCGGCGAGGGTCTGCAGGCGCTCGTCCTCGACCGCGGCGACCGCGTCGTCGATCAGGTAGAGGTACACGTCTCCGCCCCCGTCGAGCGCCGCCTTCGAGAGCCCGAGCGCGGTCTCGAGGTTCGGGTGGTCGGGCGCGGTGGACACCATCAGGCCGAGCTTCCGTCTGGCCGAGGCCATGCGGGCGCAGCGTAACATCGTGAAAGGGGAGCGTCAATGAACCGACAGGTCTATCTCGATCACAATGCCTCGACTCCGGTGCATCCGGAGGTCGTCGAGGCGATGCTGCCGTACTTCAGCGAGCGGTTCGGCAATCCGTCGAGCGTGCACGGCTTCGGTCGCGAGGCGCGCGAGGGCCTCGAGACCGCGCGCGAGCAGGTCGCCCACTTCCTGCGAGTCGGCAAGGAGGAGATCGTCTTCACCTCCGGCGGCACCGAGTCCGACAACATGGCGGTCAAGGGCGTGGCGATGGCTCGGGGCCGGGGCCACATCATCACCTCCCGCATCGAGCACCACGCGGTCCTGCGCGCGGTGGAGACCCTGGAGACGCAGGGCTTCGCGGCCACCTATCTCGACGTGGACGGCTACGGCATGGTGGACCCGGACGCGCTGCGGCGGGCAATCCGTCCCGATACCATCCTGATCTCGCTCATGCACGCCAACTCCGAGATCGGCACCATCCAGCCCGCGCGGCAGCTCGGGGCGATCGCCCGCGAGCGCGGCATCCCGTTCCACATGGACGCGGTACAGACCTTCGGCAAGGTACCGATCGATCTCGACGCGTTCAACATCGACATGCTGTCGTTCTCGGGCCACAAGATCTACGGGCCCAAGGGAGTAGCCGGTCTGTATATCCGGAAAGGAACCAAGATGGTCTCGCTCCAGCA
>Ga0070699_100005884_pt1 | contig 10715 bp, 13 predicted proteins | sample KBSK1503metaG_FD_65473 | JGI IMG/M metagenome (GOLD analysis project Ga0070699, IMG submission 65473) | Corn, switchgrass and miscanthus rhizosphere microbial communities from Kellogg Biological Station, Michigan, USA - KBS K1-50-3 metaG | ecosystem: Host-associated > Plants > Roots >...
TGGGGGGGAGCGGCGTCGCTCCTCCCCCAAGCCCCCCCACCGCATTGATTCGGCGCGTGCGGGTGGTGACGGTTCTCGGCCGCATGACCGTTTGTGGCATCCGTTTCTCAGTGGCCCGAGAGTGCGTCGACTATTTTCAGTCGGTTTGCCCTCAGCGCGGGGGGGAGGCCAATGACCAGGGCGACGACGGCGACGATGGCGGCGGCGAGGAGCCAGGTCTCGGGGCCGACGAAGAGCGGAGGGAAGCGGCCGCCGGTGGAGCCGTTGAGCGCGGGCATGGCCGCGACCGCCGCGCCCATGCCGATCGCGCCGCCCAGGATCAGGAGCAGGATCGCCTCGGCCAGCACCAGCGCGGTGACCTTGCCGTCCGAGAAGCCGAGGGTCTTCAAGATCGCGAGCTCGGGGATGCGCTCCCGGATCGACTGGGCCATGGTGTTGCCGGTGAGGATCAGGATCGTGAAGAACACCGCGAGCAGGATGCGGGTCACCAGCGCGCCGATGTCGCCGATCTGCTTGGCGAACCCGATCGCGAACTCCTTCTCGGGCTGGGTCTTGGTCTCGTCCGGCGAGTTCATGAAGAGGGTATCGATCGACGCCGAGATGGCGCGGGCCTGCGTCGAGTCGTCGATGCGCACGATGTACCAGCCGGTCTTGCCGCGCCCGGACTGGCGCGCCTCGTCGAAGTAGGCCACGTTGATCAGCACCATGTCGGTGTTGCCGCGCACCGCGGGATCGTCCGCGTCGATGATGCCGACCAGGTCGAACTCCCAGTTCAGGCTGCCGTCGGTCTTGGGGTGGATCTCCGAGCTGATCGGCAGCTTCTGGCCCACGCGCCAGCCGAAGCGGTCGGCGAGCCGCTTACCCGCCACCGCCCCGGTGCGGGTCTTGGCGAAGGCGTCCCGCTGCTCGCGCGCGATGGTGAACTCGGGGTACATGTCGAGGTAGCGCGTGGGATCCACCGCGAAGACCGGGAAGGCGTTCGACTCGTTCTGGTACTTCGCCCCGAACCAGTCCGCGTAGGCGACGCCCACCACCCCCGGCACCTGCTCGATGCGCCGCTGGTAGGCCATCGGGAGCGGCTCGATGATCGAGTAGCGCGCGGTGGTGAGCAGGCGCTTGGCGTCGGCCGCGTCCGCGCCCGACTCGAAGGCGACCTCGACCGCTTGGAGCAAGCCGAAGAGGGCGAAGGCCACCACGATCGAGAGGAGGGTGAGGATCGTGCGCGTCTTCTTGCGGAAGAGGCCGGCCCAGAGCAGGGGCAGGTATCTCACGAGGACACCGGCTCCCCGGTCATGACCCCCTTGTCGAGGTGCACGCGCCGGCGCGCGTACTCGGCCGCCTTGGGGTCGTGGGTCACCATCACCACCGTCTTGCCGTGCTCGCGGTTGAGCATCTGGAGCAGCCGCAGCACCTCGTCCGCGGTGGCACGGTCGAGGTCGCCGGTGGGCTCGTCGCAGACCAGCAGGGTGGGATCGGAGACGATGGCCCGCGCGATCGCCACTCGCTGCTCCTGCCCACCCGAGAGCTCGCGGGGCCGATGGCGCGCGCGGTCCGCGAGGCCGACGAGGGTCAAGGCGATGCGCGCGCGCCGTCGGCGCTCCGCCGCGGGCAGGTCGGTCAGCAGCAGCGGCAGCTCCACGTTGCGCTGGGCCGAGAGGGCGGGCAGGAGGTTATAGAACTGGAAGACGAAGCCCACGTGGGCCGCCCGCCACGCCGCGAGCTCGCCGCCCGAGAGCCGGTCGATGCGCCGGTCCTGCACCACGATGCTCCCGCCGGTAGGCGTGTCGAGCCCGCCGATCAGGTTGAGCAGGGTGGTCTTGCCCGATCCCGACGGCCCCATCAGCGCCACGAAGTCGCCGCGCGGGATGTCGAGGTCGATCCCGTGCAGCACCTCGACCCGCTCGCGCCCTCGCTGGTAGACCTTGATCACCCCGCGGATCTGGACGAGGACGGTCACGCGCGCGCCCTCACTTCTCGCCGAGGCGCACCGCCTGGCCGTCCGCGAGACCCGGCGGCGGCGCGAGCACCACGCGCTCGCCCTCGCGGAGCCCGCTCACCACGCGGCGCTGGCCGGCCAGGTCGGGACCGAGGGTCACCCGGCGACGCTCCACCTTCTTGCCGTCGGTCACCACGAACACCACTCCGTCGCCGCCCTCGGGCTTCACCGCGTCGGCGGGCACCAGCACGCCGGCCGCCTTGGGGGCGGGCGCCTCGCCGGGCGCCTTCGATTCCAGGAAGCCCACCCGCACGCCCATGTCCGGCACGATCCGCGAGTCACGCGCCTTGATCGCGATGCGCACCTTCACGGTGGCCTTGCTCCGATCCGCGGTGGGGATGATCGCGATGACCTCGCCGGGGATCTTCCAGTCGGGATAGGCGTTGAGCGTCGCCTCCACCGGCTGCCCCGGCGCCACCCGGTTGATGTAGGACTCGTTGACGTCGACCTGGATCTCGAGCGAGTCCATGTCCACGATGGTCCCGATGCCGGTGCGGGTGAAGCCCCCGCCCGCCGAGATCGGGGAGATCATCTCGCCCGGCTGCGCGGACTTGGCCACCACCACGCCGCTGAACGGCGCGCGGATCACCGTGTTGTCGAGCTGTACCTGCGCGACCGCGAGCGACTCCTGCGCCACCTTGATCTGCTCCTGGAGGTTGGCGAGCCGGGCCCGCAGCATGTCCCGCTGGGCCAGGGCCGCGTCCAGGCTCTGGGGGCTGACCAGCTGCCGATCGTAGAGCCCCTGCTGGCGGGTGTAGTCACGCTCCGCCTGATCGAGCTGGGCGCGCACCTCGGCGAGCTGCGAGCGCGCGGCCACCAGCTGGGCCTGCGCGAGGGCCAGCCCCGCGCGCGCCTCGGTGTCGTCGAGGCGCGCGAGCACCGCGCCCTCGCGCACCCGCATCCCCTCCTCGATGAGGACCTCGGTGACCTTGCCGGTGATCTTGGCCGAGACGGTGGCCTGGAGGCGGGCGGTGACGTAGCCGCTCGCGTCGAGCACCGATCCGGCCGAGCCGCCGGGCGCGGCCGCGCGCGCCACCGTGGTCTGCACCATCGGCGGGCGCAGGCGCGCCCAGGCGAGCCAGAGCCCCGCGCCGGCCACCAGGACGAGCAGGGCCAGGATCGCGAGCAGACGGCCGCGCCGGCGCGGCGGACGAGCGTCGCCGCGGTCGATGCGGAGCTCTTTGAGGAGGTCGGACTGTTCCACGGTCACCGGTTCAGGCACGAGGTCCCAGTGTGCCACAAGTGTCCATGGTGATAGAATCGCCACCCGAATCATGGACATGCCGCTGATCTCGAGGCGCTTCGCCGACACCACCGTGGTGTTTCCGGAGGGCCGCATCGATCACGCCACCGCGGAGCAATTCAAGGCGGCGCTCGCTCCCCACCTGGCCACGTGCGCGGCGGGCCGGGACCGCCTGGTGATCGACATGACCGGCGTGGAGTACATCAGCAGCGTGGGCCTGCGTGTGCTGATGCTCGCCTCCAAGCAGGCGAAGGCGCAGGGCTGCGCCCTCGCGGTGTGCGGGCTCCAGCCGGTGGTGCGTGAGATCTTCGAGATCAGCCGCTTCAACCTGGTCCTCCAGGTCTTTCCCACCCTGCGGGAGGCGCTCGCCGCCCTCTCGACCGAGGCGCTCGCCGCGTTCGAGGCCGCCTGAGGCCCTGCGGGTATGCGCGTTCGATTCTGGGGTACGCGCGGCTCGATTCCGGTGGCCATGACCTCCGCGGAGGTGAAGCGCAAGCTGGTGACCGCGCTGGTGGCCGCGGCCGGCCGCGGTCTCGACACCCCCGGCAAGGCACGCGCCTTCGTCGAGTGGGAGCTCGACTTCTCGGTGTCGCACACCTTCGGGGGCAACTCGTCGTGCGTGCAGATCGAGACCGGCGGCCCGGACTACGTGGTGTGCGACCTGGGCAGCGGGGCGCGGGGGCTCGGCAACACCGTGCTGGCCACCGGCGGCCCGCGCGGCCACCGCTTCCACGTCTTCATGTCGCACCTGCACTGGGACCACATCATGGGGTTCCCGTTCTTCATGCCCGCCTACCTGCCCGGCAACCACGTCACCATCTACGGCTGCCACGAACGCCTCGAGGAGGCCTTCCGCCGGCAGAACGCGGCGCCCTCCTTCCCGGTCGACTTCTCCCGGATGGAGGCGCGCATCGAGTTCGTCCGGCTCGAGCCCGAGCGCGACTACGAGATCGCGGGGCTGCGCGTCCGGGCCAAGCGCCAGCATCACGGCGGCGACTCCTACGGCTATCGCCTCGAGCGGGACGGCAAGGTGGTGGTGTACTCCACCGACTCCGAGCACAAGCAGGACGATCCGGAGGAGGTGCGGGCCTTCGTGGAATTCTTCCGCGAGGCGGACCTCGTGATCTTCGACGCCCAGTACTCGCTCGCCGACGCCATCTCGGTCAAGGAGGACTGGGGACACTCGAGCAACGTGGTGGGGGTGGAGATGTGCCAGCTCGCCCGGGCGCGGCGGCTGTGCCTCTTCCATCACGAGCCGATCTTCGACGACGAGCGCATCGCGGCCCTGCTCGCCGAGACGCGCCGGCTGGAGGAGATCACTCGCGGCGACCACCGGGTGGAGGTCCACGCCGCCTACGACGGCCTGGAGCTCACCCTGTGAGGGGCGCGAGCTGACCACGGCGGCCGAAGGCCCGGGCCTTCCGCCGGCGGCGGAAGCGCACTGGGCCGAGCGTCGCTGGGCGCGCGCGCTCCGCGGCCGGCGCGGGCGACCGCTCGGCGTGCTCCTGCTCCTCCTGCTGGTGGTCGCGCTCTTCGTCTCCGAGATGCCGGGCCTCCGGCTCCTGCGGCTCGCCGCGTTCGACGCCTATCAGAGCCTCGCCCCCCGGGTGCCGCGTGCGGTCCCGGTCGCCATCGTCGCCATCGACGAGGAGAGCCTGCGCCGCTACGGGCAGTGGCCGTGGCCGCGGAGCTGGCTCGGCCGTCTCGCAACGCGGGTGATCGAGGCGCGCCCGGCCGCCATCGGCATGGACATCCTGATGCCCGAGCCGGACCGCCTCTCTCCCGCCCGGGTCGCCGGACTGCTCGAGGGACTGGATCCCGTCGTCGCGCAGAAGCTCGCCGCCATGCCGAGCAACGACGCCCTGCTGGCCGACGCGATCCGCGGCCACCGGGTAGTCCTGGGCCTGGCCGGGGTCGAGACCGCGGACCTCGCGATCCCCCGCGGGGCCGGCCCGCCGCCGGTCCGGGCGTTCGGCGCCGACCCCGCACCCTTCGTGCGCCGCTTCGCGGGCGGCATCTACAGCCTCGCGGCCATCGACGCGGCCGCGGCCGGGCGCGGGCTGACCAGCGTGGATCCGGAGCGCGGGGTGGTGCGGCGCATGCCGCTGCTCGCCTCGGTGGGCGACGCGCTCGTGCCCGGGCTCGCCCTCGAGATGCTCCGGGTGGCGCTGGACGCGCCGGGTCTCTCCGCGCGCGCGGGTCGCGGCGGCGTCGAGGCGGTGGGGATCGGCGACCTCTTCATCCCCACCGAGCGCGACGCCCGCGTGTGGCTGCACTACCGGCGCTCCGACCCGTCCCGCTTCATCTCCGCGGCCGACGTGCTCGCCGGGAGCGTCCCGCCCGAGCGGCTGCGGGACCGGCTCGTGCTGATCGGCGTGACCGCGCTCGGGCTCGCGGACTACCAGAACACGCCGGTGACCGACCGGATGGCGGGCGTCGAGCTCCACGCCCAGCTCCTCGAGGGCGTCCTCGAGGGCGCCCTGCTCACCCGCCCGCCGCTGGCCGGCGCGCTGGAGCTGGCGATCTTCGCCGGGGCGGGCCTCCTCCTCGTGGTCGCGGTGCCGCGGCTGCGGCCGCGGGTGTCGGCGGTCTTGCTGCTGGGCCTGATCGTGATGGCCCTCGCGCTCGGCTTCGTCGCCTACCGCGCGCGCGGGCTCCTGCTCGACACCGCGACGCCCGCCCTCGCCCTCGCGGTGCTCTACACCGTGATGCTCGCGGTGACGCTCACCGAGACCGAGAGCCGGCGCCGCGCCCTGCGCCGGCAGGTCGAGCAGCAGCGCGAGGCGGCGGCCCGGCTCGCCGGCGAGCTGGAGGCGGCGCGTCGCATCCAGATGGGAACCCTGCCGCGCCCGGCGCTCGTCTTCCCGGGCGAGGCGCGCTTCGATCTCTACGCCCGGCTCGACCCCGCGCGGGAGGTGGGCGGCGATCTCTACGACTTCTTCTTCCTGGACGCCGACCACCTCTTCTTCCTGATCGGCGACGTCTCCGGCAAGGGGCTGCCCGGCAGCCTCTTCATGGCGATCAGCAAGGCGCTCTACAAGAGCACCGCGCTGCGGCGGCACGGCCACGTGGCGGTCATGATGCGCGAAGCCGACGCGGAGATCTCGCGCGACAACACCGAGGGGCTCTTCGTCACGGTGCTGGCCGGGATCCTCGACGCGCGCACCGGAGCGCTCGAGTACTGCAGCGCCGGCCACGAGCCGCCGTTCCTGCTCCCCCGTGCGGGCCGTCCGCTCTCCCGGCTCACCGAGGGTGGCGGGCCCCCGCTCTGTGCGGTCGACGGCTTCGAGTACGCGGCGGCGGCGCGCCGGCTCGAGCCGGGCGACACCCTGTGCCTGATTACCGACGGGATCACCGAGGCGGCCCGCGCCGACGGCGAGCTCTACGGACGCGCGCGCCTCGAAGCGCTCCTGGGCGGTCTCGGCGACGCGGGGAGCGTGGCGGAGATCGGCGAAGCCGTTCGCCGCGACGTGGCCGCCTTCACCGGCGACGCGGAGGCCTCCGACGACATGGCGATCCTGGTCCTCCGCTTCACCGGAGGCAGCGGATAGGGCGCCCTAGCGGACGCTGATCTCCACCCGCCGGTTCCGCGGCTCCGCCACCTCGTCGGGGGTCGGCACGAGCGGCTCGCGCTCCCCGCGGCCCTCGACGCGGATCCGGTCGGCCGCGATGCCCACCTTCACCAGCTCGTCGCGCACCCGCTCCGCGCGGCGGAGGGAGAGCGTGTCGTTGTAGGGCACGGGCCCCACCCGGTCGGTGTGGCCGATCACCACGATCTCCGGGGCCGGGCGCTGCCCGATCTCGTCGACCACGCGGCTCAGCAGCTGGCGGGAGTCGGGAGTGAGCTCGTCGCGCGCCTCGAGGAAATAGAGGATGAACGAGGTCGGCCGGCCGGGCTGGGCGGCGAGCGCGGGGCCGAAGGCCTGGCGGGCCTCCTGCTCGGTGACCACGCCCGGCTCCACCTGGCCGGGCGCCTTCACCCGCGCCGCCGCGTAGGGCTGATCGAGGACCGCCTGCTTGCCGTCGCTCTCCACGCTGAGCGCGCCGGTCTTGCCGTCGGCGCCGGGCAGCAGCACGTAGAGGTCGTTACGGGCGGGCTTCGCGCAGCCGGCCAGGAGCAGGAGCGCGAGGGCCGCGAGGCCGGCGAGCCGACGCATCAGCGGGAGACGGGTCAGTCCTTCGGGTCGCCGGTACGGACGAGGAACTCGGTGCCGCGCACGCCCAGCACCGCCGCGGGGGTCTTCACCTTCATCGCCTCCGGCGACTGCTTGGCGAGCTTGCCGGATACGACCGCGAGGGTCCCCTTGCGCAGCGAGCTCTCGAAGCTGCCCTGGTGGGTGGTCGAGTCGAACGCGAAGCGGTCGATCGCGAGCACGCTGTTCGGTCCCGCGGAGAGCAGGCTGTTGTCGAGGAAGGTGATGCCGACCGAGCCGTCCGCTCCGGTGGTCACCACGTCACCCGCCTGTACCGCCGCGCCGATCGCGGCGAGCGCCTTCTGCCCCGCGCGCTCGATCTCCACCAGGCCACGGGTGAGCTTGACGTGACCCGCCTCCTGGGCCTGGGCCGGGAGCGGAGCCGGGACCATCGCGGTCACCACGACCGCGGCGGCCAACCCGACGATGAGACGAGCCATGGGGGCTCATGATAGCCCAAACCGCCGAGACCCCGGGCTGTCGATTCCGGGCTCCGGGCGCGACTACCTGAGGAAAGGAGGAGCACCCCCATGCTGACAACTCAACGGATCACCCCGTGTCTCTGGTTCGACGATCAGGCCGAGGAGGCCGCGACGCTCTATACCTCGGTCTTCCCCGGGTCGAGGATCGTGACGGTGTCTCGCTACGGAGAGGCCGGCCGCGAGGTCCACGGGCGGCCGCCCGGCAGCGTGATGGTGGTGGCCTTCGAGCTGGAGGGTCAGGCCTTCACCGCCCTCAACGGAGGCCCGGTGTTCAAGTTCAACGAGGCCATTTCCCTCCGGGTGAGCTGCCGGACCCAGGAGGAGGTCGACCACTACTGGGAGAAGCTCTCCCGCGGCGGAGACGAGCGGGCCCAGCAGTGCGGCTGGCTCAAGGACCGGTACGGCCTGTCCTGGCAGATCGTCCCGGTCGCCCTGATGGAGATGATGGCCGATCCCGATCCGGTGAAGGCCGGGCGGGTCATGCAGGCGATGCTCCAGATGAAGAAGATCGACATCAAGGGCCTCCGCCAGGCATACTCCGGCTAGCCAGCCATGGGTGCCCACGAGATCCTGGACGATCGAGGCCGGAGACGGCGCGAGTTCCTCCGCGTGGCCGTGCTGGGTGTGGGCGCGAGCCTCCTCGCGCCGGCCCTGCTGCGGAGCCCGGCCCGGGCCGCCGCGGTCGACGCCCTGCTGCTGAGCTGCATGGACTACCGCCTGATCGCGGAGACCGAGCGGTACATGTCGGGGCGGGGGTTGCGACACAAGTACGACCACGTCATCCTGGCCGGCGGCGCGCTCGGGGCGCTCACCGAGAAGTACCCGGCCTGGAACCAGACCTTCTGGGAGCACCTGGACGTGGCCATCCAGCTCCACCAGGTCCACAAGGTGATCGTGCTCGACCACCGGGACTGCGGCGCCTACCAGGTGATCCTGGGCGAGGACTTCGCGAAGGACCGCGCGAAGGAGACCACCGTCCACGCCGAGCAGCTCCAGAATCTGCGGAAGCGAATCGTCGCCCAGTATCCGAGCCTGGAGGTCGAGCTCCTCCTGATGAGCCTCGACGGCAAGGTCGAGAAGGTCTCCTAGCCGCCGTTCGTCAGCCCGTAGGCCGCCACGCTCGCCGCCTTGCCCCGCAGGGCCAGCTCCCCGCACGGCGTCGCCTTGACGCGGTCGGCAGGGTGAGCCGATCCAGCACCGCCCCCGAGGCGACCAGATCGAAGTCCGCCTGCTTGGCGTACTCCTCGAGGCGCGCGGCGGTGTTGAGGATGTCGCCGACGAAGACGATCTGCTGTCGCAGGTCGCCCAGCTCGCCGGCGGTGACGGTACCGCCGTGGAGGCCGCCGCGGAAGGTGGGACGCACCCCGAACTCGCGCTCGTACCGGGCTGGATTGCCCGAGACCGCGGCGCAGATCAAGAAGAAGCAGCGGACGCAGTTGGCGGCGCGCAGGCCCCTCTCGGTGGGCCAGGTGATGACGACCTCGTCGCCCGCGTACTGGTAGATCTCTCCCTTGGTCAGCAGCACCGGCTCGGTGAGATCGTCCACCACGCGGCGGAGCAGCTCGAAGTAGCGGGCGCTGCCGAGGCGCTCGGCGAGCTGGGTCGAGCCGGCCAGGTCCATGAACAGGAAGATGCGCTACTCCGCCTTGGGCCGGGTGTAGACGCCAGTGACGAAGTACCCCAGCACGTTGCCACCGATCATCCGGTTCATCTGCAGGATGAAGTTGACGGTGACCGCGATGATCACGAAGAAGGGCACGGCGTAGACCAAGTGGGCGTCGGTGAAGCTCATCAGGAACCGGGGTGGATTGAAGCTGGTCACCACCTGGCCCGCGGCGCGGCCAACGAGGAAAAGCACCAGCACGATGACGCTGCTGAGCGCGAGATCGGTGAGGAAGCCGATGCGCCGGAACCACGCGCGGGCGCGTCCGTCCCGGACGAAGATGAGATAGCCGCCGGCGAGGAGGGAGACCAGCACCGCGTCGACGACGCCCTGGACCGCCTCGGCCACGGAGGCTCGGCTCGTCAGCAGGTTGAAAAAGGGGGTGATGGCGGCGGCCGCGAGCATGACCCCCGCGAGCTGACGACGGTGGATGCGCGTGCGAGCCGTGGCCATGCCGCGCCTAGCATAGCCTCACGCGCGCACGGTCTACCACCGCTGGCCGTACAATAGGGCGATGACCGTCGCCCGCGACAGCCGCACCTTCCCCGCCCGCCGCGACGCCTTGCCCCAGGTTGCCGCCTTCCTCGGCGACGTCTGCGCCGCCGCCGCGCTCGGGCGCGAGACGTGCCTGCGGCTCACGCTCCTGGTCGAGGAGCTCTTCACCAACACGGTGGAGCACGGCCACGGCGCCGACAGCGAGGCGCCGGTGCGGATCGAGTGCGAGGTGAGCCCCGGCCGTATCGCGCTCACCTACGAGGACACCGGCCCCGCGCACGATCCCTTCGCCGGGGTGGTCGCCCCCGAAAGCGACGCGGACGTCGAGAACCGACCGGTGGGTGGGCTCGGCGTCCACCTGATCCGGGCGATGGCCCAGCACGTGGAGTACCAGAGAGCGGGGGACCGCAACCGCATCTCGCTGGTCGTCGCCACGCTCTCCTGATCCCGCCCGCGCGGCTCTGGCCCCGTGCCTAGGCAGGGGCGGGCGCTCCCTGCTACCATCCCCGCGGAGGTCTCCCCCATGAACTGGAAGTCCGAGATGGACGAGCTGAGGCGCCGCGAGGAGTTCGCCGAGCGGCTGGGCGGCGCCGAGCGCGTCAAGCGCCAGCACGACGGCGGGCGCTACACCATCCGCGAGCGC
>Ga0070699_100005885_pt1 | contig 10714 bp, 5 predicted proteins | sample KBSK1503metaG_FD_65473 | JGI IMG/M metagenome (GOLD analysis project Ga0070699, IMG submission 65473) | Corn, switchgrass and miscanthus rhizosphere microbial communities from Kellogg Biological Station, Michigan, USA - KBS K1-50-3 metaG | ecosystem: Host-associated > Plants > Roots >...
CACACGTGGGCGCGGCGAGCGGAGAACTGGTCGTTACGGCCAGCGACGCGACCGCTCCGGCCGGCCACGGAGCCGCGCTGTACTGGCGCTATGAAAAGGCGATCCGGTCGGCGGAGGGACTCGTCGATTCGACCATCGGAGCGACAGGCGCTATCTACGCGATCCGTCGTGCGCTCTTCGAACCGATCCCCGAGGACACGCTGCTCGACGATGTGCTGATTCCGCTGCGTGTGGTGCGCCGCGGCTATCGCGTGGTGTTCGAGCCGGAAGCGCGCGCATACGACGGTGCCTCGTCAACCGCGCTCCAAGAATTCGTCCGCAAGACACGGACGATCGCCGGCATGTTCCAGTTGATGTCTCGCGAAGGCTGGCTGCTCAATCCACTGCAGAACCGGCTCTGGTTCGAAACGATCTCGCACAAAGTGCTGCGGGTTGCGTTGCCGATGTTCCACATTTCGGTGCTTACCGCGAACATCGCTCTTGCTGATTCGGGGTTCTTCGGGGTGCTACTACTACTGCAGGTGATGTTTTACGCCGCGGCCATTGTCGGCTTCATCCAGCGGGACGCGCGACGTCGTGTGATTGCGTTTGCCGCGCCCTGCGCGATGTGTCTCTTGCTCTGGGCCACGATCGTCGGGTTCTACCGCTTCATCACGCACCGCCAGCAGGTCACGTGGGAACGTGTCCCGGCTCCAGCGGCGCAGCGGGATGTCGCGGCATGACAGTCGTTCGGATCGTTCGGTTTGTTCACTGGCGCCTGAACAGCTTGTCCAGGCGCTCGGCGTTATCCAATGCGCGGCGTGAAAGGTCTGACCGTGATGCTGTCGCTCCGGATGGCGCCGGGCTGACCGCTGCCGTCGATCCTCCGCTGCCGAAGTCTACTCCGCGCACGGTCCCGTTCGGATCGAAGAAGATGACATGGCCTCGCAGCGCAGTGGTCGCCGTGTTTGCGCTCGTGTAGAACACGCTGCCGTTCTTGGCGTAGGTCACCGCACCGTTGTTCACCGCGATCGTGAAGCTGTCGCCGGCGGCAAACCTCGTCTCGCTCTTGTAAACGCCGGACTCGCGTATTTCCGCAACGCCTCCCTGCAGCCGAATCGCAAAATTCACATCGCCAGGAGTCGTGCCCATGCCACCGCTTCCCAGACCGACAAATCTCAACGAGGAGCTGTCGTCGGTCGAAAACTGCAGCACGCCGCTGCCGCTCACCTGCTGATTCGACACCGCCGTTCCGTCGGGACAGCCGCTGCAGCCACCGACCTTCGTGAGCGTGGCGCCGCTCTGGGCCACGTTGATGAGGCTCATCCAGGTGGCGGCACCCGTTGACGGCGCCGACGGGGCCGGCGCCGGAGCAGGAGTAGTCGGCGCCGGTGCGCTTGGCACAGGCGTCGTGGGAGCCGGCGCAGGTGCAGGCGCCGGTGAAGGCGAGGGCGCGGTCGGCGTTGGCGCGCCCGGTGAGACACCGAGCTTGTTCTGCGGAATGCGAACGATGAATGCATCCTGACGGCTCGTACCCATGTTCGCCGTCCAGATGAAGTACTCACCGGTGACGTCGATATTGCCCGATGGAATCTTCCAGTAGTCATCGCTGCCGCCGCCGGACGCATTCAGGTCGGTCATGTTCGGGGCGACGATGAGCGCCTGCATCGACCCATCGAGCCGGAAACAGACGATTTCGTTCACCCGCGGCAGGTTATTGCGGTTCGCATTGCTCACGCACGCCATCTGGCCCGTGACAGAGGCGTTGGTGGAGTTCCCGTGTGCGATGTGGCCGATGCCGGTGCTCCATGAACTCAATTCGTAGACGAGCGTGCCCTGGCCGGCGGTGTGGCCGTTGTTGCTGCCGGAGAGATCCTGTCCGAGCTGCCAGACGCGAACGGCGCCGGGCATCGCGTTGAAGTTGTCCTCGGCAACCATGTACCCGTAACCGAGATCGGAGTGTCCGGCGGCGCCGTTCTCGTCGAGGAACACTGTTTCCGCGCCCGTCTGGAGATCGATGATGCGGTTGTCTTCGCCGTTGCGGCCGTCGACGTTCTCCTTGACCACAAGGTAACGGCCGCTCTTATCGATCTGGCACTCGTCGTAATCCCCTTTGGCGGCCACGAATGTCGGCAGGTTGGGACGGCGATCGTCATACGCGATGCATCCAAGTTCCTTATATGTGCCGCTGTCCTTGACCGTCGCCGAGTGGACGTGGTCGTCGTTGCTCGAATGCATCTGCCAAATCACACGGCCCGCGCCGAGGACAGACTGAACGTTGTAGACCTCGCTCATTGCGTGCGTCATTACGTCGTACCGCAACATCCGAGGGCCGTCGTTGATGTAGAGCGTCGTCGCCTGGCTAGCGCTGAAGTACCACCCTTCGCCTGTCGCCCAGCTGTACGGGCTGTCTGGTGAGAACAGAGCACCCAGATTCTTCGTCTCGCCGGTTCGCTTGTTAAAGCTGAAAAGCGTCGGCCCGCCGCCGCCGCGGCGACGTTCGAGGCCGAGGAAGACCAGCATGGTGTCGCTGCCGGCGTGATTGTTGATGTTGCTCCAGTAGGAATACCCGACCGACAGCACGCAGTCTTGACCGCCGCAGTCGCTCGCGTTGGTGAGGCGGATACCCGTTGTCGAATACGGCGAGGGGAACGTGAACACGCCGCGTTGCGGCATGAACGTCTGGATCTCGCCCGACGAGAGCTTCGGCCGCAGACCGGCGCCGGTGGAGGAATCCATAAATCCTCCCGACTGAGCCCACGCGGTGTTCTGCGAGACGACGACACACGCGAACGTGCACAGGAGCGAGAGAATCCGACGGGTACCCACGAGCATGCTTCCTCCCCGCAGCTCGGCCCCGTGACGGAAGGCGCACTCCCGCTGTTCTCGCGGTGGCACCGTTCTGGGAACTTGTTGGAACCCTTGGAACCCTAGCGAGTTGGTCGGCTCACCCTTCGGTAGGTCCGCGACGCAGTGGCAACGGGTGCGTCGCCACCGAAGTCACAGGCCGCGCGGACCCGACGAGCGATGGACCGACTGATTCAGTTGGGAAACCGGAAACTGCTGGCGCGCGGTAGTGCAGATGCAAGACCGTGCAGTTCGGCTTGAGTAAACCGTGAAAATGCTAGGAATTTTGCGTGGTGCTTCTGGCGACCGTTCTCCGGCCGTCCCAAAAGCGTCAGCGTTTTGGCGGCGTTATCTCAATTCTGTAAGCGCGCACCGGTAGCCACTCGCGACGGCTCCGACAAGCACGCGACGGCCAATCGTCAGAAGAAGCCCGCGAAATCGCTGCGTATTTCGTTGTCTGGCGGCGTGTGCCTTGCACCATAACCCGCCGGACACCTCGGCCGTATGCAAGATTCCCTGCCACGTCCTCTCCGAGTCGCCATCGTCGTTGCGTCGCGACGGATTATTGGCGGGCATTCCGTGCAGGCGGGTCTGCTGCTGGAGGCATGGCGCACGGACATCTCGGTCGACCCCTGGATCGTCCCGATCGATCCGCTGCCCCCGACCCCGATCCATCGGCTGCTCGGCGTGAAGTACCTGCGGACGCTCGTCACCCAACTCTGGTACTGGCCGCTGCTCGTTCGCGAACTTCGTCGTGCCGACGTCGTTCACATCTTCGCGGCTTCGTACACGTCGTTCCTTCTGGCGCCGCTCCCCGCCGTCGTCGTCGCGAAGCTGCTCCGCAAACCTATCGTGCTGAACTACCACAGCGGCGAGGCGCCGGATCACTTGCGCCGCTCGGCGGTCGCGCGCTTCGTGCTTCGTCGTCTCGTTGACGTGAACGTTGTTCCGTCCGCGTTTCTTCGCGATGTCTTTCGGTCCTTCGACATCGACGCAGAGGTGGTGCCCAACATCGTCGACCTGCAGCAGTTCGCGTACCGCATCCGCGATCCGCTGCGGCCGCGGCTGCTGTGCACGCGCAACCTCGAGCCGCTCTACAACCTGTCATGCGTACTTCGCGCGTTCGCGAAGATCCAGACGCACTATCCGGCCGCGACGCTGACCATTGTCGGCAGCGGCTCGCAAGACGCCGCGCTGCGGCACGAGGCGACTGCGCTCCGCGTCGAGAACGTGACGTTTGTCGGCCGCGTTGCGCCTTCCGAGATCCACGGTTACTACGCGAACGCGGACATTTACGTTCAGGCTCCGTCCATCGACAACATGCCGTTGTCGCTGCTGGAAGCCTTCGCCAGCGGGCTGCCTGTGGTCTCGACGGATGTTGGAGGTGTGCCATCGATGCTGCGGCACGGCATCGACGGCCTCCTGATCCGCGACAACGACGCTGACGCACTTGCGGCCCAGGTCATCGAATTGTTGGCCGATCCAGCTTTGGCCCGCCGGCTCGCTGAATCGGCATATCGCACGTTACCAGCGTATGAGTGGCCCGTTGTGCGTAACGGATGGCTGCAGGCCTACCACCGCGCACTCGGTCGGATCGATCAACCGGCGTCGGAACACATGGTCGAATCCGCGCCAATCAATCCCGCATGATGCCAGGCCGTCTGCGTCGCATCAGACAGATGACGGCGGAGGAAGCGCGCTGGCGGACGCGCGACTTCCTGGCGACGCTGCGCGATCGCGTTCACTTCAGGATACGCAGACCTGCATGGCCGCACACGATCAGTTCGTCAACCGCTTCCCAGGTGCTCGAGCGACTCCATGAAGGCCCATCCTGGTGCGTCATCGAACCGCGTCTGGCGCCCGTGGTCCGCGAAGAGATCCTCTGCCGGTTTCCGAATGCCGCCACTGACGCGACAATGCGAGGTGACCGGCTTCTCCGTGGCCACCATGACTTACTCGGCTACCGAGGACTGACGTTTTCAGACTGGCATTCCGACCCGGTCCACCGCCGCCGTGCTCCGCTCGTGTGCTGGGCGGACGTGCCGTATCTCGATCCGTCTATCGGCGATCACAAGATCATCTGGGAGCTGAATCGTCATCAGTACTGGTTGCAGCTTGGCCGCGCGTACTGGCTCACCGGTGACTCCCGTTACGCGCGAGCCATCGTCGAGCAGATGGAAAGCTGGCTGAACGGGAATCCGCCGCTGACAGGCATCAACTGGGCGAGCATGCTCGAGATCGGCTTCCGGGCGATCTCGTGGACGATGGCCATTCACTTCCTCGCCCGCACCGGCGGTCCGCTGTTTCCGACGCCTCGCTGCTTGCTCGCTCTCGAGCGCCAGTTGACTCACGTCGAAGAGCACCTCTCGTACTACTTCAGCCCGAACACGCATCTGACTGGTGAGGCGTTGGCGCTCTACGTGGTCGGACAGGCATTTCCGGAATTCGATTCCAGCAAGCGGTGGATCGATACCGGCCGGCGAATTCTCCTTCGTGAGATCGACCGTCAGATTCTGCGGGACGGTGGCCACGTCGAGCGGTCGATGCATTACCAGCGTTACACGCTCGATTTCTATCTGCTCGCGCTGCTGACAGCCCGCCGTGCCGGCGACATCCACGCCGAGAACGCGTTTGCCGGCGCCGCCGCCCGTCTCGCGGAGTTCACAAATGGCATCGCCGACGATGATGGCCGTCTGCCGCTCATCGGGGACGACGATGGCGGGATGTTATGGCCGCTCACGGAACGTGAATGTACCGACGTGCGCGACTCGCTTGCGACTGCTGCGGTCGTTCTGAACCGACCACACCTCGCGCGGTCGGGTTTGCAGGAAGAGACGTTCTGGATGGCGGCGCCGGAAGCCGTCGCATTTGTCAATGAACAGGCTCGGGGTGACCGCGAGCCAGTCAACCCCGGGCCGCGATCGCGAGCGTTCCCGAACACAGGATACGTGGTCATGCGGTCCGGCCACGATCATGCCGTGCTCGACGTCGGCGCGCATGGCTTCATGAACGGCGGCCACGCGCACGCAGACGCGCTGTCGCTGACGCTCAGCATCGACGGCCGTCCGTTGCTTGTTGATCCAGGCACGGCGACGTACACGATGGATCCGCGGCTCCGCGACCGGATGCGCGGAAGCTTCAGTCACAACACTGTTTGTGTTGATGGCAAACCGCAGTCGATTCCTGCTGGTCCCTTCCAGTGGGCGACTGCGACCGGCGCACGACTGCACGCGTGGCGGCACAACGCGTGTTTCGATTGGGCAGAAGGGACGCACGACGGTTATGCACCGGTCGAACACCGCCGATCGGTGATTCGGGCAGACGATGCGGGTTGGTTGGTCGTTGACGAGATTCTCCAGCCACAACACGGAGGCGTCCACGACGCACTGCACTCCGCTGCGAGTCATTGGCACTTGCATCCAGGATGGATGCTGCGCGAGGAAGGAATGGGGGTGCTGCGGGCGACCCATTTGGAGGGTTCCGAAGCATGGCTGCTGTTCGACTCCGGGAACCTGTCGCTCGTCCACGGCGACGACGAGAGCGGCCTGGGTTGGTATGCGCCCGTCTACGGAACGTTGTTGCCGACGTGGAGTGTGCGGGCCACACGCGAACTACGGCTGCCATTCTCGATGATTTCCTGGATTGGCGCGGCCACGGCCTCGATTCCAGAGCTTCAGCGAATTGTCGCGAACGCGGATCCAAATGGCGAGGCGATTGCCGCTCGCGTCATCAACGGAGATTTCGCTTCCGCCTATGTGCTCCGTCCCGGCGAACCGCCGTCTCGAGAGGGTCGAGCTTGTGGAACGCTCGACTATCAGACCGATGCGCGAGTTCTTTGCTACCGCACGCGGGGCGAGACGCTTGTCGCTCTCGACGTCGTAGATGCGTGCCATGCGCTGGCGCTTTGCGACGGCTGGCTGAGTATCGAATCCAGTGAACCGGTACGCGACCTCCACCTCCGGTTGGATGACGACGAGCTGCAGCTATCAGCGTCGGAGCCGCCGCGGCAGCTGCGCCTTCTGGGGAGCGCGCTCCGGCGAATTCGGACGATCCGACTCAACGGTCGCAGCTACCCACCCACCGTTGTCGATCCTCGTGACACTCTCCTGATCTCCGGGGCGGATTGGACGACCGCGCCGCTCGTCCGTTTGGGTGTGCCTTTTGCGTTGGACGAGATGCACCCCTCGAGGGTGTGAAAAGAATTTGCCTTTGAGGGAGAGTCAATGCTGAACACTTCGTCCCACGTTCCACGGATTTGGCTATTAACGGTATTTCTGGCGACCGCGGCTATCGCGACGTCAACTTGTGGAAGCGTCGAACCCTCCCCGACCGCTCCATCGGCCACTCCGGCGCCAAGCCCGGCGCCGGCGCCCGCGCCGGCACCTGCGCCCGCTCCAGCGCCCGCCCCGGCACCGGCGCCAGCGCCCGCACCGAGTCCCGCGCCATCTGGCGGCGGCCTGCAGGTGACGATTTCGCCGAACCCGGTCCCGTGGAGCAGCAACCCTATCCCGAACTGCACGCTGGCGAACACGTGGACGTATACGCAGATTCTGGACAACGTCGGTTCGGCGGAAATCACGCTCAGCGATCGAGCTGACTACTTCGATGGCGCACTGGCCACGCAGCGAAGCGGCCTGGGCATCGTGATCCCGCCCGGCTCGAAAACGACCCTGACCACACGCTGGTGCAGCGCGAACTCCTTTGAGCACCACACGCGAACGGACTTCACCGGCACCGATGCGAGAAACAACCGCATCAACTACAAGGGCCCTGAAGTCACGCTATCGAAGAGATAGGGACTAGGGACTAGGGACTAGGGACTCGGGGCTGGGGCCTGGGGGAATTAGGGTCTGGGAATCACCAGTCCCAAGTCCCCAGTCCCCAGGCCCTGACCCCGAAGAAATCCATGGGCAGCATCATCGGCAAACTCAGCTTCGACCGGCTGGTCTCCCCGTTCGACGAGACATCTGCCGGGGCGAGCGATGCGCGCAACATCCGGGCGGTTGCCGATTCGCAGTTACTCAATGCCGGCGACCTGCGCGAGACGCTCGAACGCGGTGGCCACCGGTTTCCAATGCGCACCGACGCGGAACTCATCGCTCACGCATACGACCGTTGGGGAACGCGCGCGTTCGAGCAGCTACGAGGCCCGTTCGCGTGCGCCGTCTGGGACAGCACGAATCGGCGGCTCGTCCTCGCGCGCGATCACGTCGGCGTCCGCTGCCTCTATTTCGCGATACTCCATGGAGACGGAGTGATCTTCGCGTCCGATGTTCGCGCATTGGCGCACGATCCTGGTGTCGCGCGCGAATCGTGTCCGAACGGTATCGATAGCTATCTGGCGCTCGGCTACATTCCGTCGCCGCTGACGGCGTTTCGTCAGATCAGCAAACTTCAGCCTGCACACTATCTCCTCGTCGAAGGGCGACGGCTGCACCTCGAGGAGTATTGGGATTTCCCCACAACTCGCACCGCCACACGGTGCGGCTCGGTGACCGCGGTTGCCGCCAGTCTGAGAACCTCGGTTCGCCATGAACTAAGCCACCACAAAGAGGCGGCGCTGCTCTACTCCGGCGGCACGGCCTCGTCCGCCATTTTGTCGGTCACCCCCGAGACGCTGGGGATGCCGATCACGGTGCGCACGGACCAGGACCCGGCCGAGCTCGCACGCAGCGACGCGGCTGCGTCGATGCTGGGCCGCAGCCGTGAGCTCGAGATGCCCGAGCAACGTGTGTCATCGCTCATCGAGTCGATTGCGGCAGCGAATGGCGAGCCTTTCGCCGACCCATCGGCCGTAACGCAGCTCGCGATCTACGCTGCGGCCGCTCGACACAGGGAGGTCGCACTTACCGGCCACGGAGCCGCCATCCTGTGGGGCGGCCAGGATCGACGCGCGCTGCTTTCGCCGTTTGCAGCGGGGAGCGGGAATGAATCCGCGACAACGGACGAGAGCACCGTCTGGGAAGACATGCGTCGGCGATCCATCTACACACGCGGGTTCGCCTGGAAGGTCCGCGACACAAACCCGTTCAGCGGGCATCTGGAACGCTGGCGATCGCGCGAAGACGATGCGCCAGCGGATCGCCTGCGCTACGTCAACGCGCGAACGCTGCTGCCCGACAACGTCCTCGCCGTCGCAGCGAACTCGTCGCGGGCAGCCGGAGTCTCGCTGCGGTGTCCGTTTCTCGACCATCAGATGACCGAGCTCGCGATGCAGACACCGGTGACGGTCAGCCGTCGCGGGCGTTCCGCGACCGACGTCATCCATCAGTTATTTGCACCCAGGCTCACACGACGACTGCGGCCTCCGGCGTTGCGGGGGCGAGTGCGCCACAGTTGGCTTGCGCCCATCCTGACGATGCTCGTGCCCGAAATGCTCCTCGGGCCGCGGTTCGACGGTCGCGACATCGTGTCGCGGCCGGCGCTGCGTCGCTTCTGGAACGAACACCTGACGGGGCGCGTGGATCACTCACGGCGCCTCTGGTCGCTGCTGATGCTCGAGTTCTGGTTCCGTCAATTCATCGACGGTGAGGCGGCGGCCGAACCGCTGGAATACGCCGTGCTAGTGAAAGCGGCCTGATATGTGTGGCATCGCAGGAATCATCGCCAGCGACCAACTTGCGCCAGACGACAGCGCGCGGGCGGTCGCGATGCGCGACATCCTCAGCTACCGAGGTCCCGATGGCGCGGGGATGTACACCGATGATCGGGCCATCCTTACCCACCGGCGCCTGAGCATCGTCGACCTCGCGGGCGGTCACCAGCCGTTGTCGAACGAAGCCGGCGACGTGTGGGTCACCTACAACGGAGAAATTTACAACCATGCCGACGTGCGGCCTCACCTCGAGGCGGCGGGACATACCTATCGAACGCGCTCGGACACGGAAACGATCGTCCATGCCTACGAGCAATGGGGCGACGAGTGCGTGCATCGATTCCGTGGGATGTTCGCGTTCGGCATCTGGGACGCACGCAGACGGCGGCTACTTCTCGTACGTGATCGCCTTGGGGTGAAGCCGCTGTACTGGGCGGTGATTGGCGACCGGCTGCTCTTCGCCTCCGAGATCAAGGCGATTCTCGAAAGCGGATTAATCGCGGCACGTCCAAACCGCGCGGTGTTTTCGGAGGTACTCGCGACCCGCGGCACCGCCGGGGTCGAGACGATGTTCGAAGGGATCTTCAAGCTCCTTCCGGGACATCGCCTGATATTCGAAGACGGACGCGTCAGAACAGAGCGGTATTGGGAGCTGCCACTGGACGGTCCCGATCCGGAACTGGCTCGGCTCGGCGACGCCGCCATCATCGAGCGATTCCGCACGCTACTGCAGGAATCCGTTCGGCTGCGTCTCATGTCCGACGTGCCGCTCGGGATGTTTCTCTCCGGTGGCATCGACAGCAGCGCCATCGCGGCGTTGATGGCGCGCGAAATCGACAGACCAGTTGACACGTTCTCGGTGGCCTTCGCGGATCGCCGCTTCAGCGAGTTGGCGTACGCGCGGGCGGTGGCGCGCGCCATCGGCGCGAACGCGCATGAAATCGTCATCGACGACCGCGACTTTTTCACCGCGCTTCCGCGCCTGGTCTGGCACGAAGACGAGCCGATTGCCCATCCGTCGAGTGTGCCGCTGCATTTCGTGTCGATGCTGGCGCGCCAGCACGTCACTGTAGTGCTGACCGGCGAAGGCAGTGACGAGCTGCTCGCAGGATACGGAAAGTACCCGCGTGCGGTCGTCAACTGGCGCGCCGGAGCGGTGTACGAGTCGATGATCCCGGCGGGGCTCCGCGCGAGGATCGCACACTCGGTGATCCCACGGCTGCCGGGCCGCGCGGGACGCTACGCTCGACGATCGTTTCTCGCAATGCCGAGAAACGTGTCGGCGATGTTCCT
>Ga0070699_100005886_pt1 | contig 10714 bp, 8 predicted proteins | sample KBSK1503metaG_FD_65473 | JGI IMG/M metagenome (GOLD analysis project Ga0070699, IMG submission 65473) | Corn, switchgrass and miscanthus rhizosphere microbial communities from Kellogg Biological Station, Michigan, USA - KBS K1-50-3 metaG | ecosystem: Host-associated > Plants > Roots >...
GCCCCGGGTCGGTGACCTGGCGGATCATGAACAGCCGGATCATGTGGGTGGCGGTCCTGCGCGCGCTGTACCTGCAGGCGCTGCACCCGCGGGTGATACGCGGCACGCTGCAGAACGCCACCACCATCACCGAGCCGGCCGATGCCTGGGCCAGGCTGAGGCGGACCAGGACCTTCATCGAGACGCGCACGTTCGGGACGACGGCCGAGGCCGAACTCGCCGGACGCCGCGTGCGCACGATCCACCAGGCGCTCACCGGAACCGACCCCGACGGCACCAGGTACCGGGTGGACGACCCCGAACTGCTGCTGTGGGTGCACTGCGGCGAGGTCGCCTCCTGCGCCGACATAGCGCGGCGCAGCCGGCTACCGTTCTCCGCCGCCGATCTCGACGCCTTCGTCGCCGAGCAGCGCACCAGCGCGGAGCTCATCGGCATCGACCGCAGCGCAGCGCCGGCCTCGATGGCCGAACTCGACGGCTACTACGAGCGGATCAGGCCGAGGCTGTACGCGTGCGACGAGGCGAGACGAGCGCTGCGGCTGACCGTGCATCCACCGGTTCCCGACGGCAACCGCGGGCTGAAGCTCGGCCTGCCGCCGGTCGCCGTCTTGGCGTTCTCCACCCTGCCGGGCTGGGCCCGGCGGATGTACGGCGGGCCCGGCGGGCCGCTCAGCGACATGACGGCGACCGCCGGGCTCCGCGCCACGCGCCTGGCGCTCAGCCAGCAGTGGCTGTTCCGCGGCGCCATGCGGGCCATCCACCGCGCCGAAGCGGCGGGCTCCCAGGTCGGCCGGGCCCGCCCGCGGGTTACCGTAGATAGCGACTGACCTGCGCTGGAGGTGGACACATGACAAACCGGGCGCTGCTCGTCGTGGACATGCAGAACGGCTTCTGCCATCCGGTGACGGCTACGACATCGGCCTGGACCTTACCCCGGTCACGGCCTGAGCCAGCGGACACCCTGGCGCTGCACCCTATCGCTGGGGCTCGACGACCACCTTCAGTCCGGTGCGCCGGGCCCCGGCCGCGAACGCCTCCCGGACCTCGCCGAGGCCGTACCGGCTCGTCACCACCGAACCGAGATCCACCACCCCCCGCTCGGCCAGGCTGATCGCCCGTGGGTACACCTCGTTCATCCGCCGCACCATCGCGATCGTCAGCCCCTTGCGCCGCGCGAGTGATGCGCCGAACCTGATGGAGTCATCGCCCGGGATACCGGCCAGCACCACCCGCCCGCCGGGCCGCACCGAGGCCATGGCCAGCCCGATCGCCTCGTCGTTCCCCGCCGCCTCGAACGCCACGTCCACCCCCGCGTCGTCCAGGACAGCATCGGCGCCGGCCACCTGGTCCGCTCCCAGCCGCGCGGCCGCCTCCCGCCGGTGCGCCAGCGGCTCGACGGCCAGCACCGAACGCGCGCCCGCCGCCTTCAGCACACCGATCAGCAGCAGCCCGATCGGCCCGCAGCCGATCACCGAGGCCGTCCCGGCGAACGGCAGGTGTCCCAGGTCGGCGGAGTGGATCGCCACCCCCAGCGGCTCCAGCATGGCACCGTCCGCGTCGGACACCCGGTCGGGCAGCGGGTGCAGCAACGCAGAAGGCCAGGCCATGACCTCGCACAGCATGCCGTCGGTCTCGCCGTGGCCGGAGAACTTGATCCGGTAGCACAGGTTCCGGTAGCCGTCCCGGCAGGCCCGGCACGTCTCGTCCGGGATCGCCGGGTCAATCGCCACCCGCTCGCCGCGCCGCGGGCCATCGGCGATCACCCCTGCGCCTTCGTGGCCGAGCACGAGCGGGTGGGTGAGCTTGGCGTCGCCGATCGCGCCCTCGTCCCACCAGTGCAGGTCAGAGCCGCAGATGCCGACCGCGGTGACCCGCACCAGGCTCATACCTGGCCCGACCCTTTGAGCATCCGGCTCGGGCTCGTCCGCCACCCGCAGGTCGCCCACCGCATGCAATCTCGCCGCGCGCACCCGTTCCTCCTCTCGCCGCCGTCATGTCATTTTTATCCCGAACGGGTGCCTATACCGTTTCCGCGCCGTCTCCGCGCCCGGGCGGGTTGATAAGACGGCGAAACCAGTGATCCCCGGCAGCAGCCGGGGATCACTGGCTCGTTTGGAGCGGACTGCAGGGTTGCCCGCCCCTTACGCTGCCCTGTTATGCGGCGGGGCTATGCGGCGGGGCCGCTGCCCAGGGTCACGGTCGCCGTCTGCGACTGCCCGGACTGGTCCAGCCAGCTGACCGAGATCTTGTCGCCGGGGTGGTACTTGACCAGGGCCTGCTGGATGTCGCTGGTCGAGGAGACCGTCTGGCCGGCCACCGAGGTGATCGTGTCGCCCGCGGTCAGGCCGGCGCTGGCCGCCGCGGAGCCGGACAGGGCGCCGGCGATGGTCACGCCGTTGCTGGTGCCGCTGCCGTTGCTGCCGCTGCCGTTGCCCTGGCCGCCGAACCCGCCGAAGCCGCCGAACCCGCCGGAGCCATTGGAGCCGCTGCCCGAGCTGCTGCCGTCGGTCTCGATGCCGAGGAAGGCGGTGGCGCCGATGTGAACGGTGGACGAGCTCTGGCCGGCCTCGATCTGCTTGGCGATGGACTCCGCCTTGTCGATCGGGATGGCGTAAGCCTGGGCGGTGGACTGGCCGGACTGGGACTGGAACTGGGTGCCGCTGGAGGCCGCGGTGTTCATGCCGATCACCTGGCCGAAGGAGTTGACCAGCGCGCCGCCCGAGTCACCCGGCTGGATGTCCGCATTGGTCTCGATCAGCCCGGTCAGCTGCTCGCTGTTGACGCCGGACCCCTCGTCCGAGGCGGTGATGGACTGGTTGAGCGCGGTGACCGCGCCGGTGGCGACCGACGGGGTGCCGCCCTTGCCGCCCGCGTTGCCCAGCGCGGTCACGGCGTCGCCGGCCTGCACGCTGGAGGAGTCGCCCAGGTTGGCGGTGGTGAGGCCGGACGCGTTCTGCAGCTGGATCACCGCGACGTCCCGGCTCGCGTCGTAGCCGACCACCTTGGCCGTGTAGGTGCGCCCGTTGCCCACGTCGGTGACCTTGATCGAGGTGGCGCCCCGGATCACGTGGTTGTTGGTGAGCACCTCGCCGTTGGATGTCAGCACGATGCCGGTGCCCGCCGCGGTCGCGCCCTGGTCGCCCTCGGTTGACACGACGTCGACCAGCGCGGGGTCCACCCGCTGTGCGATCTGGCTGGCGGACAATGGCGTCCTGGAGGCGGCGGTCATCGTGCTCGCCGTCGCCCCGTGCATGCTGCCGATCAACCCGCCCGCGGCGGCCCCCGCGGCCAGCGCGACCGCGCCGGTGGCGATCAGGCCGCGCTTGTGGTTCCGCCGCGGTGGCGGCGGCGGCTCACTGGCATAACCGGCCCAGCCGTAGCCGCCACCCGGGTAGCCGCCACCCGGGTAGCCGGCTCCGCCGGCGAAACCAGGTCCGGCCAGATGACCCTGCCCCTGCTCCGGATTGTTAGGCTCGTAGGTCTGGCTCATGGGTGTTGCCCTCAACTCACTGCCGCGGTGCGGCTACGTCTTTTCGTTACGTTTTGAGAATCGGTTCCGCACCTTGAGGCGAGCCGAGGGTAAGCGCCCGTGAAGCCGTAAGTTGGCTGAAGACTTGCTGAAGACGTTCAGGTTCACCGGTCCCGGGTCCGCGCCTTCCAGTTCCTGCTCCTCATCCCCGATGCCGAGCCACTCCCGCAGCGCCAGCCCCACCAGGGCCGGCACCAGGTCGCGGGACCGCCGGACCAGCCACGCCGTGCCCTTGGTGGCCATCCAGCCCACCTCGGCCAGCCTGCTCGGCGGCGGGCTGGACGGCTCGGGGTCGGGGCCAGGGCCGACCGGGAACCCGGACCCGGCCAGCAGCGCGTGGAAGCGGCAGGCGATGAGGCGATGGCCGCGTTCGTTCGGATGCAGCCGGTCGACGCTCCAGTAGCGCCGCTCGTAGGTGGCGGGATCGCAGGCGGCGTCCAGGTGCACCGTCCTGTGCCGCCGCGCCACCTCGTCCACGACCGCGTTCACCGCGCGCATCCGCCGGGCCAGCGGACGGGCCAGCGCACCCGGCAACCCGAACATCTGCCCCGGGTCTGGCAGCCGCATGGTGAGCACCTCGGCGCCCGCCGCGCGCAGCGCAGCCACCGTACGGCCGACAGACACGCCGGTCCGTTCGGGATCAAAGTCGCCGCGGAGCGTGTCGTTGATGCCGACCACGACGCTGGCCACGTCCGGCCGCAGGGCCGTGGCGACGGGCAGCTGATCGTGCTCTACGTCGCCGGCCAGCGCGCCCAGCGTGGCCAGGTTGTGCAGCTCGGGCTGGGGTAGCGCGCCGGCCAGCAGCGCGGCCCAGCCGCGCCAGCCGCCCCCGGGCGCCGGGTCTCCCATGCCCACCGTGATCGAGTCGCCCAGCGCCGCGAACCGCGTCATGCCGCTTGCCTCCGATCCAGGGCCCCGTGAACGGCCAGGAAGCCGTGCACGGCCGTGCCCCAGTCGTACCGCTCCGCGCGTGCCCGGGCCGTGGCCCGCCGGGCCCGTTCCGGCCGGGCCAGCATGGCCCGCACGCCGGCCGCGAGATCCTCGCCCGGCACGCTGGCCCCGGCCTCGCCCACGACCTCGGGCAGCGCGGACTCGGCGCTCACCACCACCGGGGTCCCGCAGGCCAGCGCCTCCAGGGCGGCCAGCCCGAAGGTCTCCGCCGGGCCGGGCGCGATGGCCACGTCGGCACTGGCCAGGAGCGCGGCCAGGTCGGCGCGGCCGGGCAGGAAGCCGGCGAAGGTGACCGGCAGCCCGGCGCGCGCGGCCCGGCGGGCCAGGCGCGCCCGCAGCGGGCCTTCGCCCGCCACCACCAGCCGGACCGGCATCCCCGCGGCGCGCAGGGTGGCCAGCGTGGTCAGCGAGCGCTGCGGTTTCTTCTCCGCCGAGAGCCGGCCGCAGTGCACCAGCAGGATCTGGCCCTCGCCGACGTACCGGGTCCTGACCTGCCCGACCCCGGGCCTGAACGTGCCCAGGTCCACGCCGAGCGGAACGCGGACCAGGTTGCCCGCGCCGATCCGCTCGAACTCGGCCGCCGCCCAGCTGGTGGTGCAGATGACCCGGTGGTAGGCCCGGGCGGTGCGCCGGTTGAGCCAGTCGGCGGTGGCGCGGGACAGCGCCGCTTTCGGCCGGGCCGGCCCCCTGGTCAGCTTCAGCAGGGCCGTGACGCTCTCGTGTGACACCATCACCGCGGGCACGCCGCGCTCGCGGGCCCACGCGCCGGTCCAGCGCAGCGTGGTCCGGTCCGATACCTCCAGGGCGTCCGGTCGCAGCGCCGCCAGCAGGCGGGCCAGCCGCCGCCTGCGCCACAGCACCCGGTACCCGCCGGTGAACGGCAGCCGTGGCGCCCGCAGCGTGATCACCCGGCCCTGCGCGGTGAGCTCGTCGCCATCCAGCTCGCCCGGGATGACCAGCACAGGCTCGTGCCCCGCGGCCAGGTAGCCCGCGCCAAGTTCGGCCAGCGAGGTGCGCAGCCCGCCGGAGTTCGGCGCGACGAAGTTGGCCAGCCGGACGATCCTCACAGCGTGACCTTGGCGGGTTTCTTAGCTCCCTTGCCCCCCATGGACCGCAGCACAGCGGCGTAGTGGCCGGTCAGCTCCTCGGTCAGCGCGGGCCAGGTGCGGCCGAGGACCCTGCGCCGCCCGGCCGCGCCGAACGCCGCGCGCCCCGCCGGGTCGGCGGCCAGCCGGGCTACCGCGGCGGTGAACGCGGCGGGATCCGACGGCGGCACCAGGTATCCGGTTCCCCCGTCCTTGACCAGGTCGAGCGGTCCTCCGGCGGCCGGGGCGACGACCGGCAGTCCGCTCGCCGCCGCCTCCTGCAGCGTCTGCCCGAACGTCTCGTACGGACCGCTGTGCACGAACACGTCGAGGCTGGCGTAGATGGCCGCGAGGTCCTCGCCCCGGCGCTCGCCCAGGAAGACCGCGCCGGGCAGTTGCTGGCGCAGCGCGGCCTCGGCCGGTCCCGCTCCCACGATGACCAGCCGGACCCCGTTCAGCGCGGCGATCCCGGCCAGCAGGTCAACCCGCTTCTCGGTGGCCAGGCGGCCCACGTACCCCGCGATCACCTCACCGCCCGGCGCCAGCTCGGCCCGGATCCGCGGGCTGCGCTTGGCCGGGTGGAAGCGCCGCGTGTCCACGCCGCGGCCCCACAGCCAGACGTTCTCGATGCCCTGGCCGAGCAGCCCGGTCGCAGTGACCGTGGACGGGGCCAGCGTGCGCGCGGCGCCGTTGTGAATGCCGCGCAGCCACCGCCAGGCGAACGCCTCGCCGGCCCGGCCGAGGCGGTACGCCCGGGCGTAGGACGGCAGGTCGGTCTGGTACACCGCGACCGTGGGCAGGCCGAGCCGCCGGGCCACGGCGGCGCCGTGCGCCCCCAGGACGACCGGGCTGGCCAGGTGGACTAGCTCGGCCCGATGCCCGATGAGCGCGGCCCGGACCCGGCGGCCGGGCAGCCCGAGCCGGAAGCCCGGATAGCCGGGCAGCGGGACTGCGGGCACCCGCACCACGGGGAACGGGTACGAGGTCTTCTCGTCTCGCTTCGCCCGCTGCGGCCGGGGGGCGATGACGAGCGGTTGGTGGCCATGGTCGGTGAGGAGTTCGGCGACGCGCAGGACGCAGTGCGCGACGCCGTTGACGTCGGGCGGGAAGGACTCGGTGATGATCGCGACCCTCATGGTCACACGGTGCGACATCAACCGATCGGGGCGTCGCAGCCGCCGTGACATCCAGGCGAAACTTCCGTGACTTCTTAGCTTTGAAACAATTGCGCCATGAATCCCACCTGGATCGTGCGTCTTGACGCCCCCGGAGACGGCCCGCGGCTGGCCGTCAAGGACTGCATCGACGTCGAGGGCCTGCCCACCACGGCCGGCTGCCAGGCGATCGCGGAGCAGGCGAGCCCGGCGCCCGCTGACGCGCCGGTGGTGGCGGCGGCCCGGCGGGCCGGGGCGCGGATCGTCGGCAAGACCAACCTGACCGAGCTGTGCTGGTCGGCCAGCGGGGTGAATCCCTGGTCCGGCACGCCGGTCAACCCGCTGGATCCGGGACGCCTGCCCGGCGGGTCGTCGAGCGGCTCGGCGGTGGCCGTGGCGGCGGGGGAGGCGGACGTGGCCCTCGGCACCGACACCGGGGGTTCGGTGCGGATCCCCGCGGCTTGCTGCGGGATCGCCGGCCTGAAGACCACTTGGGGCCGGGTGCCGCTGGACGGCGTGTACCCGCTGGCCCCGTCCATGGACACGGTGGGCCCGCTCGGCGCCGACGTGGCCGCGGTGGAACTGGGCATGCGGCTGATCGATTCCGGCTTCGCGGGCGCCTCCGCCGAGGCGCCCGCCCGGGTCGGGCGGATCCGGCCGTCGCCCGACCTCGGCGTGGATCCCGCGACCGACGCGGCGGTCGACGCCGCCCTGGCCGGGGTGCAGGTCACCGACGTCACCGGGTTCGACTTCCGGGCTGTCAACGAAGCCGGGAACGTGTCCATCGACGTGGAGGCCTACCAGGCGAACGCGTACCTGCTCCCGCGGCTGGACCAGCTCGCCCCGCACAACAGGCGCAGCATGACCGAGGCGGCCCAGATCACCGCCGGGGAAGCAGCTGAGGCGGCCAGGGTCCGGCAGGAACTGCGTGACTGGTTCAACGCAGCGCTGGACCGCCATCCGGTCCTGGCCCTGCCGACGCTGGTGGGCGCGCCGCCGCTGCTCGGCGAGCCCGGCATGTCGCTCACCGTGCTGACCATGCCCGCCAACCTGGCCGGCCTGCCCGCGCTGTCCCTGCCCGTGCCGGGCGGTCCGGCCGGCCTGCCCGCCTCGCTCCAGCTCATCGGGCCGCCCGGCGGCGAGGAGCGGCTGATCGCCCTCGGCCGCGTGATCGAGGCCGCCCTGCGGTAACTCCTGCCCGTCGGTGACCGGGAGCAGCCGGGGTGGCTCGCCGCCCTGGCGGCACAGCATGATCCGCCCGGCCAGCGTGTCGTCGGCGAGGAATTCCATCACCGCGGCGGCGATGTCGGCGGGCGACAGCACCGGGGGCAGGGCCGCGAGCTCGGCCGGCGTCATCCGCGCTCGCGACCGGCGCGAGGCCGGCGTGTCCACTAGGCCCGGGCAGATGCAATTAGCCCGAACGGCCATGGTGTCACGCAGCGCTGCCAGGCAGGCGGTGAACCTGACCACGCCCGCCTTGGCCACCGCGTACTCGGGCGAGTCGTGGCTGGCCGTGCCCAGCGCGGCGGTCGAGGCGATGTTGATGATCGCGCCGCCGCCGCGCTCCCGCATCGGGGCCGGGACGAGCTGCGTGGCGAGCATGACCGCGCGCAGGTTCAGGTCGAGGGTCTGCTCCCACTTCGCCGGATCCGCCGCGGGGAAGCACGGCTCCTCGATGCCCCCGGCGTTGTTGACCAGCACGCCGACCGGACCGGCCGCGTCGACCGCCGCGCGGACGTCGGCCCGGCTAGCGAGGTCGGCGCGGAGGAACGAGCCGCCGATCCGTTCGGCCATTGCCGTGCCCGACCTCTCGTCGCGGTCGGCGATGACCACGTGCATGCCCTCGGCCGCCAGCCGTTCCGCGATCCCGCCGCCGATCCCGTCCGCACCCCCCGTCACCAGAGCAGTCCTTCCGTTGAGGTACATGGCGGCATTGTCTGTCCTGGCACTGACATTTCCGTGGAGCAGGCGTGACGGGGCCTCAGCGGCGTAGCGGTGGAGGGGCGGGCATTGCGACCCGCCCCTCCACCTGGGATGGCCCGGCTACTAGCAGATACCTATAGCGGGAAAGTGGCGCTGAGGCTGGGCTCAGCCGAGGTGGCACCAGCCCCGGAGAGGCTGACGTTCGTGTACGAAACGGAGATCAGCACGACCGTCATCGGCGGGCTGCACGACGGGGTGAAGGGACCCGCCGGGGGTGGCCCGACCGAAAGGGAGCCGGTGGTCGACCCATTGCGGATGGGGAAGGTGCCGGTCGAGCTGACGTTCGCTTCCACCGACTCCTTGTTGGTAGCCTTGGGATGATTGCTGCCGCCGTTGACGCAGGCATAAGTCGCCGATGCGGTAGCCGAAAGGGTGATCGAGATGCTGGTCACCCCCAGATTCCCCAGGCCCGCTTCCTTGAAGTTCGCGACATTGTAGGCGCCAGTGCTGGTGATGCTGGCGGTCCCCTCGCTGATGAAGTGCGGGCTGTCGGCGGCCGCCGGACCGGCGGCGAGCACTAGTGCCGACAGCGCCACTGCCAGAGATCCCAGGAGGGCGGATAGAAGTCGTCGCATTTGTTCCTCCTTTTGCTTTCACCCGGATCGGGTGACGACTTCGCTTCCGAACCAAAGCCTTCTATCGCATCACCTCCTCGCACGGAGCACGCGCCAGCGCGCCGGATGGTGAGCCGGGTCGTCAATTTTCTGGCCGCCAGGCTCCTTGCCCTTGAGGCATTGGCGAGGCGGCGGCTGACCACGCGCCAAGACCGCCCCGTGCATGCTGGCCCCCTCTCGACGTGCACGTTTGAAGTTCGCGGGGGATTGCTGACGCACTAGAGCCTGGTCCAGGACCCGCGCGAAATCGATATGTGACTCAGGCACGGTTCACATAGCGTAGGGCGAGCCACGGGCCGCGCCCTCAGTAGCGGCCTACTGACCTTTGCGGCGGCAGGATTCTCAGTTACTGAGATCCGAGAACGCCGGCGAGTGCAGCGCGATCGGACACGCCGAGCTTGCCGTATGCGGAGTAGAGGTGGCTTTCTACCGTTCGGACGGAAACAACCAGCCGCCCGGCGATGGAGGCGTTGGACAGACCCTGGCACGCAAGCGCGGCGACTTCCTGCTCTCGCCGGGTCAGCGTGGCGAGACCTGGCGTCCTGGGAAGTGGCGGGATGAACGTGAGCGCATGGCCGGCCTCGCCGGGGGACAATCGGGCGGTCTTGGCGTGTGCGGCGGCGGCGCGAGCGGCATGACCCGACACTGCCCAGCGCCCCGATGCCTCAGTGGCGGCCTCAGCCGCCACGAGGCCCGCGCCGAGGGCGGCAAAGGCGTCGGCCACGGCCTCCAGGGACGCAGCGTCGGACGCGTCTGCCGCGCGGGCATGGATGACTGCCGCCGCCGGCCACGGCCCGTCGAGCGATGCCGCGAGGGTCTCGAGCCGGCTGGCCACGCGCTTGGCGCCGAGGCGAAGGGCGTCATGGAGAGCGAACATCGCGTAGGCGGGCTGGCCCCGGCTCTCTTGGCCGTCGGCGGCCGTAACGAGCTGGCCGATGGCCCGGGACCGCTCGCCAGCCGCGGCCGTGACCCAGGCCCGGGCTCGGGCGGCATCGCCGTCGAAGACGGCGAGTCCGCTGGGGCGCCGCATCATTGCCTCGTCGGTCAGTCGGCCCGCCTCCACCAGGTGCCCGAGCAGCGCATGGGTTTCGGCGGCCAGGGACAGGCACCACACCAGGCATCCAGCCGAATCGTTGGCGCGCAGCACGGCAGCGGCCCCGGTGAGCTGGCGCAGGGCGCTAGCAGGTCGGCCCTGTAGCAAGAGCGCCCGGCCCAGCTTGGTGCGTGCATGGGCGAGATCGCCAGCGCCCACGATCGGAGCCGCATCGGGTTCGAGCTGCCCGGCCAGGACCGTGGTGACCTCGTCGAGCCGGCCGGCCAGGAGCAGCGCGTTGGTCCGCGCCGCCCACACCCAGCCCACTGCGTCAGGCAGTTCTTCCCGCAGGCGAGCCGCTGCCG
>Ga0070699_100005888_pt1 | contig 10713 bp, 11 predicted proteins | sample KBSK1503metaG_FD_65473 | JGI IMG/M metagenome (GOLD analysis project Ga0070699, IMG submission 65473) | Corn, switchgrass and miscanthus rhizosphere microbial communities from Kellogg Biological Station, Michigan, USA - KBS K1-50-3 metaG | ecosystem: Host-associated > Plants > Roots >...
CGGGGAATCTTTTTCATGCAAATGGGTAATATCAAAAACATTGACATATTCTTCATGCGTAGTAGAATACCGCTCAATGTCTACAAGTTCTATTTTTTGTTTTGAGGCCAAAGCCAAGCGCAAGCCCAATTTGCAACTTCGGTTGTCGGATCTGGGCATGTTTTGGTTAAACAGGAAATAGGTAAAAATTTGTTGTAGTTCTATATCTACCTGTATACACAAACGCTCTCCGATAACGGAGGGCGTTTTTTGTTTGCATAAAAGGAAAATCTATGCTTGAGATTTTGGATACCACTCTGCGTGAGGGCGAACAAACGCCGTATGTCAACTTCACGGTGGATGAAAAGGTGCAGGTTGCGCAGATGCTTGACTTTGTAGGCGTGGATATGATCGAAGCGGGCGATCCGTCCGTTTCGCCGAATGTGGCAAAAGCGATTGAACGCATCGCCTCTCTCGGACTTCGAGCAGAGATCGTGGCTCATTCCATTGCCTCCCGTTCGGGCATTGACAAAGCCAAAGCCTGCGGCGCAGATCGCGTTGCGATTTTTTACGCCACCTCAAAAATTCATCTGGAGGCAAAGCTGCACAAGACGCCTGAACAGGCTCTGGACATTATCCGCGAGCATGTGGCGTATGCACATCAGCTGGGTTTGAAAGTACGCTTCACACCGGAAGATGGCACTCGCACAGACTTTGAATTTTTGGTCCGGGTTTGTAATGCGTCAATTGAAACAGGCGCGGATCGTATCAGTTTTGCAGATACCTTGGGCATCATGCAGCCGCATACGATGTTTGAAAGAGTGTGCGCTTTACGTGAAAGATTGCTTCCATGCAAAATAGATTTACATTGCCACAACGATTATGGACTGGCTCTCGCGAATGCCATGGCGGGAATTCGCGCCGGGGCAGATTGCATCCACACCACGGTGAATGGATTAGGCGAGCGTGCCGGAATTCCTGATCTGGCAGAGACCATCGTCTCATTTCACAACTTGGAGGGGATACAGAAATTCAACATCCAGCCGCTGATGAATGTCTCTGGATATCTTGAAAAAGTATCCGGGTTTTTCCTCGCGCCAAATAAACCGATCACCGGGCAGAATGCTTTCAGCCACAAAAGCGGAGTTCATACAAACGGCATTCTCAAAGACCCTCGCACCTATGAACCATTCGATCCATCCATTTTGGGACGGGAGCGAAAGATCATTATTGATAAATACACAGGCAAGAGCGCTGTCGTCGCGCGGCTGGATGAATACGGTATCGAAGTCAGCGCGGCGGAATTGGAGGTGATCGTTTCGCGCATCAAGAATATCGGCGACCATCGGAAACAACTTTTCGATGCGGATATTCTGGAGATCGCCGAGCAGGTGACGGGGAGAGAGATCGATGTCATACCACATGATATCAGCGCGATGGTGATGCTTCAGGTTGAGTCGCATGTATACACATCAGCGGTGGTGCGCCGCCTGCGTGGATTCAAACATGTGAACAATGTCTACGAGATCACAGGTGATTATGACATCAATGCCTTTGTCAACGTGGAGAATGTGATGGCATTGAATAATTTGATCGAGGAAATTCGCACGGTGCAAGGTGTCAAACGGACCGAGACGCGCATGGTGTTGAAAAAATATAACGGAAAAGCGTAGTGACGACTTCAGTCGTCCGCGAAAACCAGCAACGAAAGTTGCTATTACCTAAAAGGAGAATCATGGGTACATTGATCGAGGAAATTTTTGCGCGCAAAGCTGGGAGACCAGTACACGCCGGCGAGATCGTGCTATTGGATGTAGACCATATCATGAGTCACGACAACACCACTCCCTTGGCGATCAAGGCGTTTCGCGAGATCGGAAAACCGATCATGGATAAGAACAAGATCGTGATTCATTTCGACCATGCCTATCCCGCGCCCAATGTGATGGCTGCGGAAGCGCAGAAAAAGATAGTTGACTTTATGAAAGAACAGGAGATCACACAGTTCTATCATCAAGGGATTTGCCATCAGGTGTTGATCGAGGAAGGCTATATCCAACCGGGACGCGTGTTGATCGGCGGCGACTCACACAGCAATACATATGGTGCGTTTGGCGCGTTCGGTACCGGCCTTGGGTCAACAGAGATCGGTGTGGCATGGGCAACAGGCAAAGCCTGGTTTCGTACACCAGAGACCATACTCATTAATATTAATGGGCAGGCAAAACCCGGCGTCTTTGCAAAGGATGTGATGCTTTACATTGCAGGTATGCTGGGCATGGACGGCGCCACGTACAAATCTGTGGAGTTTGACGGCTCATATATCAACGCGCTGCCAATGCACGAACGCATCATCTTCCCGAATATGTCCACCGAGATCGGCGCGAAGTGCGGCTTGATGACTCCAGATGAAACGACGATCCAATTCCTTAAGACCGAAACAAAGGCGCGTGGGCCATTCACAATAATAAAAGCTGTTAACCCAAAGTATGAAAAGGTCATTGAAATTGACGTGACCGATATTGGCCCTCAGGTAGCCTGTCACCCGGACGTAGATCATGTGCGACCACTTGAACAGGTAGAGGGCTTGTCCATCGATGAAGTCTTTATTGGCACCTGCACCAACGGGCGTTACGAAGATCTCGAGATCGCCGCGCAGATCCTCAAGGGTCAAAAGGTCAGCGCGTTCACACGCACCATCATCACACCTGCGAGTGTGCAGATTTACGACAAAGCCATGAAAAATGGATTGATTCAGATCTTCCACGATGCTGGCTGCACGATCGGTGTGGTGGGTTGCGGCGCCTGTATTGGTCGTCATGGCGGCCTGCTTGGTCCGGGCGAACGCGCCTTCACGACTATGAACCGAAACTTTATTGGGCGAATGGGCAGTGCGGAGGCTGAGATCTATCTTGGCAGCCCAGCCGCAGCCGCAGCAACAGCTATCGCTGGAAAGATCACCGATCCGCGAAACTATTTGGAGGTCCGACATGGGAAAAGCATGGAAATTTGAAGACAACCTGAATACAGACGAGATCATACCGGCTCGTTACAATATTACGATCATTCCACAGGAGCTTGCGAAAAACGTCTTCTGCGAGATCAAGCCCGAATATGTAAAGACCGTCCAACCCGGTGACGTGATCGTTGGCGGACAGAACTTTGGATGCGGCTCTTCACGCGAACACGCACCCATCGCCATCAAAGGCTCGGGGGCAAAGTGCATCATTGCTTCGTCCTATGCGCGCATCTTTTTTCGTAATGCCATCAACATCGGCCTGCCGATCCTTGAATGCCCCGAAGCAGTCGTTGATATTACTGAAGGTGATGATGTAGATGTCGATCTAGCGAGTGGTCAAATTATGAATCGCACCAATGGGAATCAATATCAGGCATGCGCGCTACCGGATTTTGTTTTAAAGATCGCTGAAGCAGGCGGCATCGTCAACTTTTTGAAAGAGCACGAGATTCAGGATCTCCTGGCATGACGAAACACAGCATCTGTTTGCTTCCCGGCGATGGCATTGGTCCAGAAGTAATTGATTGTGCCGAACAAGTCTTGCGCGCTCTGCCATTGGATTTGGAATTCGTCCGCGCTGATATCGGATTTGGCGTCTACAAGCGACTCGGCACACCGTTGCCGGATTCCACTCTGGAGGAAATCCGCTCCGCGTCTGCAGCTTTGCTTGGCGCTGTCACTACGCCGCCAGCCATTCCGGGCTATTTCTCGCCTGTCGTGCGCATGCGCCAATCGCTTGAGTTGTTCGCCAACCTGCGACCTTGCCGATCCATCCCACATTCATCTTCACGCGCAAACATTGACCTTGTCATCGTCCGTGAAAACACGGAGGGATTGTATTCAGGTATCGAGCGCCTTGAAGATGACGGCAATCGTGCCATCACAGAACGAGTCATCACCCGCAAAGGCTCTGAAAGAATCATTCGCAAGGCATTTGACCTCGCACGACAGACCGGACGAACGAACGTTCACGTTGTTCACAAGGCGAATGTGCTTCGTCAAACCTGTGGGCTGTTTCGCGCGGTTGCGTTGGAAGTCTCAGAAGAATTTCCCGATATTTCGATGCACGAAATGCTCGTCGATACGTGTGCGATGGAACTCGTCCGCGCACCGGAGCAATTCGATGTGATCGTTACAACGAATTTATTTGGCGACATCTTAAGTGACGAAGCCTGCATGTTCGTCGGCGGGCTCGGTGTAGCAGCTTCTGCAAATATTGGCAAAGACGTGGCGGTCTTCGAGCCAGTTCATGGAAGCGCGCCAAGGCTGGTTGGTACAGGTAAAGCAAATCCTATCGCTACTATTCTCGCTTCTGCCATGCTATTGGATCATCTTGGTGAAAAGGAACATGCTGTTCGTTTGCGTAGTTCAATTGAAACTTGCATCGCCGCTGGAGGAGTGACAGTTGATCTGGGCGGCTCGCTGACTACAGACCAGGTTACTTGGCATGTCATTAAGTACTTGAACTAAAGGAGAGACTTTATGATACGAGTTGGATTTTTATACACACACCTGGCGTTGAATGGATCGCTGGCGCTTGATCTTTTTGAAACTGAAAATGGTTTGACCATCAATGAAATCAATCACACAATGGAATTTAGCAACAGCATTACGATAACCAGTATGAACATCCCACAAAGGATGGTGAAGCATGTACTGGGGCAAGTCATGACAAAAGTATAGTCTTCATCATCACTTGGGTCTTTGGACAGCCTCAAAACTCGTGGCGATTTTCCATTGACATATTTTTCATGGGTGGTAGAATACCGCCCAATATGCACAATCTATTTGTGTTGCCGCGTTCACGTCGTCCGAAGCCCACTTCCCTGAGAAGGTCGGGAGTTTTTTGTTATGACGGCGGAACGAACGCAACAGTGCGATAACATCAGCACAAGTCAACCAAAACAGCCCTCCTTCTCGGAGGGCTGTTTTTATTTCTCCACATCTGTCCCCTCTCCTTGTGGGAGAGGGTTAGGGTGAGGGAGAAAACAAAACATAAGGAGCAAGGAATGAGTCCAAAACCAAAACCGCAAGTGAAGAAAGTTGTGCTGGCCTACTCAGGTGGGCTGGATACATCTGTGATCGTGCCGTGGCTGAAGGAAAACTACGGCTGTGAGGTGGTCTGCTTTTGTGCCGACATCGGCCAGGGTGATGAAGACCTGCGCGGTCTCGAACAGAAAGCGATGAATAGTGGCGCAAGTCAATGCATCATTCACGACATGAAGGATGAATTTGTTTCCGAATATCTTTTCCCCATGCTCAAGGCCGGGGCGATATATGAGCACAAGTATTTATTAGGCACCTCAGTGGCGCGTCCCCTGATCGCCAAACATCTTGTGGATGTGGCACACGAAGTGGGTGCGGACGCGGTCGCACATGGCGCGACAGGCAAGGGTAATGATCAGGTTCGTTTTGAATTAACCGTCATGGCACTTGATCCACGTCTTAAAATAATTGCTCCGTGGCGCGAATGGGAGATCCGCTCGCGTGAAGATGCAATCACATATGCCGCCAAACATAACGTGCCTGTCACCGCCACGATCAAATCCATTTACAGCCGCGATTCAAACTTATGGCATCTCTCGCACGAGGGCGGCCTGCTCGAAGACCCATGGAACGAACCAGAAGAGACTATGTATCAGATCAGTGCCTCGCCTGAGAATGCGCCCGACGAAGCAGAAACTGTTGAGATCGAATTCGAAAGCGGTACACCCGTGGCGGTCAACTGCGAAAGACTTTCACCTGCAAAGATCGTTGAGCGGCTCAACGCCATCGGCGGCACGCATGCCATCGGACGAGTGGACCTCGTTGAGAATCGCCTCGTTGGAATGAAGTCACATGGCGTATATGAGACTCCCGGGGGCACGATCCTGCTCTTCGCCCATCGCGAACTCGAATCGCTGATCCTTGACCGCGAGACCATGCACTTCAAGGAAATGGTGGCAGTCAAATACGCCGAGCTCACCTATAACGGCTTGTGGTTCACTCCTCTGCGCGAGGCTATCGATGCGTTTGTCAATGCAACGCAAGGGCCAGTCACAGGTACAGTCCGACTTAAGCTTTATAAAGGCAACATCATTTCTGCGGGACGCAAGTCACCGTTCAGTTTATATCGCGAAGACTTTGCAACGTTTGGCCAGGAAGATGTTTATGATCAGAGTCACGCCGAAGGCTTCATTCGATTGTATGGGCTCAGCATGAAAGTCCGCGCGCTCAATGGCCTGCCTGTTTCGGGTCTCGATATGCCCAAGCCTGATTATTCAAGGTTCAAGAGAGATTAACGTCATTGCGAGGAGGGCACTCTTCCCAACGAAGCAATCTGCTTGTCGTGTCGGAGATTGCTTCGGGCGACCCCGAGAAATATTCGGGGCAGGCAAACAAGTGCGCCCTCGCAATGACATGTAATAAAAAAGGAGAAATCTATGACCCTTTGGGGTGGACGCTTTTCAACAAAATTAAATGATCAAGCCTGGGAGCTCAACTCATCGTTGCCCGTTGATCAACGTTTGGCAATTCAGGATGTGGACGGGAGCCTGGCGTGGGCCAGGGGCTTGCATCAGGCAGGCGTGTTGCAGGATGAAGAGCACGCTTCCATCACCCTTGGGCTGGATATGATCAAAAAAGAATTCTCCAGCGGAAAGTTTTCCTTCGCACCCTCCGACGAGGATATCCACACTGCGGTCGAGCGCCGCTTAATGGACCTGATCGGATCCGTTGCAGGCAAACTGCACACGGGGCGCAGTCGTAACGACCAGGTCGCCACAGATTTCAGGTTGTGGATGTTGCAATCCATTCCCGCGCTAAATGCGGCGTTGACCGATTTGCAATCAGCGTTGGTTGAACAAGCAGAGGCTGCTGGTGAGACCTTGATGCCCGGTTACACACACCTTCAACGCGCACAGCCAATCTTGCTGGCGCACTGGTGGCTGAGTCATTACTGGCCGCTTCAGCGTGACCGCCAACGCCTCACCGATTTAACTGACCGCGTTTCGATCTTGCCTCTTGGTTCTGGTGCATTATCAGGTACACCTGTCGATGTGGATCGTGACTCACTGGCAAAATCGCTGGGCTTTGCAAGAGCATCGCAAAACAGTATGGATGCAGTATCCGACCGCGATTTTGCCGCCGAGTTTTTGTTCTGCGCTTCGATGATCGGCATTCATCTGAGCAGGCTCTCAGAACAGATCGTTTTGTATACCAGCGCCGAGTTTGGTTTCTTTGAACTTGCGGATGCTTATTCAACAGGTTCGAGTCTGATGCCGCAGAAAAAGAATCCGGATGTGTTTGAGTTGACGCGCGGGAAATCTGGCACGTTGATCGGAATGTTGACAGGTTTGCTGGCAACGCTCAAAGGATTACCGTCCACCTACGATAAAGATCTGCAGGAGGACAAAGCACCCGTCTTTCAAGCGACAGACATCCTGCTTGCAATTCTGCCCGTCATCGCTGGCGCATTGCGGACGATCATAGTCAGACCCGAACGAATGCGTGCGGCGATTGACTCGTTTATGATGGCGACCGATCTTGCAGATTATCTGGTGGGGAAAGGAATACCGTTTAGAGAGACTCACGCAATAGCAGGAAAAGCTGTCCGCCTGGCTAGTGAGAAAAAGGTTCAGTTGGAGGAAATACCGCTCGAAGCGTATCAGGCGCTCTGTCCCGCGTTTGAAGCGGATGTAGTTCAAGTCTTCGACCCAAGGAAGTCAGTCGAAAAAAGAAATGCGGTTGGCGGAACAAGTCCCCAATCCGTTACAAATCAGATAAAAAAAATCAAAGGAGAATAGAACATGTCTACAATTGCCTGCCCTGAATGTGCTGCCGAAATTACGTTGGAAACAGGAACTGAATCTGGTGAGATCATCGTGTGCTCAGATTGCGGCGTGGATCTCGAAGTGACCGCGCTCGAGCCCGCGGCGGTGCAGCTCGCACCTATGGAACAGGAAGATTGGGGCGAGTAGGTTATGCAAAGAAGATTGAAAATTGGTATCCTGTATTCGCGCGTGCGCGTTGAAGAAAAATGGATCTTCAACGCGCTCGAAAAACGCGGCATCGACTTTGACCGCCTCGATGACCGCGTCATCCATTTTGATCTTGAAAACCCCGCGCCGTGGAGACAATACGACGCGGTGATCGAACGCAGCCTAAGTTACAACAGCGGGCTATATGCATTGCGCATCTTGAACGCGTTCGATGTGACCACCATAAATACTGCGGCTGTGGCTGAAGCCTGTGGCGACAAGCTTACGACGAGCACACTGCTTGCTAAAGCGGGGTTGCCGCAGCCGCGCAACGTGGTGGCGTTTACACCCGAGTCCGCGTTGGAAGCACTGGAAGAGCTGGGGTATCCTGCCGTGGTCAAGCCTGTCGTTGGTTCATGGGGGCGATTACTGGCGAAGGTCAATGATCGTGATGCGGCGGAAGCCATCTTTGAACACAAGGCAACGTTGGGTTCAAGCCAGCATCAGATTTTTTATGTGCAGGAATATATTGCCAAACCGGGTCGTGACCTGCGCGCCGTTGTCATCGGTGACCGTGTGCTGACAGCGATGTATCGCAAGTCTGAACATTGGATCACAAACACCGCACGCGGCGGAGAAGGAGAGTTGTGCCCGATCACTCCTGAGATCGAGTCGTTGTGTTTGGGCGCTGCACGGGCGATGGGTGGCGGCGTATTAGCAATTGACATGATCGAACATTTGGAACGCGGATATTTGATCAATGAAGTGAATCACACAATGGAATTCCATACCATGCAGCCACTCAGTGGAATAGATATTGCTGGCGAGATCGTCGATTATGCAATTAGCCTCGTAAAGGAGCGCGCATAATGACAACTGTTTCGATTGTCGGCGGGTCGGGCTACGGCGGCGGTGAGTTGTTACGACTGTTGTTGGGACATTCGCAGGTGGAAGTGAAGCAGGTGACATCGCGCTTGCATATGGGGGAGTATGTTTACCAGGTTCACCCGAATTTGCGAAAACGCTCGCAGTTGAAGTTCAGTGACCCCTCTGAGCTAGAACCAGTGGATGTTTTGTTCCTAGCGCAGCCGCATGGACAGGCTCAACACAACATTGAGCACTATGCCTCCCTCGCGCCCAGGATCATTGACCTCTCGGCAGATTTTCGTTTGAGAGATGCAGCAAATTATGAAAAATGGTACGGTGAGAAGCATGCCGCGCCTGAATGGTTAAGCAAATTTGTTTATGGATTGCCTGAAATTCATCGCACGGAATTGTCGGCTGCAAATTATGTCAGCGGTGTGGGATGCAATGCCACAGCTAGTAATCTCGCATTGTTGCCACTAGTTAACGCAGATTTGATTGACCTATCTGCGCCTATGATTATTGAAATCAAAGTTGGCTCATCGGAGGGTGGTGCGGAAGGGAATTCTGGTTCGCTTCATGCAGAGCGTGCAAATGTGATTCGGACATTTTCCGCTTTCGGACATCGCCACACGGCCGAGGTGATTCAGGAAATGGGCGTGAAAAACATCTCGCTGACAATGACCGCTGTGGATCTAGTCCGCGGCGTTTTAGCGACGGCGCATGCTAAAGTTAAAGATGGTACGTCAATGAAAGATCTATGGAAAGCGTATCGTGCCGTGGCAAATGAGCATCCGTTCGTGCGCGTGGTCAAGGAACAACGCGGAATTTATCGCGTTCCCGAGCCCAAGATCCTGGCTGGCGCGAATTACGCCGATCTGGGGTTTGAATTGGATGAGAACAATGGACATGTCGTGTCAATGTGTGCGATCGATAATTTAATGAAGGGCGCATCTGGGTCCGCCGTGCAGTGCATGAATTTAATGATGGGCTGGGATGAGACTCTTGGGTTGGAATTCACAGGATTGCATCCGATTTAAGGATGAAGGATGAATTATGACGGATGAAGTTATAGTTGTGAAACTTGGTGGCACGGAGGGAGTAGATTTTTCTGCCATTTGTGCGGATGCCGTAGAATTGTTGAAGCAGGATAAACACCTTATCTTTGTGCATGGCGGTTCTGCGGAGGCGAATGCACTGGGTGAAGCATTGGGCGCGCCGCCGAAGATGATCACGTCACCTTCGGGATATACATCGCGCTATACAGATAGAAGAACTTTGGAAATCTTTTTGATGGCGGTGAACGGCAAGGTCAATTCATTGTTGACGGAACAGTTGCAGATGTTGGGAGTCAATGCGTTTGGGTTGTGTGGACTCGACGGTAAACTCATGCAAGCTACGCGCAAAGATTCTATTCAGAGCATAGAGCACGGCAAACGCAAAATTATCCGCGATGATTACACCGGCAAGATTAATACAGTTAATAGCGATTTGCTTTTGATGTTGTTGAATGGTGGATATTTACCTGTGATCGCGCCGGTGGCTGTCAGCGAAAAAGGTGAGGCGCTGAATGTGGATGCAGATCGCGCGGCGGCGATGGTCGCGTCTGCGCTCAAGGCCGAGACGCTGATCCTGCTTACGGCGGTACCCGGTTTGATGAAAAACTTCCCAGACGAGTCCACGCTTATTCGGCAACTGCCACAGAGTCAACTTTCAGCGGCGAGTGAGATGGCACAGGGTCGCATGAAGAAGAAAGTCCTTGGCGCGCAGGAAGCAGTGATGGGCGGCGTGAGTCGCGTCATCATCGCGGATGGACGAATCCAAAATCCAATTTCAAATGCCCAGGCGGGCAATGGAACTGTTATCACATAGATTCTTATTTTGCGATTGTCC
>Ga0070699_100005889_pt1 | contig 10712 bp, 8 predicted proteins | sample KBSK1503metaG_FD_65473 | JGI IMG/M metagenome (GOLD analysis project Ga0070699, IMG submission 65473) | Corn, switchgrass and miscanthus rhizosphere microbial communities from Kellogg Biological Station, Michigan, USA - KBS K1-50-3 metaG | ecosystem: Host-associated > Plants > Roots >...
ACGCGAGGGTCAGGCCTTCCTCGAAGTTGCCTCGATTTCCGGGGGCGGGGTGGGCGCGACCTACTCATTGCGCCGCGGTCACGCGGAGAAGGCACTCGAACATCTTGCGGGCGGAAAACAGATTCCGGCGGCGCCCCTTGCAGCCTTCCTGTACCGCGACTATCCGTTGCGAATGAGCGGGGATCCGAGTCTTCGCATGCTGTTGGACGTGTTCAAGTACGAATTTGGCTACGACGGAGCAGCAGCATCGGAATTTGACACCCTATACGCGCTCGGCCAAATCGACGGTGATGACCGCGACTGGTTCGACGAGGTCTAGCGTGGCCGCGGCGCGACGTCATCCAATAAGGGCGGAACGAGCTGAGCCGCGTGATGCCAGGAGTTTGGCGGTTGAGCCGACAGTCAGAGGGGCTAGGAGCATCGGCGAACCCCTCGAGATCGACATTCCGGACGGCGATGCAACCTGGCTCAAAGCACGAGCCCTTCTCGATTCGTACTACGGAATCATCTTTGTGGGCCCGCCCGGAACCGGGAAGAGCTATTACGCGCGGCAGGTGGCGGCGAAGCTTGTCGACGGCGATTCCGCGCGTGTTCGCTTTATTCAGTTTCATCCCTCGTACCAATACGAGGATTTTGTGCAGGGCTATGTGCCGAAGCGCGACGCAGACGGCTACGAACTGAAAGACAAACACCTTGTCGAGATGGCCGAACAGGCGGGTACGACGCACGCGGTTCACGTAATCGTGATCGATGAGCTGAGTCGGGGCGACCCCGCACGGATCTTTGGCGAGGCGTTGACCTACGTTGAAAAGACAAAGCGGGGCCTCACATTCGCGTTGGCATCTGGCAAGGTCATGATCGTCCCGAAGGAGCTCCGCTTCATCACAACGATGAACCCGCTTGACCGCGGCGTGGACGAAGTTGACGCGGCCTTTGACCGCAGATTCGCGAAACTGCCGATGGAGCCCGACGCAGAGCAGCTGAGAGCATTCCTTGAGAAAAATCGGATGCTCGCTCCACTCCGCGAACGCATGGTCCAGTTTTTCCTCTGGCTACAGCGGAAGGCCGAGCGGAACGAGTACGCGCGAATCGGCCATGCGTACTTTCTCGAGGCCAGAGACGAGACTGATCTCAGCCGCCTGTGGGACCACCAACTGCAATTCGTGTTCGAAAAGGCCTACCGGCATAGCCGACCGGAGCTGGATGAGATCAAGCGGGCGTGGGATCGCGCAGTCGGAGGGGGTGGAGTAGGCGGAGACGGCGCCGATCGCGTGGCAGACGCCGCGGCGAGGCCGGCCGAGGCGGCGCCTGTGTCACGGGAACCGGAAGGTGATCGCGGCAGGCCCGCTTAATACGGCGTTGCCGTACGACGCTGAGACCTCGTCCGTGGAGGCCGCACGGCTCGACAGTGCCGAGCCCGAGCGAACCGTCCATTCTGGCGCGGAGTGGGAAGTCTTGGACGTTCCGCTCACCGATGTCCTGCTAGGTAACGACCTCGACATCTACCCCGAGATACTTGCTGGCCATTACTTCGACATTGAGTTCAAGTCGGATCGGCTCGCGCTCTCCGGCGGGGGGTACGTCGGCTACATCCCGCTCAATGACCGTGTTGCGATCGACATCGCCCCTCGAGTGCCAATCGAAAACCTTGAACGATTGTTTGTTATCGGAAAGGGTCGACCGCTTCCTCTCCGCCGGCACATCCGGCGATACGCACCTCATGTCGAAATTGCTCCTTCGCTTCTCGACACCTTGGCGGAGGCTTTGGCCGATTCGATCGCTGAGATTGAGAGGCTAGGGCTACATCGTGAGTACGTGCAACGAATCGAGGAAGCAACTTACCCGCGGGGCAGGGTACTGAACGGGCGAACCTTGCAACGCTTCGCGTCCGTGAATGTGCGACACCGTGTGGCGACCTCGTGGTTTGAACCGACTGTGAACACGGCTCCGAACCAGTGCTTGAAGTACGCACTCTGGACGGTCTCCCAGCGTTACAGCCGGATGAAACAACTGTCGGGCGAGCGTCTTGAGTTACTCGCCCGGGTCAATCGAGCATTTAGAGTGTTTGACGGCGTCCACTTCGGTCTGGGCCGGGACTGGCTGAATCATCCCCTCGTCAAGGACCCGCGGAGAATGCCGCCGATTCGCGCCTACTACGAGGACCCGCTCTACCTCGCCGTCGCACTCCTATCTGACCAAGGCATACGGTTTCGCGAGCAGGGGGTGCTAGCCCTGCCGAGTCTGTTGCTAGACATGACCGACCTGTTCGAGGCGTATATACGCGAGGTCCTTGATCGTTTTTTCAAACAGAGCGACCAGGACATTCGCGTCCTTGACGGAAACCTCTCTCCACCAAGGGGGGATCGGAAGCGTCTCTTTGACCAGTCGCCCTCGGTGGACGCGACGCCGGACGTTGTGCTGCGACCGTCCTCGGCTCATAGCTCCCCGGTACTCGTGGAGGTGAAGTACAAGCCGCTCGGCGGAATACCCGAGCGATCCGACGTCAATCAGGTCATTGCGTATGCGGCCTCATACCGGTCCCACGTCGTCGTCCTAGCGCAGCCTGTCCGTCGGAACGCAGATGCTGGCCTGCGTCCTCTGGGGCAAATTGATGACCTTCGGGTTTACACCTACGGGCTCGATGTCGGGTCGGCAAAGCTGCCGCGCGTGGAATCAGATTTCGGCAAGGCCATGCAGAACTTACTGGCTGCGGCGGGCGACGGGGCGGCGGATCGACCGTGATGGATCCGGCTACGCGGAGTCTGGTCTGTCACTACCCCACGAGATCATTGATGGCTAACGGCGTGGTTATCCTCCCGCTCTGGAGACAGTGTCGCGGGGAGGTCGAGATGGCCGAGACCAGCAAAGGCAAGAAGTTCGAGCGGATCCGGGGTTACGCGCGGAAGGTCGACGGCAAGACGCAGCAGGTTCGCACACACGACCGCAGCACTCCGCGCACAAGCAAAGGGCCGGCGGGGAAGTAGCGCGATCCCGCGTTCGTTGCGCTACATCATTCGACTGGAGTCGACCGCTGCCGGATCGACGCCGTGCCGCCACATTTCAAGTCGCATCGAGCAACCCGCGATCGCGACCTCCGCGGAGTCACCAAAACCCCAGGCGCGCTCCATGTCGACGTCCGGGTCGACCACCGAACATGTCCAGTAACGGCTGTCATCCTCGTGCGTCGACTCGAACCGCAGCTCGACCGTGCATCCGGAACCGAAGAGCGACACGGCGGCCTCCATTAAACCCACCAACTCAGTCGCTATCTCCATGCTTTCCTTCCCCTGGAGTATTTGGCCTTCAGATAGGTCGCTTCTCTGACGCGCGTTCTGGTCGGTCCGGCGCGTCATTTCCCAACCTTTTCGTCGCTAGGTCGCTTTTCTTCGCCCCTTCCCTTCCCAGGAAAGAGGTTCATGGGCAGGAGTCCGACGATCTTGAGATTGAAAACAAAGACCGGGTAACGACGTGAGAATCGTCTCGGAATCGCACAGCTTCTCTGCGGAGCATGGATAGCGGAGAGCTCGAACTATGCGCGTCATTCGCAAAGTCGCTTCGCTGTCATTCGCCTGTCGTGCCCAATCGGATGACTCCGAGCTGTTCCTCGATCACTTTTCGAGCGATATCGCGGAATCGACGGTTCATAAAGATGCGCTGACTGCCGAGGCGTCGCTCAAGACGCGACAAGGTCGGCGGCACAGCGTCGGGCGCCGAAAGGGCTGCCCGGTGAATTGCCTCAGCCAACCGGTTCTCCCGTTCAAGCCTCGCAAGATCTGATCGCCGCCTGCCGGAAGCAATCAGTTCCGCCGTCTCCTCCGGGAAATGGTGCTTAATGAAAAAGGCGCTTACCCGAGCGTGCCGTCCCAACTCGTTGATCGTCGGCCTGTTCGCGTCAGACTTGGAAAGCGCGTTAGCGACGAGAGCGCGCACAGAGACGATCCGCGCCTGCCCGCGTAACCCGCGGGATCTAGCGAGATCGCGCGCTTGTTGTGGAAAACGCCTCGTCAGGAAGCCGGTGCTTACGCCGCACTCGTGCGAGAACGCCACGAGTGTCGGCCTCTCTGCGGCAGGCTTCGCGAGAGCAGCAGCGAGCCCGGCGCGCGCGGAAGCCAGTTGTCGGAGGGCTCGTCGGTGGCGGGATGCCAGTAGCTCACGATATTGTCGGGGGAAGCGCGCCATTAGAAGCTCGCGACTCACGCCGCAGCGTCGCATTAATTCGGCGATCGTTGGCGTCTCGATCTCAGGCACGCTTAGAGCGTGGTCCAGTGCACCCTGTATCTGCTGAAGGCGGGCAGGGTTGACCTTCGTCCGCGGAAGACGCGCCGTGCGACCCCGCACGATCGCGACGCCTTGAGACCTCTTGGCTCGATTCGACCGAAATGTCCTCAGTCCGCCAAGAAACTCGTCAAGTCGTTGGCCTGAGGCGGCTACGATTTTGAGAACCGTTCCGATCTCAGGCCTGTGGCGACCCGACCTCAGCAAAGCCTTCAAACATGCATCACTGACTCCGGCGGCTGAGGCAAACTGTGACCGGCCGCCAGACGCGCTCGCTGTTCGGATCCCGAGCTGGAACGCGGCGGGGTCAATCGGGACACCGCGTTGGACACGTTCAAGCAACTCCGAAGCAAGATCTCTGAGCCGGTCCTCCGGGCGGGACGGTTCTGGACCGCCGACAAGCAGCGCACCACAGAACGGACAGGCGGTGGGGGAGCTGAGTGGGTGGAGAGGAAAGTGGGCTCGGCCGCAACAGGCACACGAGTCTCGGAGCTGCGAATGATGAACCGCGCATGACCATACGACGGAGATTGCCCAGCTGAGCCGGTCATAGGGTTCGCTCTCCGCTAGGCAACGTGGGCACCAGCGGCGTCGATCGGCAAACCCGCGGCGAAGACCAAGAACATCTCGAACTGCGAGGAGCGTACAGGAACGAACCTCAGGCACACCAGTCAGTTCGATGAGCCTGCAAACGACTAGCTCTGTCGCGAGGGTCGCGCCGTTCAATGCGCCCTTCAGCGCGGCGGGGTCGATGGACCGGCCGGAGGGTTCAAAAACCAGGCCGCGAAGTAGCGACACAGGCGAGACGACATGTTTCGCAGATAGGCGCCGTACGTAGCTCGTGAGCGACTCGACCTGATCGGAGCCGAGGCCAAGTGGTGGAAGCGCGAAAAGGACCGTTGGTCGTGGCCTCACTTTGTGGCTTCGGGCAGCGTCTGGTGACGTATAGAGTTCCCGGACCACTCCCTCGTCTGCCGCGTTAAGCAGAGCGAGCCTGCGGTGCGCCGAAAGTCCCGACAGCGTCGCGAACCGGGTTCCTCAACCCCGGCTTGCTTCCTTTGTGCTTCGATTGCCGCTCGGTGGGCAAGCCGAGACTCTCGTACAACGCGTCGAAATCGCCTTCAAGATCGGCCATCGTTCTTTCGCCGGCCTGCACATCGTCGAGCTGCCGGGCCAGCTTGCCAGCCTGCCAGCGCTCTGCATCAAGATCTCCGCGCCTTATCGCATCCCGCCCGCTGCGCAGGCACCCCTCGTAGCTCCGCACAAGCCATCGCGTTAGCAGACCGATGCACCCGAGGCAACCTGCGTAGAGGTACCTTGCAGCTTCGTCCTCCAACGGGTCGAACGCGAACGACACATGGGAGGCGAGGTACTTGAGCGTGCTCAGGAAGGCACGCCAGTTTTCGGTCCGTCCGTCGTAGCGCGCGAAATGCACGTCGTTCGTGCGGCGAGCGAGCTGTCCCGACAGACTGCCGAACCGCGCCATGGCGTACGTTCCGATGAAGAGCAGCGGCACATCCGATGAGTCTGCGAGCGTTTTCAAATCATCTAGTGCCAGCTCAGCGCCCCGACCAGTGAGGTAGCCGAAGTGCTGAGCCTCGTCAATTACGAGCGCCGACGGACGTCTGATTCGCAGGACATTCAGCAGTGCCCGGCGACGGCCTTCGTTCGTCCCTGAGAGGCTCATCGTTCGCCGACCTGGCTTGCCCGGAAGAATCTGTTTTCGCTCGATGAGCGGTTCGTCCGCAGCGAGCAGGAGAACTCGGTCCAAGCTTGCTGCCCTATACGCACCTGCCTTCGCCTCAAGACGCACGTAGAGCGAGCCGAGTCGGTCGGGAGAGGGGTCACCGGCCGCGTTGACTGCGTATTCACGTTCCAGTTGCTGCCACGCTGTTGTCTTGCCGACGCCGGTCGGTCCAACCAGTAGCGTCAGGTGACGGTCTCGCGTCGCGCGCTCAATCGAACGGCGCACCTCGCCAATCGTGTGGACCATCTTGGGGTGCGGAACATAGAGATCGGAGATCTGCCTGAGCCTCTTCTCGTCCTCGTTATTTAGCACCCGGGACTTCTGGACGTCCTTACTAGCCATCGGCGAAGTTCTCCAGGTCGATGAGGTCGTCGCGGTCGACCGACGGAAACTTCTTCGACTCGACCGTCTGGGGTGGGCTAACCACAGTCAGGCCTCGCTGCTGCAGGAGTGCGCGCTGCTCGGCTGCGCGCCTTGTTGCAAGGAGCACCGCTTCGCTCTGCTCGATCCGGGCGTCGATCGCTTCCGCGATCTCCAGCAATGTGGAGTTGCGATTTCGGGTTCTATGCGGGACCTCCTTCGAGAAGAGCTCGATCTCCTTCTGCGACTTTCCATTGAGCTGACCGTAGTAATGGGAGTGGCACTCTCGCCACTGGCGATTCAGTCGTGCGAAGGCGACGCCGCGGTTGTTGGGATCCCATCGCACCTCTACGTCACGACCGAAGACGTCTGGCTGCCCGAACTCCGTGCACCAGTACCGGACTCCCAAGATTTTCACACCTGATCGGTCTACCCGGGCGGTGCCCTTTCTCGTGGTTGGGCAGGTGGCAATGATGAAGTCACGATCGAAGGTCACGAACCTCGACGGTCGCTCCCCAGTCAATGCGACGCTCTTGTCAGCGAGCTGGGTAGGCGACAGTCCCTGTGACGCGTTCGGCCGGTTGTTATAGGTTTCGTAGAGATACGTCTCAAGGATCCGATCGAGATCGGCGAGAGTCCAGACTGCTCGGTCTTTCGCATCCATTTCGCCGCTGATCCGCGGTACTTTCGAGATCTGCGTATTACCGCGAAGGCCGTGCGTCAGGTCCGTGTTTATGAGGCCGAACATCCTCTCGACCGGACTGCCCCACTTCGCGCCGCCCGGGGGCCGGTAATCGATCTGAAATGTGTATGCGGCGGCTAACTCCTGGACGTACTGAGACCGAAAATCGGCGCCGTTGTCGACGACCAACGTGGCAGGAAATCGATGCTGCCGACGCACCAAGTCTCGGAACAAGAGGACGTTGGAGACGATGTTCGGTGGGTCGAACTGCAAGACATGTGCGACGACTCGGCCTGTATAGGCATCAACAGCCAAAGACAGCCATAGGCGCCCGAGAGGCCCGCCCGTCTCGCTATCAACGACCTCGACGTCCCACTCTGTGTGATCGACATGGACGCGGTCGAGATACCGGTCCCCATCCTTGGGAATTTCTCGGCCGCTATTGAACCGAGGAGCGCCGGCCATCGCCGCGCGGTTTCCCTTGCGGCGAAGTAGGTACTCGTCGCGCGGGACTAACGCAACTTCCTTCTGAAAAGTCCGCCAGCTGAATGGGGCAACGCCACGATCCTTGCACCGGCGGCGGAACGCCGCGTAGCACCTACGAATGCTCCTTAACTCCGGTTGAAGCACACGGTCGGCGATCACTTCGCGCGCGATTGCCAGCGCCGCGTCGTCCACACGGCGGCCACTACGACCGCAGCGATCGAACTTGGGGGCAAGGCCGAAGATGCCGTTGCCATGTATGGCTTCGGCGTGTCGATATCTGCGAAGCAAATCCCGCGCGTGCCGGTCGAGCGGCGACTCTGCGCCGCGGAGGGACCGCGTCACGATTTCCAGGTTCTCGTTGAGCCGAGCACGACCCTTCGGGCTAAGTCGGTTAAGCAACGCAGCGACATCAGACGGGCTGGACTCTCCGCCCACGATTTGGCCCTGCTCAATGAGGCGCACCAGTTCCGAGTAGCTGAGATCGACACTCGTTTTATCGCGAAGAGACACGAGAACGAATGACTCGGCCCCGGCGATCGCGACGTGCCACAGAGTGCCCTTCCACTCAAGATCCTGTCCTGGCGAAAGAACTACCTCGCCACGTCTGACTCCGCTGGTTGACGCGCAGCGAACCAACCTGGCTGCGTCGGCACTCTCGAACACGATGACTTTCGCGTGATCGGTGACTAGACAGGACCCGAGGTCGACCCACAACGTGCCGTCGGCAACCAAGGAAAGACCGTCATCGACGGTCATCTCCGCGCATTCGCCGAGCAAGTCGGCGAAACTAATCCCTTGCCGCGTGGATATGGCGGTTCGTGCGGCGTTCCGAACCGCCGTTGGCACCTCATGTGCCGCGATCTTGTAGTCGTAGAGGAGATTGAAATTCCGAACGAGGGTGTCTGATATCTCTCGCTCGGTGTGGATCTCGAATGTGAGCCCAAGCAAACCCGCTGCATCGGAAGCAGCGAGGTCGATCCACGTGCCGTCAGCAAGAACCTGATAGCGCTCGGGATATTTCTTGCGGAGCCGCTGCAACGCCTCTTCGGGTTTCCATTCTGCAATTGCGAAAGAGAGTCGCGAGTGCGCAGGCTCGGCCGAGCGCACGAGGAAGAAGTCGGGTGTATACATCGCACTCACGCTGCGCTCCTCGCGTCGCCACCTGATCGACAAGTTGCACGGCTGGTCGTAGAACTCGAGGACCGCAGGGTCGTATTCGTACAGCCAACATGCGGGACCTTCGATGGTTCGCGACTCGGACTGGATGGTTCGTTCCATCTTCCGACTCGCAAATCGACTTGTGACCGTGCGCCTACTAGTCACCCTGCGAACTGGCTGCCCGCGCCGAATAGCCTCTACGAAGCGTCGACCGGCCGCCGGCAAGGTTCCAAGGGCATCATCGAGGAGTGGACGGAAGTCGGCTGCGTCAAGCCTAGTCATCGCCAGGTCCGAGACGCCGAACAGGTGCGGCCTCGAGCTCATTCGAATCGGAAGTTATGCCTGCCTGTCCAGATTTTGCGGAGGACGGCGTCCGCGAAGGGATTTGCGGTGCATCTCGCAAGAGATGTGACCGGACTATCGACCGCACTGCAGGCGCGCGGAGGATTCCAGCATTAGGCAAACGCGCCTCTAACTGGCGTCGACTCCAGAAAGGGCCCTGAACCGCCATTTCCCGGAGGGTCGAGGTAACCATTAATGCCAGGCGCGCTTCACGGTCAGATCGACGTTGGCGGACCGCCTGGGTCCGCCGTCTCACCAACTGGCCGGTCTCAGTCGGCAATGCAGCCCGCAGGTAGGCCGGCGTCGTGCCGCAGGATCGCGCAAATGACCGCACTGACGGAAGTCGACCGTCAGGAAGCTTCAGAACCGCATGTAGCCGATCCTTGATCTGAGGGACGATCGGCCTTGAACCCTGTTCGGCGCGCCACCTCCCGACGAACTGCGCCGTTGTCCTTGCCGGAGCTGCCCAGTCGAGCTGTTCGAGAGCTTGCGGAAAAGCGATCGAGCATCGAGTGAAGGTCGCGAGGTTGGGACGCACGTGCCCGGATACGACAGCGGCTAACTCGGAGGGCGAAATCCCCGATCGCCGCGCGAGCGGCCGAAGGCCGCCTATCGACTTTGCCGCAGCGCAGAACATGAGCATCGAGGCCTCACGATCTAGATGTCGTCCTTTGGATTGCAAGACAAGTAGTCGCTCGGCGATGCGTTGTGAGTCATCACTTCTGGAGGTTTCGGCGCTTGTGTACTGGCCAAAAGGAGCGCCGCAACCCGGACAGACGTGAGGAGTGGCGCGAGGCGAGAGCGGCCTGTGCCGCGCACCACATTGCCCGCAGTGATCACGTAGCGGAAGGCCATGAATCGCACAGATACGCCAGACAGAGAGCGACCAGGCCAGTCGGTCATATGGTTGGTCCGCACGTAGACACATCGGACACCACGCTCGGAAAGTGCGGAAGGCCGCGCCGAGCTCGATCGCGTCGGTCACAGCCCCGAATGTCGTGATCCCCAGATCCCGGCGTCCCGTAAGTGCCTCGAGGCCCGAAACGACGAGCCTCGACGCCGCACTCGAACCATTCAATGACTCGGTACTGCGGCTCGGCTCGAACATTAGGTTGATCCGTGCGTTGGCTAACCGCTGCGGCTTCAGCAGAAGATCCCGGATGAGTGTCGTCGACGACACGACATGGGCGAGCGCCAGACGGCGGACATAACTGGTCAGCGATTCGACCTCGACGCTCGAGGCCCCCAGCGGGGCCAAGTAGAAAAGGCGTGTCGGCGTCATGGTCTGTCATGCCACACAGCGGGGCTGGCTACTTCTTGTTCGGACTGAATGCACGCGCTTTGGTAGCCAAGGCGCTGCTTGGCTACAAGAAAGTGCTCCGGGCGGGTCGATACCCACGAAACACCCGACCTGGAGGGGCGACCACCCGAGCCGTAAATGCTCGCACTTGCATCGCCCTTTCTGCTTCCATTGATGAAGAGGGATCGAGAGCCCGCACGAAGGAGCCATCTTTCCCCTGCGGCGGCTACCAAAAAGCGTGTGCCCGCGCACACTGCTTGGTAGCCGCCGCATTCGGGCTCATCCCGAGGCGGCACAGCGTTCTGTGGAGATGGGGGAGGGTCGAACTCCCCGTCCAAGGCCTGCGCGCGGATCGCGTCTAC
>Ga0070699_100005890_pt1 | contig 10712 bp, 8 predicted proteins | sample KBSK1503metaG_FD_65473 | JGI IMG/M metagenome (GOLD analysis project Ga0070699, IMG submission 65473) | Corn, switchgrass and miscanthus rhizosphere microbial communities from Kellogg Biological Station, Michigan, USA - KBS K1-50-3 metaG | ecosystem: Host-associated > Plants > Roots >...
CCTAATCCCTAATCCCTAATCCCTAATCCCTAATCCCTAGAGATCGCGGAGATCGTGCATCACCTGCTGCGGCGTCCACTCGTTTCCGACGTACGTCTTCACGAGCTTGCCGTCGGCGTCGATGATGACGGTCCGCAGGTTGTGCGTGATGTCGCGCGGATCGTTCGCGGCGCGCGTGACGGCGACGCCGAACCTCGCGGCGAAGCGATCGATCTCGTTCGGATCGCCCGTGAGAAACGTCCAGCGGGTCGGGTCGGCCTTCAACGCCTTCGCGTGCTGCTTCAGCACGGGCGGCGTGTCGGTCGCCGGATCGAAGCTGACGGTCACCAGGCGCACGCGCTTCGCCGACGCGTCTTCGCCGAGCGATGTCTGCAGCGTCGCGAAATGCCGATCCATCAGCGGACAGAACGTCGCCAGCGGGCATTTCGTGTAGATGAAGGTCATCACGACCGGCGATCCCCTGAAGCTGTCGAACGTGCGCGTTCTGCCGTCCTGATCGACGAACGACGCATTCGGCACCGCTTCACCAGGTTCGAGCGGTTTCGGGCCGGACGAGGCCGACGGCATCGGCGCATCGGCCGGCGGTTTCTCGAGCGGCGCCTGTCCCGTCTTCGTGATCGCCGTCAAGTACGCGTCGTTCGAGACGATGACCAGTGTGGCGTCGACGAGATCGCCCGCGGTGAGGCCGTTCAGCAACTGTTCGTCCTTGACCGTGTAGGGCATCGTCATGGCCGGCATCAGCCCCTTGATTTCTGAGTGCTTGATCGTAAGGGTCTTGCGCGGCGCCTCGATCGACAGGACCTGGCCCTGGAGTCTGTATGTGTTCTGCGGCTCGCGGCGGACGCATCCGCCGGCGGGCACGACGATGGCGAGCAAGTACGTGATGAGATGAGAGCGCATATAAACTAGTTTGTCATGATCTGGGTCGGTACGTCGGGCTACAACTACCCCGAGTGGAAAGGCAGCTTCTATCCGGAAAATCTTCCGGCGGCGAAGATGCTGCCGTACTACGCCGAGCGCTTTCCGACTGTCGAGATCAACTACACCTTCTACCGGATGCCGAACGAGAAGCTCGCGGCCGGATGGGCGGCGCAGACGCCGTCACCTTACAAGCTCACGCTGAAAGCGCCGCGGCGCATCACGCACGACAGCCGATTGAAGAACACGGCCTCGCTGGTCAGTGGGTTCTGCCAGGTGGCGGGCACGCTCGGCGACAAGCTCGGGGCGCTGCTCTTCCAGCTGCCACCGAATCTCAAGAAGGACCTCGCGGTGTTCGACGCGTTTCTCGCCGACCTGCCGCCAAAGGTCTGCGCCGCGTTCGAGTTCCGCCACGAGTCGTGGCTCGACGAAGAGATCTTCACGCGTCTGGCGGCGAGAAACCTCGCGTTGTGCGTCGCCGACAGCGAGAAGATGTCGACGCCGGTGCGCGTGACCGCCGATTACGCGTACTTCCGCCTGCGCGACGAAGGCTACCAGCCCGAGGACATCGCGCAGTGGGGCGACACGATCGCGCGCGCCACCGAGTCGTGCCGCGACGTGTTCGTCTACTTCAAGCACGAAGAGCAGGGCAAGGGCCCTGAATTCGCGAAGATTCTCATCACTCGTCTTGGGCTGACGGCATGACCGAACCGTTTGTCATCGCGAAAAGTCACGCGGGCGCCGACGTCGCCTTTCGGCCGTCGATGGCGAATCGACACGGGCTCATCACCGGCGCGACCGGCACCGGCAAGACCGTCACGCTGCAGATGCTGGCCGACCATTTCGCGCGGCTCGGCGTGCCCGTGTTCGTGTCGGACGTGAAGGGAGATCTTTCCGGCCTCGCCGCCGCCGGAACACTGACGCCGAAGCTGCGCGATCGTCTTGGCGACACCGGCATCGCCGCGCCCGCCTGGCAGGCCGACCCCGTGGTGTTCTGGGACGTGTTCGGCCGCCGCGGATTTCCGGTCCGCGCCACCATTTCGGATGTGGGACCGCTGCTGCTCGGCCGCCTCTTCAACCTGAATCCCACACAACAAGGCGTGCTGGCGCTCGTGTTCAAGATCGCCGACGACTCCGGCCTGCTGCTCCTCGATCTGAAGGATCTGCGCGCGATGCTGCAGTTCGTCGGCGACAACGCACGGCAGTTCACGACCGAGTACGGCAACGTCTCGACCGCCTCGATCGGCGCCATTCAGCGCGCGCTGCTCGAGGTGGCGCAGCAGGGAGGCGAGGCGTTCTTCGGCGAACCGATGCTGAACGTCGACGATCTGCTGCAGACCTCCGGCGACGGCCGCGGCATCGTCAACGTCCTCGCGGCGGAGGAGCTGATCCGCGCGCCGAAGGTGTACGTCACCTTCCTGCTGTGGATTCTTTCCGAGCTTTTCGAGCACCTTCCCGAAGTTGGCGACCCGGAGAAGCCGACGCTCGTCTTCTTCTTCGACGAAGCGCACCTGTTGTTCACCGATGCGCCGGCGCCGCTCCTCGAGAAGGTGGAGCAGGTCGTACGGCTGATTCGATCGAAGGGCGTCGGCGTGTACTTCGTGACGCAGAGCCCGGCCGACGTTCCTGAAGTCGTCCTGGGGCAGCTCGGCAACCGCGTGCAGCACGCGCTGCGCGCGTTCACCCCGCGCGATCAGAAAGCCGTGAAGACGGCGGCCGACACGCTGCGTCCGAATCCGAAGCTCGATATGTCGCGCGCGATCACCGAGCTCGGCGTCGGCGAAGCGCTCGTGTCGCTGCTCGACGAAAAGGGAAGCCCGACGATCACCGAGCGCGCGTGGATGGCGCCGCCCGCCTCACGAATCGGGCCGATCTCGGATGGCGAGCGTACCGAGGTGCAGAACGCGAAGACGGCGATTTACGGGCATTACGCGCAGGCGGTCGATCGCGAATCCGCGTACGAAAAGCTGAAGGCCCGCACCAGCGACAAGCAGACGGACGTTCGGACGATCGAATCCGGTGGGGCCGCGCCGCCGGCGAGCGACCTGTCGACGACGGTGACGAACATCCTCTTCGGGAGCACCGGGCCGAGAGGCGGACACCATGACGGGCTGCTCGATGCGGCGGCGAAGAGCGCGGCGCGCTCCCTCGGCTCCGGCGTCGGCCGCGCGATCATCCGCGGCGCGCTCGGCTCGATCCTCGGCGGCACGACGCGCTCGCGGCGCTAGCCGTACAAGATTTCCCGTCGGAGACGGCCAGTCGCTTAGAGTGCGTTTCAAAATTGATGGGTGAAAGGGCAAAGGGCAGAGGGCAAGGGGCAGCTTGGGAGGGAATTTGCCCTCTGCTCTTTGCCCTCTGCCCTGACACGGCGTATTTTTGAAACGCACTCTTAGTTTAGCGGGCTGAATCGGCGGGAGCGTCGCGCACGCCGATGACCGCCGGATTCCACAGCACCGGCGGGCGGAACGGCGCCGGCGTGGCGCCGACCACGCGCCGCGCCATGGCGAACGACAGGCGCGGGAACGCGAAGCACAACACCGGCACTTCGCGCGCCATGATGCGTTGGACGTCGGCGAACTGCGCGCGCCGCTGGCCCGCGTCGGAGGTGGTCGACACGCCGTCCATCAATCGGTCGATCTCACGTTCCCACGCCGTCGCGGGCGTGCGCTGCGCGGGATTCCACACGTGCGCGCTGCCGGAGCTGAGCCAGAAGTCTCCGTTCAGCGCCGGGTCGGTGTCGGTCGTCAAGAGCCGGAAGTACGCGGCGTCGTAGTTGCCGGCGGTCAGAAACTCGACCAACGCGCCGACCTCGAGGCCGACGACGTCGACGCGTACGCCGACGCGCGCGAGGCTCTCCCGCACGACCTGAGCGCCGCGCTCGAGCGATGTATTGCCTCTTTGTGTGAGCAGCGTGAAATGGACGGGGCTGCCATCCACGTCGTCCAGCGTCCCGTCGTGGTCTCGATCGACCAGCTGCAGCGCCGCGAGCAGGCGCTTTGCCGCCGTGACGTCGTACCGCGGCGCCGGCGCGTCCGCGTACCACGTTCGGTTGCCCGGCGACACGATGCCCGATGAGGGCACGGCGGCGCCGAGATATACGGCATCGACGAACGCCTGCCGATCGATGCTGTGCGAGACGGCACGCCTGAAATCAGGATGCTGCAGCCATCGGCTTCGCACATCCCTGGCTTTCGCGGCGGTCAGATTGACCCAGAACAGATCTCCATCGACGCCGACGCCGAGATCTCCCAGCGCGACGTCACCTGCGCGTGACGCCCGCGTCAGAGCCGCCACATCGGCAGGACGAAGCTCGCTTTGTGTGAGATCGATCGCGCCGCTCTGAAGCTGCAGCGCCTCGGTCGATTGATCGGGCACGATCTCGAGGACCAGATGCTCGAGTTTCGGCAGCGGCCGCCCGTCCTGGCTCCGCCAGTAGAACGGATTGCGATCGAACATGAGCCGCTGTCCCGCGTCGTATCGTCGGAGCACGAAGGGTCCGAGTCCCGCAATGTCCGACGGCGGTGTGGAAACGCCCCACGCGGACCGGAACGTCCCGGCTTTCACACGCGCCTCGAGTCGATGGCGCGGCAGGATCGGAACGCCCTCGAGCAGGCGCAGGCCGGGCCCGAACGGCGACGGGAATCGGATCGACACAATCGCCGCGCCTTCCGCTCGGACCTCGAGCGGCCGTCCGCGCACTTGAAGCGTGTCGGCGAGAATGCCAGCCTCCGGCGTGTCGTAGATCGCGCGAAACGCGAACACGACGTCGTCGGCGGAGAACGGCACGCCGTCCGAAAATCGCAGACCCGATCGCAGACGAAGACGGTACGTCCGGCCGTCCGGCATCAAGTCCCAGCTTTCTGCGAGCTCGGGTTCGAGCTGGTCGGTGACGCGGTTGACCCGGACCAGCGCCGAATGCGTCAGGAGCGTGACGAGGGTGGTCGTGAAATCGCGGGCGACATAGCGGTTGAAGGAGCGAGGCTCGGCGCGAACGGATGCGACGAGCGTATCGGCCCGCGACGGCGCGGGGCGGAAGGCGCGCGGCGTCCCGAGTCGGATGAACCCGCCCAACGCAACCACCACGACGGCGACGATGACCACGTACGTGCTCCGCGACATGGTCAGGAAACCGCGGCGATGGACGGTCGGCGGACCACGAGGCGCGTCTCGTCGCCGTCGGCATCGCCTCGCGCGATGGCCAATCCGATCTCCTGCGCCAGCATGCCAACCGACGCGATCGTTTCGTCGGAGAATCCCGCCGCCCGCGTCCCGTACACGGTGAGCACGCCGAACAGTTCCGCGCGGGTGAAGATGGGCGTGCTGATGCAGACGCGAAGACCGAGCGATTCGGCCGCTTCTCCGAGATCGAGCCGCGGATCCGCGTTGCGAATCGTGCTGCGGTTGACCGCCACCCAGCCCGACACGCCGCCGCCTACCGGGATCCGGATCGACGCCGCGGAGTCAGCGAGGCGTGACGTCGCATGCGCGACCATCAGCAGATCGCCGGCGGCGTCGATGGCGAACAAACACGCTTCCGCGTCCGCGATGCGGGCGACGCGGTCGCCAAAGAGCTCGCGGACGCGCGGCCGGACGGTTGGCAGGGCGGCAGCGAGCGTTGATTCGCGACCGCGTTCGCTCGCGGCCTGTGCCAGACCCGCGACGACGAATCCTCTCACGTCCGATCCGTCGTGCGCCGCATCCTCGCATCGCAGCGCGGGGATGAGCTCGATGAACTTCTCCATGATCGCGGGATCGTAGAAGATTCCCTTCCGCGATAGCAGGATCTCGATCGCGCGTTCGTCGCTCATCCTGGGGCGATAGGGACGATCCGACGTGAGCGCGTCGAAGCAATCCACGATGGAAAGGATGCGCGCGCCAATTGGAATCTCGGTGCCGACCAGCCCGTCGGGGTATCCGCGGCCGTCCCACTGCTCGTGGTGGTGCCGCACGATTGGAACGACCGGGTACGGGAAATCGACAGCCGTCAGAATCCGCGCGCCCATCGTCACGTGCTTCTTCATCGTGTCGTGCTCGGCGCGCGACAGGCTGCTCGGCTTGTTCAGCACGTAATCGGGAACGGCGAGTTTGCCGATGTCGTGCAGCAGCGCGCCCGCCTCGATCGCCTTGAGATCGACCGCGCCGCTCACGCCGAGCGCCTTCGCGACCGCCAGCGTGTGACGCTGGACGCGGCGGATGTGGCCGTGCGTCACCTGGTCCCTCGCGTCGACGGCAATCGCCAGCATCTCGACGGCCGCGTGGTACAGGTGCTCGACGTCGGCGACGTGGCGCTGCGCCTCGTCGACCCGGGCCGAGGCCTCGCGGTACGCGACGTGCGAGAGGAACAGCAGGGGCGCCGCCAATCCGACAACGGCCAGGTTCAGCGTGCCTCCGTTGCCGACGGCGAGCGTGGCGAGCGACGCGGCGGCGAAGTAGTTGATCGCGAGGTACCACGCGTGGCGCCGCCAGACGTCGTACGCGGATGCGCGGTTCTCGAGGGCGACCGCGATCGCGGTGAGGCCGCTGTTCAGGACGAAGAACACCGCCGCCATCGCAGCGGCTGCGGCGAGGCGCGACGGCGCGCTGGTGAACGGCTGCGCGAAGCGGTCGGCGCGCGCGAGCGCGTGGAAGACCTGTGCCGCGGTCCACGTCGAGATTGCAGGCTCGGCGATGTTGAAAAGCGTGCGATGCAGCCGGCGATGCCGCAGACTGAGCGAGATCCACACGCCGTCGGCGGCGACGACCAGCGTCGATGCGGCGGGCCCGTACAGCAGCACCGACGCGAAGACGAAGACCTCCGACACCGACACGGTGACCGGCTTGCCGGGGACGCGAATGGCGAGCCGTCCGCTCGCAATCGTGAGGCCCGCGAGCAGGACCAGGTAGACGTCAACGCGCACGTGGCGAATCGCGATGCCGCTCTCGACGAGGACAGCAGCGCCTGCGACGACCACCGCCAGCACGAACAGCCGCAACAGAAGCGATTGCGGCGCTGCAGCATCCGGTCGATCCCCGTGCTGCATCAATTCACGCGCCGGTCGAATTCTCGCAGCGCGCGCCAATCCTGCGCGAGAATCGACCACATCACCTGATCGCGGCTTTCGTCGCCCTTGCGAAACGCGCCGCGCAGCACGCCTTCGCGCCTCGCAGCCATTTTCCGCAGCACGCCGTTCCCGCGGCCGTTCACGTCCACCGCCCGGGCTTCGAGGCGGAACACGCCGTCAGGTCCGAAGATGGCGTCGAGGAACACCGCGTCGAGGAACAAGCGCGCACTACGCGCGAACAAGCCCGTGCCCCAGTGCGATTCGCCGAGAACGAAGCCCCACTCGGCCGTCGAGAAGTCGCGCTCGACCGGCCAGATTTGAATGATGCCGACGGGGGTTGTCTGGTTCGGTGGGACGATGCCGAAGCACGCGTGCAGGCCGCGGCGCCGCTCGGCGCGCGTCCACCGGATGAAGCAACGGAACCCCTCGACCGTTGTCGGACACGGCGCGATGTACTGAAGGACGCGTGCGTCGTTGAGATGCGCAAGAAGGGAAGGCGCGTCGTGCACACGAAGTTCGCGCAGCACGACGCTGCCATCGCTGAGCCGCGGCAGCCCGCGGCGCCAGCCGCGCTCGCGGTCTCCGCCGGCAGACGGAATGTCCAAGTTCTGGTGAATAGCCATGAAAGGTCAGGCCGCTTTACTTCGCGACGAGATCGCCGTTCGCGCGCTCGAGGTTGCCCCACGACACCGAGGTCGGCGCGATGTTCAGGCTGCTCACATTGCCCCACACGACGCGGTTGGCGGTCACGTCGCCCGAGAGGCTGCCCCACGTGACCGTCGTGCCGGACGTTTGACCGATCAGGCTGTTGCCCCAGATGACCCGGTTGCCCCAGACCGAAGGGTTGGCATCGTCCCACACCGTGCTGTTGCCCCAGATCACGCGATTGCCCCAGATGACGCGGTTGCCCCAGATGACGCGCAGCGCCCATGCGGGATCGTTGCTGTAGATCTGGTTGCCCCAGATGACGCGATCGCCCCACACGACGCGCTGTCCCCATGAAATCGTTTCGCTGCCGATCGTGGTCCACGGATTGATCGCGGTCGCGAGCCACCACTGCCCAACCGGAATACGTGGATCGATCGCGATCGCCATCGCAATTGCTCCGGCGCCATTGAGCGCGCCGGCGCCCTGGGACAGCACATCGACGCTCGGCAGCGGCTGCGCCGTGTACTGGAGGATGGCCTTGATAGCGTTCGGTGTCAGCTGGGCCCCGCCGTGATTCGCGCGGCTCGCCTCGATCATCGAGGCGACGATGCCGCTCACGACCGGTGCCGCCATGCTCGTGCCGCTCAAACGCAGGAACTTCTTGTCTCCGATCGAGATCAGTCCGCCAGGAAAATTCGTGTACAGCGTGCTTGTGATCGAGACGTCGGAAACCAGGTGCGAACCCGGCGCGACCATGTCCGGCTTCTGAAATCCGTCGTACCATGTCGGTCCCCGCGACGAATACCACGCCACCACGTCGTCGCGGCGGGTGACGGTCTGATAGGTTTCGAGCGCGCCGACCGTGATGGCGTCCGGCGCGTTGCCAGGGGACGTGATGCCGGCGTACTCCGGTGCGTGGGTCGTGAGGTCGCCGCCGAAATTGCCTGCCGAGACCACGACTACGACGCCAGATGCGACGGCGTTCTCGACCGCCTGAACGAGCGGATCGCTGCCAGCCGGCTCGTAGATCGGGTGGCCGAGCGACAGGTTGATCACGCCGACGTGCAATGCGCTGTTGTTCTGGACAACGTAGTTGATCGCGTTGATGACGTCGCTCGTGTAGCCGTTGCCGTTCTTGTCGAGGACCTTTACCTCGATCAGCGGCACCGACGGCGCGATCCCCTGATACTGGTTGTTCGAGTAGTTGCCGTTGCTGGCCAGCAGCCCCGACACGTGGGTGCCATGGCCATAATCGTCGTACTTTGTGACCTTCTTCATCCCGTTGGTTGCGTCGAAGAAGGTGATCGAGTCGATTTCGCCATTGTTTACGCCGGAATCGATCACGGCGACACCTACGTTGTGGCCCGTATAAGTCGTCGCGCGCTTCCAGTTGGTGCCGCTCGCCACGATCAGGCCTTCGGTGCCGAGTAGCGTGTTCTGGCCGAGCGCGTCGAGACTCTTGACCATCGCGTCGGACGAAATGCGCGTGACATTGCGATCGCGCGCCGCGGCGTCGAGCGTCTCGCGCGAGAGCTCGGCCACGAGCAGATCGGGGCTCGTCGTTGGCGAGATGAATGCCACGCCGAGTCGCTTCAACCGATCGCGCACCTGTGTCGCCGCGCCTGCGTGCGTCTTGATCAGCGTGCGCACCGAAACGGTCGTCGGACGTTGACGCCAGTCGTGCAGCGCGCGATCGAGCTTGGAGGCCGCGTCGGGTCGATTCGAAAGAGCCCACAGCGCTCCCGTCGTCATGAGGAGCGCGGCGGCCGCCGTACGCAATCGGGACATAGTGCGTTGCTCGGGCGCAAGGGGTATGCCGCGGTCGATCCGCGATCGTCAGGAACTGCGTACTGCTCTGGGATGAACGGGTTGAGCCGATCGCTGGCGCGCCGCCACCGAGCGCGCACTCGAGAGAATGCTCAAGGATGAAACACCGCCGTCGGCGCTTGGATGACTGTATGGAACACCAGGTGTGATTGATCGCGAAATGCAGGCATTCTCGAGTGGAGCGCGTGTCCTGTTCCGACACGGTTCATCGCGGCCTGCTCGCACCTTCACGCATCTGCGGGTGACCGGGGCGTTCCGAAACATCGGCGAGGCGCGCGACGAAGTTTACGATTCTGCGCTCCGCCCAGTAACCATCATCCTCGTTGCCATTCCGTGGTCCCACGAAGCCGCAGTGACCGCCGTGCTCGCAGATGTGGACCTGGATGTTCGGATTGCCCGCGATTTTGCGATCGCGGAAGGGTTTTGACGGGACGAAGGGATCGTCCTCGGCGGTGATGACGAGCGTCGGCACCGCGATGCGGTCGACGACGCGCATCGCGCTCGCGCGGTGATAGTAGTCGCTCGCGCTGCGGAAGCCGAAGTACGGCGCCGTGTAGGTCTCGTCGAACTCGCGAACGGTTCGAACCCTGCGGAGCCGTCTCAGATCGAACCGGCCCGGATGAAAGCGTTCCTTGCGCCGTATCCGGCGCTTCAGGTCGCGGACGAAGTTCCAGTTGTAGAGAACGTTCTCGCGGCGCTCGAGCGCGACGACGCACGGTTCGATTTCGATGATCGGCGAGACGGCGGCGACGCCGAGGAGCGCCGGCGGTGCGTGGCGGCCGTACTCGCCCGCGAGCTTCAGCGCGAGGTTGCCGCCGAGGGAGTAGCCGGCCACGGCAATGGCCGACAGGCCATCCACGCGCGTCAGCTCGTCGACGACGTGGGCGGCGTCGGCCGTCAGCCCTGAATGAAACAGACCGGACGCGAGATGCTCTGTGTCGCCGCAGTTCCGCTGATTGAGCCGTAGCACGTTCATGCCGCGTTCGAACGCCTTGGCCGCCAGCCCGCGCATGTAGTGCGCGTCGCTCGATCCGTTCAACCCATGCAGCGCCAGCAGCGTCGCGTGCCGATGCGGCTCGGCCTGCCAATGGCAGTCGGCGACGACGCGTGTATCGGGCGCGACGTCGAAGTAGCGGCGCGTCGGCGGCGGCAGCCGGGGGAAATGGCGCGGGTTGCCCCAGCTGAAGATTGTCATCGCGTGGCCGCTGCGCAAGGATGGCCGGGGTACGAAAGATTCCAGTGAAATCCTCACCTCAAGGGTGCTTGGTCGGCGCAGCA
>Ga0070699_100005891_pt1 | contig 10712 bp, 6 predicted proteins | sample KBSK1503metaG_FD_65473 | JGI IMG/M metagenome (GOLD analysis project Ga0070699, IMG submission 65473) | Corn, switchgrass and miscanthus rhizosphere microbial communities from Kellogg Biological Station, Michigan, USA - KBS K1-50-3 metaG | ecosystem: Host-associated > Plants > Roots >...
GCCCGGACCCCTCTCACCATTTCGGCTGATTCCAACACATGGTTCTTCAGTGCAACCTGTTCAGCCTCAGCAAGGGTTTTCAAGGCTTGTGGATATTGCCCCTCCACATTTTGAATCCAGGCAAGTGTTATGTACCCACGGACAGTGGCGGCTGGATAGGCATCGACATCTGCATGTTCGATTGCCCTAGTGACATACTGCCTCGCTTGAGCAAGTTGATTCCAAAAATAATTAATACGCCCCAAACGTAGTTGCGGCAAAAAAGCAAGTCGTTCCATTGACTCAGTTTGCGCCAACCGCAAAGCTTCCTCATTAAAATCACGTGCCCGTTGGAGTTGTCCACGCATGACTGCCAGAGCCGATTCACTCAGCAACAATGTCAACGTGATGAATGGATGACTTGTTCGATATGAACTTTTCCTTGCCGACTGTAGAAGGTTTTCAGCCTGGTCGAAGTTTCCAGCCTCCAGGACAGCGGAGGAAAGTAAAGCAGATACGACGGTATGCAGGTTTAAATTCTCCTCAGGGATAAGTCGCAACGCCTGTTCACTCAACGCCACTGCTGAGACAAAATCCTTGTTTTGGCGCGCCATCGTGGAACGAATCGCCAATACCTGAGCATAAGCATTCTGCAACTCCGCAGGAGTGGGTCCGCTTTCTTTTTGAGTCGCATCTTGAATCAGTGAGGTGATTAACGCCTCCAAACGATTCGTCCAGCGTTCAGCATGATTTAAGTCTCCGCTGGCAGTATATGCCCAGCCGTACCATAAGCACAAGCCCCAATCTTTCCATACCATATCCTTGGGGAGTTGATTCAAATATTTGAGAATCGTGGAAATCTCGCCGCGCTGGATCCACCGCTGGGATTGTGGAGCAATCAAGCAGGCGGCGTATTCAAAATCTTTGGCAACGAGGGCATGGTCAATGCCTTCGGTGATGGAGCCATTGTCCGCAAACCAGTGACTGGCACGTTGATGCAATTTCTTGATTTCATTCTCCGGATATTCAGCCAACAATCGTTTATTTAGTAATTCGGCAAAGAGATGATGATACCGAAACCACTCACGCGTCTCATCCAACGCTACAAGGAATAAGTTGCCAGATTCCAGTGCTTCCAGAGTTGTCTGACTATCACTTCGCCCCGTGATGTAATTACATAGCGACATGTTCAAGCGGCTAACGATTGATGTTTGCAATAAAAATTCATGTCGGTCCACTGATAATTGATTCAGGACTTCCGTCATCAAATAATCGACGATATCACGATGCTTGCCATTTATCTTCCATGAAATATTCTGATGATTTCTAATGGACAACCCTGCCAGTTGTAATCCAGCCACCCACCCTTCTGTCTGTCCTTTAAGGAGCGCAATATCTTGTTTTGAAAGATCAAGCTTCATTACGCGTTGAAGGAATTCAGTCGCCTCATCTAAAGTAAATTGCAAGTCATTAGTACGGACTTCGGTCAATTGATTGCGAGTGCGCCATCTTGCCAGTGGCAAAGGCGGGTCGTGCCGAGTAGTGAGTATGACCTGCAAGTGAGGCTGGAGATGTTCAATCAAAGACTCAACAAAGGCATGCACAGCAGGTGATTCAATAAAGTGGTAATCCTCTAGCACGAGAATGACTGGATTCTCAAACTTTGATAAGTCATCAATCAAGCCGGATAGAACTGCATCAATTTGAAGAGAATCGTTGCCAAAACCTTCTGGTGTGTGCTGCGCAGTCTGCCTAATAGATGGATCGACTTTCTGCAAAGACGCAACAAGATAAGCAATAAAGCGCGGCAAAGTATCATCGTCTGCGCCAAGCGATAGCCAGGCATATTTTCGATTGACAGCACGAAGCCAACTTATGACTGAAGTGGTCTTTCCGTATCCTGCGGGAGCGGAGACCAAGGTCAATGCTGATGGATGCGTTAATCCCTCGTTGAGAATCTCCATCACTCGCGAACGGATCACCACATTTGCACGGGAAAGGGGAATATTGATTTTTGTAGAAATAATGGACTGGTTCATCATAATGATATTGTTGAGGATTATATCGGAACTCGTCAAACGACGAGTTTGAGCCAAGAGTCACGTCATTGAAAGGGCAAACAGACGTGGGGACGCGAGCTGCGAAACAATCCAACGCATGTAAAAGAATGTAACTTTTTGACCTCTTCCAAATTTTGAGTAATTTCAGGTAAAATCAGGTTGTCGAAATTATATATAATATATAATCCTAAGGAGAGCGAATGACTGGTTTTACTCCCGGACGACGTTGGCAACCTGCATACTCCCCCTTTCAAAAAGAATCCTTTGGCGAGCACGCGTTACGAGTTCTCGAATACAGCGTGAAGGGCCCAATGTTTGGTTGCCGCATGTGTGGCAATTGTCTGTTGCAAGAGACTGCGTTGATCTGCCCGATGGAATGCCCGAAGGGCTTGCGCAACGGTCCGTGCGGCGGCTCGACCTCCGAATATTGTTACGTGGATAAAAGTCGTCCATGCATTTGGTATAAAATTTACGAGCGCTCGTTTGAATGGGGACGCGAAGATTTGTTGCTCGAAGTGCTGCCGCCGCTCGATTGGGAACAAGTGGGAAAGGATTCCTGGAGCGCGATTTTCAAGAACGCTGCAAAAATCGGTGTAAAGAAAATTTTTAGCGGACTACTTTCGAAAGAGACTCGCGCACAAACCTGGGATGGGATTTTCCGTCCGGTGCGACAGCCAGAGTGGTGGCAAGGCGATTCGAAATATCATGCGCCCGCGTCTACAGAACCCGCTTCAGATCTACAGGGGAGGCTGGTTGCTGGCGAATTTGTTGTTACTTGCGAAGTGACGCCTCCCCTATCCTCCTCCACTGACAAATTGATCCATAACATCGAAATGGTCAAGCCTTATGTTACGGCTGTCAACTTCACGGATAATCAATCCGCGATGCCGCGTATGACCTCATGGGCGTGCAGTCAGATTGCGATGAATCAAGATGCAGAACCTGTTTTGCAAATGTCAGCGCGTAATCGTTCACGCGGAAGCGTGCAAAGCGAAATCATCGGCGCAACCGCGTTGGGAGTGCGAAATGTTTTGTGTGTCACAGGCGATAGTGCCAAGCTCTCCCCCTCTCCGCGCGATCAGATGGATATCAACGATTTGGATTCGATCCAAATGTTGTGGGTTTTGCGCCGCATGAGAGACGAAGGGAAATATCTCGACGGGCGCGAGATCAAGAATCCACCGATGTTCTTTCTCGGCGCGGCGGCTTCGCCGTTTTCGTCCAATGTGAAGTTTCAGGCATTGCGAGAACAGAAGAAAGTCAATGCGGGGGCGCAGTTCTTCCAAACCAATTTGATCTTCGATATAGATGGCATGGAAACATGGTTGAATGAACTTGCCAAAAGAAACATATTAGATAAAGTCTATATTCTGGCGGGCGTTACGCCCATCAAGAGTTTGAAGATGGCGCAGAAACTTGCGGACGTGCCGGGAGTATATCTTCCGAAACATATTCTTCAAAGAATGGAAGTTGCAGATAGAGCCGGCAATGCACAAGAAGAAGGTGTGCAGATCGCGCTTGAGATCGCCAACAAAATAAGAACATACGAGAAGCAGGGCATTCATGGAATTCACCTCATGCCTGTGGGTTGGGACGAGGTCATTCCGAGAATTGTGACCGAGGCAGGTTTGTTATCCAAGGATTTTTTGTTCGATAATACAGCCCAGGAGTGGGAACATGCATACCAAGTTGAATAGTACGAAAAAGGAAGTCATCATCGGGACGGATAAACCATTTGTCATCATCGGTGAAAAGATCAACCCAACCGGAATCAAGAAACTCGGGCAGGCACTCGTTGACCAGAACTTTGACTATGTCAAATATCTAGCTCAAAGACAAGTCGCCTGGGGCGCGGACGTATTGGATGTCAACGTTGGTCATCCACAGATTGATGAAGCCGCCATTATGCCAAAGGTGGTCGAAGCGATTCTGTCGGTCGTAGATGTTCCATTATGTATAGACTCGAACGAGCCTAAGATTTTGGAAGCAGGTTTAAAGGTCTCGCCCGGAAAACCGTTGGTGAACTCCGTCAACGGGGAGGATAAGCAATTGGCAACAGTTCTGCCCATCGTCAAAGACCGGGGCGCGGCAGTGATTGGGATGGCAATTGGCAACGAAGGTATCCCACCCACTGCGGAGGGACGTCTCGCCGCCGCGGGAAAAATCATAGAACGCGCCGCGAAGATGGGAATCCCAGCTGAAGATATCATCATCGACCCGCTAGTCATGACGGTTGGTCATAACAGTCAAGCTGCACTGGTGACACTGAAATCAATTGAGTTGATCAAGAAGGAATATGGGGTGAATATCAGTCTCGGCGCGAGTAATGTCTCGTTTGGGTTACCGGACCGGCACGCGGTGAACAGCGCATTTCTTGCGCTGGCGATTCAGACAGGCGTGACCACGTCCATTACGGACCCGATCAAATTAGGTAATTCCATCAAGGCGATTGATCTACTGCTCGGTAGGGATGCAAATTCGATGCGCTATTTGAAGTATTTCCGTGCTACAGAGAAGTTACGGGCGGAAGAGGCGGCGGTAAAAGTTTAATACGTTCGCGGTGGTCAAGTAGCCTGAATAGTTTTGAGGGCGTATCGAGACCACCACTAAGCAACGCAATATCTGTTACGGGGTATTTTGAAACTCGTTGGTCTCGATACAAGTGAGAAGATCACTCACTCTACTCGACCAGCGAGATTTTCTTTGAATTGATTTTCAGTTCATTCCCCATTACTTCCAAGACATCATTCTCAAACCCAAAGAAACTCCAAAAGATGACCTGGGGTTGATGCACTTCGAGTATCAGGGAAATTGCTGGTTCTTTGTGACCATAGTAACGTGAACGCCAGCCGCGTGTGGAGTTGGGGTCAGCGCGGACGACGGAGAAATTACCTTTGCCCTCGGTCATCCCAACTTGGATTTTGTATTTCCTTCTATCCAAATCGAATAAAACCGAATCATCTTTCTGCTCAAAAGAAGTATCGGCAAGCAACCAATGCAACTTGTATTGATGCGGTCTGTTGGCAATAAGGTTATCTAAGACCAGCCAGCGATCATCTTCGAGCATCATTACGGTTCGTTTGTGGGATACGGGCTTATAGCCGTCACGTTCGCCTTGCCAGAGTCTTTCATTGTGCTGTAAAACTTTTCCCTTGGACCAATTCGTCCATGTGAAGCGACTGACCATGGTCATTTGGTCTTTGTTATCTACAGTTACGGTATTATGCACGGATGTGTGTGCGAGTCCGTTGCGCCAGATGTCTTCTCCGCTGTAGAGATAGGTGCCAGCGTCAATAGCGATGTTTTGACCGTGAATCCATAAGTCCATATGGAGTTGGTCGGCGTGGGAGGGGCGGGAGGTGAAGTCAGTGCAGCGGATAACGGCTTTGCTATCCGCACCGCGCAAGATATATACGCCCGCATTGGGGAAACCAATATTACGATTTTGAGGCTTGGCCTCCTCATAAAACAAGCTGCCACCAAAGAACCAGAACACATCTTCATCCCACGCACCCGCGTCAAACAAGGTGACACCTTGTGTCATGTGTGCGCCCAACTGTAAAACAGGGCGATAATCGGTGAAGTCACAGTTATTCAAAGGCAGAACCAGCGCACCATCGTTTGAGCCATAGACAGGCATTTGCCCTGTGGCTGGGTCAATCAGTTCGTAGAGAAAGTTGATCGAAGCAGAAATGGAATCATATAGGTTTTTGGAAAACGGCGTTTGATTCAATTCTCCCAAACGCATTACATATAGGTAAATTTGAAGAATAAAGCGATGATAGTTCAGCGAATACATGGAGTAGCCGCCGTCGGGAAAAATCTGTACAGCGGCTTCACGCTCAAGCAATTCTCGACCCAGGGATAAATATTTCTTGGCGTCTTTCAATTCAGGGAAGAGCAGACCCACGAGCCATAAACCAGCCGCTTCACTGATGGTGTGATTGCTACGCGTGGAGATAGCGTACTCGATGTTTTTGTAGATGCGTTCGGCTTGGGCGGCAACGTAGAGAGTGAACTTCTCGATTCGATGAGGAGTAGTGGAAGGAGAATTAGAGAATTGGAAGAAGCCGAATGTCGATGCCATGAGGCGGAGGGCGGTTTCCTGTCCGTCCATCCAATTTGGGCCGGTGTTGGGCGGATTATGTTCTGCCCAATCCAGTATCAACTGCCAGAAGGCCTCAGCGTATTTTTCATCTGAAGAGGCGGCATAGGCGCGGACAAGTGTGTACACGAAGCTAAAGCGGTTTAGCTCCCAGGTGAATTTGATGTCGATGTCAGAATCGTCAGAGATTTGAGACCAGTGTTTGGTTATGTCATTCTGAGCGAAGCGAAGAATCTCTGACTGTGGTAGTAGAGACTCTTCGTGGCGCGATGCACCACTCAGAGTGACATAATCGTGATGCCAATTGGGAGGGAAGCCTGTTCTGATAAACTGATGAGAGAAGTATTTTAGTTCGCCGCCCAAAATTTTATCGGCTTCGTCAATTGCAACCTGCTTGTTCCATGGAACATCTTTTGGTAACTCGCTGGGTCTCGATATGAGCGGGAAAAACGCCCGCTCTACTCGACCAGCGGGTTTGGTTGTGATGTGTTTTTTATAATCACTCCATTCACCTTGTGGCATCTGCAAGCGGATGAGTCCCGTACGGAGGCGGAAGGCGTAGGCAAGGCGAAAGGCTGACCAGCGCAGACCAAGTTCACGGTAGAGCGAAGCGAATGTCCGGAGTTTCGTCAACATGTTAGGATGAGTCGTCTAAGTAAGTCAGATTGCCAATCAGACCTACGAAGAATTTAGTCGAGCTGTATAGCGAGAGAGCAGAATCCAGATGAGGGGCAGTCCAAGAATAATCAGTGGCGGGGCATAGACTTGTCCCCAGGACCACGCATAAGAAAGCAACCCGGCGAGCAAAGTCAGGAGAATATATAACGTGCTGACTGGAGCATGTTTGTATCCGCTGATGACAAGCCGTTGATAGAGATGAGAACGATGGCCGTATAAAAGTTTTTCACCCTGGAACAGGCGTTGAAAAAACGTGACGCTTGTATCCAGAATGAACGTCCACATCAGGAGCGTGCCGAGCATGAGCGCATCGCCATTTTTATCAGAGGATAGCAACGGCAGAGCCGCAAAGGTATAACCGAGAAAGGTGCTGGCAACGTCGCCCATAAAAATTTTGGCAGGCGACCAGTTATGACCGAGAAAACCCAGGCTGCTTGCGGCAATGGCAAGCGCAATCCAAAACGCAAACGAGCTGTGCGCGTTCAGCGCCAGCAACATCCAACCCAGCCCGCCCGCCAATGCTACACCGCCCGCCATGCCATCGATGCCGTCCATGAAGTTATAGGCGTTCGTTAAGCCAACGATCCACAAAAACGTGATGACGATTCCCACCGCGCCCAACTGTAACTCACCAAACAAAGGAATTGTGACCGACTTGAAATACCCCAGCCCATAGATCGAGATGGCCGCAACGACTCCTTGCACCGCAAAACGGACGCGCGCCGAAAGGGATGAGACATCATCGCGCCAGCCGAGCCAGGCGATGACGATACCGCAGATGATATAAACCAAGGCATGACTCAGCTCCGCCTCTCTCATCGCCCATAAGCCTGTCCCAATTACCAAAAGAACGATTGCCAGCCCTCCCCCACGCGGTGTAGGTGTGACGTGTGAACTGCGTTCGTTCGGACGGTCGATGATTTGACGTCGCTCCGCGTAACGGCGAATTAAGTGGACGCCCAGGTATGAGAGGATGGTGAGGAGAAGGAAGATGAGGAGTTGGAGCATTGAGATGATCAACTATTTTCTCGCGAAATAGACAATCACATCATGGTCAGCAGTTGCGTCCACGTCCGTCCAGTCGCCTTTCTCTGCCTCCACGGTAAACCCAGCTTTCTCAAGCAACAGATGTGTTTCGTTCCGAAAGTAGTAGTTCGACGTCAACGCACGCGTTTCGTCAATCACCAGTTGCTTGTCTTTAAACAACAGGGTACGCATCTCCCCCACGGTCTGTTGATTGAGCGGATCTACCGATACCAGCCGATAATGAAGTTCATACTCGTGATCGTCTTCGGGTTGCTTGCCGATGTCCGCCGGCCACGTTTCGGGCAAGTGAGTCCGTGCATCCTTATGCCACAAAGACCATAACCGTGCATCTTTGTATGGAAGATGGTTCTCAAGCATCAGCACGCCACCCGGCAATAAATGTTGATGAAAACGTTGTAAGGCGATGAAGTCCTGTTCGCGGCTAACACCGATTCCGAACACGCCGCAAGCCACGATCGTTTGGTATTGACGCGGCAGATCGAGATTGTGAAGCGCTTGCTGAAATAGCTGTGGTGATAAACCTTCACGCTCGGCTGTCTGTTGGCAATACGCCAGCATATCGCCAGAGACGTCACAACCATCTACGTCCAAGCCTGCTCGCAGGAATGGGATGAGCAAACGACCCGTGCCACAGCCCGCATCCAGGGCGGGTTGCCCGTATTGCTCAATCTGCCGTTGAAAGTAGGCGATTTCAGGTCCGGTGGTGTTTTTCTCAGCCCAATGCCGCGCCACCAATCCATAATGCCATGTTTGAACCGAATCAGTCATCTGTTTAACTCCTTGTGCATAGTACGGATGTGGTGTTTGAACTGCGTTCGTTCGGATGGTCGAGAATTTGAGGCTGCTCGGCGTAACGGCGAATTAAGTAGACGAGGAGGTAGGAGAGGATAGTTGGGAAGATGAAGAGGAAGAGTTGAGTCATAGAGAGGATTGTAAAGGAAAACAAATTTGAAGCCGAGTACTACAAATTAGACATTACAGCTTTTAATTGCTCTCTTAGGAGAATTAGCGATTTGATTCCAGACAAAAAATGAAATTCAGCAAATACAGCAAATGAATCCCAAGATACTGTCTCATAATAGCGCTTTGAATTTTCTATTGGCACAATATCTGGAAGTATAGATTCTATACGGCTAGCTGGTAAAGAATTCATGCTAAGGATTATTGTATTTATATAGATATCCTTATATTTTTGTTCTCTAATTAATGTTAAGACAGGTTCGGGTAAGAAATAAATATTTGTGTAGACTTCCTCCATTCTTATTAATTCGCTTTTTGATGGAGATAAAAACGATTGAACAGAAGCAACATAAAGTTTTCTTTTATCAACTTTATATCCCACTGCATAATTGACAAAGCCGTTTCTTATCTCAGACTTAATGTAATTGTTATGGTCAAATAGTCTATTTGCACTCCAATTTGATTCTTTATAACCTAACTTTCTTAGAGCTAATATAGTGTTGTATCTCACATAATTATGGCGTTCAAAGCCAGGCAATTCTTGAAATTTCTTCTCATCATTCTCATACTTCAGACTAATTTTTTGTATCTTTACCCATTCACCAAGGAAAGTTGCCTTAATTCTCTTCTCTAACCTTCTAGCAAAAGTACTATCATTAGGGCTTATCCAATCAATAATTGGCTTCATTTGTAAATCAAAATGTACCCTTAAGTCGTCAGGCTGTCCTTTGCTAAGATGATCTTTACGTACAGTGTATATCACAGGAATTAACCTCTGGGCATAACCTGCTTCAAAATACACTGAAGGTCGTGTATATGCGAGGTCTGCTATGCAAAAATCTGCTTTTTCTAACTGACCAAAAATTTGTAAATTTAAATCATCATTACTTTGATGTCGATTTATTATGATGGGCTTGACACCGTTGCGTTTCAAAACAGGCAAGATTTGCTGCTCATAGAATAAATCCGTATCATCTCTACCAAATGCCATCGCTATAAAACATACTGGGGATTTTTTCATTTCCAACACCTCCTTATAAGCTATTAGGATTTCCCAGAGAAACCTAACTCCGACTTTATCCCGTCATCAAACGACAGCGGACTAAATCCAAAATCCCTCTGTGCTTCGGCATAACTGAAATCCTTGTTCTCGTTCAAGCGTAAGACCTGCTCCGCTTTGATGGGGAGCGGAATCCGCATCCGCTCGAAAAGTCTCAGCAGGGAGACTACTGGTTTGGATGGGATGTGTGGTTTCCATACCTGTTTGTTCATCCCTCTTGCAATCATATCAACGACCTCATTGTACGTCGGTGGATGTTTCCCTGCGATGTTGTAACTCTTGCCGATGGTTACGTTCGATTTCAGGCAGCCAAGAATCGCCGCCGCAACATCGTCCACATAAATGGGTTGTTGCAGGTACTTCCCATCGCCAAAGACGGGGACAATCGGAGAATAGAGCATAAACTGAATCAGCCGCCACATATTGCGGTCGCGTGGACTGCCGTAGATCATGGTCGGGCGCAGGATGGTGTATTTCAGTCCGCTCGTTTCGATGGCAAGTTCCGCCGCCACACGGACTTTCTTGCTCGGCGCGTTGAGTTGCGTGAAGATGGCCGTGGTGCTGATGAAAACCGTACGCCTAACGCCTGCGATTTTTGCCGCCCCGATGATCGAGTCCGCGTGACCGAAGCCGAGCGAGGCAACATTTACAAGGGCGTCAGTCCCTTGCATGGCAGTGGTCAACGATTGAGAGTCGGACACATCTCCCAACACCCATTCAATATTCAAACCCGAAAGCGAAGAACGATTACTGGAAGCGCGATAGAGACAGCAGACTTCGTATCCGCTTTTGAGTAATAGAGGGATGACACGCGAGCCTGTGA
>Ga0070699_100005892_pt1 | contig 10709 bp, 10 predicted proteins | sample KBSK1503metaG_FD_65473 | JGI IMG/M metagenome (GOLD analysis project Ga0070699, IMG submission 65473) | Corn, switchgrass and miscanthus rhizosphere microbial communities from Kellogg Biological Station, Michigan, USA - KBS K1-50-3 metaG | ecosystem: Host-associated > Plants > Roots >...
CCAGTCATACTGCTCCAAATTTTGGATCGCAAAATCAAGCAAGGAATAATCTTCCGGAGGGATGATTTCGATCACTGGGAAGAAGATCGGTTGTGCGCCCGACGCCCTCAACGCACGGGCAAACCCTTCCGCCTGCGCCCGCGGGCGAGTAATCAAAACACGTTTATTTGTCAGGTTCATACTTTAGCCTCCAGGATTTCTGCGGCGCCACGTTCAAGCACCAAATGTGCTAAACGCTCGCCCAACTCAAATGGGTCTTTGTCCACGGCACTCAAACGGATCGCTTGTTTTCCATCCGGCGAAATTACCGCTCCGGTCAAAATGATCGTGCCATTATTTTTTTCTGCAAAAGCTGCCACTGGTAGCGAACACCCACCGCCTAAGCCTGAAAGGAAGGCACGTTCTGCACCTACGGCGGCAGCGGTCAACGGATCATGAATTGCTTCGAGCAGTTTCAATGTTTCAACATCATCTGCGCGGCATTGCACTGCCAATGCGCCCTGTCCTGGTGCGGGTAACATCACGTTCAACGCAAAGGTTTCAGAAATATGTGCTTGCAATCCGAGCCGCGTCAGCCCGGCTCGTGCTAAGATAATTGCATCGTATTCGCCGTTCATTACTCTCTTTACCCGTGAATCGACATTGCCACGCAACGGCAGGATGGTGAGGTCTGGGCGCAGTGCCAAGAGTTGCGCTGTGCGTCTGAGACTACACGTCCCTACACGTGCACCTTCTGGTAAATTGGACAGTGTGTATCCATTCGCTGAGACCAACACATCATGCGCCGCTTCTCTCTCAGGGATGGCTGCTACAACAATCCCAGGTGTATCCTCCACTGGAAGATCTTTCAGCGAATGCACTGCGGCATCGACTTCACCCGACAGCAACGCGTTTTCCAATTCACTGGTGAATAATCCTTTGCCTCCAATTTCAGGTAATGGACGGTCGAGGACACGATCACCTATGGTGGTGATGATACGCTCACTGCATTCCAGTCCTGGGTGTGCGGCTTGCAGCAGACGAATGACATGGGCGGTCTGCCAGCGGGCGAGAGTAGAGGGTCGGGTGGCGAAAATGAGTCTCATTGGGCAGGCAGGTTCCGAGTCAGAGCGAAGCGGATCATCATCCTACTGGTTCAAATTCAAACCCGACCACTTGTGAAATAATTTCCTTCGCCGATGATTCATCGCCACGGGCAAGGACTTCGAGAATTTCAGAGTCCACGAGTTCATACCAGAGCGCTTTGCGCGTTTCAAAATCAGGGATGTGATGTGCCAACGGCTCGCGCAATTTACCAGCCAGCTCAAGGAAGCGTTCGTATTCAGGACCCAGCTCAAGTTGCAGGCGTTCTTTCAATCGAACAGCCAGCGCGGGCGCTTTGCCACTTGTTGAGATCGCGATGGTCAAATCTCCTTTGCGGAGAATCGATGGCGCGATGAAGTTGCAGCGCGGCGTGTCATCCACCACATTGACGAGTTGATGATTCGCCGAAGCCTCCTGCCAGACTTGATGATTGATTTCAGCTTGATCCGTCGCGCAGATGACCATGAAAGCACCGGTGAGATCGCCGGGTTGATAGGTGCGTGTGATGTATGTAATGAGGTTTTGCTTTGCGAGTTCACGCAAACGCGGCGTGAGGTCTGGCGAGATGATCGTCACTTTGGCTTCGACGGCCAGCAAACCATCCACCTTGCCTTCGGCGATCTTGCCACCGCCGATCACGATGCAGGGCTGTTCATGCATTTGAATATAAATAGGGTAATAAGTATTCATTGTTGTGTCGATTTTCTTGGACGTAGACCTGTCTCAAAACACCATGTCACTCTGAGGGAGCGGTTTCTGCGACCGAAGAGTCTCTTATTGCTGTGGTAGCGATGCTTCGCTATGCTCAGCATGACATTTTGAAATGGTTTGTGTTCATTGTTTTATGGTGGGCAGATGAATGCCACATTCCGTTTTGGCTTTTCCGGCCCAACGACCGGAACGTGGGTCTTGACCGTGCTCGACGGCTTTAGTGCACGTCCAGCAGCCGATGCTGGGATAACCATAATCATGCAAAGGGTTGTAGGGCAGGTTATGCTTTTCGATATGTTCCCACACTTGATCGCTTGTCCATGCGGCGAGCGGATTGAGCTTGATCATCTTGTTGGCATAATCCCATTCGACAAGTCCCGTATTTGCACGGAAGGCGGTTTGGTCGCGGCGGATGCCGGTGATCCAGGCGTTGTAGTTGGCGAGGAATTGTCGCTGAGGAATCACCTTGCGGATATGGCAGCAGGTATCCGGGTCGTGCTCCCATAATTTATCACCGTGCCGCAAGGCTTGCTCAGGCAATGAAATCCCCGAATGGACACGCTCGAAGCGAATGCCGAGTCGTTTGACAAGTTCATCACGCAATTCATAGGTGTGCGAGAAAAGCAGATCAGTATCCAAATAAAAGACAACGGTCTCGGGGCGAATCTCTGAAACAAGATGCATCAATACGATGCCTTCCGGACCAAAACCAGTTGCCATGACGATGCTTGGCGCAAAGCTTTCAAAGCCCCAGCGCAGGACGGTCTCAGGTGAACTACCTTCCAACTCCAGACCAATTTGTTTGGCAATTTCAGGAGTCCACTCTGTGGTATCAACGAACAACGATGTTCTATTTTGGACAGTCATGACGATACCTCTTCAAACTATAAAGATAGAATTTCTTCTACACCGTCCCGAAGGTCTCCTTGAAAAACTTTGTTGAGTTGATCAAACCTTCGGGACGTTTTTTTGAACCAATCAATTTGTTCACGTAGACTTACAACTTCTCCAACCACAAAGACCGCCGGTGGACGAATGCCCTCTGCTTTTTCGACGATATCTTCCAACGTGCCTGTGACGACCACTTGGTTTTGAGTCGTCCCTTCTTGAATCAAAGCGGCAGGTGTATCAGATGAACGACCGTGAGCGATAAGTTGTGCAACGATCTCTGGCAAATGTTCCACACCCATCAAAAAGACAATCGTCCCAATCTTTGAGATGTCATCCCAATCGATATCGGATTCAGCGCCGCCCGTGTGCCCAGCAACAACAGTGAATGCAGTTGTCACACCGCGTTGTGTGACGGGAATCCCTGCATAGGCAGGCACAGCAATTGCGCTACTCACGCCGGGAATGACTTCATAACGAATCCCTGCTTCTGCCAGCGCCTGGCATTCCTCCCCGCCGCGCCCAAAGACGAACGGGTCACCGCCTTTGAGACGCACAACAGTCTTCCCTTCTCGCGCTTTTTCTATCAACAGAGCATTGATCTCATTCTGCGAACGGCGATGGCGTTTGGGTTCTTTGCCCACATCGAGCAGTTCTGCATCAGCTGGAACTTCATCCAACAACTCTGGCGCGGCGAGTCGGTCGTATAGAACCACATCTGCTTGTCGCAGGCAGTTCAAGCCTTTCACCGTGATGAGCCCGGGGTCACCCGGTCCACCACCGACGATATAGACGATCCCGTTCGTTCCGCTAGGCATGCGCAGTTTCCACAGAGAGATTTTTGAGCAGCGTCCCTACATCGAAATTCGCCGAAGTCTTTACGTTGACAGTGAAACGTTCACGTGGATTATCGTTATGAGCGAGGATGCATTCTGCTCCACCATAAAGTTGGTTGAAGAACGCTTTCAAATCGGATTCAAGAGCCGCAAAGGTTTCGGCTGTATTCGGCACTAGTAAGCGATCATTGATGACGATCTGCACTTCCTGACCATTGAACTTCAAGGCGTTTTCTTTTTCCAAGATCTGTGCCACAGCCAACACGGCACTGGCGGCTTGAGTCAATTTTTCCTGAGTCGTCCCATCCAGTTGTTCCTTTCGGTTGTAGAGCAGACCGAGTCGCCCTGCCCGATTATCCAGGCTATAATCGGCTTCGTGCCCGATCAACATGATGCCCGGTCCGTTGTGGACATGCAGGTAATCGGCAACGTCGATCAGCAATTCTTCCAGTCTCTGCTTTTGAATCCAAGTGTTGAACACTGCCGCATAATCTGCCAGTTTTACTGCTTCAGGATTTTCAAGATAGAACTTGATGTTGACATGTTGAATATTCATGGTTGACTCCTTTAGATCCCGGAGAGCTGTCTGGGTAAGGATCGGGACCCTAGTAATTTGCTGTAGCAGCTATGTGCGGCTTCAATCACTAACTGTGCCTCTTCCACACGGCGATGGGCTTCATCAGGCATATAAGATTCGTTTCTCTTCTCGTAGGCACGCAGATAATAATGTCCGAACTTACCGCCAGCATATTCGTCCCAAAAGAGCTTTGTGTCATATAGGCGTGCTCGGAATTCCTCTGCCACACGGTCGTGATCTTTTGGTACATTGAAAAACAACTCTTCGACCAATGTCAAAGCCGCCTGATACATGGACGCATACGCGGTCTCGCCTGCCTTTTGATATTGGTTCTCATCCAGCAGCACTTGCGCCTCGAACACTTGTCGTTCTGCGTTTGCTAAACCAAACTCTGCGTGCGACACTACCTCACCAGCGCACTCACCCACACCGATATCGCCAATCGTGAACTCGCGGTTGTCGCCCCAATCAGTATAGAGAGTGGGTTCTTCATCATGTGTTGGAATCTTGGTCAAATCATCCACCATGCCTTTGATCTGGACTTTGCCAATGCGCTGGACAAACGCCTTGAACGATTCGTTCTTCTCGCGCTCCGCCACATACCGACCCGTGAGTCGCTCCACCACCTGAGGAATTCTCTTCGCTGGAACCGCTCCGACAGCGAGACCATATGATCCACCATTGTGAGTCCACTCGCCGCCCAACACAACTTGAAAATGTGGCACCGTGTAGTTTCCGGAGTGACGGCTCACGCCATAGAAACCGAGATCGGCAACGTGATGCTGTCCGCATGAATTGAAACAACCACTGACCTTGATATGCAGATTCTGAACGGCTTCATCCATTGTGTGACTCTTCTCTGCAAGTCTCTGGCGTAATTCACCAGCCAAGCCGCGAGAAGCGGAAATTCCCAGCTTGCAGGTGTCAGTCCCCGGGCAGGATGTGATATCAACGATGGTGCCCGCGCCGGGTTGACCGAGTCCAATTTCATCCAACGCGGCATGGACTTCGGGCAGATCCGCTTCGCTGATCCAGCGTAAGACGATATTTTGATCCACGGTAGTGCGAACTGTCCCATTGGTGAAGCGGCGGGAAATATCTGCTAGGGTGCGGAGTTGATCGGAGGTAATGTCGCCCAAAGGCAAAGTGACTGTCGCAGTCGCATATCCTGCCTGCTTCTGATGGAAGATGTTGGTCTTGTACCAGCGTTGGAAAGATTCGGTTTGGAGAGTATCAGCTAACGGCTGGGATGGGCGAAGCGGCTTTTCATCCAGTTCGTGAATTTCAGATAAATAAGCTGTCCAACGTGGATCATTTTCCAATGTAGCGCGTTCTTCAAGTACAAGGCGTTTGAATTCTTCGATGCCGAGTTGAGCGACCAAAAACTTGATGCGGGCACGATTGCGATTCTTCTTTTCACCGAGTCGAGCGAACACACGCGAGATGGCTTGAGAAGTGGGGAGCAATTCCTCCTCGGGCAGGAATGCATCGAACAACTTGGCTTGATGTGGAACGGTACCAAGCCCGCCGCCGACATATAACTCGAAGCCGCGTTTTTCAACGCCATCGATAGTTTTCTTGACAGCGATCACACCCATATCGTGCATGTTCACAAGCCCGCAGGCTTCATCTTTACAACCCGAGAACGCGACCTTGAACTTGCGACCGAAGTCCTGCACATCGGGGTGACCGAGAAGAAAGTATGCAAGACCTTTTGCATAGGGTGTGACATCAAACGATTCCGTGGAGCACACGCCCGAAAGCGGACAAGCTGTCACATTGCGCACAGAGTTACCACACGCCTCACGCGTCGTGATGCCCACCGCAGCAAGTCGACGCATCAAAGCGGGTGTGTCGTCTACGTGGATAAAGTGCAGTTGAAAATCCTGTCGCGTGGTGACGTGGGCGATACCATCGGAATATTCCTCCGCCAGTTCCGCCATCACTTCCAACTGTTCAGGATTCATCCCACCAAAAGGAACCTTGATACGTTGCATACCGGGCGCATCCCAAACGGTGTTGACACCTTTGGTTAATTCGGTTTTGCTGGATGGGAACGGAAGGGTTTGCGTTTCTTTTCCATCCCAGCGTTGACCGTTGTCATACCGTTGACCATATGCGCCACGTCGCAGACGAGTCTCAGCAAATAATTTCTCGTCCATCTTGCCTTGCTTGCGCAACTCGATCTCAGTCTCGTAGATTTCAATTTCACGCATAAGTTCAGGGAATGGACTTTCAATCGGTTGTTCGCGCCATAAACTATTACTAGCTTTCATAAGGTCACCTCTTAAGTAGATTGATAACAAAAAAGCCCAGGAGTATCCCGGACTTTTATAAAAAATTACCGGTGAACTCTTCTTGTATTGAAGAACTGTTCACCGGTTTTGATCTATCAGTATTTGTTTAGCGGCGGCCTGCGATGGCGTGTTGAACAGCTCTCTGTGTTGTCATACAACACATACACATGCAGGCCATACAGGAGCAGAGCAATACAACAGTTATCATCGGCTTTTAATTGTCGTGATTATAGCGGCAATGGTTAATTTGTCAATACCAATTTTCAGATTTACTCAGAAATCATTGAAACAAAATGAAATAGACCACGAACTATGCTTAATTGATTGGTAAAGCTGTAAGAATCTTACTACCCATCCCGTTTTGGAACTTGGGATGCGACAGGCTGCTGAATAAAAAATCTTACTTTGCCCCAGCGATAGAAGGCGATGATGCCAACCAGAATCAGAGTTCCCAATAAATAGGCTCCCAACACATCGCTCGCCCAATGCTGACCTAAATAGATGCGTGATATTCCAACGAAAAGTGTAGGGATGCCAAACCCAATGAGCAGTAGTGTTCGTCGCCAGGATTTTTTTAGCAAGGTAAAGGCCAGAAACCAAAGGAAACCAAAGAAGCCTACATAGAACATCACATGCCCACTGGGAAAACTATAACTATCCAGTATTCGAAACACGTGAACCAGGTTCACTGTGGGTCGCGGCCGACGTATATAGTCCTTTACGATCACATTGATCACCGCAGGCAGGAAAGCGGCTACCAGGGTTGTTACAGCTTCCCAGTGCAAACCCAGAGCATAAATAATTAATGCGATCAATACCGGTAGGAGAAATGATTGAGGGAAAAAACCGGGCCAGCTTATACCAATCATAAATTCGTCAAAGAACGGAAAATGAATGGACTGTATGGCTTGTGTTATAGCCAGATCAATTGGAAAAGAGGGCGTGGTTTTGACCAGGAAGGTCAACACCGCAAAGGCACCTGTAGTCGCAATGAGCATGAATTGGAACAGGTAGGTGCGGTAGAGTCGCGTGGGGCGCGCTGTGGTCTCAGCTTTTACAGCTTGTTGTGCTGATTCTTGAATTTCTTCAGCAGGCTTTTTTGTCTCAGGTTCTGCCATCGATTGTCTTCCTTGCCCATACTTTTATCAGTTGGTTATATGAATGGCTCGATTCTTATTATTCTATTTTATTCCAGTATCAGTCATTTGAACTTGGGAGGAGAGAAAATCCTATTGGCTCTAGGCACAGTCGCCATTGTTGGAGCAGTCAACCTAAACTACCATCCGCCAAAAAATGGATACTGGCACCTTATGGCGTATTCGTCGAACAAATGAATCTCACGGGTTTATACCACCTGCGCCCACAGGTGTGTCTGTTTAACTTTTACAAGGTTTGGCCCTTCTTCTTGGATTGGTAGGAGCAGGCATTCTTTTGGCACGGCTGCGCAGGAAATTGAAAAGATCCCGACACACTTAATCCCGGGCATATTCCATCGCTTCATAATTTTTAACGATAACCTTGCTAGGATAGAAATATACACTTTCATATTCGGCATATATGAATTCATGTCAAGGATACTCCCCAACTCGTGTAGGGAAATTCCTGCTTGTTTGAGAAGTGAATTTTCACTACCATGATTTTAGTAACATTTCACGGCTCATCGCCGATTTAAAAATTGTGATTGCAGGCGGCACGCCGCATATCCATAACTGCACCATATGTGAAGTTAAATTTTCCTCAAGAGACTTGACGCTTCACAATGATATTTTGTGGTTCGTAAGATTCTGCTTTTATCAAATGAAAACACGAAAGTTGCAAATGAGGTTACTGCCTGCACAATCACCAAAAGGAGTAACAAAAAAATGAAGAGAATTTCACGCATACTTTTATTTGGTGCGCTGGCTTTGGTATTGGTTACATCTGCCTGCGGTTCAGACGAAGGAACACCAACTGCCGTAGAAACTAAGGTGCCAGGTGACCTGACGAGTTCTCCAGTTGCCACAGAGGGTACAAAGACTGCTGGAACAGAAACTTCGGCAACTGCAACCGTTGATATGACCTCTACTGCCACAGCGGCAGCAACTTTGGAAACCCCAACTACAGATACAACCAAAACACCTTCCATTCCGGTAACTGGTGGTAATGTGATTCTCTTAGAATGTCAATTCTGCATTGACACCATGGCCCATGCCCTGTTGGTTATGCCAGTAAACGCAACCTTTGAGATTGTCGCGACTACAGCATCCCTCTCATCTACTGACACCGATACGAGCTGCAAAACAGTCGATTCCTTCCATGACCAACAAGTCGTTCTGTGTCGCGCACCGGAGAACATTTCACTAACACTCAACATCTGTACGGATGCAAAATGTTCACAACTCTCAGTTGATCTACAGGCCTGCCCGGTTACTGCTAAAACGCCCGAGCCTGGCACACTGACCGAGACGCCTACAGCAGGTGTTTCAACCGCCACACCTACATCGGCAGCCAGCCCAACAACAGCAGCGAGTCCAACAACAGAGGTTCCAAGCCCAACAGCAACTCCTTGACCAAGTTTAAGCAAAAAAGCCGCGCAGTTCTGAAAGCTGCGCGGCTTTTTTAATAAACTTTACCTCAAACCAGACTACATCTTCGCAAAGCTAAATTTCAAAGCCGGGTATAGTTCACGATACACAGCATATGACTTTCGATACGTCTCCGCTTCTTTTTCATCGGGTGAGGTCGTTCCTGTTGTTCTGATGCATTCACTACACGCGGACGCCACCTCGCTCCACGCGCCCGCACCAACTCCCGCGAGCAACGCCGCGCCATACGCGCCACCTTCTGTTGTATTGACCGTGACCAACTCCGCATTCAACACGGACGCCAATATCTGTCGCCATAACGCGCCCTTCGTCCCACCACCCGAACCACGGACTTGTGTGATCGCTCCCAACCCCGCATTTTGAATCAAAGTAAACGAATCTTTCAAACCGAACGCTACGCCTTCCAATACGGCACGCGTCATGTGCGCGCGGCTATGACGGAGAGTCAAGCCAATGAAAGCGCCTCTAGCCAATGGGTCGGGATGAGGCGTCCGTTCGCCGGAGAGATATGGCAGGAATTGGAGGCCTTCACTCCCGACAGGAATCACTTCCGCTTCCTTCAACAAATCATCGAAACTGACATTCGGCGCGAGCGTATCGCGATACCACTGCAAACTCCCCGCCGCGGAAAGCATCACACCCATGAAGTGCCACATCCCAGGCACGGCATGACAGAATGCATGCAAGCGACCTTCCGGTTCGATCAATGCAGAGGGAGTTGTCGCAAACACAACCCCACTGGTTCCAACCGTGAGCCCAATGATGCCTGGCTCCACTGCGCCAACACCCACCGCGCCTGCCGCCTGGTCGCCACCGCCTGCCGCAACGGGGGTGCCAATTTTCAAACCAGTGAGCGCCGCAGCTTCTTCAGTCACATAACCAGTGAACTCTGTGCCTTCAAATGTTTTCGGCATCCAAGCGCGTGGAATATCCAACGCAGCTAACACCTCATCCGACCAATCACGTGCCTTCAAATCAAACAACACTGTCCCCGCGCCATCGGCCTTATCCATCGCATACTCACCTGTCAACTGGTAGCGAACGTAATCCTTCGGCAGCAAAACATGTTTTGCTTTTACATAAATCTCAGGTTCATTTTCTTTCACCCACAAAATTTTCGGCGCGGTGAACCCCGTTAGCGCGACGTTGCCTGTAATCTGAATAAATTTTTCTTTTCCTACAATTTGATGAATCTCATCACACTGACTTTGCGTCCGCTGGTCATTCCATAGGATGGAAGGGCGCAAAACATTCCCTGATTCATCAAGCAGAACAAGTCCATGCATCTGTCCCGTCAACCCCACCGCCCCAACCTGTTCCCCACCGATACCTGCCCTCTCCAAAACGGACTTAATACTCGCCGACACCGCATCCCACCATTCATGCGGATTCTGCTCCGACCACAACGGCTTCGGCGTTTGCAACGTATGAGGACTTGAAGCAACCGTAACAACATTGCCTTGTTCATCAATCAATAATGCTTTGCTCGATGTCGTGGAAGTATCAATGCCAAGAAAGTAAGTCATAATTTTTTATCCTGTCAACGATTAGCGATTCTTCTTGAAATACACATCTGCCAACACAGCCAACACGAGCACAATTGCCTTGACGACGTATTGCCACGCCGGAGCTACGTTCATCATCTGCAAACCTGTGGACAGACTAGCAATGATCAATGCACCGATCATAGCACCCGGAACCGTGCCTATGCCACCTAAAGTGGAAGTGCCAC
>Ga0070699_100005893_pt1 | contig 10709 bp, 6 predicted proteins | sample KBSK1503metaG_FD_65473 | JGI IMG/M metagenome (GOLD analysis project Ga0070699, IMG submission 65473) | Corn, switchgrass and miscanthus rhizosphere microbial communities from Kellogg Biological Station, Michigan, USA - KBS K1-50-3 metaG | ecosystem: Host-associated > Plants > Roots >...
GCCCAGAGGCCCATTGCTTCCGCGAGCCTCGCGTATTGCTCCGGCGGAGTCGGCAGATCGCACGCCGGATACTCGCCGGTCTTTCGGGCATAGCCGTCGGGGGCAACGCTCCGGATCGCTTCCCGGGTCGCGGCGTATCCCTGGTTGTCGAACATCACCGTGAGGAAAGGACTGTGGTATCGCTCGGCCGCCCAGTACGCCACGATGGGCTGACCGAACACCCACGAGCCGTCTCCCACCACGCAGATGACCGTCTTCGAGGGCGAGGCGAGCTTGGCGCCCAGCGCGGCTCCGAGGCCCCAACCGAGGCCGGAGCCGATGCTCTGGTAGTAGGTGCCTAGGGAATCCAGATCCAGGTGATGCCACAAGGCGGGATTGTTGCTGACCGCCTCGCCGACAATCATCGTCTCGCCGTCCACCAGCTGGTTGAGACACTGGGCGGCCCATTCCGGGGAAATCGGCCGTTGCATGGAGAGGTCGAGGGCTCGCTGCCGCCACGCCGCCCGTTGCGCCTCGTGTTCCGCGGTCACGACACGGCGGCGGGCTTCGATCCGCGCCCGATCTTCCGGCATCAGCCGCCGCTCGACCTCCTGCACCAGAGCGCCCAGGGCCTGACCCGACTCGGCCTCGATGGACAGATCCACCGGGAATCCCCAGACCGGCATACTCCGTTTGAGGGTATCGATGTCCAGGTGGATGATCCGGCAGTCGGACGAGGGTTGCCCCTGGGCGGGGACCCAGGGAACGTCGTGATCGAGAATCAGGATGCAGTCGGCCTGCTGCGCGTACGGATACGCACAAAAACCGAGGTGCAGCGGGTGACTCGAGGGGAAGTTGATCCGGTGACGCAACTCCACCACCGGCACCGCGAGGGCCTCGGCGAGCCGGATCAGCGGGGCTACGGACTTGGGATTGCGGCCCGCGTAGGCCGTAAGGATCAACGGCCGCTCCGACTCGACCAGCCATTGCGCCGCCTGGACCAGGCTCGAAGGGTCAGCGGCCGCGGGCGCGCTGTCCAGCATCCGCAACGGCTCCGTGACCTTCGCCTCCATCGGCACGACGAGCACGTCCTTCGGGAGCGTCAGATACACCGGACCGGCCGGCTCCGCCGCGGACAACTGGAAGGCCCGCTGCATCGTGGTGTGAAGGTCGTCCGGTCCGGCCAGTTCGTGGTGCCATTTGACGTAGCCTTCCACGGTGCCGGCCTGATTGATCTGTGCCTGGATCCAGTCCATGTGCCGGCTCCGCCCAGCCAGGGTGCGAGGTGCCGTTCCCGCACAGATCACCACGCCGGCGCGACCCCGGTGGGCGTTGTGCAGGTTCGCCCCGATGTTCTGGGTGCCTACGTCCGCGCGCACCAGGACCACCTGCGGCCGTCCGGTCACCATGAAGTAGCCGTGCGCCGCCGCCATGGCCACGGACTCGTGCTGGCACAGGATCAGCCGGGGCGCCCGGCGTCGCTGGGCGCTGCACTTGGCAATCGCTTCCTGGATCGGCGCGATGTCGCTGCCGGGATTGATGAAGATGCAGTCGACGGCGTGGGTGTTGAGCTGCTCGACGAATGCGTCGGCGACGGTATCCCCCGGAAGAGGCCGTTCCGGTTCCCGGGTCGCGCTCCTCTCCTGCTCTCGTACCAGGCTGGCCTTGAGGATTGGAGCCAGGACTTCGACGTTGGGCTTCACCAGCGTCAGTCCGGAGTCATCGCCGGGCACGCTGTGGGTCTCCAGGCCGCCCGCCGCGAGCCGGCTCCAGCGCAGGCGGGGATCTTCCTCGGAGTCGATCTTCCGGCCCGCGGCCAGGAAGAGGACGGCGCGCCCGGGATATTCTCGCGGCTGGTACCGATGGACCGCGGCCAGGTTGGCCTGCCGAACGACTTGCAGATGAAAGTCCTCGGGGTGACCCCGGAACACGTCGCGGTGCGCGACCATCTGCCGGATCATGTTCAACCGCTCGCGCAGGTAGTCGAATCGTTGCCGGCCGCGGAGCCTCGCGAACGTGCGGGCATAGAGACGGAGCCGGCTGCCGATCAGGCGCAACGCCGATCGAGTGCGCAGCGGCCGGAATTCGCGCCGGGGCGCTTCCGCCGGAGGCCTCGGCTCGAGCAGGGCGAGGAGTCCCACCTGTTGGCCCGTCGCGGTCAGCTGTTGCGCCATCTCGTACGCGGCCACCGCGCCCATGCAGACGCCGACGAGATGGTAGGGACCCTCGGGCTGCACCGCGCGAATCTCCGCCAGGTACGCCGCGGCCATCTCCTCGATACTCCGGAACGGCTCCTCGGTACCACCGAGTCCACGGGATTGGAGCCCATAGAACGGCTGTTCCGGCCCGAGGAGCTGGGCGAGGTCGTGATAACCGAGCACGTTCCCGCCGACACCCGGCACGGCAAAAACGGGTGCTCTGGTGCCGGCCGGCTGAATGGCAACCAGCGAATGCCAACCTGCTGACGTGCGGCCCTCGCCCAGGGCCCTCGCGATCCCTTCGATGGATGGAGTCCGGAATAGTGTCGCGAGCGGGAGCCGGATCCCGAAGAGCTCTTCCACCCGGGCGAACATCTGGGCCGCCAGCAGCGAGTGGCCGCCCAGGTCGAAGAAGTTGTCCCGCGTCCCGACCCGATCCACCGTCAGCACCGCTTCCCAGATTCCGACCAGCTGCCGTTCCAGGTCATTGCGGGGCGCGGCGAACGGGGAGGTCAGCGGCCTCGAGGCGTTCGGAGGAGGAAGCGCCTGGCGGTCGACCTTGCCGGTGGGCGTGACCGGCAGCGTGTCGAGAAACACGAACCCGGACGGAATCGAGTAGGCCGGGAGCTTCTGTTGCAGGAACGCGCGCAGCTCCTCGCCGGTCGGCGACGGCGTACGGAATGGGACGACGTAGGCCACCAGCTGCTGATCGTTGGGCACGCGGTCCCGCACGATCACCGCCACCTCACGCACCCCGTCATGGAGAGAGAGCGCGGCCTCGATCTCACCCAGCTCGACCCGAAAGCCCCGGATCTTGACCTGGCGATCCCGTCTTCCCAGAAACACGAAGCGGCCGTCGGGCAGGAATCGCCCGAGGTCGCCGGTTCGATAGATCCGCTGACCGGGAACGTCCGGGTCAAGCGTGAAGGCCGACGCCGTTTCCTGCTCGCGGTGCCAGTAGCCTTCCGCGATGTAGGGGCTCTTGACCACCAGCTCACCGGTCTCACCCCGGGAAACCGCATGGCCGGCTTCGTCGAGCAGCTCGAGGTGTTTGTCGGGTACCGGCCGGCCGGCCAGGACGAACTCACGGTCCTCCACGGCGTCCCGCTCGATGCGAGCCACGCACAGGAGGCCGGTTTCGGTGGTGGAAAACCGATGCATCAGCACAGAGGAGCCTGCGAAGTGGCGCCTCCATGCGTCCACATCGGCCGGCAGGACCTTGTCTCCGGCGAGTGCCACCAGCCTGACGTGGGGAAATGAGTGCTCCGCCGTCAGCGTGGCAAGGAATCTCCGAAACAGGAGCACCGGGGGATGCAGCAGGGTGATGCGCTCCGCTTCAAGCCATTCCCGGAAGGCGGGCAAGCCTTCGGTCGCGAAATCGAAGACACACAGCGTGGCGCCATTCAGCAGCGCGCCGAGCATGTCCGCCTCCGACGCGGAAAAGCTGCAGTGCGTCAGCAGCGACTGCCGGTCTGCGGTGGAAACGGCGTCGTACTGGGTGGCGAGCCATACCCGGTGCAGAACCGCGCGGTGACTCTTTACGACTCCCTTGGGCTGGCCGGTGGTGCCCGAGGTGTAGAAGACGGTGGATGGGTGTTGCGGCTGTACCTCAAGCTGGGGGCCTTCTTCGGCGGGGCCGGCGTCGATTCGGTCGAGTAGCAGAATGGAACAGACGCCAGTCGCCAGCTCGGCAGCCCGGGATTCGAGGGCAGCCGTCGTCACAATCAGCTCCGGCTCCACATCGCGGACGATGTCCCGCTGCCGGTTGGCGGGCATCCCGGGGTGGATGGCTAGATAGGTCTTGCCGGCCTTGAGGACCGCCAGCGTGGCGATGACCATCTCCGGCGAGTGGCCGCAGAGAAATGCCACGCATCCGGAGCCGGGCCGAGCCCGCTCCAGGATGGAGTGGGCGATCCGGTTGGCTTGCCGGTCAAGCTCGCGGTAAGTCCACTGCTTGCCGTGACCAGTGAGGGCGAGGTGATCGGGAAGGTGGCGAGCCACGTGGGCGAAGCGCGCCGGGATGGTCTGCACGATATCGGCTCGGGTAAAGCCGAGCGCGGAGGCCACCTGAGCGGTTGTAGTCGTGGACTCCACCGGCACCGCCATGAGCAGGTTGTCCAAGCGTAACTGCACGGTGCACTTCTACTTGGGTGCCCTGCCGGGAGCAAGTGGCGTGCCCGAGGGTCAGAGTGCGCCCGCCTTCAGGAAATTCGGACTCGGCCTCCCTGTCCGCAAGGCTGGAGGAGGCGCTGGCAACCATCCCGCTTCCGCCGAATATTGCTGTATGCGATCACGCACCGTCTCCCGCCGGCACCTGCTCGAGATGGCGGCATCGATTGCCCCGCTGGCCCTCTGGCGCTCCGCGGCTACGCGCGCGGCGCCGCAGTCCGGAAGCGTGCTCGACCTGGGCGCTCGCGAAGTGGTCGAGCGCATCAGCCGCGGCGATTTCACGGCCGAGGTGTACGTTGCACGGCTGCTGCATGAGTACGAGGCGCACAAGGATCTCAATGTCGCCAATGCCATCGACCCGGCCCGCGTGCTGGAAGCGGCCCGCGACGTGGATCGGGCGCGCGCTCGCGGTGCGGTGCTGGGCCCGGCCGCCGGGCTGCCTTTCGGGGTGAAGGACCAGATCGCCGTTGCGGGTTATCCCGCGACTGCGGGGAATGGAGCGCTCCGAGGGTACATCCCCAAGCGCAATGCGCCCGTGGTCGAGACCCTGGTCCGGGCCGGTGCGATCCCGTTCTGCATGACCTCGCTCCCCGACATGACGGTGGTCGACGGCCTCATGCACCAGGCCTCGGCCCACAGCGACTCATTCGGCGCGGTCCACAATCCCTACGACCCGCGCCGCATCCCCGGCGGCAGCAGCGGCGGGAACGGCGCGGCCCTCGCCGCCCGGATCGTTCCGGCCGCGCTGGGGCTCGACACCAACGGGTCGATCCGCATTCCGTCCGCGCTCTGCGGGGTGACCGGCCTCCGGCCGTCGACCTGGACGATCGAGAATGCGCTTCGAGGAACCAGGCGGAAGCGGTACTCGGACGAAGGGGTCCTGCTGCCGCCGGTCGGCCGGCTCGATACCATCGGACCGATGGCGCGCACGGTGGCGGACGTGGCGTTCCTGGATTCGCTCATCACCGGTGAGCCGGTGCCGGCCGTGGATCTGCGCTCGGTCCGCATCGCCGTGCCCGGGCCGGACTACTGGGAGCGGGATCCGGTCGACCCGGGCGTGGCGGCGGTCATCCAGGAAGTTTTCGCGAAACTGCGAAGCGCGGGCTGTCGGCTGGTGGAGATCGACTTCAACGAGGAGGTACGGAGTATCGTCGGAGTCCTCGAGCAGCCCACCCTGGCGAGTGTGATCGCGGGAGCAGGGCTCGACGCGCCGCTGCAGTCACCGGAAACCATGGCCGCGTGGCTTCGGGAGAACGCACCCAGCGTCACGGTGGATGACATGCACCGCGGCCGGCCGAGGCGCGGCGGCAGCCGGCCGCTGCCGCCGGTGGAGGAACAGATTGCCGTGCTGAATGACGCCGCCCGCCGCTATGCGGAGATCTATCGGGCGCACGATGTCGTTGCGATTGCATTCCCGACGGTGCCCATCGTGGCGACACCGCTTCATCCCGGTGGTCCCAAGGAGCCGTTCGGCGAGGTGATCACGCTCAACGGCCGGCAGTTCGACGAGGGGAAGGTGCTGGCGCGGAATCTGTTCATCGCCCCGCGCATGGGCGCGGCGGGCCTGAGCATTCCAGCCGGGCTGAGTCGAGGATTGCCGGTGGGGCTCGAGCTCGATGCCTTGCCGGGCAACGATAGCGCCCTGCTTGGTCTGGGCATCGCGGTACAGCAGGTGATCGGCCGAATCCCGCCGCCGTCCTTCGTCGGTCAATAAGCGTTACCGCGGCACAGATTCCAGCACGTGCGCGGTGAGAATCGGGTCGACTCGTTGCCAGTCCCAGCCTCCACCCCAAGCGCCGTGCACGAATGACGTACGTGGATCCTTGACGAGGGATGGTTGGGAGCTGAGCGGCGAGGGATCCGGCTAGGGTCCCGCAATAATTAGCCAGAGCGAGCGAAGTCGCATCGGTTGCTCCGCCGAGTGTATTGCCTAAGGATTGCGCGTCTGTCGCAAGCGCTGGTTCAGTTGCTGGTTAACAAGCGCCCCGCCTCTTGTCGACGGGACGACAGCGAAACCCATCCACGCTCCACAAACCGCGTCGCTCCGTGCTCGCGGCCTGCTCGGCAGCATCGAATCGATCGGCATACCGGGTATTCGGAGGAAATCTGAGGGTCACCGCCCAGCCCTGTCGCACCAGAAGCCAGTTGAGCATTGACTCACCGATCCAAGCATAGGCTAAAAAGCGGTTGTAACGGTCGCGGGCTTCCATATCCTGTTCGAGTTGAAGAGTGGTTCCGACCGGAGCGAGAGAGGCGAGTCCCGCGCTTGCCGCAGTGCCGAATGGTTCTTGGTCGCCCTCGGGCGAGTCCACGCCGATGAGCCGGACACTGCCAAGGCCTCGACATTCGATCGTATCCCCATCCACAATGCGGACAAGCTCGCAGGTCGAGAATGGGCCGGTAGGTTTGGTGGGAGTCACACCAGGACTGGACCCGCTCGAGAAGAGTGAGCGAGGAACTCCAGCGGGAGGACCGGCAGAGTCGGCAGCCTGCAATGGCCCGCATGTCCGTCCGCCCGCCGGACGATTTCCCCGCCTGCGTGCCTCTGATTCCGTCAAATACTCTCCCGAGATGGTATTCCCGTAATACCGCGTGCCGGGGCAGTGATAGACGCTGGATCTGGTGTTGACCCAGACCTTTGATGGCTCTTGGCGTGCGGAAAGACGGAGGTTGTGGTGGGGTGCAGCGTGAGCAACGTGAATGGGGAGTCCAAGAAGGGCGGCTGCCAGCAGGAGTGCAAGCGGAGATCGATACGGTGAAGAGCTGCCTGCCAGCATATTTTGACTCCTCCAAAGCATCCGCGTGTGCCTGCCTAACGAGTCCCGTCTCTCCGACGACTGGCCGCAGCGTTCACATTCCATCTACGCCTAAGGCCCGCATTTCGGCCTGCTGGCCATGCCGCGGACTTCCGAGCATACCCATGGCACCAGTAGATGTTCACGGGCTATTCTCGGTAATAACCCTTTTCGCACCAGTAACGGTAGCCAGGCACCCGTTCCACTGTGGCTTGTTCCAGGTCCCTTACCTCTTCGCAAGTCCGTTGGTTGTACTGCTCATCGCCCGGCTCATCAAACGTGGCAACATGCACTCGTAACTGCTGATCTTGGCCGCCTACCCGATATAGAGTGTAGACCTGATTGTCAGGCGTCCGGCACTGGAACCGACTACATGCACTCAGTCCAGCAAAGAGGAGGACGATCGCTAGGAGGCGCGCGTTGGCAGAGGGCATGATCAGGAGCCGGAGGAACATGAGACCCCTTTCGCTTATTGTCGGGAATTGCGAGAACCAAACGTTGAATCACCTAACAAGATCACACCTCTGCTGAGGAACGTGCCGGAACCGCCGCGGACCAAGATCAAAGATACCCCGCGGCGGCTGAGGCGCTCAGGCCCGAAAGCAGCAAGCTCTGTTAGGACGCAACAGTACGCCACTCCAGTATGGCGTCCGCGATCAGGTGAGGTGTTTTCCGCATGTGGTATTCATACGACGACGTGTCGATACGGTCCTGGGTGAAGCCAGAATCCATCGAAGAGCCGTCAAATAGCGCGGGGTCGTCGTGCCATATGCCTGCTGGGCTGATCCGCTTGGTGTATATGTAGAAACTCGCAGTCGCATCGAGGGACTCTAGTGTCTCGCGGAGGCAGATGCCTTCAACAATGAGCGGGTTGGCCATGCCCGCGAGGTGCTTCCATCGGTGACGAAGGTCCGGGAGTCGCAGTCCCTCCAGATAGGTTGTGCCAAGGAATCCCGCACGGTAGAAGTCGTCGGTACTTAGAGTGTAGGAGCCGGCTGCAGCGCCAAGCTTTCTGGCGAGCGTCGTCTTCCCGGAGGTCGAAGCGCCCTCGACCCCAATATCGTGTTAGGTCCTTTGGGGACAATGGCCATCAGCTGATCCAGACTGGAAAAGACCATCATAGAAGTATTGGTGGACGCGCGCTAATGGGTGCGCCTCTGCTGGTAAGGCGGGCATGCCTACGGCGGTAACGAGCGCGGGTTAGACGGCGATCACCCGATTGGGGTCGTGCGCTTCTTTACCAGAGTGTGGTTATCTGGATAGTCCTTGATCTTCAGTATCGTAGCACGGCCGTTGCCTTGTTGTTGGGTTACGAGGGTCCAGCCGTCAATATCTAAGCTCCTGGCGAGGTTGTCGTCCATGCACCACTTTACACGGTACCCCTCCGCTTCGAGAGTGCCCTGCAAGCCTGAGTCAGCGGGATAGTTGAGGTCAACCCACTTAATTAAGGGTTCCTCCTGCGAAGCTGGGGGATCGAGTGCGGGTAAGGCTGGAGCGCGACCGACTGAGAAGTCTCCCGTCTTCAGCCAGTCTTGAGATCTAATCACAACCTTGCAGCCTGCGGTGGTTAGGCGATCCGCGAGATCCTGCCGTTTGGCTGGATCATTCGTGAGGCGCACAGTGTGCCGCCCGCCGACATCGCTGAAGCGCTTTACGTTGCCCACCTCAACCAAGATCGTACGGCTCGGGTTTCGCCCGAACGCCATTCCTGCCTCAAAGAGCACATTTGGCCGCGCCTGCAAAGAGTCGATGCTCTCTTCGGGTGGATCGTTAGCCGCAGCTAAAGTCGGGTGTAGCCGTACGATATCATCGGGAGTGAGCAGGACCACAATGGCCTGTGCGTCTTCAAATGCTGCGTCCAAGGTCTCGCCTACATAAGGTGAACCCTTCCCCGTGAGTGCGATTGCTTCAGACCATTCAATCGGGTGCAGATCCAAGGCCCTGAGAAAGGCGAAGAAATCAAGGCGGAGCTTCGTATCTCGACCGTGTACGACAAACACACGTCTTGGATCTGGCAACTCCGTGTTGATGGAGCTCAAGTCCGTGTCACCAATCGCCGCGAGTCGAAGACACAACACGGCGGATGCTTCTTCGAACCTGTCGACGGTACCATTGAAGATCGTACTTAGCTGGTTTCCTTCCGCGTCCAGTTCGTGGCCATACATGCCCATTCGAAACAATCCCGAGAGGTGACGCACTGCCTTGAGCCAACGCAGCGTGGGGTCTGGCTCCGAATCCACTTCAGGCGTATCAAGTGGCGCCCTCGCAAGGAGTTTTTTGCCCGCGATGGTGCTTAAGGCTTCGAGGCGCCCGCGCTGATAAGGGTCGATGCCACCTGCGATTCGGTAGGATTCACCGCCGAGTCCTCCCCAGCTAACGTCGAGGCGTCCCTCAGAGTGAGGATTGCGGAGCGAGTCGAACTGCTTATTCAGATCTTCCCAGGACTGCATGTTGTTGGCCCATTTGTAGTCTAACGGATCGCGCTTCTGCTCCTAGGGGCTTGAGCCCGCCTTCATATACTTGATGGACCAACCGCGGACCACCAACCCAGCGGCCCGGCAGCGGCAAGCGCCTGGTTAGACCTCAACCCAATTCAGGCTCAAGACGATATGGCCTTAATCCGCGGGAGGGCAGCTAAGGGCCGGACTGCGTTTCTTGATTAGCTCAGGATCACCCCACTCAGCTTTGAGGAACAGCAGCGCTTGTTAGGTGACGCCCGAAATATTCAACTAAGGAGTCTTCAGCGGGGGCTTCCCCAACTCACCTAGTTTTGCATTCAAGGCGGTACGGCGGTCGTTAGCTCTGGCTGGGGCTACATAATAGTGTTCGAAGAGCTCCTCCAAGACCTCAAGGAGCCACTCCGCCTCTCCTTCCTCAACCTGTACAATTTCTCCGCTGCTTGTCGACTTTATCGGGTGCGCGGCAAAGTTACCCACCTGGCGGATGGCGTCTACGTTAAGGGCGAGTTGAGCAGGCAAGTGTGGCATCACCTCGTCAATCTGATCGGCCAGATCTTTCTTCTTCGCGCCTCCCTTGTGGGTCAGAACGAACTGTAAGCAACGACGGCTGAGTGCAGCTGACGCTTTCTTGCTTTTCGGGTATACAACAACGGCTTCCTTGAAGTCCTCCGCAAGGTCGGGGGCCTCGGCCTCGACTTCCTTTGGGACGGGCCGAACCACACTGTCTGGCAGAATCATCGTGTCGACGACGAGTTTGCCAGTCGTGGTTGTCTTTTCGAAGTGAGTGGCAATAATCGGTTTACCACAGGTAGGGCATGCCGAGATGTGCAGGATTAATGGGATCTTGCTTGGAGTAATAATGGTTGCTGAACGAGATCCTGCTGTATTGTTCAAGTTGACCGTTTCGAAGCGGACTCCTAGCCCGCAGTAGGGACACTTACCAGTCTTGCCAGCCTCAGCAGCCATTCGGTCGCCTTTCCCTGAGCGCTTTCACAACCCCGACTTATGCCGCGATCCCTTCCCTGACTCCCAAGACCTCATCCCTCCACACCTTAGCCTACTCCCGAATTGCAAGCCCGACAACCTATTAGATCTACTAACCGGCCCAC
>Ga0070699_100005894_pt1 | contig 10707 bp, 13 predicted proteins | sample KBSK1503metaG_FD_65473 | JGI IMG/M metagenome (GOLD analysis project Ga0070699, IMG submission 65473) | Corn, switchgrass and miscanthus rhizosphere microbial communities from Kellogg Biological Station, Michigan, USA - KBS K1-50-3 metaG | ecosystem: Host-associated > Plants > Roots >...
GAGTAATCCTCGCGCAGCCCGCGCCGCCGGAGCTCGAGCGTCACCAGCCAGCCGGCCATGAGAAACGCGACCATCATCATGATCCCGTAGCCGGTCAGCTCGAAGCTCCCGAGCCGGATCACGAGCGGATAAATCGTCATGCGGGAGTCCCGCGTGAAGGGGTTGCTGCCTGTAGCCCGGGAATCGGCAGGTCGTCCCGCGGCTCCAGGTCCCAGCCGCTCCGCTCTCCGCGACGGAGGCGCCAGGCGCCGGCGGCCGCGATCATGGCGGCGTTGTCGGTGTTGAGCCGGGGGGAAGCTACGCTCAGCTCAGCGGTCCCGGCCAGCCGGTCGCGCAGCCGCTCGACCAGTGCCCGGTTGCAGGCCACTCCCCCGCCGACCATCGCCCGCGGGTACCCGAGCGCCTCGACGGCGTGCGCGGTCTTCGCCACCAGCACGTCCAGCGCGGCGTCCTGAAATCCGCGCGCCAGATCGGCCCTGTCGCGCGCGAGGTCGCTGCTCGCCTGCACGGCTCGGAGCACCGCCGTCTTGAGGCCGCTGAACGAGAAGGCGTAGGGATCGTCGCTTCGGGTGAGGTCACCGAGAAGCGGTCTCGGGAAGCGATACCGGTCGGGCCGGCCCCCGCGCGCGAGGCGCTCGAGCGGGGCGCCGCCGGGATAGTCGAGCCCGAGCAGTGTCGCGACCTTGTCGAACGCCTCGCCGGCGGCGTCGTCCAGGGTCTGGCCCAGCAGGCGGTACTCGCCCCACGCGGGCACATCGAGCAGCAGCGTGTGCCCCCCGCTCACCAGGAGGCCCACGAAGGGCGGGGCGAGATCGGGATCCTCCAGCGTCGGTGCGAAGAGGTGTCCCTCCAGATGGTTCACGCCGAGGAACGGGCAGTCGAGGCTCCAGGCGAGCGCCTTGCCGTACATCACCCCGACCAGCAGCGCGCCGACCAGACCGGGGCCGGCGGTCACCGCGATGCCGTCGATCTGCTCGAGGCTCGCGCCCGCGTCCGCGAGCGCCTGGTCCACGACCGATCCGATCGTGCGGACGTGCGCCCGGCTGGCCAGCTCGGGGACGACGCCGCCGAACACCCGGTGCACGTCCTGCGAGAGGATGACGAGCCCCGCCAGCGACGCCCGGCCGCCGTCGGTGACGAGGACCGCCGCCGAGGTCTCGTCGCATGATGTCTCGATGCCGAGGATCCGCTCAGCCACGATCGCCCCGGCGCGCGAGGGTGACGCTGTCGGGCGTGGCCTTGCCCGAGAACCCCGGCGGCACCAGCACCCGCAGTGCGGCGCGCCGCGGCGGTGCGCCCGGGCCGAGGGGCCCACCGTCACCGCGACGCTGTCGGGCGTGAGCGCGGTCAAGCGGGCCAGCGGACCGCGCACCCGGACGGTGACCGTATCCCGGTCCGGCCGGAGGTTGAGCGCGCTCGGGACCTGGACCGGCACCGGCCAGAGGGTGCGCTCGCCGACGGCCTGGACGTTGAGGCTCACCGTGACCCTCGACGGGAAGATCCGCACCGGCCCGAAGCCCGCGGTGTCCACCATCACCCGCTGCTCCGCCGGGCCGTCGGCGCGGGTCAGCTCGATCGGAACGGTCAACACCGAATCGATAGCCGACACCCGCTCTTCCGGACCCGCGATCCGCACCTCGCCGGGAACGACCGCCACGCCGCCGACCAGCTCGAAGCCCGACTGGGTCTGAACCCGGACCACGGAGTGAACGGGCACCGTGCGCTGCGCGACCGGGTTGAGCTCCACCACGACCCGTCGGGGCTCGACGTCCTGGACCCGGATGCTGGTGTTGCCAGGGAAGACGAGATCGGCCGGATCGATCGCGAGACTGACGCTGTCGGCGGTCATGCTGTCGGGCAGGATGCGGGTGAGCAGCAGATTGTCGCGCGAGAGCCGGAGCAGATCCCGACGGGGGCCGACGACGGTCGCCCGGAGGACGCCGGGCTCCCGGACCACCGCGCGCCCGGCTGGCGGCTGGACCCGGAGCTCGACGCTGAGCAGCCCACTGGCGGGCTCCTCGCTGGAGGCGACCAGCCAGAGCAGGACCGACAAGGCGAGCGAGGTCAGCTTGAGGGGCCAGTCGGCGGCGAGGGCCCGCAACGTCACGTCAGGACCCGCTTCCGCCTTCGGCCAGCAGCCGCTCGACCAGGGCCCGGTTCACCGGCGCGCTCCAGTCCTGCGCGCCGATGACCCGCTTCACGATCCTGCCCTCGCGGTCGAGCAGGAAGCTCTCCGGCACGCCGGTCGTCTGGTAGGTCTGCTGGATCCGGGTGGAGCGGTCGTGCAGGATGTCGAACGTCAGGTGGAGCTCCTGGCCGAAGTTGCGCACGTCGGTGGGGTCGCCCTCGTCGACGCTGACGGCGGCGATGCGGAAGCCGCGGGGGGCGAGAGAGTCGTAGAGCCGCTGCATGGACGGCATCTCCGCCCGGCAGGGCACGCACCACGTAGCCCAGATGTTCACCAGCGTCACCTGGCCCTTGTAGCGGCTCCGGAGCGACACCGTGTCGTTGCTCGCGAGATCGACGGCGCGGAAATCGGGGGCTCGCGCCCCCACGGCCACCTGCTTGTGGTCGGGGCCGTACTTCACCAGCGCCGTGGCGCCGATGCCGAGTCCCACCACGATCGACACCACCGCCAGCCACTGCCTCGACATAAGCTCCTAGACCCGCACGGCGCAGCAGCGCCGCAGTTGCCGCACCGCCTCGCCGGGCTCCGGGGCCCCGAACACCGCGGTGCCCGCCACGAACGTGTCCGCGCCGGCCTCCCACGCGGCTCCGATGGTCTCGACCGTGATTCCCCCGTCTACCTCGAGCGCCGTGCGGGCGCCGCGCTCGTCGAGCAGCGCCCGGCACCGGCGGATCTTGTCGGTCGACGCGGGAATATAGGCCTGGCCGCCGTAGCCCGGGTTCACCGTCATGAGGAGCACCAGGTCGACATCGTCCAGCACCTCCTCCACGAGCGAGAGCGGGCTCGCCGGGTTGAGCGCGAGACCGGCGAGCATTCCCCGCTCGCGGACCTCGACGAGGTGGCGCTGCACGTGGATCGTCGCTTCGGGGTGGAAGGTGAAAACCGTCGCCCCGGCGTCGGCGAACACCTCGATGTACCGCTCGGGGTGCTGGACCATCAAGTGCAGGTCGAGCGGGAGGCTGGTGAGCTCACGAAGCGCCTGCACGACCGGCGTCCCGAACGTGAGGTTCGGGACGAAGTGCCCGTCCATCACGTCCACGTGGATCCAATCGGCGCCGCCCGCCTCCACGGCCGCGATCTCCTCCTCGAGCCGCCCGAGATCGGCGCTCAGCACGCTCGGCGCGATGCGGATGCTCATCGCCGCGCTCCCGTCGAGAAGGGTCGCTGAATGATCCGGGCGGCCTGGGACGGACGCACGTGGGGCTGCCCGCTCACCACCAGGTCCACCGGACTACCCGGCTCGCGCCCCACGCCGGCGGCCGGGCGCGTAGCGATCACGACGTTGGGCTCCGGGTCCGACGCGACCGTATCGACTCCGCCGGGCTTGAGACCGGCGGCGGCGAGCACCTTGAGAGCGAACGGAGTGGGCAGGCCCACGATGTCGGGGACGAGAACGAGCTGTGGTCCCGCGCTCGGTGTGAGGGACACGACGGCGTTGCGCGAGAGGATGGTGCCGGCCGGCGGATCCTGCCAGATGATGGCGCCGCGCGGAACGGTGGGGTGGGCCCGCTCGTCCTCGAACTTCACCCGGAACCCGAGCGCGCCCAGCTTGCGCTGGGCTTCCCCGGCGGGCAGCTCCAGCACTCGCGGCAGCGCGTGGTCGCTGGTGAGGAGCGGCACGGGCGAGAGCCAGGCGGAGGCGATCACATAGCCCACGCCGAACGTGGCCAGGACGATCGCCCCGTCGCGCAGGAGCCGCCGGCCGAAGACCGTCGCAATGAACGGCGCACCGGCGGTCTTCGACGCCCCGGTCTCCGACACGGTCGCACCGGCTGGATCCGCCGTCCGCGTCGCCCAGGGGACCTGGCGCCGGAATCTCACCCGGCCCGCCTCAGGCGCGCGGCGTACGCGCCGTCCATCCGGTCGCGCTGGGGCAGCGTCATCAGATCTCCCTTGTCCGTGAGCAGGGGCGGAGGCAGGTCGTCCGGGGGGTCCCGCCGGAAGCCTGCGTGCGTCCGGAGGAAGCGCTCGATCTGGAGCTCGTTCTCCTCCGGCTCGAGCGAGCAGGTGGCGTAGACCAGCCAGCCGCCGGGTCGCACCGCCTCGGCGACCGCCGCGAGGAGCTCGGTCTGCCGCTCGACCAGTGCGACCAGCGCGTCCGGCGTCACCCGCCATCGCGCATCGGGGTGCCGGGCGAAGGTGCCCGTTCCCAGGCACGGCACGTCGAGCAGGACCACGTCGGTCTCGGCGAGCGGGGGGTGGCGCGCGTCGGCCACCACGATCAGCTCGCGTCCGCCGCCAGCCCGGCGGAGATTTTCCTTGAGCCGCGCCACCCGCGGCCGGCTCAGATCGGCCGCCAGCACGCGAACCCCGGTCCGCGCGAGGCCGATGGACTTGCCGCCCGGTGCCGCGCAGGCATCGTAGGCCAGGCCGGCCGGCGGCACCCCCGCGAACCACGCGATCAGCGATTGAGCCGGGTCTTGCACGACGAAGTCGCCGTCGGCGTAGCCAGGCAGCCGGTCGGGCCGCGACGCTGCGACCGTCACGCCCGCGCCCCAGGGCGCCGGAGTCGTCCGGATGCCGGCCGCGGCCAGCCGCCGCGAGATCGCCTCGCTCGTCGCCCGGGCCGGTTGGAGGACCAGCGCCGGCCGCGCGTTGTTCCAGCGGAGCAGCCGGTCGGTGTCGTCCGGGCCGAAACGGTCGAGCCACCGCCGGACCAGCCACTCGGGGTGCGAGTGCCGGGCAGCGAGGTCGAGAGGGCCGGTTCCTTTGCGCTTGCGGGGCGCCTGCCGCCCCAGGCGGCGGAGCAGCGCGTTCACGAATCCGCCGGCCCGGGCTCCCCCCGCTTCCCGGGCCAGCTCGACGCTCGTGCTTACGGCGGCATGCGGGGGCACCCGATCCAGGGCGGTCAGCTGGTAGGCACCGAGCCGCAGGATGTTCTGGAGCGTGGGCGGCACCGCGCTCCAGCCGCGGGCCGCGAGCGGCCCGAGCCGCTCGTCCAGACCGTTGCGCTGGCGGAGGACGCCCGCCGCCAGCTCGTGCGCCAGCCGGCGGTCCGGGTCCGACAGGGGCTCCAGGGCCTGATCCAGCGCTGCGTCGAATGGCCGGCCCGCGCGCACCTGCTCGAGGATAGCCAGCGCCGCGCGCCGGGATCCAAGACCGTTTTCAACCGGCATCGCGATCCATCGTTTTCACCACGGCGATGGGGAGAACACGGGCGTGGTGAACCCCCTACTCCAGCATGCCGCGCGTCGGGCTCGACGGGACGGCTACTTCCCGGCGCGGCATGCGGCCCGCCAGGAACGCCGCCCGCCCGGCGTCGACCGCGCGGCGCATGGCCCACGCCATCATCACCGGGTCGCGCGCCTCGGCGAGCGCCGTGTTCATCAGGATTCCGTCCACGCCCTGCTCCATCGTCACGCACGCGTCGGACGCGGTCCCGACGCCGGCGTCCACCACGACGGGCACCCCGAGGCGCCGCTTGATCGTCCGCACCGAGTACGGGTTGAGGAGGCCGAGCCCGCTGCCGATGGGCGAGGCCAGCGGCATGACGGCCGCGCAGCCCGCCTCCTCCAGCCGGAGCGCGGTAATCAGATCGTCGTTGCTGTAGGCGAGGACTTTGAAGCCGTCCCGCGCCAGCTCGCGCGCGGCGGTGAGCAGGCCGGCCACGTCCGGGAGCAGGGTCTCGCGGTCGCCAATGACCTCGAGCTTGACGAAGTCGTTGAAGCCGGCCTCGCGGGCGAGGCGGGCGTAGCGCACCGCGTCGTCGGCGGTGTAGCAGCCGGCTGTGTTGGCCAGGAGGAAGTACTGGTCGGCTGGGAGGTGATGCAGGATGCTCTCGTCCTTCGACCGGTCGAGGTCCACCCGCCGCACGGCGACGGTGACGATCTCGGCGCCCGACGCCTCGATCGCCCGCACCATCTCTTCGTTCGAGCGGTACTTGCCCGTCCCCACCATCAGGCGGGACCGGAACGCCCGGCCGGCGATCTCGAGCGGGGAATCGAGCGTCGGCTCGACGGCGGACACTCCCCCGGTCACGTCACCCTCCCCCGACGAAGTGCACCAGCTCCACGGCGTCGCCGGCCGCCAGCGCGGTCTCGCCCAGCATGGGCCGGCGCACGATGCGGCGGTTGTGCTCGACCACGACGGTGCGCGCATCGAGCCGGAGCTCATGGAGGAGGTCATCGAGGGTGGCAGGAGCGGGAATCCGCCGGTGCTCGCCGTTGACGGTGATGGACAGCTCGGGCATGGAGGAAAGATAAGGGATGGGAGCCATGAGCCGTTAGCCATTAGCCTTTAGCTAACGGCTCATGGCCACCGGCTAATGGCTTCCATCACCTCCATCGCCGCCCGGGCTGGATCCTCCGCCTCCCACAGCGCCCGGATCGCCGCCACGCCGTATGCCCCCGCGGCGACCAGCTCGGGGACCCGCTCCGCCGTCACGCCGCCGATAGCGATCACCGGCAGGCCGAGCGCGGCGCAGGCGCGCACAAGGGCGGCCCCCGCCCCCGGATGGTCCGGATGTGTCGGGGTGGGGTAGATCGGGCCGACGAGAAGGAAGTCGGCCCCCTCGTCTCTGGCCGCGATCGCTTGCGGCTCCGAGTGGACCGAGCAGCCGATCCAGCCGCGGGGAAGGACCCGTCGTGCGTCGGCGGGCGCGAGGTCGGTCGCGGCCAGCTGCACGCCCTGCGCTCCCACCGCCGCCGCGACGTCAGGCCGGCCGCTCACCAGCACCGCGGCTTCGGCCGGCCGGGCCAGTGCGACGAACCGCGCGGCGACCGCGGCCAGATGCCGGGTGGTGGCGGCGCGATCGCGTGCGTGCAGGGCGATTGCCGGGCCCGCGGCGGCGAGCGCCGCCGCGCGGATCCCCAGGTCGGCGCGCGCGAGCACGCCGGCATCGGTGATCGCGTGAATCCGCGGCAATGGCCGGCCGGTCACTCGAACCGGTCGCCGACCGCGACGCCCCGTCCCCGGACCCAGGCGTCTACGGTGATCCGCGTCTTGCCGGCGGGTTGGGTCTCGAGCACCTCGACCGCGCCATCGCGGCAGGCGATCACCAGGGAATGACCGGCGGCGATCACCTCCCCCGGCCGTCCGCTGCCGCTGACCGGCCGTCCGCCGAAGAGCTTGACCGGCACGCCTCGGAGCACGGCCCAGGCGCCGGGGGCGGGGTCGAAGGCGCGCACCTTCCGCGCGGCGGCGAGCGCGGGCCCCTCGAGCGAGAGCCGCGTCGTCTCGCGATCGACCTTCGGCGCCAAGGTGGCGGCGGCGTGGTCCTGGGGCTCGCCGGGGACGTCGCCCTTCGCGAGCCGTTGCACCACGTCCATCAGCGCGGTCGCGCCGAGGTCGGCGAGCCGGTCGGTGAGCCCGCCGCCGGTCTCGTTCGGCGCGATCGGCGTCGTGACCCGACGCAGGACGGGCCCGCTGTCGAGCCCCGCCTCCATCCGCATGATGCTGACGCCGGTCTCCGTGTCGCCGTTCATGATGGCCCAGGGGATCGGAGCGGCGCCGCGGTAGCGGGGCAGGAGCGACCCGTGGACGTTGATCATCCCGTGCGCGGGAGCGGCGAGGACTTCAGGCCGCAGGATGTGCCCATAAGCGACCACGACGCCGAGGTCGGGGCGAAGGTGGCGCAAGCCGGCGGTGAACACGTCGCCGACCGGGCGGTCGGGTTGGAGCACCGGTAGTCCGGCCTCGACGGCGAGGGTCTTGATCGGCGGTGGAACGAGGGTGGAGCGGGAGCGGCCCTGCGGGCGATCGGGCTGGGTGACCACGGCCACCACCTCCTGCCGGTGGTCCAGCAGGGCCCGGAGTGACGGTACGGCGAAGGCCGGGGTACCGAAAAAAACGATCCGCATCACTCCGGCCGTGCGGCGGCGGGCTGCACCTCTTTGAGGTAGCTCGTGTCGTCCTTGTGCTCCCGCTTCCAGCGGGCGAGCAGGACCTTCCGCTTCATCAGGCCGAGGTGATCGAGGAACAGGATGCCGTCGAGGTGGTCGAGCTCGTGCTGGATGGCGCGGGCGGTGAGCCCCTCCGCCGCGAGCCGGAAGGGCTTGCCGTCGCGGTCGAGGGCCTCGAGCACCACCCGCTCGGGCCGGGTCACGTCGCCGTAGATCTCCGGGATGGACAGGCAGCCCTCTTCTGCCGTCGTGCGACCCTCCGCTTCCACGATCACCGGGTTCACCATGGGGAATCGCTGGCCGTCAGCATCGATCACCGCGATCCGCCGGGCGACGCCGACCTGGTTCGCGGCAAGCCCCACGCCGCGCGCGGCGTCCATCGTCTCGAACAGGTCGTCGATCAGGCGGCGCGCGTCGTCATCCACCGCGGCGAGCTCGGCGCTGCGCTGGCGCAGCACGGGAGAGCCGAGGAGGTGGAGCGGCAGCAGGCTCATCCCGACTGGGCGGGCGCGCTGGCCTGGCCGACCCGCACGATCCGCGCGCGCTCGACGACGACGGTGGCCGACCCGCTCTCGATGGTGACCCGGTCGTCCTTGATGTCCTTCACCTTGCCGATGAGCCCGCCGCTGGTGGTGATCTCGTCGCCTTTCTTGAGGGCCGCGAGCAGCTGCTCGTGCTGTTTCCGGGCCTGGCCCTGGGGCCGGATGATCAGGAAGTAGAAGACCAGTCCGATCGCCGCGACCTGAAGGATCAGAACGGTGAAGCCGCTCCCGCCCCCCGAGCCGGAGGCCGGGGCCATGGCGAACAACAGTGGTGGGGTCACGTGTCTCCTCGGTGATAGCGGTCGAGCCATCCCCGGCGCCAGGCGTCAAAGGTGCCGTCCAGAATCCGGGTGCGCGCCTCCTCGCCCAACCGGACGAGGAAGCGGATGTTGTGGATCGAGACCAGCCGGAGCGCCAGCATGTCCTCGACCATGAAGAGATGGCGCAGGTAACCCCGGGGGAACGTGCTGCAGGTCTCGCAGTCGCACTCGGGATCGAGCGGCTCCCGCGAGCCCTTGAGCCCGGCGCCCTTCACGTTCACCCGCCCGGTCGGCAGCCAGGCCGTGCCGTGGCGCCCGTTACGGGTGGCGGCGACGCAGTCGAACAGGTCCACGCCCCGCGCGATGCCTTCCAAGAGATCCGGGGGGAACCCGACGCCCATAAGATAACGAGGCATCGTCGGGGGCATGACCGGCGTGAGCGTCTCGAGCACCCGGTGCATCACCGCCTTGGGCTCGCCCACGGAGAGCCCGCCGACGGCGACGCCGGTCCAGGGGCCGAGAGCGAGGGTTCCTTCCAGCGAGCGCAGCCGGAGCTCGTCGTGGGTCCCGCCCTGGATGATGGGCCAGAGCGTCTGTGCGCCACCCGTGCGCGGCAGCCCCGCGTGTCGGGCCTTGCACCGCTCGAGCCACCGGAGCGTGCGTTCCATGCCCTCCTCCGCGAGCTGGTAAGGAGCCTGCCCCGGCACCACGTGATCGAACGCCATGGCGACGTCGGCCCCGAGCGCCGCCTGGAGCTCGACCGCCCGCTCCGGCGTGAGCGCGTGCACCGAGCCGTCGACGTGGCTGGTGAACTCCACGCCCTCTTCTTCCACGCGACGGAGCCCCTCGAGCGAGAAGACCTGGAACCCGCCCGAGTCGGTGAGCATCGGACGGTCCCAGGTCGTGAAGGCGTGCAGTCCGCCCAGCGCGGCGACCACGTCCGCGCCGGGCCGGAGGTGGAGATGGTAGGTGTTGGCGAGGACGATCTGGGCGCCCGTGCGACGGACGTCGTCGGGGTGGAGACCTCGCACCACGCCGTGCGTGCCGACCGGCATGAAGGCGGGGGTGCGAACGGTGCCGTGGGGAAGGGCGAGCCGGCCGGCCCGGGCAGGGCCGGCGGTGGCCTCGACGCGGAACTCGAACATCAGCCGGTGAGAATGCGCTCGATCTGCCGCCGGTGCACCAAATCGTGCGCGCCGATCATGCGGAACGTATGCTCGACGCTCTCCGGTCCGCGCTCGGAATGGAGCCCGGTGCGCCGCAGCTGCGCGGCATCGAGCGACCGGTAGAGCCGCAGGTTCGCCGCGCGGAGCGCCGCGACCTGGGCCAGCGCCTGGGCCGCCGGCAGGTCGCGATAGCGGAACGTCCGGGCCCAGACGTCCTGGTCGTATCCCGGAATCGGCGGCGCGTCCTGCGTCAGGATCATGCGCACCCGGTAGCCGTACACCAGCTCGGTGTCGGCCAGGTGCTGCACCACCTCGAGCACGCACCATTTGCCGGGCTTCTCGGGCCGGCGAATGGTCGCGTCGTCCAGGGAGCCGACCCGCTGCTCCAGCCACGGGACCAGCTCCGCCATGACGGCGAGCGGGTCGCGGTCGCCGAGCAGCTCGAGGAGGGCCTTGGTGTAACCCGAGGCGGAGGCAGCCGCGCTGCCGGCGGGATTGGAGAAGGATGTCATAAGCCGTTAGCTCCTAAATCACCACCATCGCATCGCCATACGAATAAAACCGATACCGCTTCCGGATGGCGTGCGCATACGCCGCCCGCATGGCCTCGTGCCCCGCGAAGGCGCTCACCAGCATGAGCAGGGTGGAGCGCGGCAGATGAAAGTTGGTGATGAGCCGCTCGACCACCCGGAACCGGTACCCCGGCAGGAT
>Ga0070699_100005896_pt1 | contig 10706 bp, 7 predicted proteins | sample KBSK1503metaG_FD_65473 | JGI IMG/M metagenome (GOLD analysis project Ga0070699, IMG submission 65473) | Corn, switchgrass and miscanthus rhizosphere microbial communities from Kellogg Biological Station, Michigan, USA - KBS K1-50-3 metaG | ecosystem: Host-associated > Plants > Roots >...
TGACGGGTGTCACCTTCGACAGCGGCGGGCACCGGCTGGTCGGCACCCTGTACCTCGCCCGCGGCGCGGCGCCGAAGCCCACCGTCCTGCTGTTGCACGGCTGCCCTGGCCTGGAGAAGAACCTCGACCTCGCCGCGGCGCTGCGCGACCGCGGCCGCAACGCGCTGGTGTTCCACTACCGCGGCTGCTGGGGCAGCGAGGGCCCGTACGACCTGCGAACGATCCCCGGCGACGTGACCGCGGCGGTCGACCACCTGCGGTCGGGCGAGTACCCGACCGTCGACGGCGGACGGCTCGCCGTGGCGGGCCACAGCCTGGGCGGCTGGGCCGCCATCCTCGCCGCGGCCACCGACGAGCGGCTGGGCGCGGTCGCCGTCTACGGGGCAGCGGTTGACCTCGGCGGTATCGACCTCCCGCCCGAGCGGCTCGACCATGAGATGACCCGCTTTCTCGCCGTGACGCCCGAGGAGTTCGAGCGCCAGCGGGACGACGTCTGCGCGCGGCCGGGGCCCCTCGATGTCGTCGGGTCGATCGCGCCCCGGCCGCTGCTGATCGTGCACGGTAGCGACGACGCGTGGGTGTCGGCGGAGCAGGCCAGGCGGCTGGCAGCCGCGGCCGGACGGCCGTGCCGTTACGTGGCAGTTGACGGGGCCAACCATTCATTCGCCTGGCACCGCGCCGAGCTGCGCGACCTGGTGACCGGCTGGCTGGACGAGGTCTTCGAATGGGAGGAGCGGTGATGGCAGTTGAGCCGGCCCAGGTGAGCCGGGTGGGGATCGTCGGCGCCGGGGTGATCGGAGGCGGCTGGGCGCTGCATTTCCTGCGGATGGGCCTCCACGTCGACGTCTATGACCCGGCGCCGGACGCCCAGCCGAACCTGCTGCGCGTGGTCGAGGAGACCTGGCCGCTGCTCGAGCGGATCGGCCTGCGCGCCGGCGCGGGGCCGGACCGGCTCAGCTTCCACGCCGACCTGGCCGCCGCGGTGTCGGCCGCCGACATGGTGCAGGAGAACTCCCCCGAGGACGGCGCGGTCAAGCGCGGCGTGCTGGCCGCCATCGATCGCTCGGCCCGGCCGGACGTGGTGATCGCCTCCAGCACGTCGGGTTTCGCGATGACCATGCTGCAGGCCGACTGCGCCCGCCCGGAACGCTGCGTGGTGGGGCACCCGTTCAACCCCCCGTACCTGATCCCGCTGGTCGAGGTGGTCGGCGGCGAGCGGACCGACTCGGCCGCCGTGGACTGGCTCGTCGCGTTCTACGCCGCCATGGGCAAGCGGCCGCTGCGCCTGTCCCGCGAGCTTCCCGGCTTCGTCGGCAACCGGCTCCAGGAGGCGATGTGGCGGGAGGCGCTGCACATGGTCGCCGCCGGCGAGGCGACGGTCGAGGAGATTGACGAGGCGATCGCGTACGGCCCCGGGCTGCGCTGGGCGCAGATGGGGCCGTGCCTGACCTTCCACCTGGCCGGGGGCGGCGACGGGATGGCGCACATGCTGGACCACTTCGGCGCCGCGCTGCTGGAGCCGTGGACCCGGCTGCAGGCCCCGCCGCTCACCGCGCCGCTGCGCGAGCGGATGGTGGCGGGGTGCCTCCGGGAGGCCGGCGGCCGGTCCGTGGCCCAGCTCGAGCGGCGGCGCGACGCGTTCCTGGCCGAGCTGCTTCCCTTGGTGGACCGGTTCTCGGTCGACGGCGGACCCGCCACGCAGCCCGCCGCCGGGCCCGCGGGGCGGCCGGAGCCGGACACTATGAGCGAGCCGGAGGTCTCAAGAACGCCCGGAGGCGAGCGGGAAGACGTGGTCTATTGACACTACACAAGCACGCTACTTACACTCCCGTTACCACATAATGCACGCATCGTTCACATTATGAACGATCACGAAAGGCTGCCACGGTCTCACCGGGCGGTGCGGCCGCGGGCGGCCCGGATAGGGGCGTGCGCGGCCCCCGGATCATCTCCAGCGGCACGCGCCCGGACCAGGCCTCCTCCCCGCAGGGAGCGGATCATGGACCTCAGCCGCAGTCAGTTAATGAGGGCGACTCCGGTCGGCCCGGTCGCCGCCGTGACCGGTGGCCTCCCCCCGGCTGCGAATGGCCCTTCCGCCCACTGGCCACGAGGCCGCGGGCACATCTTCCGCAGCTCGGCAGGTCCCATTGCCCACCAGATGAGCGGTCCCGGCCCCAGGCGACCAGAAGGGTCATGACATGACAGAAATCTCGCGACGGCAACTCGTCCGCGGTGCGGGGGGGCTGGCGGTGGTCGGCGGCCTGGCTGCCGCGTGCGGCACCAGCTCATCTACCGGGACGAGCCCAGCCCCCGGCGTTTCGGCCGGGGGCCCGAAGCGCGGCGGGAACTTCCGGCTGGGAGTCACCGGCGGCGGCTCCAAGGACATCATGGACGGCCAGAACATCATCACCAAGCCCGATCAGGCCCGCCTGATCACCGCCTTCGAGACGCTGCTGCTCTTCGACGAGAACTACCAGCTCACCACCAACGGCCTCGCCGAGAGCGTCACCCAGGACAACCCGAAGCAGTACACCATCAGCCTGCGCCAGGGCATCGAGTTCCAGAACGGCAAGACGATGACGGCCGACGACGTCATCTACTCGTTCCAGCGCATCGGGACCAAGGCCTACGGCCTCACCGGGTACGCCGCCACCGCCACCATGGACATCGCGGGCATGAAGAAGCTGGACAAGTACACGGTGCGGCTCCCGCTGAAGTCCCCGGACGCGACGGTCCCGCAAACCCTCGGCAGCTATACGTTCAACATGGTGCCAGTCGGGTACAAGGCCTACCCGAGCCCCCAGATCGGCACCGGCGCCTACAAGCTCAAGTCGTTCGCGCCCGGCCAGCAGAGCGTCCACGAGCGCAACCCGAACTACTGGCGCAGCGGCGAGCCATACTTCGACACGGTGACGATCACCGACTTCAGCGACTCGACCGCGCAGGTGAACGGGCTGCTCGGCGGGCAGATCGACGCGATGACCGACCTGCCGCCCTCCCAGGTGAAGGTCGTGCAGGGGCGCGCGGGGGTGCTGATCTCGAAGACCGGCGGCTGGCTGCCGATATGCATGGCGATCGACATGCCCCCGTTCAACGATGTCCGGGTCCGCCAGGCGATGCGGCTGCTCGTCGACCGGCCGGGGATGCTCGAGCAGGTCTCCTCCGGCTACGGGTTCATCGGCAACGACCTTTACGCCCCCTTCGACCCCGGCTACGCCCACGCGCTCCCGCAGCGGCAGCAGGACATCGGCCAGGCCAAGTCGCTGCTCAAGGCGGCCGGCCACGCGAACCTGAGCGTGGACCTGCACACCACCGACGGCGCGGCCGGCATGGTCGAGACGGCGACGGTCTTCGCGAACCAGGCCTCGGCCGCGGGCGTCAAGATCAACGTGATCAACGACCCGAACTTCTACGGGAACCAGTACCTCAAGCTGGCCTTCTCGGTCGACTTCTGGGGCACCCGCGCGTACCTCAACCAGGTGCAGCAGGGCTCGCTGCCGACCTCTCCGTACAACGAGACGCACTGGCCGCCGAAGTCGGGCACGGGGTCCAACTTCGAGTCGCTGTACAGCCAGGCACTGGCCACCACCGACCCGGCGAAGCGCATCCAGATCGAGCAAGAGATGCAGCAGATCGAGTACAACATCGGCGGGTACATCATCCCGTTCTTCGGTGGCCTCATCGACGCCTACGCTGCCAAGGTGAAGGGCCTCAAGCCGAGCAAGGGCACCCTCAACCTGGATAGCTTCGGCCACGGCTTCCGCACGATCTGGTTCGGCTAGCGCCGACGGGCAGGACCCACCGTGAACAGGTTGCGAGTCGGCGGAGTGTGGAGTTTCATCCTCCGCCGGCTGCTGCTGGGCATCGTCGTGCTGATCCTGGTCTCCGTCGTGGTGTTCCTGGCCACCCAGGCGCTGCCCGGTGATCCCGCCCGCGCCATCCTCGGCCGGTCGGCCACCCCGGCCAGCCTGGCGGCCCTGCGCCGCCAGCTGCATCTCGACCAGCCGGCGATCGAGCAGTACTGGACCTGGGTGACCGGCCTGCTGCGCGGCAACCTGGGCAACTCGCTGGCTGCGCAGGAGCCGGTGACCACCCTGCTGGGCCCGCGTCTGGTGAACTCGGCCGTGCTGGTCGCGATCGCCGCGGTGGTGTCGATACCGCTGTCGATCGCGATCGGCTCGTGGGCGGCGTTCAAGCGGGAGAAGGCCTTCGACCTGGTGAGCTCGAACCTGCTGCTCGTCCTGGCGGCGCTGCCGGAGTTCGTCGTCGCCCTGGTCCTCGTCATCTTCCTCGCGACCACCGTGTTCCACGTCCTGCCCGCCATCAGCACGGTCCCGCCCGGATCCCAGCCGTGGAACAACTGGACTGCGCTGGTCCTGCCGACCCTGACCCTGGTGATCGCGGTCGCGCCGTACGTCGCCCGGATCATGCGGGCCTCGATGATCGAGGTGCTGGAAAGCGACTACGTCGAGATGGCCAGGCTCAAGGGCCTGCCGGAGCGCACCGTCCTGCTCCGGCACGCGCTGCCGAACGCGCTCGGGCCCGTGTTCCAGGTGATCGCCCTGAACCTGGCCTACCTCGCCGGCGGCATCATCGTCGTCGAGTATGTGTTCAACTACACGGGCGTCGGGAGCGCCATCCGGGAAGCGACCTTCAACCACGACCTGCCCGTCATCCAGGCGCTCGCCATGCTTATCGCGGCAGTGTACGTGGCCCTCAACCTGCTGGCCGACGTGGCGACGATCCTCGTCACGCCGAGGCTAAGGACCCGGCTGTGAGCGAGCTGAGCACCGCTCTGATCGCCGATGCCGAAGTCGGCGCGGCGCCGCCGGTCCGCGGCACGTCTCTGCTGCGCCGCTCGCTGCGGCTGTGGCGGACGCGCATCGGCGTCGCGCTGGTCGGCATCCTCGTGCTGCTGGCGATCATCGGCCCGTACGTCGCCCCGTACGGCCCGAGCACCCCGGTCGGGGCGCCCAACTCCAACCCCAGCGGCAAAGCGGTGCTCGGGACGGACTACCTCGGGCAGGACGTGCTGAGCCGGCTCCTCTACGGCGGCCGGAGCATCCTGATCATAGCCGTCATCGCGACCGCGCTCGGGCTGGTCGTCGGCACGGCGATCGGGCTGCTCGCGGCGTACTCCCGGAACGCGCTCGACGACGTCCTGATGCGCGGCATGGACGTGATCCTGGCGTTCCCGCAGATCATGCTGTCACTGGTCGCCGTCGCCATCGTCGGGCCGCACACCTGGGTCATCGTGGTCGCCATCGCCCTGACCACCGCTCCGCGAATAGCGCGAGTGGCGCGCGGCGCCGCGCAGCCGGTCGTCGAGCGCGACTTCATCGCCGCCTCCGAGGCTATGGGCGTGCCGCGCTGGCGCATCATCTCCGGCGAGCTGCTGCCGAACACCCTCGGGCCGCTGATGGTGGAAGCCAGCCTGCGGCTGACCTACTCGATCGCGGTCATCGCCGCGCTGGCCTTCCTCGGGCTCTCCCCCGATCCCAACGGCGCGAACTGGGGCACCATGATCAATGAGAACCAGCTCGTGCTCCCGGTCCAGCCCTGGGGGACGGTAGCGCCGATCATCGCGATCGCGCTGCTGACGATAGGAACCGGCCTGGTCGGCGACGGCATCGCGCGGACCGCGGCCGGCATCGACAGGCCCCGGGGCGAAGAATGAGCACGGCTGAGCTCGCGGGGCAGGCGGCCGAACCAGCGGTGTCCGCGGTCGCCGTCCGTGACCTGCAGGTCGAGATCGCCGCCACCGGCACTCCGGTTATCAGCGACGTGTCGTTCGGGATCGCGCCCGGCGAGATCCTTGGGGTGGTCGGTGAGTCCGGGTCCGGCAAGACCACGGTCGGCCTGGCGCTGCTCGGGCACGCCAGGCGCGGCCTGCGGATCGCGGGCGGGTCGGTGCTGCTCGGTGACCGCGACATTCTCGCGCTGGGGGAGGAACAGCTCCGGCGCCTGCGGGGCTCGCTCGTCTCCTACGTTCCGCAGGACCCGGCCTCGTCGCTGAACCCGGCGCTGCGGATCGGAATCCAGCTCCGTGAGGTCATCGAGGCGCACGGGAATCAGCCGGGCAGCGCCATCTCCGAGCGCGTCGCGGAGATGATGCGGGAGGTCGCGCTCCCCGGTGACCGCGACTTCCTCAAGCGTTACCCGCACGAGCTCTCCGGCGGCCAGCAGCAGCGGGTGGGGCTCGCGATGGCCTTCGCGAACCGGCCCCGCCTCATCGTCCTCGACGAGCCGACCACTGGCCTGGACGTCACCACGCAGGCGCACGTGCTGTCGACGGTCCGCGATCTCGCGACGCTGCACCACGTCGCCGCCCTGTACGTGAGCCACGACCTGGCGGTGGTCGCCACCCTTGCCCGGCGCGTCGCGGTCATGTACGCCGGGCGCGTGGTCGAGATCGGCGGTGCGGAGGAGCTCTTCAGGTCCGCGGGTCATCCCTACACCCGGCGCCTGGTGGGTGCCATCCCCCGCCTGACCGGCGGCCGGTCACTGGTTGGCATCCCCGGGCATGCGGTGTCCCCCGGTCGCCGCCCCCCTGGCTGCAGCTTTGCGCCCCGCTGCACCCTGCGCATCGACCGGTGCGAGGCGGAGGTGCCGCCGCTGCTGCCGGTCGCGCCGGACCACGCGGTCCGCTGCATCCGGGCCGAGCTCGTCCTCTCCGGGGAGCAGAGCCGGGTCGGCGACCCGATCGACATGCCGACGGCGGATGAGGCCGAGCTGCCCGCGTTGCGCCTGGAGAACGTGGTCGCCTCGTACGGGCGGACTGAGGTCGTCCACTCGGTGAGCCTGAGCCTGGCCGCCCACGAGTGCCTGGCGCTGGTCGGCGAGTCTGGCTCGGGCAAGACGACGGTCGCCCGGGCGATCGCGGGCCTGCACCGCAGCTGGACCGGGACCATCGCGCTGAGCGGCGCCGAACTGCCGCGCTCAGCGCGCCAGCGCAGCAGCCAAGCACGGCGGCGGATCCAGTACATCTTCCAGAATCCGTACGGCTCGCTGAACCCCCGGCAGACGATCGGCCAGATCATCGGGCAGCCGCTCCGGGTCTTCGGTACCGCGAGCGGCCGCGAGGCTGACCGGCGGATCGCGGAGATGCTCGAGCGCGTATCGCTGACCGCGGCGTACGCAGGCCGCTACCCGGACCAGCTCTCCGGGGGGGAGCGGCAGCGGGTGGCGATCGCCCGGGCCCTGGTCTGCGACCCCACCGTGCTGATCTGCGACGAGGTCACCTCGGCCCTGGACGTCAGCGTCCAGGCGGCGATCGTGGAGCTGCTCGGCAGTCTCCAGCGCCACCTCGGGCTCGCGATGCTCTTCATCACCCACAACCTGCCGCTGGTGCGGTCCATCGCGCAGCGCGTCGTCGTGCTGAGCCAGGGCAGTGTCGTCGAACTCGGAGAAACCGGGCAGGTGCTTACCGACCCCCGGCAGCCCTATACGCGTCAGCTCCTCTCCGACACACCCTCGCTGGAAGCAGCCACCGCCGAGGCCAGTGCCGGGGAGCCGCCAGCCGACGTCGCCGGGGCTTAGCCAGATGCCCGCTGGCCCTCGTCCGGACATCCTGATCATCATGGCCGACCAGATGGTGCCGTCGGCGCTGCCGTTTCACGGCAACCCGGTGACGCGGGCCCCGGCGATGTCGTGGCTCGCCGAGTCCGGCGTGGTCTTCGATGCGGCGTATACCGCGAGTCCGCTGTGCTCGCCCGGCCGGGCGTCGTTCATGACCGGCCTGCTGCCCTCGCGCACCCGCGTGTACGACAACGCCGCGGAGCTCACGTCCGAGATCCCCACCTTCGCGCACTACCTGCGCAGCACCGGCTACCGCACCGTCCTGTCCGGCAAGATGCACTTCTGCGGGCCGGATCAGCTCCACGGGTTCGAGGAGCGGCTCACCACCGACATCTATCCCGCCGACTACGGGTGGACGCCCGACTGGGACCGCCCGCATAAGCGCCCCAGCTGGTACCACGACACATCGTCGGTCATCGACGCCGGGCCGTGCCTGCGGTCGAACCAGCTCGACTTCGACGATGAGGTCGCGTTCGCGGCCGAGAGGTCGTTGTTCGGCCACATCCGCTCCGGCGACGCGCGCCCGTTCTGCTACGTGGTCTCGTTCAGCCACCCGCACGACCCGTTCACCATCCCGCGGAAGTGGTGGGACCTGTATCGCGACGAGGACATCCCGATGCCTGCCGCCGGGGTGGACGAGGGCTCGCTGCACCCGCACGAGCTCCGGCTCCGCGAGGTCTGCGCGATGAACGGCGCGGAGATCACCGCGGATCACGTGCGCGCGGCGCGTCGAGCCTATTACGGCGCGATCTCCTATGTGGATGACCACGTGTCAGCTCTCCTCGGCGTGCTGCGCGAGACCGGCCGGCTCGACGAGACGATCGTCATCGTCACCAGCGACCACGGCGAGATGCTCGGTGAGCGCGGAGCCTGGTACAAGATGAGCTTCTACGAGGGTGCCGCCCGGGCACCCCTCATCGTCCGCGCCCCCGAACGCTTCCCGCCCGGGAGAGTACCGGCCGCGGTGTCGACGATGGACCTGCTGCCGACACTCGTCGCGCTGGCCGGCGACGGCGGCATGTCGGCGGTGGTCGGCCCGCTTGACGGCCGTAGCCTGCTGCCGCACCTGTCGGGTGCCCCGGACCGCGATGAGGCCGTGGCCGAGTACCTGGCCGAGGGCGCGATCGCGCCGATCGTGATGATCCGCCGGGGCCGACACAAGTTCATCCATTCGCCGGCTGACCCGGACCAGCTGTTCGACCTCGCGTCAGACCCGTACGAGCAGGCCAACCTGGCCGCCGATCCGGCGTCGGCCGGGCTCGTCAGGGAGTTCCGGCGGGAGGTCGCCGCGCGCTGGGACCTGCGGGCGCTCGACCGTGAAGTCCGCCAGAGCCAGCAGCGGCGGATCGCCGTCAGCCGGGCACTCGGCACGGGCCGGCGCACCCCGTGGGATTTCACCCCGGCGTATGACGCCTCGCGTCGCTACATCCGCAACCATAGGAACCTGGCCGATCTCGAGGCGATGGCCCGCTTCCCGCGGGTCAGGAGGGCCTGATGGGAGCACGGATCACGACCCCGCAGGAGGGGAGCAAGGCCGCTGCCTGGGTGCCAGGCCGGCCGGTCTCGGCCCCGCTGCGGCTGCACGAGACGGTCGTCCCGCCGGAGTGGGCCGACTACAACGGGCAGATGAGCGAGTCCTGTTACCTGCTGGTGTTCGGGGACGGAGCGGACGCGTTCTTCCGATTCTTCGGCGTGGACGAGGACTACCGCGCCGCGGGTCGGTCGCTGTTCACGGCCGAGACCCACCTGCGCCACCTGCGCGAGGCGCGGGCCGGCGACCGGCTGCGCCTGACCCTGCAGGTGCTGGGCGTGGACCCCAAGCGGCTGCACATCCTGCACGAGATGCTCGACGACTCCGGGCAGATGGTGGCCACCGCGGAGCAGCTCCTGCTGCACGTCGATACGCGGGCCGGCCGGGTCGCGCCATTCCCCGGCGTGATCTCCGGCCGACTGGGGGAGATCCGCGCCGCCCATGCGGCGCTTCCGGTCCCCGCCTACGTCGGTCGCGTTATAGAGATCCCTGGTACGCCCAAGTGAACCTGGAGCTCACAGACGAGCAGCGGCTTATCGTCGACACGGTCCGCGCGTTCGCGGAGACCGAGCTCTACCCGCACGAGGACGAGGTGGAGCGCCTCGACGAGGTGCCGCGGGAGCTGGCGGACTCGATCCGGCGCAAGGCGCTCGCGGCCGGCCTGTACGCGGCGAACATGCCCGCCGAGCTCGGCGGGGGCGGACTGGACGCGACCGGCGTGGCGCTGGTGGAGCGGGAGCTCGGCCGGGCCGCCTACGCGCTGCAGATGCTGGTCGAGCGGCCGAGCAACATCCTCCAGGCGTGCCAGGGCGAACAGCGAGACCGCTACCTGCTGCCGGCCATCCGCGGCGAGCGGCACGACTGCGTCGCGATGACCGAGCCCGACGCGGGTTCGGACGTCCGGTCGATGAGCACCACGGCGCGGCGCGACGGCGACTGCTACGTGGTCACAGGTACCAAGCACTTCATCAGCCACGCCGACGTCGCCGACTTCATCATCCTGTTTGCCGCCACGGGGACCGAGCAGACCCCGCGCGGCCCGAAGAAGCTGATCACCACGCTGCTCGTGGAGTCCGACAGCCCCGGGCTCGAGGTGCGCCGGGGTCCGGCGTGCGTGTCCAATCGCGGCTATCACCAGTGCGAGCTCGTGTTCACCGGCTGCCGGGTGCCCGTGGCCAACCGGCTGGGCGAGGAGGGCCGCGGCTTCGAGCTGATGGGGCAGTGGCTGGGCGCCACCCGGCTGACCGTGGCGGCCACGAGCGTCGGACGTGCCCGGCGGGTGCTGGAGGCCGCGACCGAGTGGGCGGCGGGTCGCAGGCAGTTCGGCCAGCCGATCGGCCGGTTCCAGGGCATCGGGTTCCAGCTCGCCGACATGGCCACTGAGCTCGAGGCCGCGGAGCTGCTGACCATGCGCGCGGCCGCGCGGCTGGACTGTGGGACGATGACCGATGCGGACGCGGCGATGGCGAAGCTGTACGCGTCGGAGACGCTGGGCCGGATCACCGACGCCGCGGTGCAGATCTTCGGCGGCATGGGCCTGATGGGCGAGCTGCCGGTGGAGCGCTGGTGGCGGGATGCCCGGGTCGAGCGGATCTGG
>Ga0070699_100005897_pt1 | contig 10705 bp, 14 predicted proteins | sample KBSK1503metaG_FD_65473 | JGI IMG/M metagenome (GOLD analysis project Ga0070699, IMG submission 65473) | Corn, switchgrass and miscanthus rhizosphere microbial communities from Kellogg Biological Station, Michigan, USA - KBS K1-50-3 metaG | ecosystem: Host-associated > Plants > Roots >...
CCATTGGGACGGGCTCACCCGCTTCCTTGATGACGGCCGCATCGAGCTCGACACCAACATCGTCGAACGAAGCATTCGCCCTATGGTGCTTAATCGCAAGAATGCACTCTTCGCCGGTCAGCAAGAGGAAATTCTGGTGATGACCGAGGCGAAAAAGGTAGATGCAACGACTGGTACGGAGCTGACGCGTTTTAACGCGCTGAGACACGGAATCTTGTCGCGACACACCGTGCTGCCCTGGGAACGCAGCGAGGAATACGAGTCTGTTCTTGCGGCACTTGTGGCCGAACATGCGCCCCAGGGACCAACCGAGGAGCACTTGGTGGAAGAGCTGGCCCACATCATGTGGCGGAAGCGCCGCCTGCGTCTCGCGGAGGCAGCCGCCCACCGCAGGGCGCTTGGAACGATGCTTTCAACCCTCGACCCTTTCTCCGCGGAGGAGAGGGCTGTCATCACGATCCCCCCGAAGTCGGAGGGAGAACGTATCGAAAAAGCTATCTCTGCCACCGACCAGCAGTCCGCCGAGGAGTTGGCGGCGCTGAAACAAGAACGGGAAAAAGCGAAGACTGTTCTTGAGATGCTTCGGGCCGGTGCTGCGGATGCCTATGAGGAGTCAGTTCAGGCGCTAGGGCCGCAAGCCCGCCAAAAGTGGCAAGACCGCATCACCTATAACTTTGAGGATGGTGACGAGTTCAACGGCAATGCGACTGATCTTCTCCGGTTCTTGACTAAGCACCTCTTGCCTGCACAGGACGCGCGCGAAGTCCAGATCAAAAGCCGCCCGGTGGTGCAGGCGCAGGCATTCGGTGAGTCGTTCGATCCGAACCGCCTTGAAGTGCTGGCCCGCTACGAGGTGCACCTGGACCGCAAATTGGAACGGACATTAACGATGCTGCTGGGCCTCAAGGACCTACGGCGGGCGGTGGATCGCGACTGATCCGTTTCGCAAAAAGCGTAGTGCAGGCGAGCAAGGAGTCATGAGATCATGTCCAACCGTCACGAGCCCCGAAAGGCGGCAGCAACCTCTGGGAAAAAGCTGGCGAAGTTGAATACCGCCACGCTCGACCAGCACCTGAACGACATGCTGCGCCGCGTCCGCGCCGAGTTCGAGCGCACCGGAGAGATCCATCCTGGATTTGAGTGTGTGACCGACGGTGAGAGTTTCCACGTTCCTGCGAATTGGCCGGATCGTAGCGCAAGGGCTGCCGCATGCGCGGCGCTGCGGGATAGCTTTCGTCGCCGGGGCGTGAACCGCTACGTCTTCGCCAGCGAAGCTTGGGTGGGCAAAACCCCTGGCTTGGCTCCCGCCGATGATCCCGATCGCGGCGAATTGGTTCACGTAATCGCGGTCGAACGCAACGGTCCCCGGAGATACGTCTTTGCTGAGATCACGCGCAACGGAGAGACGGCGACGCTCGGGCCGTGGGAAGTAAACCGCGACGTCCCGCAAGGCTGGTTGTTGGAGTTATTGGAGGATGGCTATTCCGACCGAGCACCGAAGGCAGAGCCGCCGCCGGTCGCGAGATTGTCGGCGCCCGATTTCCAAAATCTGGTGTATGAGAACCCCGCGCAAGCAGCCGAATTTCGGGAATCGCTCGAGATCCATGACCAGCTAGGGGGCTTGATAGCGGATCAAGCGCAAAACGATGCCAGCGGCGATCCAATGGCCATGTTCATGGCGCTGGAAAGCGTCCTGCGCAGCATCGTGAAGGAGATGGGATCGCCGAAGGGGCTCGGGCAGTTTGCTCGTTTTCTCAGGGACCATCCGGATAAGTTCCCGATGTTCTCCACTGTACCGGATCAGGTGTTGCGGGTTATTGGGTGCGCCGTGCTCCGAACGGTTTGGTGCTGGTCCCTTCGGACAATGACGAGGATATCTTTGTGGCAGTGAGGGTGGAGACAACGAAAGGAGGGGCTTGCGTCCTGGGTTGGTTGCGCGGATCGGAGGGGAAGCTTCCACAATTCTATCAGAAGAATTGCTGGGTCATTCCCCCAGAGGCCTTGCACGACATGGAAGAACTCCCCGGCAAGAAACAGCTCCAGGCAATGCCACCATATCAAGAGCTGTCGCCCTAAAGGGCGCTCCGGCAGGCCGGCGCCGACGCCATGGCCCGCGGGCGATCAGTGACGAGTAACGACAATGACGAATGACGAGGTCACAATGGAATACCTGGACGCCTTACCCAAAGCAGTTGGGCTCCAGATCGATCCAGAGACTGCCGAGGTCGAGTGGACCTATGCGCAGACACTCGACCCCTACGGTGATGATCCCAACCTCCCGGAGGAGTATCAGCAAGTCGAGCGGGAATACTTCGCCCGTTCTCCCGGAAGCGACGTGTGGGTCTGGTTTGGCGACTTACCCAAGGCGACGCGGGATGCCCTTTGGAAGAAGCACAAATCGCATTTAGCATTTCCTGCGGGGCTGCCGGGATTCCCGACGGAGAGCGGACATGAGTGAGCCGCTCTACCCTCCCCGCGGAATGTCGCGCCCCGAGGCAGCAAGGTGGGTCGGGGTCTCCGCCTCGAAATTCGATCAACTGGTCAAGGATGGTCGCATGCCGCACCCAAAAACAATCGACGGTCGCGTCATCTGGGACCGTTACCAGCTTGACGCCGCCATTGACGAGCTGCCTGATAGGGACCGTGCCGCCAATGATGACGATTGGAAGGTGGCGGTGTGACACAGGTGACGGACATGCCGCGGAGACTGCCCCCCGGCTGCGTTGAGGATCGGGACAGACACGGTACGATCCGGATTTACTATCGGGCCAAGGACCAGCCGAAGGTGCGGCTCCGCGGCACGCCCTGGACCCAAGAGTTCATGGCGGCATACGAGGCAGCCAAAGGCGCGGTGGGCCGGACCACGGCCAGAAGCGTCACGCCGGGTACTTGGCGATGGCTGTGCGTCTGCTACTTCGCGGAATGCTCGGAATACAAACGGCTTGACCCTCGGACTCAGCATGTCCGTCGACAAATCCTCGAAGCGACCTTTGATGAACCAATCGCGCCAAGCTCGTCCAAGTTTTTTCGGGATCTTCCGCTTTCCCGAATGACGACGGACGCGGTTGAAGTACTGCGCGACCGCAAGATCGACACTCCAGAGTCTGCCAACGCTCGGCTCAAAGCCATCCGCCAGGTTTTTAAGTTCGGAGTAAAAAAGAAGCTCGCACCAAGCAATCCGGCCCGCGACGTCGAGTATTTCAAGTCCGGCTCAACCGGTTTCCACACCTGGACCCTGGAAGAGGTTCAGCAATTCGAAGAGCGGCATCCAGTCGGAACCAAAGCGCGGCTCGCGTTGGCCTTGATGTTGTTCACCGGGCAACGTCGCTCCGATATCATCCGCTTCGGGAAACAACACACGAAGGATGGCAAGCTCACTTTCACGCAACACAAGGGACGGAACCGCAAGCCAAAGCGGCTTATCTTGCCTATCCTGCCAGCATTGCGCGGGTTATAGACAACACGACCTGCGGTGACCTGACATTTCTCGTGAACGATTGGAATCGCCCGTTCACGGACGCTGGGTTCGGTAATTGGTTCCGAGATCGTTGCGTTGAAGCGCGCATTCCCGGCCGTGCTCACGGCTTGCGGAAGGCCGGCGCGACGATCGCGGCAAACAACGGCGCAACATCACGGCAACTGATGGCGATCTTCGGTTGGGACACCTTGAAGGAGGCGGAACGCTATACGCGCGCGGCTGACCAAAAGCTGTTAGCCGAAGCCGCAATGCACATGCTCGAAACGCGAGAACAAAACGGCACAGAATCGTGTCCCACCGAAAGGCCCGGTGGGACTTTTTTAGGAAAAACCTGAGTCGGATCAAAGCTGAATTTCGGTGGTGGTGCCCAGGGGCGGAATTGAACCACCGACACCTGCATTTTCAGTGCAGTGCTCTACCAACTGAGCTACCTGGGCGCCGCGCCCGCGCGACGGCGGACGAAGGAGCGCGGGGGTTATAGAGGCTCGATTCCCGGCTGTCCAGAACGGCCCTCCGCGCTCGCAATTCGCACTCAGGATGCCTCATCGCCGCGCTTTGCGGCCGATGCTCCATCCTCGTCTTCTTCGTCCTTGACCGGCACCGCATAGACGCCGCTGAGCCAGCGGTTGAGGTCGACATTGGCGCAGCGCCTGCTGCAGAACGGCCGAAATTTTTCCACCGCCGGCTTGCCGCAAACCGGGCAGGACTTGGTGGCGGGATTGCGCTCGGACATGCCGTCCATATGGGTGATCGGCTGCCGCAGGACCAGGCCTCATACGGGGTTGAGCCAGCCGAGGCGGATCGGATAACCCTCGCCGGACAAAAGCGTGGTCACTTCGTAGAGCGGAAGGCCGACGACGTTGCTGTAGGACCCCGCGATCTTGACGATAAAGCTGCCGGCGATGCCTTGCGCGGCATAGCCGCCGGCCTTGCCGCGCCATTCACCCGAGGCGAGATAGGTCTCGATGTCGTCCTCCGACAGGCGCTTGAAGCGCACGCGCGTCTCGACCAAGCGCTGGCGGTAGGCCTCTTTCGGCGTCACCAGGCAGATCGCCGTGTGGACGCGGTGATTGCGCCCGGACAGGAGGCGCAGGCATTCGGAGGCTTCATCGACCAGTTCGGGCTTGGGCAGGATGCGCCGACCGACCGCGACCACGGTATCGGCGGCGAGGATATAGGCACCCTGGAGCTCCTCGTCGGCGCGCACCAGGTCGAGCGCCACCTCGGCCTTGGCGCGCGCGAGCCGATTCGCGCAAGCGCGCGGCAGCTCTCCGCGCCTCGGCGTCTCGTCGACGTTGGCGGGGCGCAACGCATCGGGCTCGATGCCGGCCTGATTGATGAGCGTGACTCGGCGGGGCGAGCCGGACGCGAGGACGAGCTTGGGCCGGCCGATCATTTTTGCTTGCGCAGCGACTGCATGGACGGAGGTCGTGAGCTTGGAGAAGCGCGATTATTTGAATCGATAGGTGATACGACCCTTGGTCAGATCGTAGGGCGTCATCTCGACCAGCACTTTGTCGCCCGCCAGCACGCGGATGCGGTTCTTACGCATGCGGCCGGCGGTGTGGGCGATGATCTCATGTTCGTTCTCGAGTTTGACCCGGAACGTGGCGTTCGGAAGCAGCTCCGTCACGACACCGGGAAATTCCAAGAGTTCTTCCTTTGCCATCCGCTCTCCGGCATTTTGGAAACAGCGCGGGCGGATCGCGCCGCCCCCGAAGGCGCGAACCTAGCGGAATCACGCCCATCCGACAACCGCTGACCATGGGTTTGTCACTCGTTGCCCCGATGGCGAGGAGAAAAGCGCTCCCTGATCCGTTTCAGCAACTGATCACGCACCTCCCGATACGCGTTCATCCGCTGCTCGCGGCTGCCTTCGATCGCGGTCGGATCCGCGGTCGGCCAATATTCGACATCGGCGGCGAGCGTGCGGATCAATTCGAGCGCTTTGTGGTGCGCTTCAGGCGAAAGCGTGACGATCAGGTCGAAATTCAGCCCCTCCAAATCGTCGAGCTCTTCGAAAGTCACCGGCCGGTGCGCGCTGATGTCGATGCCGATCTCCTCCATCGCGGCGGCCGCGAAGGCATCGAGCTCGCCTTTGCGCACGCCCGCCGAGCCGACGTAGAGCGACGTGCCGAGCATTTGCTTGAGCAGCGCCGCGGCCATGGGCGAGCGCACGGAATTCATGCCGCAGGCGAACAACACCGCCTGCGGCCGAGACGCCGGCGCTCCCTTCACCCCTTCCAATGCAGCACGCAGATCAAGGTGAACAGGCGGCGCGCAGTATCGAAATCGAGTCTCACTTTGCGCGCGAGCCGCTCCATCAAGATGTTGGAGCCCTCGTCGTGGAGGGCGCGCCGGCCCATGTCGAGCGCCTCGATGCGGTCGGGCGTCGCAGTGCGAATGGCCGCGTAATAGCTGTCGCAGACGGTGTAGTAGTCCTTGACGATGCGCCGCAGCGGCGAGAGCGACAGAAGATGAGCCACCACCGGCGCGCCATCCGCGCGCCTGATGTCGAACACGAGGCGCGCTCCGCTGATGCTCAAATGCAGCGCAAACGGCCCCTCGTCATCGTCGTTCGTGGCAAAGGTATTGTCTTCGAGCAGATCGTAGATCGCGACGGCACGCTCGTGCTCGACGTCGGGATTCGACCGGCCAATCGAATTTTCGTCGAGCGTCACCGCGACGAGGCGGTTCTTCTTTCGCTGGGACGCGCGTTCCGAGCGTGTCATTTCGGATTGAAGCGCATCGTCACCGAGCGAGCGTGACCGTCGAGCCCCTCGGCTTCACCCAACGCGATGGCGGCAGGGCCGAGCGCGCGCAACTGATCGGGCCCGCATTTGAGAATCGACGTGCGCTTCATGAAGTCGAGCACGCCCAGTCCCGAGGAGAAGCGGGCCGAGCGCGCGGTCGGCAGCACGTGGTTCGAGCCGCCGACATAGTCGCCGATCGCCTCGGGCGTGTGGGGCCCGAGGAAAATGGCGCCGGCATTGCGGATGCGGCCGGCAAGACGCTCGGCATCCTCACTCTGGATCTCGAGATGCTCCGGTGCGATGGCGTCGACGAGAGGCACGGCGTCATCGAGCGCGCCGACCAGGATAATGGCGCCGAAATCGCGCCAGGAGGCGCCGGCGACCGCGGCGCGCGGCAGCGAGGGAAGCTGCGCGCCGATGGCCGTCTCCACCGCCTCGCCGAGAGCGGCGTCGTCCGTGATCAGGATCGGCTGGGCGCTTTCATCATGCTCCGCCTGCGCCAGCAGATCGGCCGCGATCCAATCGGCGTGACCGGTCTTGTCGGCGAGAATCAGCACTTCCGAAGGCCCGGCGATCATGTCGATACCGACCTTGCCGAACACAATGCGCTTGGCCGCCGCCACATAGGCGTTGCCGGGGCCGACGATCTTGGCAACCGGCGCAATCGTCTCGGTGCCATAGGCGAGCGCGGCCACCGCCTGGGCGCCCCCGACGCGATAGATTTCGTCGATGCCGGCGAGCTTCGCCGCCGCGAGCACGAGCGGCGCAAGCTTGCCCTCCGGCGCCGGCACGACCATCACCAGCCGCGGAACGCCGGCGACCTCGGCCGGCACCGCATTCATCAGCACCGAGGACGGATAGGCTGCGGTGCCGCCAGGGACGTAGAGGCCGACCGCCTCGATCGCGCTCCAGCGCGATCCAAGCTCGACCCCCAGCGGATCGATGAAGCGCTCGTCAGCCGGGAGCTGGCGGCGGTGATAGGCCTCGATCCGATCGCGCGCGAGCGCGAGCGCATCGAGCGCCCGACGGTCGCAGGCCGCATGGGCCGCATCGATCTCATCGGCCTCTACGCGCAAGCCGGTTTGGTCGAGATCGACTCGGTCCAATTTCCGGCTGAGCTCGATCAAGGCGCGATCGCCGCGGGCAGCGACGTCCGCAATGATCGCGCGCACGACCGCGTCAACGTCGGCCGACGCCTCGCGCTTGGTGGCGAGAAAGGCGCGGAAACGCTCGCCGAAATCAGGGGCGCGGCGGTCGAGACGGATCGGCATGGCCCTGTCCTACCGGCGGGCCGGATCAGCGGTCAATGGCGTGGCTGCGAGAAGCCGTCAACCCCGGGCGTCGGTGGTGTCGTCAGTATGAATTGGACGCACGGCCGCCGGCCAGGACGGCCCTAGATCGGCGAGCTCGGCTTCCAGGCATTCGACCTCGAGCCGCAGCGTCCCCCCGCCCGAGAAAATGAGGTTCACGATCCCGGCCGGCGGATCGGTCTCGGAAAATTCGACCGCGAGCAGGTTGAGCACCGCGTCCTTGCCGGCCGGATTGACGTTTCGGCATTTGCAGCATTTGACGCGCTCGAAGCGCAGCGCCGCGCGGCAGCGTCTGAGTTCGGGCTTTGTCCCCTCCGCGGAGAGCCAGTCGAAGCGGCTCAGCGCTATCACCAGGCGCTTTTCGTGCGGACGCCACATGACGTCGGCCACCTTGACGAGCGCATCCTGCAGATGGGTGGACACGACTTCGAGGTCGTCCCGGTCAAGGGCGACGAACTTCACCGGCTCCATGACGCGCGCTCCCTGCCATTTTCGGCGTTATGGAGGTAGTTAGGAAGCGCCCAACGGGGGCGCAAGCGGTGGCGAGGGGCCGATTCCGCCCGCCCGGCCACCGGGACTAGAACGACACGCAGGCCGGCCGCACGATCATGCCGACCGATTGTTGTTTGAAGCGGGTCTTGTAGGCTTCGACGATCTCGTTGAGCCGCGCAATGTCCCCGACCTGGCCGGGGAGCACGATCTGCACGATCTTGCTCGGCTCGCGAACGATCTTGCTGCTGGCCTGATCCCGCCACTGGCCTGCGGCATTGAACACGGTGAGCCCGTTCGGAAAGCGCGATATGATCTCGCGATCGACGAAACGGCCAAAGTCGCCTTCGCTCACGCCGATCCGGCCGCCGATGTTGCGGCCGAACATGAGCTCGGCCACCTGGGTCGGTCTTTGACCGCCGAGACAATCTACCAACTGCGCATTGGCGCTGCCGGCGAGCGCCAGGACGAGCGCCAGGACAAGCGCCAGGACACGCGCCAGCACGAGCGCCAAGGCCGCAGCTACCCGAACGGACATTGCGCGTGGACGGCGGACTACCCGCTGAGGCGCTCGATCGCGGCGCCGCAGGCCGCGAGCTTGTCCTCCAGCCGCTCGAAGCCGCGGTCGAGGTGATAGACGCGGTTGACGATGGTCTCGCCCTCGGCCGCCAGCGCGGCGATGACGAGGGAGACCGAAGCGCGCAGATCCGTGGCCATCACCGGCGCACCCTTGAGCGCGCTCACACCTTCGATGGTGGCGCATTCGCCGTCGAGCTGAATGTGCGCGCCGAGCCGCACCAGCTCTTGCACGTGCATGAAACGGTTCTCGAAGATCGTCTCGGTGATGCGGGAGATTCCTTTCGCCCGCGTCATGAGCGCCATCAACTGGGCCTGCAGATCGGTCGGAAAGCCCGGGAACGGCGAGGTCGTCACCTCGACCGGGGCGAGGCCGGAGCCGTTGCGCTTGACGCGCACGCCGGTATTGGTCGCGGTGACCTCGACGCCCGCCCGCACGAGCACGTCGAGCGCCGCCTGCAGCAATTCGCTGCGCGCATTTTCCAAAAGCACGTCGCCGCCGGCCATCGCGGCGGCCATGGCATAGGTGCCGGTCTCGATGCGGTCGGGCAGCACGCGGTGGCGAGCGCCATCAAGCTTCGCTACGCCCTCGACCACGATGCGCGAGGTGCCCGCGCCGGTGACTTTGGCGCCCATCATGTTGAGGCAATCGGCGACGTCCTTGACCTCCGGTTCGCGCGCGGCGTTCTCGATGACGGAGGTGCCGCGCGCCAGCGAGGCCGCCATCAGCGCGGTATGGGTGCCGCCGACCGTCACCTTGGGAAATTTGATCTCGCCGCCCTTGAGGCCGTTCTTGGCGCGGGCGATCACATAGCCGCGATCGATCTCGATTTCGGCGCCCAGACGTTCGAGCGCCATGATCAGAAGATCGACCGGGCGCGTGCCGATGGCGCAGCCGCCCGGCATCGACACTTTCGCCTCGCCCATGCGCGCGACCAACGGCGCGACCACCCAGAAGCTCGCCCGCATGCGCGAGACCAGCTCATAGGGAGCCGTGGTGTCGATGACGTTGGCGGCGGAGATGTGGAGCGTCTGGCCGTCGTATTGGGTTTCGCCCGGACGCTTGCCGCCCACCATGATATCGACGCCGTGATTGCCGAGGATGCGCTGGAGCAGACCCACATCGGCGAGCCGAGGCACGTTGTCGAGAACGAGCGTCTTGTCGGTGAGCAAACTCGCGATCATCAACGGCAAGGTGGCGTTCTTGGCGCCGGAGATCGGAATCGTTCCGTTGAGCCTTTGGCCGCCGTGGATGCGAATGCGATCCATGCCCCCTCCCCCGTGTCCGGCAAACGCCACGATGCTGCACGAACCGCGGCGCCACGATGCAGAAAAGCCCACACGCCGCAAGGCAGCCGCGCCGAGTCTAGCGTTCTTGTTTATGCCCGGCAATTCCGGCGGAATCGTGGGACTTCGCGGCGCCCGCCGCGCCGGAGGCCGACGCGCGGGCTTTGGCTTGGGCCTTGCGACGCTTGAGATTCTCCCGCAGCGCCGCGCCCAAACGCCGCTGCTGGCTCATCTTCTCCGCGCGCTTTCCCCGCTCGTTCATGGCTGCAAGATTACGACCCGACGGCACGCGACGGAAGCCTCCGGCGCAGCCGGCCGTTGAACGGGCACGCGCTTGCGCCAGGTGCGGCCGTGTGGCAAGGATCGCCGCACGCGCGGCCGCTTCCCCATCGGTCGATTTTCGCATCCGGCCCGGCGCTGCCGTAGCTCAGTGGTAGAGCACCCCCTTGGTAAGGGGGAGGTCGTAAGTTCAATCCTTACCGGCAGCACCACGAAGAAGCCCATCAGCCAATGCTTCAGAACCGACCTCGAGTAGCTGCACAGAGAGCTGCTTGAGTTCGAGCGCACGCAGTTCGGAAAACCCGGGGTTCGGCGGACGTTCTGGGGCGTGTCCTCATAAATTGCGATTGTCCGGCAACTGCTCGCCGATATCCGCTTTGCCCCCGAAAGCAGACAAATAGCAGACGTCTCGGTATGTCCGCTTCGTGCCATAGGACTAAACCGCTCGCGCGGTAGGGCGCTGCGGGCAGCCGGCACGGCAACACGATAGCGGGACGGGGCGTCCTGTTTTGAAGATGAGGAGTTTGCAACCT
>Ga0070699_100005898_pt1 | contig 10705 bp, 7 predicted proteins | sample KBSK1503metaG_FD_65473 | JGI IMG/M metagenome (GOLD analysis project Ga0070699, IMG submission 65473) | Corn, switchgrass and miscanthus rhizosphere microbial communities from Kellogg Biological Station, Michigan, USA - KBS K1-50-3 metaG | ecosystem: Host-associated > Plants > Roots >...
GGTCAGCGATGGACGCGGCTACATTCTCGAACAATGGTGGATCGCGACATTTCCTGGCATCGCGATATTTATTGTTGTGTTGGCTTTTAATTTGGTTGGCGATACCCTGCGCGACATCTTTGACCCGAGGCAATACAAATGAATTCGTCGTTGCGAGCGGAGCGCGGCAATCTCCTCGAAGTCAAAGACTTGAACCTTGAGTTCAAAACAGCGCGCGGGACGCTCAAGGCGTTGAATGGAATTACATTCAATGTGCAACAAGGCGAAGTCTTTGGCATTGTCGGTGAAACGGGTTGCGGCAAAACCGTAACGGGACTCTCTGTTCTGAGGCTCTTGCCGCGTTCGGCGAAGGTCACAAATGGAACCATCAACTTTGCTGGAAAAAATCTACTTGACTTGAAAGCCTCCGAAATGGAACAGGTACGTGGCGGAAAAATCGCAATGATATTTCAGGATCCCTCGTCTTCGCTCAACCCCGTCTTTACGATTGGTGGGCAAATCGAACGGGTCATCCGCCAACACTTGGGATTGGACAAAAATGCAGCCCGCCGTCGCGCCGAAGAAAGTCTTGCGTCTGTTGGCTTGCCAGATGTCAAACGCATTATGAGTTCATATCCACATCAACTCTCAGGCGGACAGCAACAACGTGTGATGATCGCCATGGCGCTGACCTGCCTGCCTGATCTGTTGATCGCCGATGAGCCGACTACAGCGCTCGACGTAACCATTCAGGCACAGATCTTGAAATTGCTGCGGGATTTGCAAAAGCAATTAGGGCTGTCCATTATATTGATCACACATAATCTTGGCGTTGTTGCGCAGACCTGTGACCGCCTCGCAGTTTTATACGCGGGCCGTGTGGCAGAGATCGGTTCTACTGAAGATATCTTCAACAATCCGCAACATCCCTACACGCGCGGTTTGATGAATGCCATCCCCCGCCCCGGTTCGCGCGGCAAAAAGATGGCAACGATTCCGGGCACTGTGCCATCCAACCCGGGTGCAGTGACGGGCTGTCCGTTTGCGGCACGCTGTGAGTATGTGTTTGACCGCTGCAAAGTTGAAACGCCAACTCTATTTGATGTCGGTACAGGGCACCAAGCCGCCTGCTTTCTCATGAAAAATGACTGAACTCGTTTCCATTCATTCTCTCAAAAAACATTTCCGATTGCCAGGTGGGTGGCTCTCAGGCGATGTTCGATTCGTTTACGCTGTAGACGGTGTGGATCTGACCATCGCCTCTGGCGAGACCTTTGGGCTGGTCGGTGAATCTGGTTGCGGGAAGACAACCCTCGGGCGGATGGTGATGCACCTCATCGAACCCACGTCTGGCAAGGTGATGTTTGACGGGCAGGACATAACCACTTTATCAAAAAAACAGATGCAGCCCGTGCGCAGACAGATGCAGATCGTTTTTCAAAATCCGCTTTCGTCGTTGAGTCCGCGTTTGAAGGTGGAGCAAATTATCGCTGAGCCGTTGAACGCACATCGGGCTTTACCTACACACGAAATTCGCCTACGCGTGATCGAGTTACTTGAACAAGTAGGTCTTGGTAAACAACACCTTGACCGCTTCCCGCATGAAATGTCTGGCGGACAATGTCAACGCGTAGCAGTGGCGCGAGCATTGGCGTTGAACCCGAAGTTGATCGTGTTAGATGAGCCGACCTCTGCATTGGATGTATCGGTGCAGGCACAAATTATCAATTTGTTGGAAGAACTCAAGAAGTCTTTAGGTTTGACTTATCTATTTATCTCGCATGATTTGAATGTGGTGCAACATATCAGTGACCGCATCGGCGTGATGTATTTAGGAAAATTAATGGAAGTTGGTTCTGCGCAAGATGTGTTTGATGAGCCGTTGCATCCTTATACACAGGCATTGTTCGCATCCATTACTTTGCCAATTGTGGATAAGAAGCGTGAGTTGAAGGTATTGGAAGGGAATGTGCCAAGTCCCGTCGACCCGCCGAGCGGATGCCGCTTTCACACGCGGTGCCCTATCGCGCAGAAAATTTGTCAGGAAACAGAACCAGCTTTACATGAAGTAAGAAGCGGCTCTTCGTCGCCGCTTCGCGAAGCACCCCTTCGTGGCAGAGCAGGGCGACAAGTCGCCTGTCATTTTGTTGATTGAGGAGTCATTCATGAGTCGTCTATTCGGAATCGCAGGAGTCCAGATGTCGGTCGTGCCGAGAGATGCAGACGCGACATTTGAAAAAATGGCAGATGTGGCTTTGAACATCCATAAGCAGTTTCCGTGGATCAACATGGTTGTATATCATGAGTTGGTGGTACCGGCGCTGGTGCAATTTGTGACGCCTGAAGATAAAGACTGGTGGAAGAAGAATAGCGGACCCGTGCCAGGACCGCAGACTGACCGTTTATGCAAACTTGCGAAAAAAACACGCCAATGGATTATCCCCGGCTCGATGTGGGAAATTTATGGCAACGAGATGTACAACACATCGATTGTAATTTCGCCGGATGGCGACATTGTTGCAAAATATCGCAAGATGTTCCCGTGGCTGCCTTATGAAGCTGGGACTGCCGCAGGCGACTCGTTTTGTGTTTTTGATATTCCAGATGTAGGGCGGTTTGGACTATGTATTTGCTACGACATGTGGTTCCCGGAAGTCTCGCGACAACTTGCGTGGATGGGCGCTGAGGCCATCATTCAGCCAACGCTGACTCCCACATCAGACCGTCCGCTTGAATTGGTGATGGCGCGTGCGAACGCATTGTTCAATCAATGTTATTTCTTCAGTATAAATGGCATAGGCAATTGGGGCGGTGGGCGTTCCACCATCATTGACCCAAATGGAAGAATTTTGCAAGAGGCGGGGACAAGCCAGACCTTCATGACCGAAATGATCGACCTGGACCACACCACCCACACGCGTGAATATGGAACACTTGGACTGGCGCAAACTCTCAAGCAATTACGCGACTCTGGGCATACCTTTCCAATTTACGAAAACGGAAAATTACCGGAAGGCAGCTTTCAACAATTGGGCGATCTAAAATTCCATCGCGAACTGAATCAGAAATAAACTTTTCACGGAGTCAAACCAGTGGCACGGTGTTGTCACTCGGTTTATTTTTTCATTCCACATTCGCCAAAGGAGCAGCTCATGAAAAAATCCATATCCACTTTCGCCCTGACGTTGTTCATCGTCATTGCATTAGTCTTGACGAACGCGCCAACCTCAGCCCACGCTGCAACTCAAATCTACTTTACCAACTTCAACAGCGGGTATGCGGATTGGACAGCGACAACCCCAACAGGAGGCATTAGCCTGGTAACATCCCCCGTCATCAGCGGGAGTGCAGTCCACATCCTCAATACTGGCAATATTACACGTACAGTTTCCACCGTTGGATATTATGGAATTTCTGTAACATCCAACCTGGCAGCTTCATTATTGGAAACAAATGACTGGTGCTATGTGGAATATAACACTGGCAGCGGTTGGTTTGTCATGCAACAAAAAACTGATGGACAGGATAATAGCGTATATAGCTCAGTCACAGTGAATAATATCGCGGGCGCTGACAATAATGCGAATTTCCAAATTCGATACCGTGGACAGGATTCCACCGCCGATCACTGCTATGCTGAAGACATTACGGTCAGCGGCACGCTGGGCTCTGCACCTACCGATACGCCGCTTCCACCCACCTCCACACCCGGACCTACTCCCACACCACTTCCCGGCGGCTCAGTTCCGGGTGATCCCTTGACTGGTTCTGGCGCAGTGACCCGTACCTTGCTGACATATTCCGACTTGACGACTGGCTCCAGCACAGCTCCCGTGGATGATAGTGCCTTTGCCCTGCCTGCCAACGCGGCAATGCCTGACTATCTCTTCGAAGGCAGACTCGAACTGCTCAACGAGGCCACGAGCGGTGGCTTTACAGAAATCCGTGACGATTTTCTCTACACCAACAACAACGACTCGCCGCGCAAACACCTGCCCGAGTTTAGCTTTGAGTTTGTGCAAAATGGCAGTCACTTAATCCCAGCACAGCAAGGGCTTGTCTACACAGGGCATTCAAACTGGAACATCATCATCGGTCCGGGGCGGGCATGGAAAGAGAACAGCGATAATGGTTACTCACGCGCCGCATTTCCATTTGCACTCGTCCAACGCAATGCCAACTGCACGCACAACGGCGTCATGACCTTCCTGTTCAATAGCAACAGCATCTCTAAAGTCCGGTATCAGGTGACACAGGAAACGTGTGTCTATTTCAAGTTCAACAACTGGGGACAACTGAACGGAACATATACGCCCTACGCTGTGACCAACTCCGCGACTCTCAAAGCCAATCACGCAACGGAAGTGGGGAACCGCCTCCCAACCAAGCCGATTTCTGCGCTCGCCTCCGATTTCCCTGGCTCTGGCGTGGACGTTTCTCAATTTGGCAGTGGTATCACCGCCCAACACATGACGTTCTATGGTGTCATCATCAACGGTACAAATTACGTTTCGGGGTGTACCACACGTTTTGGCACGTATGCCTTCTGTGAAAATATGCGCGCGCCATCGTACTCCACTGCGAAATCAGCTTTTGCAAGTGTAGCCCTCATGCGTCTCGGACAAAAATACGGGACGGGCGTATATAACCTGCTCATCAAGGATTACGTCCCAGAATATTCTGCTGCTCCTGGCACTTGGACAACGGTCAACTTCAATCACACCATTGATATGGCAACTGGGAATTACCGTCTGGCAGGTTATGAATCGGATGAAGCCGGTTCATACATGGAAACCTTCTTCCTCGCCGAGCCCTATGCAGACAAAATCACTGCTGCATTCAACTTCCCAAACAAGAAATTCCCCAATCAACTCTGGGTGTATCACTCCTCTGACACATTCATTCTCGCGCGTGCCATGAACAACTATCTGCAAACACAGGAAGGCAGCGGCGCAGACATCTTCAACATGGTCAATAATGAAGTATATGCGGCCATCAAGTTGAGCGCGGGAGTCAGCACTATCCGCACCGATAATGGGACAACTGGCAAGCCATTCGGTGGATACGGTCTGTTCTGGAATCGAGATGATATTGCCAAAGTGGCAAAACTTTTGAATAACGATAATGGCATGGCAAACGGAACCCAACTTCTGCAATCGGCAATGCTGCAAGACTCCATGCAAAAGGATGCAACTGACCGTGGCATTGATACAACAGGCACACCGGTATTCAAATACAACAACGCCTTTTGGGCAAAGAACATGACGCCTTCAGAGTTCCCACAGTATTCATGTTCCTTCTACATTCCATTCATGTCTGGCTATGGCGGAATCACTGTCGCCATGGCTCCCAATGGAGCAACATATTACTATTTTAGCGATAATGAAGAATTCTCCTGGTACAACGGCATCAATGAAACGAATAAATTAAGTCCGATGTGTCCGTAAAGAATTTTGTGAACAACTGGGCGGTATTTGCCGCTCAGTTGTTGTACATTTAGCATAGGTTTTGCAAAAAAGAATGGGAGGGTGATTCATTTCACACAGCTCTTTGTTAGATAATTTGTAAATTCCTCTTGACAGAGATGCTAAAATTAGCTAAACTGTTATCGTTCCCGTTATCGATAACGGGAACGATAACATAATCCATGCGTTCAAAAACTATGCGTGCTACAATCAAGGAAGTAGCTTCTGTGGCGGGGGTATCTACACAGACGGTCTCTCGCGTTATTAATGAAAGGCCAGATGTTTCCCCTGATACCCGTAAAAAGGTCCAGGAAGTTATAAAAGAGTTAAGTTACCAGCCTAGCGCATTGGCGCGTAGTTTAATTAGTCAACGTAGCCATACATTAGGCGTGGTGACCTTTGGGTTGAAATATATTGGACCATCCCGTACCCTTAATGGCATTTCTGAAAAAGCCGATGAACTTGGGTATATGCTTTTGATGAAAGAACTTGGCAACTTCGATACAAACAGAATCGACGAAGTCATTGGCTCCCTCCTGGCTAGTCAGGTGGACGGGGTACTTTGGGCCGCCCCGGAAATTGCCGACAATCATGTATGGGTTGATAAAGGGCTGGAAAGATTTCCTGTGCCAATCTTATTCGTTGCTATGCAACCCCGTGTGGGTATCTCAAGCATATCCACTGATAACTATGAAGGCGCGGTGATGGCGGTCAGGCATTTGCTAGACTGTGGACGGAAAGAGATCGGTCATATTTCCGGTCCGTTGGGTTGGTGGGAGGCCGATGAGCGGAAACGCGGATGGCGAGAAACGTTGATTTCCAGAGGATTGGACGCTTCAGAAAATCGCTGTGCTGAGGGAAATTGGTCCTCTGCCAGTGGCGAAACAGCGTTTTTGCAATTGCTTGAAACATTCCCTGAAATGGACGCAGTCTTTGTTGGGAATGATCAAATGGCACTTAGCGTTTTGAGAGAGGCTCATCGCCGTGGAATTTCTGTTCCTGAACAGCTGGCAGTTGTCGGCTTTGATAATATTGTTGAGTCGGCTTTTTTTTATCCATCTTTAACGACTATTTCTCAAGACCTCCAATTACTTGGCGAAAAGGCTGTTCAGAATGTAGTGGAGATGATCCATGCCCAGCAGGCGAATCAGCTTGTCTTTCCCCAATCAAGTTTTATTCAACCTGCACTTGTTATCCGCGAAAGTTCAAAATCGGTCTGAAATACTTAGTGCTGTTCTATATCTGGCAACAATTCGAAACTGAATTGGAAGGAGGTGATGTGAGAGAGAAATAAGGGTTCGATGCAAGAAGATGCACATTGGTGATTGGCGTCTAATGTGCCAGGTCCTGGCGGGACGGTATCACAATTGTTTACTATTGTTCTGTTTCTGCCCATTGATACGCCAACAGAATATTTCGTATTTACCAAGGAGAAGAAATGTCGAAGAAATTGCTTTACAACCTTCTAGCTGTTCTAATGCTGGCTAGCCTCGTCCTTACAGCTTGTGGTGGCGCTGCCCCGGCAGAAGACGAAAAGAAATTAGTTGGTATCTCCATGCCGACCAAGACCTCCACCCGCTGGATCTCAGACGGTGAGAGCATGGTCAAGTCCTTTGAAGCGCTTGGTTACGCAACCGACTTGCAGTTTGCTGACAATGACATCCCCAACCAGATCGCCCAGATCGAAAACATGGTCACCAAGGGTGCGGATGTGCTCGTGATCGCTGCGATTGATGGCTCAACTCTCTCTGATGTCCTTGCGAAGGCAAAAGAAGCTGGTGTGCTCGTGGTCGCCTATGATCGCTTGATTTCGAAGACCCCCAACGTCGATTACTATGCCACCTTCGATAACTTTGGTGTAGGCGTGATCCAGGGTACCCAAATCATTGAAGGACTCGACCTCGAAAACCAGGCTGGTCCTTTCAACGTTGAACTCTTCGGTGGTTCCCCCGACGACACCAATGCCTTCTATTTCTATGATGGCGCCATGTCTGTTCTGCAGCCCCATATCGACAGTGGCAAACTCGTCGTTCAGTCCGGACAGATGGGCATGGATGTGGTTGGTACCCTGCGCTGGGATGGCGCTGTTGCCCAGGCCCGCATGGAAAACATCCTGAGCGCCAACTACACCGACAAGCGCGTCGATGCAGTCCTTGCCCCATACGATGGTCTCAGTCGCGGTATCATCGCTGCCCTGCGTGGCGTTGGTTACGGAACAGCCGATCAGCCCTGGCCAGTCATTACCGGCCAGGATGCCGAAGTTGCCTCCATCAAGGCCATGATCGCTGGTGAACAGACCTATACCGTCTTCAAAGACACCCGCGAACTCGCTGCCCAGACCGCCAAGATGGTGGATCAAGCTTTGAAGGGCCAGACAGTGGATGTCAACGACACCAAGACTTATGATAACGGTGTCAAAGTCGTTCCTTCCTATCTATTAACCCCCTACAGCGTTGATCTTTCTAATTATGAGAAGCTTTTGATTGAGAGTGGCTATATTAAGCCTGAAGACCTGAAATAAGAAGTTTTGATTGGTGTGTGAGATGAGACAAAATGCCTCACACACCAATCTCTTCATTAACAAGATGTTGCAGTAAAATCGCAGGAAATATTCGATTAAGGATAGAAAACCATGTCTGATGTCATCCTCGAAATGCGAAATATTACAAAGACCTTCCCGGGTGTTAAGGCACTTAATAACGTGAGCTTTAGCGTTAAGCAGGGCGAGATTCATGCCTTGGTAGGGGAAAACGGGGCCGGAAAATCAACCCTGATGAAAGTGTTGAGCGGTGTCTATCCATATGGTTCATACGATGGGGAAATTTATTTTGAAGGCAAGGAATGTAAATTTCAAAATATAAATCAATCTGAAGAAGTGGGCCTCGTTATTATCCATCAGGAACTGGCTCTTATTCCATATCTTTCGATCACTGAGAATTTGTTTCTTGGAAACGAGCAGGCCAAATATGGCGTTATTGACTGGAACGAATCTGTTTCCAGAACCAAGGAATTATTAGACCGGGTTGGGTTGTACGAGTCCCCTAATACACTCATCACAAATATGGGTGTCGGTAAGCAGCAGTTGGTCGAAATTGCCAAGGCATTGGCGAAGAAAGTCAAGCTGCTCATTTTGGATGAGCCAACCGCTTCACTGAATGAGACCGACAGTGAAAAACTGCTTCAATTATTACTCCAATTCAAATCACATGGGATTGCCTCGATTTTGATTTCTCATAAACTCAGTGAAGTCTCCAAGGTTGCTGATTCGATCACCATTCTGCGGGATGGTGCTACGATTGAGACTCTGGATTGTCATAAGGATGTGATCACGGAAGACCGCATCATCCGCGGCATGGTTGGGCGTGACCTGACCCATCGTTTCCCGCCACGGGATGCAAAAATCGGGGATGTAATCTTCGAAGTACGAGATTGGAATGTATACCATCCACTTCATGCGGATCGTAAAGTCAGCACAAATATTAATCTTAAAGTCCGCAAAGGGGAGGTTGTTGGCATTTCGGGGTTAATGGGGGCAGGCAGAACTGAACTAGCCATGAGCATTTTCGGGCGTGCCTATGGTACCAGGATCAGCGGCACTGCTTATAAAAATGGACAGGCAATCGATATCAGCACCATTGATAAAGCCATTTCCAACGGTATCGCATATGCAACCGAAGATCGTAAAGCCTACGGTCTGATTTTGATCGAAGAGATCAAAGATAATATCACTCTGGCAAACTTGGAGGAAATTTCAGATGCTGGCGTTATTAATGAACCAAAGGAATTGACCGTTACCCGAGAATATCGGGATAAGCTGAATATAAAGTGCTCCAGTATTCTGCAACTGGCTGTGAACCTTTCGGGCGGCAACCAGCAAAAAGTCGTGTTGAGTAAATGGCTTTTTGCCAACCCCGATATCCTGATATTGGATGAACCCACGCGCGGGATTGATGTGGGTGCAAAGTACGAGATCTATACAATCATCAACCGTTTAGCCAGTGAAGGCAAAGCCATCATTTTGATCTCATCAGAACTTCCGGAAATTTTAGGGGTGTGTGACCGGATCTACGTCATGCGAGAAGGAAAGCTTGTTGGTGAAATACCTGCTCATGAGGCATCCCAGGAACGTGTAATGAAGTACATCATGACACAACAAGAGGCAGTTGAACAATGAAAACCCTGTCGAACCTTTTTAAGAGCAACATTCGTGAATATGGCATGTTGATCGCGCTGATTGCGATCATGATCTTCTTCCAGCTTCAGACGGGCGGCATTTTGATGAGGCCGGTTAATATCACCAATCTTGTTCTACAGAACAGCTATGTCATTATCATGGCATTAGGCATGCTATTGATCATTGTGTCTGGCTGGATCGACCTGTCTGTGGGTTCCGTTGCCGCTTTTGTTGGTGCGATTGCCGGTGTATTGATGGTCAAGTGGGGCTGGAATTGGGCGCTGACTATTCTGGTTTGTCTCTTGATCGGTGCCTTGATTGGTGCCTGGCAAGGTTACTGGGTTGCCTATGTAAAGATTCCGGCTTTTATTGTTACTCTTGCGGGCATGTTGATCTTTCGCGGTCTGACGCTCGTAATGGTGCGTGGGGAGGCGATTGGTCCTTTTCCGGTCCAGTTCGGCAGGATGAGCACAGGCTTTATCCCAGACTTCTTCAAAATGGAAGGCTTCCACCTCACGACCATGGTGATCGGTGTAATCGTTTCCATTCTCTTGATTTGGGCTGATATTCGCACGCGCCGAAATCAGCAAAAATATGGATTTGAGGTCACGCCCTTTTATTTCTTTGTGGCCAAACAGATATTGATCACTACGGCTGTCATGGGCTTCTGCTATTTGATGGCATCGTATAAGGGTATCCCGAACGTCTTAGTAATCATGTTCCCCTTCGTGGCTGCATATGCGTTCCTGACAAACCAAACTGTGATCGGACGCCGTATCTTCGCATTGGGTGGCAATGAAAAAGCCGCTCGCCTCTCCGGTGTCAATACACCTCGGCTGTTGTTCCTCACCTTCGTCAATATGGGAGTTCTGGCCGCCTTGGCAGGTATGATCGTTGCAGCCCGCCTGAACAGTGCCACACCTAACGCCGGAGAAGGTTTCGAATTGGATGTGATCGCAGCTTGTTTCATTGGAGGTGCATCTGCCAGTGGTGGTATTGGTACGATCATTGGCGCAGTAGTTGGAGCGTTTTTCATCGGCGTGATGAACAACGGTATGTCTCTGTTGGGTGTTGGCATCGATTGGCA
>Ga0070699_100005899_pt1 | contig 10704 bp, 8 predicted proteins | sample KBSK1503metaG_FD_65473 | JGI IMG/M metagenome (GOLD analysis project Ga0070699, IMG submission 65473) | Corn, switchgrass and miscanthus rhizosphere microbial communities from Kellogg Biological Station, Michigan, USA - KBS K1-50-3 metaG | ecosystem: Host-associated > Plants > Roots >...
ATGTGCTTCTGCTGCGGGGAGCGAAACCCGATCGGACTGAAGCTCGCGTTCGAGACGACGCCGGAGGGCCGCTTGCGCACCGTGTGGCGGCCCAAACGGGAGCACGTGGGGTTCAAGGACTTGATCCACGGCGGACTCGTGGCGACGGTGCTGGACGAGGTGATGGCGCGGGTGATCTTCGACCGCGGCGTGCCCGGGGTGACCGCGTCCATGGAGACGAAGCTCCTGCTCCCGGTCCGCGCGGGGCGCGACTATCGCTTCGAGGCGTGGATCGTGCGGGAGCGCTCGCGCACGGTCGAGACCGAGGCGGAGGCCGTGGACGTCGAATCCGGCGAACGCGCCGCGTGGAGCAAGGCGACGTTCGTGCGGACGCCCTGGGCCAGGCCGGCGCCCTAGCGGCTCGCGCGTCCCGTGGTCCTCGGACGCGCCGCCGGCTTCACGTAGCGGTCGAACCACTCCGTCATTTCCCAGAGCGTGTGCTCCACCGACTCGCGCGCTTCGTAGCCGTGCGATTCCAGGGGCAGCATCACGAGCCGCGCGGTCCCGCCCGTTCCCGCGATCGCCTTGTAGAGAAGCTCCGACTGGAGCGGCACCGTGCCGGGGTTCACGTCGAGTTCGCCGTGCATCAGGAGGAGCGGCTCGCGGATCTTGTCCGCATGCATGAGCGGCGAGAGACCCACATAGACGTCCGGCGCCTCGAAGAGCGTGCGGCGCTCGGTCTGAAATCCGAACGGGCGGAGGGTGTGGTTGTACGCCCCGCTCCGCGCGATGCCGGCCCGGAAAAGACCGTCCGTGTGCGCCAGGAGATTCGCGGTCATGAGGGCACCGTGGCTGTGGCCCATCACGCCGACCCGGTCGCGGTCGGTGACGCCCATCGACGCCGCCTTGTCGATCGCCGCCTTCGCGTTCATCGTGATCTGGTCCACGAACGTGTTGTACACGCTGTCGGGGTGCCCGATGAGCGGCATCGCGGCGTTGTCGAGCACCGCGTAGCCGTCGAGGAGGAAGAAGAGCTCCGACGCCCCAGTGATCGTGAGGAAGCGCCGGTCGGAGCCGACGACCTGGCCCGCGGTCTCGGGATCGGAGTACTCGAGCGGATAGGCCCACAGCACGGTGGGGAGGCGCGTTCCCTTTCGATAGCCCGGGGGCAGGTAGAGCGTGAAGGTCAGCGGCACGCCGTCGGGGCGTTGGTACTTCACGATCTGCTTCGTGATTCCCCGGAGGCGCGGGGATGGATCGGGGAAGTGCGTGATCGCGCGGCGCGTGGACGCGAACTCCGTCTCGCCCGCCGCCACGCCGCGGAGGCGCGTCTTCCCGAGCGTGTGGACCTCGTAGTTCGGCGGATCGCGCGGCGACTCCCGCCGTGTCAGGAACGTACCCTTGGCGGGGTCGATCCACGTGATGAACGTCTCGTACTCCGTTCGCCCTGATCGGAAGAGGCGCTCCGTCTTGCGCGTGGCCATGTCGAAGCGATCGAGGAACGGGCGGTCGCCGTCCGGCGAAGCGCCGCGACCGGCGAGGTAGAGCGTCGATCCCTCCCGCTGCATCACGTACGAGCCGTTCGGCAGGACCTGGTAGAGCGGCGCCCCCGGGTCGTGATAGGCGTCCTTTTCGCTCATGTCCCAGAAGATCCGCGGCGACGGCGACGGAGCGTCCAGGTCGACGCCGAACGTGCGCGTCCAGCGCCGCTCGCGCGCGTATTCGTCGACGAACGCAAACCCGCTCGAGTCGCTCCACGCGATTCCCTCGAATCGCTCCTCGAGGCGCATCACCTCACGCGGCTCGGAGGCGAACGGCGCGCTCTGCATCAGGAGCCGGTCGCGATGCGGGACCTTCGCCGACGGATCGCCGCCGTCGAGCGCCTCCGCCCAGACGAGCGTCGCGGGAGCGGTGGGACGCCAGTGGTAGTAGCGGCGCCCCGTGGGAACGCCATCCATCGGAACCGCATCCGCGAGCGGCAGGTTGGTGAACTGAACTTGCTTCCCAGTAGCTCGTTCCAGGATAAGAACATCCCGTGGAAACCTCCAGTAAGGATGGAGGTGCGAGTAGGGGTGGCGGATCCGCTCCACGAGCAGGTACTCGCCGTTCGGGGAAACCGTGATCGACGCGTAGGCGTCCGGATCCCCGATCGGCGAGATCGTGCCCATACCGGCATCGACGAAGGCCACCTGGGATCGCACGTAGTAGTCGAAGACGCGTTCGTCGAACGCCGTCTTCAGGACGTCTCGATTCTCGTACGTGCTCCCGATGCCGCTCTTTCCGGATGCCTCTTGGATGTTCGGTCCCTCGGGGACGAGCGGCGTCGCGGGCGCCTCGCCGCGGCCCGGCGGGATGCGCTTGATCAGGAGCGAGCGTTGATCCGGTAGCCAGGCGAATCCCTGTCCGAGGATCGTGTTCAAGCGCACGCCGTCCAGGCGGCGAACCTGAGCCGTCCGAGCATCGCCGATCCAGAGTTCGATTCCGTCCTGCGCCTGGCAGGCGAACGCGAACCGGCCTCCGTCGGCCGTCCACTGGAGGGAGATGACCTTGAGGCCGGCGGGCAGCGAGACGACCTTCTCCTCGCCGGACGGAAGCCGCACGAGCGTCATGCTGACCCAGTAGGGAGCCCGATGCAGGCCGTTCGTGCGCGGATCGATCCGGAGCCCTGCGAGACGAAGCATCGGCTGCGCGAGGTCGGCGAGTGGCGGGTAACTCGGGCGCCCGCCGAGAATCATCGCGTCGTGGGTCGGGTTCACCCATGCGATCGGGAAGAACGGAGCGTCGAGGACCTCGCGGATGGCGCGCGGCGCCTTGTGGTAGCCCGTCTCTTCGGCGGGGGCAGTGGCGGCGGTAGCGGCGGCGGTCGAACGCGACGGGCCCGCCGCAGCGAATGCGAACACCGCGAGCGCGACCGCGGTCGGTAGGGCGGCGGCGGTCCGGCGCATCATCGCTCCTTCCGGAAGACGACCGCTGCGACCGCCGAAGCGCCCGCGTTTTTCTGGTCGTGGTACCCAACGTCGCGAAGTCGATCCGGCTCGCTGGCGCGCCATCCGACCTCCGCATCGTGCGCAAAGTAGAGTTCGCGCGTCGGCCCGAGCGGACGGAGCCGCTCCAGCACGCGACCGAGAAGCCGGGCGTCGAAGTTTCGAAACCAACCGTGGTCTTCGTAGCGGCCGTAGGGAACCGTGAGAAGGAGCATCCCGCCCGTTCCGAGAACTCGCGTCATCTCGGTGAGCGCGGCGTCCGCGATTTCCTCGTCGGCCGCGAATCCCGGACGATAGCCGGTGTTGTCCATGCCGAAGTGTTCGAACGACGAGATGCACCAGATCAAATCGAACGCGCCGTCTTCGAACGGCGTGGAGTCGACGCTCGCCCGCACGGACGCCTCGTAGAGTTCGGAGGCGTCATAGACCGGATCCGCGATGTCGATGCCGGTCAGGCGCCGCGGTGGGGGAAGCGATCGGATCATGTTCCGGTGGCAGTCCATGCTGTTCGCGTGTCCGATGTCGAGCACCGTTCGCCCCGGCTGATAGGAGAGGCGCGCCAGGAGGAGTTCCACGACCCGCTCGGGCATCCCGCGCCCCCAGCGCGAGGGGAGGGCGACCCGATCGGGAAACGAGTGGCCCCCGGCCCGGAAGGCGCGCTCGTATTCCCGCGTGATGCGACTCTGTAGGTCTACGCCGAATAGCCGCCGGAGGAAAGGCCGAATTCCCGGCGTGGTCAAAGGGAAGCGGGCGCGGGCGTCGCGCCCTTCCGTGCGATGAGCGCGATGTTGTTCGCGTAGTCGCAGCCCAGGATCCGCCGCTTGACGTAGGCCGTGATCGCGTTTCGCGCGGCCACGAGGGGCCCTGGGTTGCGATCCCCGAGAACGATCCGATAGCCGGCCGTGTCGAGGCCCTCGCACCGGAAGTACGCCCAGAGATCGGAGGCCGTGTAGACGTGGAGGTGCGTCATGTCCCACGAGCGCGGATCGGGGACGTACGCGCCGTTCGCGGTCTGGAGGACCAGGACGCCCCCCGGCGAGAGAAGCGAGATCATCCTTCGAACGAGCGTGAGGCCGTCGTGGAGGGAGAGGTGCTCGATCACGTCGAGGCAGAGGACGGCGGCGTAGGTCCGATTCACGTCGTCCAGGCTCCGGTAGGTGTACCGTCCCTCGGTGCCCGTGTCCTGCGTGTGGTACTCGCCGGCGTAGCCCGCCGCTTGGAGCTTCCGCATGACGCGGAGGTCGCCGGCGCCCACGTCCAGCAGGCTCGGCGCTTCGCGCACCGCATCGAAGTACACCTGCTCGATGTCGCAGAGGCCGTCGGTCTCCCACCACCGCCGCACCGGGAACGTCGGCCGCGACTTTCGGAGCAGCTCCTTCCGCCGCCAGTACGTCTCGTACGCCGGGTCGGCCGACATCGTGGCTACTCCTTGAGGGCCTTCTCCAATTCCATCGTCAGGGCCGGAACCACCTGGTAAAGATCGCCTACGATGCCGTAGGAAGCGACCTTGAAGATCGGGGCGTCCTTGTCCTTGTTGATCGCGACGATCGTCCGCGAGGAGGACATCCCGGCCAGGTGTTGGATGGCGCCCGAGATGCCGATCGCGAAATAGAGGGTCGGATTCACGACCTTGCCGGTCTGTCCGACCTGATGGCTGTGATCAATCCACCCGGCGTCCACCGCGGCGCGCGAGGCGCCGAGCGTGGCGCCGAGGACCTTGCACAGCTTGCGCAGGAGTTCGAAATTGTCGGGGCCGCCCATCGCGCGGCCGCCGCTCACGATCACGTTCGCTTCGGTCAGGTCGGCGACTTCGCCCTCGGAAGCCTCGAACGCGACGACCCGCGCGCGCGGCGTCACGTCGCCCAGCGCCACCGTTTCGACCGACGCGGCCCGCGCGGGATCGGGTGCCAACGGCATGAACGTGTTGGGCCGGATCGACGCGATCTGGGGTCGCGCCTTCCCGAACGCGACGGTCGCGAAGGCCTTTCCCGCGAACACGGGACGGCGAGCGACGAGTCCGCCGCCGGACCAGGAGAAGCCGACGCAGTCGGACGCCAGGCCCGCGTGGAGGCGCGCGGCGGCACGGGGCGCGAGGTCGCGCCCCTGCGCGGTCGCGGCGAAGAAGAGGACCTCCGGAGTACCGGCACCAACCGCGGCGGTGACGGCCGCGGCGTACGCCTCGGGCGCGTATTGCTCGAGCGGGGCGCCCTCGACCCGGAAGACCACGTCCGCTCCGTGTTGCGCGAGGCGCTCCGCCTCGCCGCTTCCCGCCGGGCCGATCAGGGCCGCGCCCAGAGCACCGCCCGACTCGGCCGCCAGGCGGCGCGCCTCGGCGAGGGCCTCGAGCGTGGACTTTCGGACGGCGCCGTTCTTGGTTTCGGCGACGACCAGGATTTTCACGGCAGCCACGTCAGATCACCTTCGCTTCCTGCCGGAGCAGCCGCACGAGCTCGCGCGCGGTATCCGCGGGGTCGCCCTCGAGAACCTTCCCGGCGGCGCGCGCCGGCGGGAGCGAGAATTCGAGGAAGCGAACACCGGCGGCTTCGGGCCCCACCGAGGCTGCCTCGACGCCGAGGTCCGCGAGCGTCCACTCGGGAATGGTCTTCTTCTTCACCGCCATGATTCCCTTGAGGGACGCGTAGCGGGGTTCGTTCAATCCCTTTTGCGCGGTGATCACCGCGGGAAGAGAGAACTCCACGACCTCGTCGCCGCCCTCGACTTCACGCTTCGCGCGGCCGGTCTTCGCGGCGGCGTCCAACTCCAAGCTCACCACGACCGACACGTGGGGAAGGTCGAGGCGCTCGGCGAGCATGACGCCCGCCTGAGACCAGTCGTGATCGACCCCTTGCTTTCCGGTCAGGATCAGGTCGAATCCGATCTTCCGTGCGGCGGCCGCCAGGACGGTCGCGACGCAGGACGGATCATCGAGCGCCACTCCGTCGCCCTTCACGTGCACGCCCTCGTCCGCGCCGAGGGAGAGCGCATACTTGATCGCGTCCTTGACCCGGTCGGGGCCCAGGCTCACCACCGTCACCTTGCCCGCGCCGAGCCGCTCCTTGATGCGGAGCGCCTCCTCGATCGCGAACTCGTCGTACGGATTCGCCACCCACTTCACGCTCGAGAGATCCACCTGCCCGTCCTTGATCTGGATGCGGGTCTCGGTGTCCGGAACCTGCTTCACGAAAACCAGAACGTTCAACGGTTCCTCCGGAATGCGACGTCGATTGCAGCCAGCGGTGAGCCGCGCAGTATAGTACGATGGTCCTCATGGTGGAAGAGGCCGGCGCGCGTTCCCGGCACCCCTTTCTGAAGCGCCTCGCGGAAGGCGTCGTCCTGGCGGACGGCGCGATGGGAACCGTTCTCTACGACAAGGGAATCCCCTTCGACCGCTCGTTCGACGTGCTCAACCTCACCGACCCCGCCCTCGTGCAGGCCGTCCACCGGGAGTACATCCGCGCGGGGGCGGAGCTGATCGAGACGAACACGTTCGGAGCGAATCGCTATCGGCTCGCGGCACACGGAGTCACGGAGGCGCCTCGGGCGGTGAATCGCGCCGGCGCGCAGGTGGCGCGAAACGCGCGGGAGGAAGTCGGCGAATCGGTTTTCGTCGCGGGAGCCATCGGCCCGCTCGGGAAACCCGTTTCGCCCCTCGGCACGATCACGCACGAGGAGGCGTTCGCCTCGTATCGAGAGCAGGCCGAGGGATTGGTCGAGGGCGGCGTCGACCTCATCCTGATCGAGACGCAATCGGATCTTGGAGAGGCGGGCGTCGCGGTGGCCGCCGTTCGGAGCGTCACCAAGGACCTGCCCCTCGTCCTCGAGATGACGTTCACCGAGGACGGCCGGACGCTCTACGGCGCCTATCCCGAGGACGTCGTCCGCACGTTCACGGGGAACGGCGTCGACGCGCTGGGCGCGAACTGCAGCGTGGGACCGCAAAAGCTCCTCGAGATCGTGGAGCGCTTCCGGCGAAAGACCGACATGCCGCTCGCGGTCATGCCGAACGCGGGGCTTCCGCGGTTCGTGAACGGCCGCTTCCTCTACCTTTCCTCGCCCGAGTATTTCGGCGAGTACGCGACGCGCGCCGCGGACGCGGGCGCGCGGTTGATCGGCGGCTGCTGTGGGACGACGCCCGCCCACGTCCGGCGGATGCGGGAAGCGCTCCGGGCGCGGCACAGCGCTCCGTCGGGTTCGACGGCCGCTTCGGGCGCCGTCGAGACGGCGGGCCCCGCCGCGCCGATCCGCGCCGCGATGCTCGACGTCGAGGAGCCGCACGCCGACGCGGATCCGACCCAGCGCACGCTTCTCTCGCGCAAGCTCGCACGAGGGGAGTTCGTCGTGAGCGTGGAGGTGGACCCGCCACGCGGCGCCCGCCCGAAGAAGATGATCGACGGCGCCCTGTTCTTGAGAAACGCGGGCGTGGACACCATCAACGTGGCGGACAGCCCGATGGCGCGCGTCCGGATGTCGTCGATCGCGCTCGCGACCATGATCGGAACGCAGGTCGGGATCGAGACCATTCTCCACTTCACCTGCCGCGACCGAAATCTCATGGGAATCCAGTCCGACCTCATGGGGGCGCACGCGCTCGGCATCCGGAACATCCTCGCCTTGACCGGCGATCCGCCGCGCGCCGGCGACTACCCGAATGCGACGGCCGTGTTCGACGTCGACTCGATCGGGCTGCTCCGGATCCTCGGAAAGTTGAACCACGGTCTCGATCTGGGCGGCAACTCGATCGGGGAACCGACGCGGTTCTTCATCGGGTGCGCGGTGAATCCCACGGCCGAGAACTTCGACGCCGAATTGGAGCGCTTCCGAAACAAGATCGAGGCGGGCGCCGAATTCGCGATGACGCAGCCGCTCTACGAGCTCGAAACGCTGGTTCGGTTCCTGGACGCGGTCGGAAAGCCCCGCATTCCGGTGCTCCTGGGGCTCCTCCCGCTCCAGAGCCACCGCCACGCCGAATTCCTCCACAACGAGGTGCCCGGGATCTTCATCCCCGAGCCGGCGCGAACCGCCATGCGGGAGGGCGGGGATCGCGGGATCGAGATCGGCATCGAAATGTGCCGCAAGCTCCTGCTCGAGGCCCGGGGACTGGTCGAGGGGGCCTACCTGATGCCCTCGTTCGGCCGGTACGAAGTCGTGGCCCGAGTGGCCGAAGCCGTGCTGCACCCGGCCCAGCGCTGATTTCGGACTGGGGTGGGGCAATCCTCTTGTAGTGCAATCACTTCGCTGATATTATCTCTGGGCAGTCCGCTTGCGAGAGTGGCGGAACTGGCAGACGCGCGGGACTTAGGATCCCGTGAGGAAACTCGTGGGGGTTCAACTCCCCCCTCTCGCACCAAACCTTTGCGAGGAGAGCGGCTTTGAAGGTCGACGTGCGCGAAACCGGGGCCTGGGAAAAGGTCCTGACCATCGAGGTTCCGGCCGAGGAGCTGGACGCCGACTACCAGGCGGTCATCGACGACTACCGGAAGAAGGCGGTCCTACCCGGCTTCCGGAAGGGAAAGGTTCCCCGCACCGTGCTCGAGGCCCAATTCGGGCACACCCTGGAGCACGAGGTGCTGGAGCGGGCGGTGAAGCGCTCGTACGAGAGTGCCATTCGGGAAACCCAGCTCGAGCCCGTGACGTTTCCGGCCATCGAGAAGATTTCGTTCGAAAAGGGAAAGCCGCTCACCTTCGAAGCGAAGCTCGAGGTGCGGCCCAGCGTCGTTCCCAAGAATTATGAGGGTCTCGAGCTGCCGTCGCGGGAGACCGCGGTCGCCGACGAAGCCATCGATAAGGCGCTCGAGGACCTTCGCCAGCGCGCCGCGGACTGGGTCGACGTGGACCGTCCGGCGAGCGCGACCGAGGCCGTCGTGGTCGACTACGTCCGGTTGAACGCGAAGGGAAAGCCGATCCGCAAGTCGGAGCAGAACGACGCCCTGATCGAGTTGGGCGCCGAGGGGCTCCTGACGGAATTCCGCGAAAATCTGGTGGGTAAGAAGGCGGGCGACAACATCAACTTCGTGGTCGCCTACCCGGAGACCTTCGGGAATGAGGAACTTAGGGGGCGGACGGCGACATTCTCTGTACAGGTGAAGGGCGTTCGGGAGCGCCGCGTCAAGGAACTGGACGATCAGTTCGCGGCCGACGTGGCCGGCATGCGGGACCTGGGCGAGCTACGAGCCCGAATTCGGCTGAATCTGGAAGGGGAGGCGAGGATCCGTCTCGAACGGGAGCAGGAGGACGCCCTCGTCGAGCAGTTGATCGAGAAAAACCCCTTCGCCTTGCCGGAAGGGATGATCCAGGAGTATCTCGACGAGCTCATCCAGCGTCTAAAGCGTGAAGGGCAGGAGTTGTCCGAGGAGGATACGGCCCGGTTTCGGTCGGAATACCGGCCGATGGCAGAGCGGCGCATCAAGCGGGATCTCCTGCTGGACGCGCTGGTTCGAGTCGAAAACGTCGTCGTGGAAGAGACGGAAGTGGACGAGGCGCTTCGAGGCGCGGCCGAAGGGGAGTTGAATCCCCCCGAGACCGAACGGCTCCTGCGTACCGCCGCCCAGCGGGATCGGGCCCGGGCGCATCTGGCCGAGCGGAAGGCCCTGGCGGTCCTCCGGGAGAAGGCCAGGCCCAAGTCCCTGATCGTCACGCCTTAGTTGGAACTACTTAAGATAACGGCCGATACGCCCGATCTAGGATCGGTGGGGAGGGAACCGAATATGTCACTGGTACCAATGGTGGTGGAACAGAGCGGGCGTGGGGAGCGGGCCTACGACATCTTCTCCCGTTTGCTCAAAGACCGGATCGTTTTCATCGGCACGCCGATCGACGACGTGGTGGCCAACCTGGTCATCGCCCAGCTCCTCTTCCTCGAGGCCGAGGATCCGGACCGGGACATCAACCTGTACATCAACTCGCCGGGCGGCGTCGTTTCCGCCGGGCTCGCGATCTACGACACGATGCAGTTCATCAAGCCCGACGTGGCGACGATCTGCATGGGGCAGGCGGCCTCGATGGCGGCTCTCCTCCTCGCGGCCGGCGCCGCGGGCAAGCGCTCGGCGCTCCCGCACTCGCGCATCATGATCCACCAGCCGCTGGGCGGCAGCCAGGGCCAGGCGACCGACATCGAGATCTACACGAAGGAAATTCTCACGCTCCGCACGGAGCTGAACAAGATCCTGGTCCGGCACACGAACCAGGCGACGCTCAAGATCGAGAAGGACACGGACCGGAACTTCTTCATGTCCGCGGAAGAGGCGAAGGAATATCGCATCGTCGACAAGGTGATTCATAAACTCGAGAGCAAGGAGAAGAAGCCCGAGCCGGTTCCCGTCGGCTAGCGCGCCCCGCCCATGAAGAAACGCGTCCATTCGCCGCACCCGATCCGCTGCAGCTTCTGCGGCCGTGGTCAGGACGAGGTGAGCCGTCTCGTCTCCGGCCCCTCGGTCTACATTTGCAGCGAGTGCGTGAAGCTCTGCAACGACATTCTCGAGGGCGAGACCGACCACACGGCGGGGATGCCGAAGGGCTCGCTGCCGAAGCCGGCCGAGATCAAGAAGGTTCTCGACGAGTACGTCGTGGGGCAGGACCGCGCGAAGAAGACGCTCTCGGTCGCCGTCTACAACCATTACAAGCGGATCTACTCGGGCGGCGCCGCGGACGACGTGGAGCTCGAGAAGTCGAACATCCTCCTGGTCGGTCCGACGGGAACGGGAAAGACGCTCCTCGCGCGGACGCTGGCGCGCATCCTCAAGGT
>Ga0070699_100005900_pt1 | contig 10703 bp, 12 predicted proteins | sample KBSK1503metaG_FD_65473 | JGI IMG/M metagenome (GOLD analysis project Ga0070699, IMG submission 65473) | Corn, switchgrass and miscanthus rhizosphere microbial communities from Kellogg Biological Station, Michigan, USA - KBS K1-50-3 metaG | ecosystem: Host-associated > Plants > Roots >...
CGACTGCGCACTGGATAGAGGGGATCTTCCGGTCGTGAGAACCGTTCCGCCGCCGCGAACGAGGCGTTTGACGATGGCTTCGCCGATACCCCTCGTCCCGCCGGTAACCAGAATCCGTGTGTCTTTGAAATCCGGTGCGTCCTGTGCTGAATCACGTTGCATGGTGTCTCCAATGAATCATGAGGCCCATTCTCGATTAGTTAACTGCTCGCTCAGTTCCCATAACGCTCCCGCGGTGGGCTTATCAATCGCCCACTGGCGAACACCAGCATCAAGCTGACTCTCGTCTGGAATGATTTCAGAAACGTCGCAGTTCGCGCAATAGACACCGCCTTTGTCGTTAAGCTGAGGGCTCAGGGCGCACCACACTGTTGTGGCCGCGCCTTGCTCGATGGTCTTGATTCCAACCGGACTCGTAACGACGCCATTCTCCTTTCGGATACCGGCGACTTTCAAATCCTCGTCCGTTATGTGTCGGGAGAGGTTGGTAGCTAGTATTCGGCCGGGGTGAACTGCAAAAGCACGAATGCCGTGTTCCTTTCCGCGCTGATCGAGTTCAACTGCAAAAAGAGAATTTGCGGATTTTGATTGTCCGTACGCCACCCATTTGTCGTAAGGTCGCGCGGTAAAGTTTGGATCGTCTAAATCGACGCCGGCAAATCTGTGGCCGGCAGAAGACAAGGTCACAACTCGCGACCCTTGGGCATTCTTGAGCGCCTTCCATAAGCGAGAGGTAAGCTGAAAGTGTCCCAGGTGATTGGTTGCAAACTGCATCTCATACCCGCGGCTGTCTCTTGTTAGTGGCGTAGCCATGACTCCGGCATTGTTAATGAGAACATTGAGAGAGTCATTTGAACTTAGAAAGTCCTCTGAGAATCGATCTATTGAACGCGGATCGGCGAGATCCAGTTGTAGCCCTACCACGTTTCTCATGTCTGAGAGAACTTCTTTGGCCTTTTGGGGATCGCGAGAGCCGACAATGACTGAAGCTCCCGCATTTGAAAGGACGCGTGTTGTTTCAAGCCCAATTCCCGAGTGACCACCACTCACGACGATGACTTTTCCGCGAAGATCGAGTCCGGCGACAATCTCTTCGGCACTGGTTTCAAAACCAAAACCCGATCCTAGCGGCTCTTGTTTTGTATCCATATTTCATTCCTGCTTTGATTAGACAAGCCGATCTTTGGCAATCCATTCACGCAAGAAAGCTGGGCAATTCCTGAGCTCGATCCCGTCACGCTCCCTCGCCGCAAGGAAATTAACCGCCTCGCGGTCTATCAGTGTCACGTTGTTAAGGTCGAGTGCCACGGCTCTTTCGGACCCAATCAACGCTCGTAGCGATTTCAGATGTTCTACTTGAAGATGACCCGATATCGTCAACACAACTTCACTCTCGCGATTAGCGAGCGGCTCAATCTTGCAACTCATCAGACAGCTTTCTCAGGCTCCCGCGACTCACCACATTCGAAATCAGCAGACTCTTAAAGAGCAAATCGAGAGCCATTCGAAAACGCGTGAAACTTCGGTGTAGTTAAGAGTGAAGACTGCTCTGGATTTCGTGAAATTCGCGAGAATGGTAATTCTGCGATTTCTCACCCAAGTTTGAAGTGACTTTTCCGTATCTTCAATTTCTTAATCTTCGAGTCAAGAGTTGAGGGTGGGATGCGCAGCTTGACGGCCGCACCATTGGGCCCGGAGACTCGCCCGCGCGTTTCGGCAAGCGCTGCCTCAATGATTTGTCGGTCACGAATGGAGTCATCTTCAAGGCTGTCCAAAGGAGAAATTGCTGAAGTGGAGTTCTCAACCTTACCGGACAGCCAGGCTTCGTCCACGCGAAACGTGTCGCTGGAACTGACAATCACCGATCTCTCGATGACATTCTGAAGTTCGCGCACATTGCCGGGCCAGTCGTATGAACGAAACAAATTCACGGTTCGTTTGTCGATCTTTGCAAAGCTCTTCCCTAGATTTCGGGCGAAACGATGAACGAAATATTCAAGCAGCATTAAGACGTCGTCCGCGCGCTCGCGAAGCGGAGGCACCTCGATCGGAAATACATTAAGCCGGTAAAAGAGATCCTTGCGAAAGGTTCCGTCGGCGACGGCGGCGTCAAGATTGCGATTCGTTGCCGCTATCACACGAACATCGACGCATATGGATTCCTTGCCGCCAACCCGTTCGAATTCCCGTTCTTGCAGCACTCTCAACAGTGCAACCTGAGTATCAGCCGGTAACTCACCAACTTCATCAAGAAAGATGGTACCGCCATGGGCCAATTCAAAACGGCCGAGCCGGCGCTGCGTGGCGCCGGTGAACGCGCCCTTTTCGTGACCAAACAGTTCCGACAAAACTAAGGAGGGTGCCAGCGCTGCACAGCTCACACTGACAAAAGCCCGTTGCGATCGCCCTGACCGTTTGTGAATGGCGCGCGCAAACAGTTCTTTGCCGGTACCCGTTTCCCCGGTAATGATCACCGTCGAATCAGTGGGAGCTACTTTGATTACGCGAGCGAGTACCGCCTCCAACGCCCCTGATGTGCCCACGATCTCTTCGAACATTGAGACGCGGTCTACTTCGTCGCGCAGCGCCAGGTTTTCCTTGTAGAGCTGATCCCTAAGGACCTGATTCTCAGCCAGAGCTTGTTCCAAACTGACTCTGGCCTGAACCTGTTCGGTAGTGTCGATAGCAGTGCCAACGAATTCTATGAGCTCACCTGCCTCGTTCAGTTTAGGATAGCCAATAGAATGCTGGTGCTTGATGGTGCCGTCCGGGAGTAAAAGGCGATAGTGCGCGTCGTAATTCTTCTTTTCGATCAGGCAGCTCTCGAATAGTTGCTTAACGCTTCCACGGTCATCGGGATGAATGCGGTTGAACCAGAAATCAGGCTGCAAGTAATCCTCATCCGGTTGAACGTCAAATACTCGGATCATCTCCGGTGAACTCGCCACAGTCCCCGTTGAGAGATCGAGACACCAACTACCGGAATGGCCCAACCTCTGGGCCTCGAGCAGATCCCATTCGCTCCGCTGTACTCTCTCTTCAGCTTTTTTGAGATCGTCAATGTCAGTGACGAGGCTGTACCAGCGGATGATGCGACCGTGCGTATCGCGCACAGGAAGAATGCGGCCGTGGAACCAGCGAAAAATGCCGTCTGCTCGCCGAAGGCGATGTTGAACGTCGAATGGTTCGCCCGTTTCCAACGATTGCTTCCATGCTGCAATAACGTTAGAGAGGTCATCTGGATGAATGACATCGGTAGTCTCCCAGCTTTTCAATTCGTCGAGCGTCTTACCGAAGTAATCAAGAAGCTGTCGGTTGCTGAATTCGACCTCGCCGGTTGCCGTCAGAACGTTCACCAGACCCGGAATATTGTCGAGCGTCAAGCGAAGACTTTCCTCGCTCGTGTGGTCCAACTCTTTCGTTCCTACGCCGCTCATTAGACTCCCCCAAGGAAGTTAAAACCGCATCGCCACATCCCGCCCATCTAACATGATGGAGGTGCATGTTAGGCCGAAAGCTTGGGAGAATGCGAGCCTCGCGGGAATCAAAATCACGATTCTCGCGAATTTCACGAAATCCCCATTAGCGTCTTGAGACCAGTTCCTATGATTCTCGACGCCTTATAAGTGGCTCCCGGCTTGCAGTGATCAAGGGGACATCCGATACGACTTCGTGCTTCAGGGAGCCAGGAATGTTAGCCAACCAACGATTATTGCCCCTAGGTTTTGTCCCCCTACTTATAGGCTCACTGATCTGGATTGGTTTGTCAGCAAGAGGCGTTGAGATTCGTGGGACCAAAACATCAACGGCTGATACCAGAATTGAAGACGGGTTGGTGGCCTGGGAAAGGATCTATTCGGTACTGACTTCTCCACGCTGCATCAACTGTCACACGGCCACAAACCATCCCCAGCAAGGCGATGATCGGCACCGTCATTTCGCTAACGTCATCCGTGGACCGCAAGGCAAAGGAGTTCCCGGATTGAGCTGCATTAGCTGCCATCAATCGGCGAATGCTGACAGCACTGGAGTGCCGGGTGGTCGCAATTGGCATCTCGCGCCACTTTCGATGCGTTGGCAAGACCAGAACGATCAGCCTTTGCCAAGCGCGGTCGTTTGTCGGTCTTTGATTGATCGCGCGAAGAATGGCGGTCTCGATGGGCAAGCTTTACTAAAGCATCACGAGGAAGAACCGCTCGTGCTGTGGGCATGGAATCCGGGAAGGAGACTAGACGGTACCATGCGAACATTGCCGCCGCTAACACATGACGATTTCGTAGCTGCAACTCGCCAGTGGATCAATGCAGGGATGCCTTGCCCGCGATGAATTACCGGAGATCGATCATGGCAACTTACCAACTCACTGTGAATGGCCAGCACAAACAAGTAGATGTCGATCCTTCGACACCTCTGCTCTGGGTGTTGCGTGAAGAGCTAAAGATGACCGGCACGAAATACGGTTGCGGCATCAGCGTGTGCGGCGCATGCACGGTGCATGTCGATGGTGTTGCAACGCGCTCATGTGTGGTTCCGATATCTCTGCTCAGTGATCGCCCGATCGTTACGATCGAAGGCATTGGAAGCGATCCTGTAGGCCGCGTAGTGCAGGATTCCTGGGTGGACAAAGATGTAGTGCAGTGCGGCTATTGTCAGAGCGGGCAGATCATGAATGCGGTTGCATTGTTGAAAGCTAATCCGAAGCCGACAAACGTGGATATTGAAGAATCGATGGGTGGGAACCTCTGTCGCTGCGCTACCTATGTCCGTATTCGTGAAGCGATCAAGAGGGCGTCCCAACAACTGAAGTAAGGAAGAGGGACCAATGCCAGCAGCACGAAAGATTGAAAACGATCTGCATCTGAACCGACGAAGTTTCCTGCAAGTGTCCGCCGCCGCAGCCGGCGGCTTAGTGCTTTCGCTTTATCTCGATCTTCCCACAACGGCCCAGGAGGCAAGACCAACTCCGGCAGCTAAAGTCTATCCGCCCGATGCTTTCGTCCACATTCGACCAGACGGCAAAATTGTGATTCAGGTAAATCGATTAGAGGCCGGACAGGGAGCACAAACTTCCCTCCCGATGCTTCTGGCCGACGAAATGGACGCCGATTGGTCGCAGGTCGTTGCCGAACTCGCGCCGGCGGCAGATGTCTATAAAGATCCAGTGATTGGAATTCAAATGCTCGGCGGTTCCACTTCCATTCCGAATTCCTTCCAGCAATATCGCGAACTGGGCGCGAGGACACGGGCGATGCTGATCGCCGCCGCTGCCGATCGTTGGCGCGTCGATCCTGAACAGTGCCGCACGGAACAAAGTGTCATCTATGGTCCAGGCAACAAGTCGGTTCGATATGCCCAGCTTGCTGATGATGCCGCCCACAAGCCAATACCGGAAAGTGTGCGCCTCAAGAATCCGTCCGAATTAAAGCTGATCGGCAAGCCCGTGCGGCGGCTCGACAGTAGAGCGAAGTGCGACGGCTCCCAGATATTCAGCCTTGATCTGGATCTTCCCGGAATGAAGATCGCGCTCATTGCTCGACCACCAGTTTTTGGGGGACGCGTGAGGAGCTTTGAAGACAAGGAAGCTCGCAGCGTCCCCGGCGTGCACAACGTGTTCGAGATTCCACTCGTGAAAGGCAGCGCGGTCGCGGTGATCGCAGACAAGTTCTGGACTGCGAAGCAGGCGCGCGACCGTCTGAAGATTGATTGGGACCTTTCGGGAATCGAGCACGCAGACAGCACCGAGCTGTTCAGCAGGTACAGAGAAATGGCTCGCACGCCTGGCGCCGTGGCGGTCAACCTTGGTGACGAGAGAGCAATGGATCGCATTTCTGCTTCCAACCAAATCGTCGCTGACTATGAGTTTCCTTATCTCGCCCATGCACCAATGGAACCGCTCAATCTTACGGTGCGTTTTGATGGCGAGAGGGCTGAAGCCTGGGTCCCTTCCCAGTTAGTGACGCAGGAACAAATGGCCATCGCTGAAGTGTTGGGACTGAAGCCGGCGCAAGTAACTTTTAATATCGTCTATGCTGGCGGCGCTTTTGGCCGACGAGGGCCACTCGATTCACACCTGGTCCGGGAAGCGGCGGCGATTGCGAAACGCGTTCCCGGTCTCCCAGTCAAATTAGTCTTAACCCGTGAGGACGATATGGCAAGCGGTTATTACCGGCCGATGATCGTGCATCGGGTAGCGATCGGAATCGGGGAAGACGGCATGCCAGAGGCCTGGAGACATGTAGTGGTGGGCCAGTCGTTTCTTAAGGGCAGTGGAAACGCCTTCGAGCCCTTTCTAGTCAAAAATGGCGTGGACAATCTTGTTATTGAAGGGATCAATGATTCCCCGTATACAGTTCCTAACTTTCACGTCTCGGCACACCATCCCAATGTTAACGTTCCGACCCTGGCGCACCGATCGGTTGGCTATGGACATAACAGTTTTGTCAGGGAGACTTTGATCGATGAACTAGCTGCGCGCGCCAAGATCGACCCGATCGCTTATCGACTCAAGTTGCTTAAGCCGGACGCGAAGAAGTTTCGTAGTTCGCTCACGCTCCTTGAGCAAAAAAGCAACTGGCGTACGCACCTTCCCAGCAACCACGCGGCCGGAATCGCGTGCAGTGAGTATCACGGTACATGTGTCGCGTGCGCTGTCGACGTGTCAATCGAGAATAAGCGCCCCAGAATTCATCGGGTGACAGCCGCGGTCGATTGCGGGCTGGCGGTCAATCCGTTGACGATTGAGAATCAGGTCCAGGGAGGAATTGGATTCGGGCTGACTCAATTAATGGCAAAAGGTGCGATCACGTTGAAAGACGGTCGCGTCGAACAAAGAAACTTCGATCGTTACACGCCGCCTTACATAGGCGACATGCCGGTCGAAATCGATGTGCACATAGTACCGAGCACCGAAGCTCCGACTGGACTCGGTGAAGCTCCGGTGCCGATAATTTCGCCAGGGGTGGCTAATGCGATGGCGAAGCTGACCGGAAAGCGTTATCGCACCTTGCCGATCGCGACCATTTGAGCAAACTGTTAGTTCATCCATTAGGCCACATGGACAGCTGACGAAGACGACTTTCGGAAAGCTCGAACCGCTGGCAAGCTTGAAGACGAATCCGGATGGGGCCGGAATCGTTCAAACGATTGGCCCGCTGAAAGTCCTGGCTGGCCGCAGTGAAGGAAGTGCACCTTCGCAAAGGTTTCTGATCGTGACTGAGATGAATGATTCGTCGCGAGTGGTTCTTCGACAAGTCGCGCTTCGCTAACAGGACTATCCTGAAAGCCGAACGACGCCGATTGAATGATCGACAAGCACACAATCGCCCTCATTAGCATTATCGGTTGTTCACTCGATGTGCTAGGGGCGTTGTATCTCGCATATGATCTTCTCGGCGGCGAACACGGTCCACTGCGAACGCTGACCAGAGCCGTCACTTATGGCCTGCTGTTTGGGGTTGGCTTTGGCCTCGGTCTTGGCGCGATCTTTGGTCTCGCTGCGGGAGCCGCAACTGGTGTAACTCTCGGGTGGGAGTTTTCGCGGGCGGCGAAGCAACGACCAAAGCCAGGATTCTGGTACGACGTTGCCATGAGTGCGATTCGCGCAGTCGGTTATGGGTTGGGAGTCTCCTATCTCTATGGCGCGAGATTTGGGATTGTATTCGGCGCACTGGCCACGGCCGGGCAGGTCTTTGCTTATCGAATTGGGATTCGACCCACGATTGATTACCAACCAGTTGCTCGTCCACGTTTGACCAAGAATCACGTCCTGGGCGCAATCAATCGAACGATTGGTTATCTGGCCGCGGGATACTTGAGCGCACTTGCTGCCGGACAAAGAGCAAACTCGTTAAGCATCGGGCTCAGAGTCGGATTGGTGGTTGGGTTAGTCACGGCAATTTTGAGTGCATTCACATCCTTCATTGAGTGGGGTTCCGATCACATCCCCGAAAAATCCATGGGCGTCTTTGGTATCGCGTTAATTCTGGTCGGCTTCTCTTTACAATCGTTCCAATATTGGTCGACGCTATTCGATTGGATCGCCCCGTAAATTATTCAAGAGCCGGTTAGAATAAGTATTAGTTGCTACTCCTATTGATCATTGCGGGTGTGTTGGGCAGCGTGGCCTTGATCTATCTGCTGATTAATCGCGTTATATCTGCGCCTCGGTATCGGGGACGAATCACCGATCACTTTGACGGCCGTAAGTTTCACAATCTTGAAGGTCCTGCCCGAAGCGGTTTTCTCGCCTTTGTTCGCTGGCAGTTAAAGCGGAAACGCGGCGAATGGAACGAGTGGACGCAATCTGAACCCGGCGCGCCGCCACCCATGCGTGTAGAGGGAGAGAGGTTAAGGACTACGTTTATCAACCACGCTACGGTTTTGATTCAAACGGCTGGGCTAAACATTCTTACCGATCCAATCTGGTCTGATCGTGCGAGTCCGTTTGCCTGGGTTGGACCAAAGAGACATCGACGCCCCGGCCTGCGTTTTGAAGACCTTCCGCCAATCGATGTAGTCCTCTTAAGTCACAACCATTACGATCATCTAGACGTCGGAACTCTCATCAGGCTTGAGAAGGAGCACCAACCGCGCTTCGTCAGCGCCTTGGGCAATCGGGCGCTGCTTCAGAATCATAAAATAACAGACGCGATAGAACTTGATTGGTGGGGCAAGATTGACCTATCTGATCAAGCGAGTGTGACCTGCGTCCCCGTCAAACACTTCTCAGGTCGCAGCTTGAGCGACATAGACAGCACACTCTGGTGCGGTTTCGTAATTCAAGCCCCCGGAGGAAATATTTATTTCGCTGGCGATACCGCCGTGGGTAATCACTTCACGCAGATCAAGGACCACTTTGGCGAATTCCGTTTGGCCTTATTGCCAATCGGCGCTTATCTACCCGGATGGTTCATGCACCCGGTCCATTTGTCACCCGCCGAGGCCGTCAAAGTCCATCAGTTGTTGCAACCGGACGCCAGCGTCGCGATCCACTTCGGCACCTTTGCTCTGGGTGATGATGGAGAAGTGGAACCAGTGCGTGAGCTTCAGAAGGCTTTAGAAGACAATCAGACCTCGAATTTCTGGGTCTTAGATCACGGAGAAGGTCGAACCCTTGATTAGAATCAGGTGGTTCATCTAGCTGAATACCGTGTAAGATTCTGACTATAATAAATCCGTTTCAGATCAAAGTGTACCAGCTTCGTTTTGTTCTCTGTTGTTTCCATGCCTGATTAGGGGAGGAGATCATGAAAACTTTATTCAAAACTGCTTTGATAATCGCCGCCTAGAGAAACGTAGAAGTTTGTCAGCTCAATACAAACAAACATTCTCGTCCCATAAATGGCACATCGTCCGATTGGCGAAAATTTCCGAAAATGCTATTCTGCGGCCGCATGGCGGCCTGTATCGTGTCATTTGTGGACTTGGACGGCATCCGTCATTCAGTCGAAGTCGAGGCTGAAGGGTTGTACGAGGCGTCAGTCTTAGGGCTGTGCGCGTTTCGCAAGCATGGGCTTGAGCCCGGCGGGTTGACTCAATTGGAAGTTGAGGTGCGTAGCTCGGTCACGCACACGCTGCCAGTGACCAAGGTTCGAGAGTGGTTGGAGCGTGGCGTCAGGACTCCCAAAGAAGCGATCCTGAAAGACAGGTTAAGAACTATGCTCTCAGGATAATCCGCTTCGGCTTTGTTTTCGATTTGTTTTGACGCGAAAACTTGTCGAGGTGCTTCTTCAAATCACTGCGTTGTTTAAAAGCGAAGCCGGTGCCCACCAGTCCCGCGTAAACCAACCTTCCCTTCTGGTAAACATCAAGACAAGCGAACCGAATCTGGCACTTGCAAAACATTACACCCTGTGGTGTAATGTGGAATATGGATAATCTGACGGACGTGCTGACCGCCATTTCTCACCCGACTCGGCGGGCAATCATCGCGCAGCTAGCGAATGGGCCTGCTCGATTCCTTGATGTCGCGAAGCCGTTCGACACCGCTCTAAACGCGGTGACGAAACACCTGAAACTTCTTGAAAGAGCAGGACTCATTGAGCGCAGGAAACAAGGCCGTGAAGTCTTCATATCTTTTCGAGGTGAACCACTTCGGGAAGTAGCGGGGTGGGTGCATGAGTACGAGCGGTTCTGGAATGAACGTCTAGATGAGTTTCAGCAGTATTTCAGTAAGAAGAAGAAGGGGAAAAAGTGATGAAGAACTCTAAGAAGACCCTTGAATTTAAGTTTGAACGAACCATCGCTGCTCCTCCCGGCGAGGTGTTTGATGGCTGGCTGAATCCAAAGATCCCCGGCAACCCATGGAATGCCGCCGAAAAATTTATTTTGGATGCAAAAGTAGACGGGCTGTTCTACTGGCTCTTGAAAGGAACACCCCATTACGGACGATTCACAAAAGTAGAGCGACCGGGTCGAATTCAGCATACCTGGATGTCGCCGAATACATTGGGACAAGAGTCGACGGTTACTGTGACGTTCAAGAACCAGGGAGAAAACACTCTGATGACCCTCGTGCATTCCGATCTACCGGACACTGACGAAGCGAGAGGCCATGAGAGAGGTTGGAACTATTTCTTGGGAATCTTTCACGAGCAATTTGGAAGCGGCTCACGCGCGAAATTCCGCTGGGAAGACGCTCATCCAAAAGAGGCAACGAAAAAATGAGCTACATCAGGAAACGCATGCGAAGCGGTGAAGTCAAA
>Ga0070699_100005901_pt1 | contig 10700 bp, 10 predicted proteins | sample KBSK1503metaG_FD_65473 | JGI IMG/M metagenome (GOLD analysis project Ga0070699, IMG submission 65473) | Corn, switchgrass and miscanthus rhizosphere microbial communities from Kellogg Biological Station, Michigan, USA - KBS K1-50-3 metaG | ecosystem: Host-associated > Plants > Roots >...
TCGGCTGGCAGGCGCACTCGGTGCGCGGTGCAATCTCGGGCGCGCTCAAGAAGAAGCGCGGCCTCACCATCCAGTCCGAGATGCACGATGGCCGCGGGCGCATCTACCGCATCGTGTAACACCAAGAACGAGCGCCGAGCGTTCGTTTGCCGCTGACAGTCGATAGAGCCGCAATCCGCGGCCGGTCATTCCAACCGGCCGCGGTCTCTCCTTCTGTTGCAAACGGAGCCAACGCCGGATGTGTTACATTCGCGATCGCGACAAAAGCGATCCGTGCAAGCGCTCCCCGTCTCGCGGCAACTGCAAAACCGTGAGTCGAAAACAGGCCCTGGAGACAGGAGCCGATATCCGCGTCGAACATCTGCATTCCGTGAATGGAGACGGATACAGGACCGCGAGAATGGCGCGGAACGGCGCGGTTTGTGCGACCAGCAGGAATTCGGAGCGGGAGACGAGACTGGTTGGCTGTGGATGCAGTCACATTCTAACCAGTCTCTCCCTGCAATTTGGGGAAATGCAGGGAGATTTTCGCAAAATGCAGGGAGGCGCAAGGCGCAACCTTGCTAAAAGCCACCAGATCTCAATAGTTTGGATGGCGTCTCCCTACTCAAGAGAGCAGGGAAGGAGCAGGGAGACCATCTTTGTTTTAGCAGGGACACGATCCGCTGCGGTGCTGCGGCCGCTGGCGGGCTTGCGCTTCTGCGCGCTCGCATCGCATTCTGGCGATCGGCCTGCGGTTACGAGGGTTTGCCAACGATCTCGCTCAGCTGCAGTTCAAACGAACCCGCGCGCGCAAAAAAGGCGAACGAAACGATCGAACTGGGAAATTTGCGTTCTGGCTGAACCGCGAACGAGGTGTATGGGCCCAGTGCTCCAACCGATCAGTGTATTTGCGCGACCTGTAGAGCGTTGGGTCGAGGGCCGGACTGAGGATAAAGCGAGGCACAGACTCAATCCGTGATTCGATTCCGTCAAATTCAAGTCCCCGGCGCCGGCTCGATTTCGACCAGCGAAGGCGGGTTCCAGAGCCCAAATTATTGTAATTCCAAGCTTTTTCCCCTGACCGTCGCGTGGGTTCGAAAGACCCCCTTGACAGGTGTTCCTGGTCTGTTCTAAGCTAGGCAATTGCTTTGGGGTGGCGTTTTGCCAATCAGGCCTGCAGGTGATGCCTGCCGGTGAGGTAACCTCGGCGATGCCGGGGACCGCAAGCTGCCAAAATGGCTGACAGTCGGATGGGCAGCGAGCGCCTGCAGATGCGCGATGCGATCTGCGTGGATAAGATCCGAGCCTGAGCTCCTTTGACAATTTGGTCTGTAACCGACGCCCGTCACAGCGTGCGCGCTTGGCTTTTGGCGTCAGAAGAAGGGCTCACGGTCATGATGAAATGGCTTTCGGTCGACGCGCTCAAGCCTAACGCGTAACGCGAGGACACATTCGAAGAAGCAGATCCGCCAGATCGCTGACAGCATCGCGGCATTCGGATTTCTGGTTCCGATCCTGATCGACGAGGGTGGCCTCGTCATCGCCGGCCACGGCCGTTATGCCGCAGCAAAGCTGCTCGGCCTCGCGCAGGTGCCTGTGATCGAAGTGCAGGGGCTGTCCGAAGCCAAGCGGCGCGCGCTTGCACTTGCTGACAACAAGATCGGGGAAAATGCCGGCTGGGATCGCGAAATCCTGGCAGCCGAGCTGCCCGAGCTCGCGGAGATCCTGGTGGTGGAAGGGCTCGATGTCTCGATCACCGGTTTCTCGGCGATCGAAATCGATCAGCTTGCTGTGGACTTCGAGCAGGATGCATCCGATCCGCATGACGCGATGGATCCAGAGTGGCTCACGGCCGCTCCGGTGAGCAAGCTGGGCGATCTCTGGGAGCTGGGCAGCCACCGCCTGCTGTGCGGGGATGCGCGCAATGCCGATCATGTCGCTCGGTTGATGGGGCGCACCCACGCCTCCATGGCCTTCCTGGATCCGCCCTACAATGTCCGGGTCCGAGACATTGTGGGTCGTGGACAGGTCAAGCACACCGAATTCGCGATGGCATCCGGCGAGCTCTCGCGCTCGGACTTCATCGGCTTCCTCAAAAGCACGCTGACGCAGGCTGCAGCGGTCTCACGCGATGGTGCCGTTCATTACGTCTGTATGGACTGGCGCCATGTCGGTGAGCTCATCGAAGCCGGCGGCATGATCTACGGCGAGATGCTCAATCTCGCGGTGTGGGTAAAGTCGAATGCCGGCCAGGGCTCGTTCTACCGCAGCCAGCATGAGCTGATCGGCATCTTCCGTGTTGGCGCGGAAGCCCACCTCAACAACATTGAGCTGGGGCGCCACGGCCGCTCACGATCCAACGTCTGGCATTACGCCGGGATCAACACGTTTCGGGCGGGCCGCCTGGACGAGCTCCAGTCGCATCCCACCGTCAAGCCGGTCGCGCTGGTTGCGGATGCGATGAGGGATTGCAGCCGGCGCGGCGACATCGTGCTCGACCTCTTCGGTGGGTCCGGAACGACCATCCTGGCAGCGGAGCGCGTGGGACGGCGGGCCTACACGCTCGAGATCGAGCCCCGCTTCGTCGACGTCACCATCAAGCGCTGGCAAACCTTTTCAGGGAAGGATGCCATCTGCACCCACAGCGGCCTGAGCTTCGACGACATCGCAAGCACGCGCGTCATGGCGTCCGCCGCGGGCCCTGCGCCGGCTCATGTGAGCTAAAAGTTCCGCGGAGATACCAGATCAGATTTTGAAAGGATTTCATCATGGCGTCCAACCCATCATCGAATGGAAACAATGGACAAAAACGCTGCAACCGTCAGACCGTTTCGGCAACGACGGCGTCTGCCGAGGAGTACAAGGTCGGCCCCGGTCGCCCCCCGAGGGAATACCAGTTCAAGCCGGGCCAGAGCGGCAATCCCAAGGGCGCCAAACCGAAACCGCCATCGATTGCGCCGGATCTCAAGCTGGCGCTCGAGCGTGCGCTCAACAAGACAGTAAAGCTCAAACAGGGAGAAAAGGAGCAGGTCGTTACCATGGCGGTGGCTGGCATCGAGCAACTCGTTGCCCAGTTCGCCAAAGGTGATCGGCACGCCCGGCGCGACCTCATCGCTATCGCGGACAAACTTGGCGTTGATTTGCTGGCGGGCCAGCACAAACGAGTCCAGGAGGTGCTCGCTTCAAACCATCAGACGATCCTAGAGGCCTATGTCGCTCGCCAGTACGACATGGTTCGTACCCCCCCGCCGGCTTTCGCTCCTCCTGAGCTCCTGGACGATGACCCGCAGGATCCGAACCAGAGCTGACTGCCATGCACGATGCCCCCGACGCCGGCCGCTTAGCCGACTATCCCCCGCAGGTTGTCTTGCAAGTCTCCTTGCCAACAACCTGACGTCGTTTACCGAGTTTGCCTTTGGCGTGGTCCGGCCCGACGTCCCGTTCAAGCCAAACTGGCACTTCGAAGCCGTGACTCACAAACTGTCGCAGGTGGCCTGCGGCGAGGTCCGTCGGCTCATCATTACCTTGCCGCCGCGCACGCTGAAATCGCTGTGCGCATCGGTGGCGTTGCCGGCCTGGTTCCTCGGCCGTCATCCGTGGGAACGCGTCGTTGTGGTGTCGTACTCGGACTTTCTGGCGCGCAGTCACGCGAATGACTTTCGCCGGCTTGTCAAGGATCCGATTTATCAAGCCAGCTTCCCGGCCATGCGCCTGGAACGCGACACCGACCGCGAGATCATAACCACCAAGCGGGGTAAGCGGATCGCCACCTCGATTGACGGCACACTCACCGGGCTCGGCGGCAATCTGATCATCATCGATGATCCCTTGAAGCTTGGCGATGCCATGTCGGAGTCGGTGCGGGAGCGGGTCATCGAGTGGTACCGCTCAACCCTGCTTTCGCGTGCCGACGACAAGACCGCGGCGCGGATCGTTTTGGTCATGCAACGGGTGCACCAGGACGATTTGGCAGGCTACCTGCAGGAGCAAGGGGGCTTTGAGGTGTTAAACCTCCCGGCGATCGCGCAGCGAGACGAAACCTATGAGCTCGGTGACGGTCGCCTCTATACGCGGCGGAAAGGCGAGCTTCTCCACCCCGCGCACGAGCCAGCGCATGTGCTGGCCGAACTCAAGCACCAAATGGGCCCGATCGCCTTTTCGGCTCAATACCAACAGAGCCCGATCCCGCCCGGCGGCAGGATCATCCAGCGCAAATGGCTGACGACTTACGACGAGGTCCATTACCAACCCGGCGACCGCATCATCATGAGCTGGGACATCGCGTTGAGCGAGACCGAATCAGCCGATTATTCCGCGTGTGTCGTTCTGCTGCAGCGCGGCGAAGTCTTCTACGTTCTTGAGGTGGTCCGTGGCCGGTTTCCCTTTGACACGCTCAAACAGAAGGTGATGGAGGTTAAGCGGCGCTACGCCTCCGCCACGCTTCTCATCGAGGACTCTCCGATCAGTCGCGGTCTCATCCAGAACCTGCGCGATAAATCGATCAATGTCACGGACTACAAGCCTGATACCAACAAGCTCGCGCGCGTGATTGCGCAAAGCGATTTGTTTGCAGGGGGCTCGGTTCGCTTTCCCCGGCATGCTGGTTGGCTTGAGGAATGCATCGCTGAATTACTGGCGTTTCCCGGGCGCCACGACGATCAGGTCGACGCTCTCACTCAGGGCCTGGCATGGGGTCGTGTGAGACGGGGCGAAATGACGGCCACCTTCCTCAAGGGCTACTGATGCCAGCGTGACTCAAACTGCGAAAGGTGGACCGTTGGCTGGCGGTTTTGAACGGCGCATGTAGGGCTTGGCTACGGCGCCTCATAGGAGAAAGTCATGGCCCTGCTGTAGCTCGAACTTCGAAAGGTGAAGAATAGCTCGATTTTGGACGACGCATGCAGGTCAAAACATGCGTGCTTAGCTTCGGCGTTAAAGGAGAAGGTCATGCCGGGCGGGTCAAGCGCACCAAATTTGCGATGGCGTCCGGTGAGCTCTCGCGCGCGGATTTCGTGGAGTTTCTCAAGAGCACACTGGCGGCGTCCGCGGCGGTGTCCCGCGATGGCGCCGTGCATTTCGTGTGCATGGATTGGCGCCATATCGGCGAGCTGCTCGAGGCTGGCGGCGCCGTCTATGGCGATGTCTTGAACTTGGCGGTCTGGGTGAAGTCGAATGCCGGCCAGGGCGCGTTCTACCGGAGCCAACATGAGCTCATCGGGGTGTTCCACGTCGGCGAGGAGCCGCACCTCAACAATGTCGAGCTCGGCCGCCATGGCCGTTCACGGTCCAACGTCTGGCAGTCCCATCCGACGGTCCAGCCGGTCGAGTTGGTTGCGGATGCCATGAAAGACTGCACCCGTCGCGGCGACATCGTGCTCGACACCTTCAGTGGCTTTGGCACGACGATCCTGAAGCAGGACGGAGCCGTCGGGGCATACCTCAGCGCGGTCAAGGCTGAACGAGCGAGCTTGATGTGGCTGCAGACGGCGCTCAGAGAAGCGCTGCAGCCGAGGCCCAGCGCTCGGTACCCTTTCATGGTGCAGTAGGTCGGCCGGCTAAGGCTGGACAGTCCTGCCGATGTCATCTCGCGATCGATGAATCTGAAGTCGAACGCAGCGTTGTGGGCGACGAGAAGTTCGTAGGACGTGAGGAACCGCCACACTTGCGCGGCGTGAACTTCGAACGGGTCCTGAACGGCCAGGACCCACTCCGAAAATCCATGAACCTGCTCCGCGCCGCGATTGTTTTTCTTACCAGGATCAAAGACCAAGTACCTATAGGAAAGGTGAAACCGACCTTTATCTAACTCGTCGCTGATCATTCCGATGCCGCCAAAACTGACGATGCGGTCGTCTTTGCTCAGGCCTGTAGTCTCGACGTCGCAAAATGCGACAGACGCAGGAATGCGATCCAGCCACATGTCATCCTCCTCTCAATGGTGTGTCGGCGCAACAGCACACCGCCACCACCAAAGCCCCGCGGAGACCTATCGGCGCTGGCGGGGGAGAGGAGCGAGCCGATCAGGCTCAGGTCTTAAGTCAGCAGATGCATGCTCGGCTCAAGGAGGAAGTCAGGTCGGGTGGGCATTTTCTTGTACAGGCATTATCCCGTCAGCCGCCTCTCCTGCTCGGCCCAGGAATAGGGTAATGCGCGAGCGAGCGACGTAGCGGTGAGATTGGCCGGCGCGGTGCCGTCGATGATGGCCGCCACAATCCGGGGCGACAGGAAGGCGAGCGGTGCCAATAGCCGCACGTGCCGCTCGACCTTGCCTTCGCGCCGGGCGATCTGGGCGAATGTGGCGGTCCGCCCCTCCGCCACGTCGTCGACCCATTGGCGCGCCTTGGCGATCGCGGTCAGGAGCGTTTCGCGCCGAAAAGGCTTGATCGGCGTGTTGTGAGCCGGGACGTGGACGATGCCCTTGACCGCCGCTGGCACGGGGCCGGCCCAGCGGATGGTGATGGTCGCCGCGCGCAAATCCTCGACCGCGTTGTGACCCGCGTCCCCCGGGACCGCCACCGCATCAGCAGCGTCGGAGCTTGGACGCATCAGCAGCTTGATGTGCTTGGGGGTGAGCGTGATCCGCTCGACATGGCGCTCGATCAGTTCTCGATCACCGTCCGCGGTCGGCGGTGGCTCGGCGCCGCTCGCCTGCAGCTGGTGGCGCAGTGCGGTGAGGACGAGCGCCTCGATCTCGGCCGCCGGCACGCGGCCGATCGAGCCGGCGCCCTGCACTTTGTTCTGCAGCAGCGCCTGGGAGACGTAATAGCGATAGCGCGCACCGCCCTTGTTGGTATGGCTTGGGCTCATGCGGTTGCCGCAAATGTCAAACAGGCGCCCGCTCAGGATGGCGGGTGAGCCCCGCAGCCGGCAGCGCCGCGCCACGACCTGGGCCGCAAGTTTGCCCTGCACCGCCTTAAACAGCATGGACTTGAGAATGGGCTCATGCTCACCGCGGTAAACCTGGCCCCGATAGACGACCTCGCCGATGTAGACACGCCAAGGCGGCCCCCGCCCACGGTGCGGCCATTCGAGAGCCGCCGCGACTTGCTGCGAATGCGGTGCCGATCAAGCTCCTCCGCCAGTGCGCGGATCGAGCCCAGCGCCAGATACCGCTCAAACATCGTGCGAACCGCCTCGGCCTCGGCAGGGACGACTACGATCTTCTTGCCCACGGCAGCATAGCCGAGCGGGACCGGCCCGCCGACCCAAATTCCCTTGCGCTTGGAGGCGGCGATCTTGTCGCGCACCCGCTCCCCGATCAGCTCGCGCTCGAACTGGGCAAAGGATAGGAGCACATTGAGCGTGAGCCGCCCCATGCTGGAGCTGGTGTTGAACGACTGGGTGACGGATACGAACGAGACCCCGTGCGTCTCGAACAGCTCGATGAGCTTGGCGAAATCAGCGAGCGAGCGGGTCAGCCGGTCGACCTTGTACACCAGCACGATGTCGATCTTGCCCGCGCGAACATCGTCCAAGAGCTGTTGCAGCGCCGGGCGCTCGAGCGAGGCGCCGGAGAACGCGCCATCGTCATAGCGGCCGGGGAGCAGCCGCCAGCCTTCGTGCGCTTGACTCTTGATATAGGCCTCACAGGCCTCACGCTGGGCATCGAGCGAGTTGAAGGCAAGGTCAAGATTGTAGTCTGTCGACTTGCGCGTATAGATGGCACAGCGCGCGAGCTTGCTAATGGGGCCGTTCATGCGACCGAGAACCCATGGCGGATGAGGGATGGATCATTGGTCGGGCGGGCCCTGTCGAGGCTGGGCTAGGCAACCGCCGACAGCGGCTGGCCAACGGGCGGCGTCGCGACGCGTCGCGGCATGACATTCACGCCGGTTTGCGCGCCGGAGCTACCGGGGCTCCCCTGCGCGGCGGGGCCTGTTTCTTGTCCTCGGAGACGCTGCGGCGCAGCGCCTCCATGAGATTGATCACCCGCCGCGGCGTGGGAAACGTCGGCTTGCGCTCCTGAACGGTGCCGGCCTGTTTGGCCTTCACGTGCGCGAGCAATGCCTCCTCGTAGCGGTCGCGGAAGGCTTTCGGGGTCGAACTCGGCGACCTTGCTCTCCAGGATCTGCGCGGCGAGCGTGAGCATGTCGGGGGCGAGCGCCAGCTCCGGCAGGTCGGCGAAATAGTCCTTGGCGTCGCGCACCTCATAGGGGTAGCGCAGCGTGGTGCCGAGGAGTCCCTTGCCATAGGGCTCAAGCGCGATCACCCGCTCGCGCTTGGCGAGGACAAGGCGCCCGAGCGCCACCGTGGCCGTGTGGCGCATGGCCTCGCGGATCACCGCAAAGGCCTCCTGGGCGACCGGCTCGTTGGGGGCGACATAATAAGGCGTGTCGAAGAAGCGCTGGTCGATCTGCTGGCGCGGCACGAAACTGTCGATCTCGATTACGTGGCTGCTCTCGATCTCGATCGCTTCGAGTTCCTCGTCCTCGACGATCAAATACTGCCCCTTGGCGACCTCGTAGCCGCGGCCCTTGTGCTCGGGGTCGACCGGCTCGCGGGTTTCCTCATCGATGAGCTGCTGACGCAGCCGATTGCCGGACGCCTTGTTGATCTGCCGGAAGGCGATGCGCTCGGCGGTCGAGCAGGCGGCGTGCAGTGCGATGGGGCACGCGACCAGGGCCAGCTTGAGATAGCCTTTCCAGTAGGGACGCATGGTTGAGTCCTTGGTTTCGGGTTTATGCATTGGGTGCTGTTTCGAGGTGCAGGGCTGGCGACGCCCCGTTCATGGCTTGCGGCCCGTTGCGGCCAGGGGCCGGCCTGCGCTGACGCCGGCCATCATCGTCAGCGGCGGCTGATCTGCGCTTGGGCCTGCTGCCGTCGCCGGCTCCTTGCACGGCAAAGAAGCGCGGCCCACTCCAGGCCGTGCCGGTAATGGCGCGTGCGATCGCGGAGAGGCTGGGATATGTGGTTCCCTGCCAGTCGAAGCCGTCGCGCACGGTCGTGACGGTGTGGCGCCGGCCTTGATACTCGCGAACGAGCACGGTCCCGGGTTTGAGCTGGCGACGTGGCGGGCGCTCGTGTCGCGCGAGGCTCTCCAAGAACCTCAGGCTGTCGCGATCAAGACCGCCAAAAGCTCGCTCCTGCAGGCGCGCGGCAATCATGCGACCCAGCAGGTCCTTGCTCAGACCGGCAGGGGGCACCCGTCCGAACACCAGCCGCCACTGCCGCCGCAGCGCATCGAGCCGGAGCAAACGGATGCGGTCGATCGCGGCCGCGATCGCGGCCGGCTCTCGCCAGCGCCGCCGCATGATCAGGCGCTCGGCTGGGCCTCGCTGGTGTCAGGCTCGATGGCGCCTGGCTTGTTACCGCCAGCGATCCGATAGACCCGGCCGCCGTCGGTCTGCTCCGAGGCAAGCTTGAGCCCGAGCTTCTTGCGCACCACGCCGGCAAAGAACCCTCGCACCGAGTGCGACTGCCAGCCGGTGGAGTCCATGATGGTGGCGATCGTGGCCCCGGTCGGCCGGCGCAGCAGCCCCAGCACCCGCGCCTGCTTGGAATTCGCTCGGGCCCCGTGATGAGGAGCAGCGCTCTTGCGAGTGGCAGCTTTGGACCGGGTTTTGGAGCGCGCCCTAATCGACCGCGCACGCTTGCTCTTGGACATCTCAAAACTCCTCTCCCTGGTGTCGGCGCAACAGCGCGCCGCACCACCCAAACCCCGCGGAGGCCCAATGGCGCTGGCGGGGCGAGAGGAGCGAGCCGGTTGAGGCTCAGTGTCCGTGACACCATTCATGCTCCGTTTAGGACGGAAGTCGAGTGCAAAATGGCGTTGGTTGGGGCGGATTTATTTCTTCACTCACCTGAGAATTTCGAGTCGCATGACCATACCTGATGCGACTCGATCCTCGTGATCCTGTCCGCTTTCCCGCGCTAAAGATCGTCTGCTGAAATCTTGGCCGGAGCTGCAAATCGGCATCACGCAGCTTGCACGCGAAGGGTCTCCGCCGCGGGCTTGCGCCTAGCTCAGGCGAAGTTGTCACGGAATTCCAATCGGATAGCTCGCGGACGGATTCGGCGGTTCGAATCCTACATGCCCAGCCATGCAGTCGGGTCTCTGTAGGCCATGTCAGGTCTGCACGGCGGATGGACTTCCGGCGCTCGCCAGTCTCTGGTCGCGAATTTTCAATATCCGTGTTGCAGCGTCAGAGACTCGGTCGAAGTCCCATGAGACCGGTTCGATATACGTAGATGTGCCTACTCGCGCCAGCATCTGGGATATGTCTCTAACTTTCCTCAGCCAACAGTCCTTCGGCTATCGCCCACGCGCGAAACGCTCGCGCAGCAACACGCGCGCTGGCCTCGTCGGATACCTCTTCGAGACAGCGCACAAGGCGATCGCGCCTATGTGGGCACATTCCCGCCGCGGACATGGGGTGGCGCAAGGCTGGGCCTCGAAGGCATCGTGTCGAAGCGCAAGAACTCGACCTACCGCAGCGGCCGATCGCCCGATTGGCTCAAGTCAAAGAACCCGGCTTGCGCGGCGGTGGCGAAGCCCCAGAAGAGGATTGGGGACGGTGACCGACCTCTTACTCCGAAAAGCTCAAGCGGGTCGGGCCGGCGCTCAAGGCGATGACGATTACGATGTCATCGGTGCTGACGGACTTGTCATCGGGCGCATTTTTAAGGCCACATCGCTTGTGGGGACACCGTGGATGTGGACGCTGGCTTACGGGGAGCACGAGGACAGAACACCGACGCACGGATATGAGGCAACACGG
>Ga0070699_100005903_pt1 | contig 10699 bp, 9 predicted proteins | sample KBSK1503metaG_FD_65473 | JGI IMG/M metagenome (GOLD analysis project Ga0070699, IMG submission 65473) | Corn, switchgrass and miscanthus rhizosphere microbial communities from Kellogg Biological Station, Michigan, USA - KBS K1-50-3 metaG | ecosystem: Host-associated > Plants > Roots >...
CGGCTCCAAGGTTCAGGCGCTGAATGGGATGCGAGATGGCTCGAAGGTCCAGGCCCTCAACGGCATGACGGACGGCTCGAAGGTCCAGGCGCTGAACGGGATGACGGACGGCTCGAAGGTCCAGGCCCTCAACGGCATGACGGACGGCTCCAAGGCTCAGGCGCTGAACGGGATGACCGACGGCTCCAAGGTTCAGGCGCTGAATGGGATGCGAGATGGCTCGAAGGTCCAGGCCCTCAACGGCATGACGGACGGCTCGAAGGCTCAGGCGCTGAACGGGATGACGGACGGCTCCAAGGCTCAGGCGCTAAACGGGATGACGGACGGCTCGAAGGTTCAGGCGCTGAACGGAATGCGAGACGGCTCGAAGGTCCAGGCCCTCAACGGCATGACTGACGGCTCGAAGGCTCAGGCGCTGAATGGAATGACCGATGGCTCGAAGGTCCAGGCGCTGAACGGGATGATCGACGGCTCGAAGGTCCAGGCCCTCAACGGCATGACGGACGGCTCGAAGGCTAAAGCGCTCAAGGGCGTGCGAAGCGAGTCCAAGGCCAAGAAGCTGAACTGAATCGGTGATGGCGCCCGGGTCCAGGCGCCCGATCGCATGCGAGACTGCGCCAGGGTCCAAGCGCTCAATGGCATGCGAGACGGCGCCTGGGCCCAGGCATTGAACGGCATTCAAGATGGGTCTCATACGCAGGCGCTGAACGGGCTGAAGGACCAAGGCCGGCGTGGGTCATCGAACGATCCCCTGGCGAGCTGGATCACCTCCGATCCGAATCTCAAGTCGGAACGGCTCGAGCTCGCGCAGTACGTGGTTCAGTGCGCGATGGCTCCAGGCGACGATCGGACCGTCACGGTGGATGGCAAGACGCACACGTTTCGCGGGGTCTTCGGACTGCTTCCTGCCTGGGCGAACGGTGAGCCGATGACGAGTGCGGAGAATCAGATTCTCGCCGCCTGCCTGGGAGCGCACGTGAATCCGCTCGGGGTTCATGTGCCGATCTCGATTCGTGGACCCGGTGTTCGAGTCGACCCTGGCGAGCCGGAGCTGTTCCCGATACGCGAGGGAGCGTTCTTTGCCCTTCCGAATGGCGACGGCGCTTTGACGACCTTCGCGTGTGCCGCGGAATATGTTCCACACGAGGGCGACGACAGCCGGATTTGTACTCAGCCCGGCGGTTGTCGCTCCGTCGTTGGCCTCGGCCCGTGTTCGGGACTTTGCCAAATAGACGATGAGGGTAATTTCAGGTGCGCACGCGGTGGAGTCGAGATGCCCGGCGTTCTGACGACCTTCATGAAGCCAAGAGAAAACTAGAAGGGCCGATAGGCGATCGCGACCGGGTTCGAAAACGCCGCGCTTTTCGAAGATCGTCTCCACTACTTGCTACTTGCTGCCAACGAATCTCCCCGTTGCCCCCCTGCTCCTCCCGTCGCCGCCGCAGCCAAGCGCAAAACCGCCGAGCTCTACGGACAAGGTTCTGTCTGGGCTGAGGCTCAGGCTTCCATAGTTGTAGTCCACGTATGCTCGTTCAAAAGGGCAATCGGGAAACATGACGAGTGAGCAGGTAATGGCTCGAGGTCGAGTCCATTGAGCCGAAGATCCGGACCCTCCGAACGAGATGGAACCCGAGCCGTCTGGGCAAACGTGGGTGATGTTCGCGGTTGATCCAGACACTTCGATTTGGACAGTTGAGGCAAACACGTGAGCGTCGAGTCCTTGCAGCGCAACCGTACTGGTGCCGCTCCATTCGCCCATGAGCGCCTGGTCAAATCCGCTCCCACTCCCACCGCCCCCAGATCCACCACAAGTGCAAAAAGCCAAGCCTGCCGCGACTACGACCATCCGTTTTCTCATAAAATTTCCCTCCGCCAAGGTCGCGTTTGGCAATGAAACCGATCGGCTTTTACAACCGATGAGGTTTCAATGGAAGTCAACGACGACCACCTCTACGAGATCTATCTTCTAAGCGACGGCTGGTATTTCGGAGACCTCACGGCCCAGGTCGCTGGCTTGTAGGAGCCCGATTCCTTCTACGGTAACCGGACGGCTCTCACCGTCCGGCGGCAGATAGAAACCGGATCAGTTCACCTTCTGGGCGCTGAGCTCCGAAGAGGGATCGCGGGCAAACACCGCGTCTACCGGAGTGATCCGAACGTTCTCGGGCTTGATATTGAGCTTAATTGTCGTCACGACCTTATCCTCTTCGAGGACGTCTGCCGGCGGCGGCGCGTCGTAGGTCAAGGGTGACGGCGCGTCGCTGATCAACTTGTCCCTGAGCCCGGCGGCGTCCTGAGCGACCATCACCACCGACAGATTCCGCGCCGATAAATGTTTGCGAATGGCGCGGTTGACGTCGTCGGCGGTCAGCTTGGAGAGTCTGTCGCGCATGTATTGGGTGAACTCGCCGATGCCGTAGAACTTGGAGTCGATCGCGTATCCATTCTGCTGATCCTCGGTCGAGGTCATCAGATACACGTTCTTCATCAGATACTCTCGGGTGGAGAGAAACTGCTCCTGGGTCAGCCCCTGGTCGATCAACTTCTGAAGCTCGTAGATGCCGATTCGAAGCGCGGCATGGGCGTTCGCCGGAACGACCGGGCGGATCCAGATCTCGAAGATCTGCTTCTTTCTGGCGACGTTGGGCGACGGGAAGAATTGAAATCCGGCTCGGGGAAACGCCTCGACGTAAGCGTAGTCCCCATAGTTCATTCCCCGCAGCTCCCGGATGCGTTGAAACAAATGCGACGAGGAAGACCGGTGCTCACCCAGCCAGGCGCGCGCCAACCAGAGCGCCGGGAAATCCGGGTGGCTGCGGTCGACTTCGATCGGATGGCCGAACGAAATCGCCGTCGCCCGGGTGTCCTTCTGGATGATCTCCACCTCGAGGCCTTTCGGGTAGTGCGCCGAAACGGCCACCGGGCCCTGGCTGCTTCCCTCTGGGAGCGTTGCGAGGACCTGTTTCAGCCGGGCGAGCAACTCATCCGGCGCGTCCCCGATCACCCCGACAGTGAGGTTTCGCCGGACGTAGTGTCCCCGCGCGAACTCCTTCACGTCGTTGAGCGCGATTTGCTGGATGCCCGCGATCGTGCCCAGCACGGTGTGCCCGTACGGCGTGCCGCGAAACAGATTGGCCTGGAGCTCCTCCTTGCCCAGCTCCTCTTCGTTGTTGTTTCGCAAGTCCTGCTTCAGCGCGTTGAGCTGGCTATCCTTCAAACGCCGGAAATCGTCCTCCCGGAAACCGGGGCTGAGCAGCATCGGCATGGCGATCTCGAAGAACTTCTTCCAATTGTCGCGGTGGATGGACGCGGTGAAGGTGGTCATCTCCTTGTCGACGATGGCGGTGAAGCTGCCGGCGATCGGAAAGAGCGCTCGTCGAATCTCGTCGATCGGCATCTCCGAGGAGCCGCCGCTTGAAATCAACGAGCCCGCGAGCTGGGCTAATCCCTCCTTGCCCTTCGGATCGGCCGCGGAACCGGCGGCAAAGGTGAGCTTGATGTTCAATTGGGGGAGGGCGTTCTTCTGCACGAAGACCGGGATCTCGGCGCCCTGGCTCGATGGCTTGGGCTGGAAGGACGCCAGCGAGGGGATCTTCGCCACCGCCTCCGGCACGGCCTCCTTCGACAGCGTCACCATCACCATCCCCTGATCGGTCAGATAGGTCCTGGCCGCCTTGAGCAGGTCATCCGGCGTCAACGCGTCGTAGAGCCGGTAGAACTTGTTCAAGGTGTCGAACGAACGCTGCAGGCGCACGAAACGCGCCAGCGTGCTGGCGATCGATTCGGTGTTGTCCAGGGAGCGCGCGAAGGAATAGCGGCCGTGCGACTTCGCGTCGAGAAGCTTCTGCTCGGAGATCTGCTCGGCCTTGGCCTCGGCGAGCGTGGAGAGAATCGCATCCCGGACGTAGCCCACGTCCTCCATCTTCTTTACCCGGGCGGAGATCGTCGCCAGAGAGGGATCGGTGTTCACCGGGACGAAGGCGGACAGCGAGTCCACCTTCTGCTCCCGCTGGACGAGGCGTCGGTAGAGATCGGACGTCGGGCCGAGGTAAAGGTCATAGAGCGTATCGAGCGCGGGAAGTTCCTTGTTGCTGTCGGAGAACGCGGGTCCGTGGAACGAAATCGTCAGGGTGGGGAGGGTGTCCGATTTCCACTCGACATGGGCATACTTCGGTCCTTGGGCGGGCGGTTCCTGGGGGATCGTCGCGTGGAAACTGCCGCGCTTCCAGGAGCCCCAGTATTTCTCGACCAGCCGGATCACCTCGGGAGGACTGACGTCCCCCGCGACGATGACGGTGGTGTGCTCGGGGCGATACCAGCGATCGAAGAAAATCTTCGAGTACTCGAACTGATTGGGCATGTCCTCGATGTCTTGGATGAAGCCCATCGTCGTATGTTTATAGGTATGGGTGCTGTACGCGGTGTTGCGCATCACCTCGAACAGCTTCTGAAACGGGCTGGCGCTGTTTTTGTTGTATTCACCGAGGACCGCGCGCGATTCGGTCTTGAAGGCGTCGACCGAATAGGACAGGTGCTGGAAGCGATCGGCTTCCATTTTCAAGATCGTCTCCAGATCCTGCTTCGCGAAGGTGGTGTGGTAGTTCGTGAAGTCGTCGGTAGTGAACGCATTCGACCGCGCGCCCGCCCGGGTAAGGATCTCTTGATATTTGTCCGGCGGATACGCCGCCGTGCCGCGGAACATCATGTGCTCGAAGAAGTGGGCGAACCCGGTCTTGCCTTGCTCGAACTCGTTGCGCGATCCGGTCTGCACTGGAATCTGGACCGAGACGACGTTGGGAAAGCCGGTTCGCACCACGATGACTCTCAGCCCATTGGGGAGGGTCTTCTCGGTGGGTTTCAGCGGAAGGATGTCGCGCGAGGCCGAAGCACGCGCCATCGCGGCGGAACAAAGAAGGAGCGAGGTGAGAATGATCGAGGAGGATTGGAGTATTCGCATGGTCGCCTCCTTTGCCGGAATTGCACGTCCGGCGCAAGGAAAACACGGCTTTCGACGCGCGTCCGATGATAAAAAGTCCCGGTCCTGACGGCGGCAACGTTCGAATGAATGTGGCGAACTTCTTGACGCGCTCGGCGCGGAGCTTCGGCGATCGTCCCGCGGTATTCGAGGCGGAGCGGAAGCTTCACGACTACCGCTCGCTCGCGCAGCGTAGCGCGACGCTGGCGAATAGTCTGAGGCGGCGGTTCGGGCTACAGCCCGGCGATCGGGTGGCGCTGGTGATGCACAACCACCCGGCCTACGTGGAGCTCCTCTTCGCCCTCTGGCACGCCGGGTTGGTGGCGGTGCCGGTCAATTCCAAGCTCCACGCCCGCGAGATCGCGTACATCCTCGGGCACAGCGGCGCGCGGATCTGCTTCTCCTCGGGCGAGCTGGCGGGGGTGGTCGAGGCGCTGAAGGGCGAGCTACCCGAGCTGCTCCACGTCCTGGATGTCGAGGCGGCGGAATACCAGCAGCTGACCCGGGGCGATCCGGCCCCGCTGATCGAGCGCGTCGCCGACGACACCGCCTGGCTCTTTTACACCAGCGGAACCACCGGCCGGCCCAAGGGCGCGATGCTCAGCCATCGCAACTTGCGGGCGATGACCTTGAGCTATCTGACGGACGTCGATGCCGTTTCAGCGAGCGACTGCATTCTCCACCCGGCGCCGATGTCCCACGGCTCGGGTCTCTACATTCTTCCGCACGTTGCGAAGGCGGCGGCGCAGGTCGTTCCGGAGAGCGGCAAGTTCGATCCGGCCGAGATCTTCGAGCTGCTCAAGGTCCATCGGGGCGCGTCGTTCTTCGGCGCGCCCACCATCGTCAAGCGCCTGGTCGAGCATCCCGGCGCGGGGGCGGCGAAGCTCGAAAACTTGAAAACAATCATTTATGGGGGCGGCCCGATGTACCTGGAAAACATCCGCCGGGCGATCGACTCGTTCGGTCAGAAATTCGTTCAGATCTATGGCCAAGGTGAAAGCCCGATGACGATCACCGTCCTCTCCCGGGAATGCCACGCGGACACTGGCCATCCGCGCTATCTGCAGCGCCTCGCCTCGGTCGGGATCGCCCAGTCGGCGGTCCAGGTCCGGGTGGCCGATGCCGAGGATCGCGACCTGCCGGCCGGCGAGACGGGCGAGGTGCTGGTCCGGGGCGACAGCGTGATGATCGGCTACTGGCGAGATCCGGAGGCGACCCGCTCCGCGCTCAAGGGCGGATGGCTGCACACCGGAGACCTGGGCGCCTTCGACGAGGACGGTTTTCTCACCCTCAAGGACCGTTCGAAGGATTTGATCATCAGCGGCGGCAGCAACATCTATCCGAGGGAGATCGAAGAGGTGCTGCTCAAACATCCCGGAGTGCGCGAGGCCTCGGTGGTGGGCCGGCCGGATCCGGAGTGGGGCGAGCTGGTGATCGCCTTCATCGTTCCCTCGTCTCCTGGCGCCGTGGACGAAGCCAAGCTCGACGCGCTCTGCCGCGAGCACATCGCCCGATTCAAGCGGCCCAAGGCTTATCGATTCGTCGAGTCGCTTCCCAAGAACAACTACGGCAAGGTCGTGAAGAACGAGCTTCGCCAATTGCTCGCCCGGGAGAAGCCAACCGAGCCCGAGTGACCGGCGATTTATCGTGTTGGCTGTTGAGCTGCGGACGATGTGACGTAATACCGAGCGGCTTGGAGCCCTTGATCAAGCTTCCGATCCACTTTAAGCACGCGGAGGTCCCGTCTAGCGGGAGTCGTGAGCCGGACACCGGAGCCAGACCCATGGTCTAACATGCTGAGATCATTAACATCATGGTGGCCATGACTGTAAGACAGACGGGCGTAATGCGTTTTATGCCGCACAGTACGTTCCGTACGCTCTGTACGCTATATACGCTCTGTACGCTATATACGCTCTGTACGCTATATACGTTCTGTACAGTCAGTGCTAGGTTACTTCTATGAACGAGATTAGCGCCACAGATGCCAGGGAACGCTTCTCCGAGATAATCAGCCGCGCAAGCTTCGGAGGCGAGCGATTAGTTGTGGTCCGAAACGGCACGAAGCTCGTAGCGGTCATTCCCTACGAAGATCTGGAGCTTCTTGAACAACTCGAAGAGCAAGCCGACGCGCGCGCGATTGATGAGGCACGAGCGGAGCAAGGAAAGAGCCCGCCGATCACACACGCACAACTAAAAGCCCGACTGAAACAGAAACAGCCCTGAGAGAACCACTGTCGCCGCACGGCGTAGACGTGCAGGAGTCTCGATACCGACTCGCCCTGAAAACTGCCTGAATAAGACCAAGCCCCGGGGAAATGACGAGAAAACAGAGCGATTGCTAAAGGGGAGAAGAGGTCGAGGTACCTCCCGTCCGCGGCTCACGCGGCGCGGCAGATTTCAATCTCGCAGCGACATATCGGCGGCGCGGGGGGCGCCGGTGCCCGCAGCTCGACCGGCTGGAGCTGCAGGTCCGACCTCAGAGTGAGGCTCCAGAGTGCGGTCACCGAGATGATGAGAAAACCAACCAGGATCGCCGTTGGTGTCATCAAATCCACGTCACCCCACGAGCCCGAGGCTTCCAGCTTCGTCAACGAGTTCATCTCAATCTCCAATCGGGTCAAATTCGAGCGAGCAATTGTTCAAAGCGGGGCTCGCCCCGCAGCGGCGCCAGGTCCTCGTCCCCCTGCAAGCGCCCTTTCGCCTTGAACCCGGCGGAGATCGCCTCCTCGAGCGCTCGCAGCGCATCCTCGCGGCGGCCGGCCCGGACGTAAGCGCTCGCGAGAGTCACCCATGCATCCGGGCGCACCTCGGAGAAAGCCGTCGCCCGCTTCGCGGCGTCGATCGCGCCCTTGAAATCGCCGGTGTGGTGCAGCGCCACCGCCAGCCGCAGGAGGGGGTAACCATCCTTTTGGTCCTGGTCGGCCAGCGCCCGATAGACCTTCGCGACCTCGGTCCAACCCTTTTCGTCCTCGAGCATCGCGGCGCGTTGCAGTGAGCGGCCGCGCTCGTCGAGACCGGGGTTGAGCAGAGAGTAGGTCTTCGCGAGGTATGACTCGGGCGTCCAGTGATATTCCATGTATCGCGCGGTCTGGTCCGCCACCGCCCGGCCGGCCAGCCGCGCCACCAGGTGCAGCGCACCGTCGATCCCGGCGGAAACGCCCGCGGTGGTCAGGATGCGGCCCTCGTCGATGAATCTCCGCCCGTCGATGATGTTGGCCTTCGGAGCCGTCTGGCGAAGTTTTTCGGTCGCCCCGAACCAGGTCGTCGCGCTCTTGCCGTCCAAGGAGCCTGTTCTGGCGAGCACGAACGCCCCGGTGCAGACGGACATCGACACCTCGGCTTTTTCGATCGCCTTGCTCACCCAGCTCATGAAACGCGGATCGTCAGTGAGCTTGCCCGCGGATCCTCCCGGCAGCACGATGATGTCGGGAGGCGGCGCGTCGTCGATCGAGTAGTCCGGCGTGACGTGAAGGAATCCCTGGCTGACGATCGGCGATTTCGAGCTGGCGACGGTGTAGACATCGAATGCGTGGTCGTCGCTGCCGCCGCGCGAGGCCCGAACCGCGGCGATCCGGCTGGCGGCGGCGAACACCTCCCCTGGCCCGGCGAAATCGAGCAGCTCCACCCCCGGGTAGAGGACGATCGCCACCTTGCGCGCCGATCTGGATGGCCCGGCCGGCCGATCCGTGGCGAAGGCCAGGCTCGAGCCGACGAGCAACATCCCAGGGAACACCGCTGCCATCCAATTGAGGCCGATCATTGTGCCCTGCCCTCCGCGGCCGTCGTTCGCGCCGCGCGAAAATCGGCGATCGTCACGCCGAAGGTCTGCTTCCAGAGTCGCCGGAGCTGGCGCGAGTCTTCGAACCCGCAACTCGAGGCAATGGATTCGACCGAGCGCTGGGGGTCGTCGATCAGATCCCGCGCTACCTGCAATCTCACCTTGGAGGCGAATTGTTTCGGTGTCACCCCGGTGGCGCGGTGAAACACCCGGGTCAAGTTGCGGGGGCTCATGGCGGAGATTCGGGACAGCTCGGCGATGGTCAACTTGCGATCCGGGTGCTGGACGATGAAGTCCTGTACTTGATGCACGCCCGGATGGAGATGAGTCCGGTGGTCGAGGTAGACGCTCTGCTGCTCCTGCTCGCCGCTGCGGCGTAGATAGACCACCATCTCGCGCGCCACCTTTGCGACCACCAGCGGACCGAAGTCCTGCTCGACCAGCGCCAGGGCGAGGTCGATTCCGGAGCAGACTCCCGCGCTGGTGATCACCCGGTCGTCCTCGGCGAAGAGGCGATTCTCCAGCACGCGCGCCCGGGGAAACTGCGATTGCAGGCGGTGCGTCAGCTTCCAGTGGGTCGTGCAGCGGCGCCCATCGAGCAGCCCGGCGCGGGCCAGGACGAAAGCCCCGCTGCAGATCGATGCGATCCTCGCGCCCGACTGGTGCGCCTTGGCCAACCAGGCGCTCGGGGTGTCATCCAGTCGCTCGAGCGTGGAAGAGGAGATGCCCGGCACCAGCACCAGATCCCCTTCGGCCGGCTCGGGAAGCGGCTTCAGATCGGACAGGACCAACCCCTGCGCCGACCTTACGGACGATTCGGCGGCGCAGAAGGTCAACCGGTACGAGCCGCCCAACCCCGAGGCCTCGGAGAGCACCTGGACAGGACCGGCCATGTCTTGTAGGTGCACGTCCGGGAGCAGCAACACCAGCACCCGGTAGGAGTGGGTGGTCGCCGGCAGTGAATTGTCTCTGGAAATTGCCTTCATGGTGGCAACGGTACCGGGGCGCATCGGGGCGAGCAATGGTCGGGCAGGACAATGATCGGACAAATCTGGCCACCGCCTTGGCGGCCACATATTTCCACACTCCCTGCGGCGGGAGGCGCTCTACGGGGTGGGAGGGAGCGGATCCCGCGAAATCAGATCGGCGCCCGCGGTGGAATAGGTCACCGTGAGGGCGGGCCGAAGCTCCGGAGTGCCGTTCTGGCGCGAGTTGAAGCGCTTCGCGGAGCGCGGAACGTACTCGTCCCCGACCGTCACCACCCAGCCGAAATTTGTGCCCGGCTGATCCAAGCCGCGTTGCACGTCGCTGACCAGGCCAGGATCGAACATCGAGTCGAAGGTATAGAAGCCGATTCCGGTCACCGCCGCGCAGGAGGTAATCACCGGCGAGAAGTCGCCGCCGGTCGAAGTCCAGAACTGGGTGTCATAGAACTCGGACGCCGCGGCGTTCACTAGCGCCGCGCAACGCCCGCACTTTGCTCGAACGGTCTAGGTCAGGTTCATGAACCCCAGATCGGTTGGGCTGAACTGGCCGATGTTCGGGAACACCAGCGGCATGTCCGCCGCCGAGACCCCGAACCAGTTGGCCAATGTCGCGCCGTACTGCGCGACCGACGTGGTCGGGAGCCACCGACCACGAGCGTTGACGCCGGTATCGGTGTCGTCCGGGCCGTCGGGCGCCAGCGTCGGATAGGTCCCGTAGAAGTCGCCTCCCCGAACCGCGCCGCCCATCACCAGTTGATGGCTGCCCCAGGCGTGATCCGTGCCGCTGGCCTGCTGGCCGATCTTGAACGTGCGGCTGAAGTCCGACTGGGTGAAGGTGGTGACCTGGCTGGTGACCGGTTCGCCCGAGGCCGCCTCCTGCCGCGCCAGCTCGTCGTAGAAGGCGCGCAGCGCGTTGGACACCTGGGTCAGCAGACCGCCCTGGCCGTTGTTCTGGTT
>Ga0070699_100005904_pt1 | contig 10698 bp, 9 predicted proteins | sample KBSK1503metaG_FD_65473 | JGI IMG/M metagenome (GOLD analysis project Ga0070699, IMG submission 65473) | Corn, switchgrass and miscanthus rhizosphere microbial communities from Kellogg Biological Station, Michigan, USA - KBS K1-50-3 metaG | ecosystem: Host-associated > Plants > Roots >...
TGCGAGCTTCGACCACAATTGCGAATCCGAGGGAATTCCCCGAAGCTGTGGCAGGTTGACTCAGGTCGACCGGAGAATGTCAACAGGCCCTAGTCAAGACGGCGTACCGACTCCAGTCAGGAGGCGTCAGCAACAGCCAGCAACTGGCATCGGAGATGTTCGAGACAGCGCAGTGGGGGCAGGCGTCGCAGGCCGCGTCGTCGCTCGCGCAAATGGCGGCGCGCTCGGCCGGCGGATCGCCGGAACTCGCCGCGCTTGTGCGCGAGCGACAGGATCTCGTCGTCGAGTGGCAGGTGAAAGACAAGCTGCTGATTGCCGCTAGAAGCGAACCGCCGGCCAAGCGCAACGCCGCTGGCGAAAACGCCATAGGTGACCGCCTGGCTGCCATCAACGACCGGCTCGCCACGATCGACGCTCGCCTCGCCAAGGACTTCCCAGACTATGCAGCGCTGGCAAGCCCCAAGCCGATCGCGGTACCTGATGTGCAGGCAGTCCTGCGCGAGGACGAGGCGCTCGTCCTGTTTCTCGACACGGTCGAATTCAAGCCGTTGCCTGAGGAAACCTTCGTTTGGGTCGTGACCAGTCGCGACGTGCGCTGGTTGCGCTCCGATCTTGGCGCTGAGGCACTCAAGCGCGAAGTGGCCGCCCTGCGTTGCGGCCTCGATGCCTCGAGTTGGGAGAGCGATGGAGGCAAGCGCTGCTCCGATCTCCTGAAGCTGCCGATCGAGAAGGCTCCCACGGGCGGCCATCCGCTGCCCTTTGACGTTGCCCGAGCGCATGCGCTCTACCAGAGTTTGTTCGGCGAGGAGGCCGGCTTGATCCGCGGCAAGCACCTGCTCGTCGTGCCATCCGGCGCCCTCACGACGCTGCCGTTCCAAGTTCTTGTGACGAAAGCACCGACGTCGACCGACCTCGCATCCGCCGCCTGGATGATCCGCGAGAACGCCATCACGGTGCTGCCGTCGGTCGCGTCGCTCGCAGCCTTGCGCCGTACGGCCAGGCCGAGCACCGCGCCCAAACCGATGATCGGTTTCGCCAACCCGTTGCTCGACGGCGATCAGACGGATCCCAAGGACGGCGCGTGGTCTCAGCAGCAGGCTCAACGGGCGCGGGCCGAGACGGGGTGCGCAGCCGCGCCGAGCCAACGCACGGCGGCGTTGCGCGCCATTCGCCGCAATGCGAGCCCGGTCTCGCAACCGGCCGGGACCGCCAACCTCGCGGAAATCAGGATGCAGACGCCGCTGCCCGAGACCGCCGACGAAGTGTGCGAGGTGGCGCGCAGCATCGGTGCCGACGCCGCCGACATGCGCATCGGCGCCAGGGCCACCGAAACCGAAGTGAAGCGGCTTTCGGACACGGGCGAGCTTGCGACTTACCGCATCCTGCATTTCGCCACGCACGGATTGCTTGCCGGGCAGCTCAGCGGCGCGCGCGAACCGGGGCTGATCCTGACACCACCAGAGACAGCGACACCGCAAGATGACGGCTACCTCTCGGGCAGCGAGATCGCGGGCCTCAAGCTCAATGCCGACTGGGTGATCCTGTCGGCCTGCAACACCGCTGGCGGCGCCGGCGAGGGCGAGGCGGCCGAGGCGCTGTCAGGCCTCGCGCGCGTGTTCTTCTACGCCGGCGCCCGCGCATTGCTGGTCTCGCATTGGGAGGTGGATAGTGACGCTGCCGTCAAGCTCGTGACCGGGGCCGTGGGTGCGCTCGCCAAAGACAGGAGCTTCGGCCGTGCCGAGGCCATACGGCGCGTCATGATCGCGGTGATGACTGACACCACGAGGCCCAAGAATTGGGTACCTGCCTCGCATCCCTCCGTCTGGGCCCCGTTCGTGCTCGTCGGCGAGGGCGGGGTGGGACGATAGCCTATGGTCGCTGATTGGCAGGTGAGCAGACATCTCGTCGGAAAGCGGACAGGAAGCTCTGGGTCATCTTGCCCCCTACGCCCCACGGCAGGTTTCGGGGTGAACCTGCCGTCGCTGCCTCGATGTGCGCTGCTGAGGCAGTGCGTTCGCTAATGCCAATTTGCGAGCGCCCCCGATCGTTCGCTCCACGATTGTCGGGTTATGGTGGAACATTCGCCGTCCGCGACCAGAGCACGCTACGGCAAGGTCTGACCCACTCCAGAACAAGTTGCCGACTCGCACGCTATGAGGCAATGCTGCAACACCTTCAGACCCCGCAATCGATCCCAGCCATCCTGATGCCTGCCGGTGTCCGCCGCCGAGAATAGGCATCTGGCGCGAGGAGGCGAGATGTTCGCCACGCTCCGCGGTTCCAAAAAAGGACGGTCGATCATATCTCCCTCAGAAGGGGATTTTCTAGCTATCACTTGCTTTCTTAAAGGCGACGAGGCGTTCGCAGGGGAAGTAGAAGGGCCACATTCGGCGGGTATAAGTACGCTGCGATTGGGAAGGAACCATTGCAGCACAGCCGCATTCTGCTGACGAGGGAGCAAGGAAGAGATGTGGCCCTGTAAGCGTGAGTTGCACTATGCGCGTTGCGCTATCAACACGACAACTACTGATCTCCGCAGGAAAACCCTCATGCTGGCTTAGCCGGTAGACACTCGCCCGCCCAATGTGCCAAGCCGGATGGCCAGCTCTCCAGTGCCTTTGAGGTATCCGACCGTCGGATTTCGCTCGCCGAAGGATGCAAACACTCATGTCTGCCGAGCCCCTCCCGAACGATCTCGGGCCTGACGGCCTTGTCGTCGGCGTTGGCGCCTCGGCCGGTGGGCTCGCCGCTTTCAAGACGTTCCTCGCCAACATGCCGGCCGATACCGGGATGGCCTTCATACTGGTGCAGCACCTAGATCCCCATCACAGGAGTCTCCTGGTCGAATTGCTCGGTGCCGCTGCCGCAATCCCGGTCTTAGAGGCCGCGGACGGCGTTGCCATACGCGAGAACTGCGTTTTCGTCATTCCGCCCGATGCCACGCTCACCATCAAGGATGGCGTCCTCAAAGTGGTCAGTCCGGCCCCCCCACGCGAGCTTCGCCGTCCCATAGACACTTTCTTCTCATCCCTTGCGGAAGATTGCGGCCACAAAGCCGTCGGCATCGTCTTGTCGGGCGTCGGCAGTGACGGCGCGCTCGGCGTGCGCAAAATCAAGGAGCGGGGCGGGCTGACCCTGGCCCAGGCCGAGTCCGATCATGTGGCTCAGGTTGGCATGCCGCGGAGTGCGGCCGACACTGGCATGGTCGATCATGTCGTGCCGGTCGACGCCATGCCGGGCTTGCTCGTCGACCATCAACAACACTTGGGCGCGGTTGCCGAACACAAGGACGGCAATGGCCTCCGGAAGGACATGGGGGAGCACCTGGCGGCGATTACAGGGCTACTGCGCACCGGCACCGGCCACGATTTCAGCGGATACAAGGAAGGCACCCTGACCCGGCGCATCCAGCGCCGCATGCAGGTTCTGCGTATCGACGATGTCCTCGGCTACGTTGAGCACCTCAAGACGGATCGCGGCGAGCTGCAGGCGCTGTTTCAAGAGCTCCTCATCGGCGTGACCCAGTTCTTCCGCGATACCGATGCGTTCGAAGCTCTCAAGAGCACCGCGCTTGCGCCTTTGATCTCCTCCAAGGCAGCCGGCGAGCCAATCCGCATCTGGGTGCCCGGCTGTGCAACCGGGGAGGAGGTCTACTCCATTGCCGTCCTTCTGAGCGAGTGCATGACGGACAGCCATCGCGCGCAAAGTAGCGATATCAAGATTTTCGGCACCGATATTGATGATGGCGCAATCGCGATCGCCAGAAGTGGCAGCTATCGGCAACCCGTGACGGGCGTTTCGCCCGAGCGCCTTGAGCGGTGGTTCGTCAAAGAGGGCAACGATTATCGTCTGCGTCCCGAGGTTCGCCAGCTGTGCGCCTTCTCTGTGCACAGCATCGTCAAAAACCCTCCTTTCTCGCGGCTGGATTTGATCTCCTGCCGCAACGTCCTGATCTATCTCGACAGGGAGCTGCAGGACAGGGCAGTGCAGACATTCCACTACGCCCTCAACCCCGGCGGCTTTCTGGCTCTGGGTGCATCAGAAAGGATCACGCGCCACGCCAAGCATTTTGCGCTCGTTGATGACAAGCACCGCATCTTTCAGCGACGCGACAAAGGCGAGATCTTGCTGCCTTTCCCGAAGTCGTCCGCTGCAGCATTGGCACCAATGCCTTTACCTCGGCCGACACGCGTTGATGAAGATCGAATCGATAAGAGCGTGCGGCGCGTGATGGAGCAGTACGCTCCGGCCTATTTCGTGATCGACAGGCAACACCAGATCCTGCGCTTCTCGGGAAGCGAGGCGCGGCACTATCTCGAACCCTCCCCCGGCGTCGCCAACCTGAACTTGTTCAGCTTGCTGCAAAAGACTCTGAGACCCGCGGTCAGGGCGGCCGTGGAGCAGGCGTTTGCCGCGCGAAAAGCGGTCGTCAACGGCGATTTGGCGATCCAGATCGATGGCAAGAGCAGGCCGCTCATGTTGATCGCTGAGCCGATCTTGGGCAATGGCGCCAGCAATCTGTGCGTGGTTGCCTTTCGCGACACCTCCCCGCTCGTGCGCGCTGTGGTGCCTGAGGCGGCGCCGGCGACCGATGCGGCAAGGACGCTCGGCCTGGAAGAGGAGCTGCGCGCAACCAAGGCGCAGCTGCAGGCCGCCACCGACCAGCTCGAAGCCTACATCGAGGACATGAAATCCACGACGGAGGAGTATCAGGGCGTCACCGAAGAGCTGCAGTCCTCCAACGAAGAACTCGAGACCGCCAAGGAGGAGCTGCAATCGGTCAATGAAGAGCTGCAGACGATCAATGGCGAGCTGCAGAGCAAGAACGACGCGATGGAACACCTCAACAGCGACCTAAAGAACTTGCTGGACAGCACGCAGATCGCGACCGTGTTTCTCGACGACGCCCTGCGCATCAAGCACTACACGCCAGCGATGGAGGAATTGTTTCCGCTACGCGACGCGGACCGCGGCCGCCCCATCACCGATGTCGTTAGCCAGCTGGTATATGACGAGCTTCGGGCCGATGTGCAGGATGTTCAGCGCTCGCTTCGTGTTGTCGAGCGGGAGCTTGACCTCAAGGGCGGTGCCGCAAGCTTCCTCATGCGCATCAGGCCCTACCGCACCATCCACAATGTCATCGACGGCGTCGTGATCACGTTCACGGACATCACCGACAACAAGCGTGCGCAACGGACGAGAGAGCTGTTCATCGATGAGCTCCAGCACCGCACTCGCAACCTTCTTGCCGTCGTGCAATCGATTTCAGATGCGACGCTTTCCGCGGCCGGCTCCCTTGCGGGTTACCGTGCCGAGTTCAACGATCGGATCCAGGCGATTGCGCGCGTCCAGGGACTCCTTTCCCGCCGCGATGGCGCTCTCACGCTCAGGGAACTTGTGCAAGGGGAGCTCGCCGCTGTCGGCGTCACGCCCGGTTATGAGCGCATCGTCGTTGACGGCCCGCGGGTGACGCTTCCTCACCTAGATATGCAGCTCCTCGCGCTCGCACTTCATGAGCTCGCTACCAACGCGCTCAAGCATGGGGCACTGAAGGGTTCTCGCGGGCGCATCGACGTGAGGTGGCAGATGCTCGATCCGATGAACACTCCTCGTTTGGAGCTAGTTTGGGTGGAGAGCGGGGTCGAGCTCGACGAGCCTGAGGCAAGCTCCTTCGGCCGTGGCTTTGGCCGGGAATTGCTCGAGCTCGCTCTACCCTATCAGCTCGACGCCACGACCAAGCTCGATCTCACCCAGGATGGCGTCCGCTTTTCGGCTGTCATTCCGTGGCACGATGACGAGCGCAGGGAACCATGATGGCCTCTTCAGCTGGAGTTGCGGGGCGCCGCGTCCTAGTGGCGGAGGATGAGTATTTGCTCGCCAGTAAGATGGTGGGCGCACTTGCCAAGCTGGGTGTGGAGACACTAGGTCCAGTCGGCACCGTCAGGCGGGCACTGGACCTGGTGGAGCACGGCGGCCATCTCGATGGCGCGGTGCTCGACGTCAAGCTGCGCGACGGAGTTGTCTACCCGGTCGCCGAGGCGCTGCGGGCGCGCGGCGTGCCTTTCGTTTTCACGACCGGGTACAACGAGCACGCAATCCCTGACCGATACAAAGATGTGGCGCGGTACGAGAAGCCTTTCGATGCAAGCCAGGTTGCGCGCGCCTTGTTTTCAGATGCGGGCCAAGCCCCGTAGCCGGAAATGGCATCGATACCCCTTTCGTGCACGGGACAACCGGCTGCTGTGTGGCCGATCCGCAACGACTGGACGGAGCTTACCGCACCGCATGAGTCAGGTGATGGCACACAGCGCCACTCCGCCCCCCCGCTGCACCACTTTGTCCGCAAGCTGGAGGCGAGCGGACACTAGCTGGTGCTGGCCCGAGCGACGCGAGTGACCCCAACTGGACACTATGTTTCTAGCCATTTGCGCAAGGCTGAGCCAAGCGCAGCAATATCAGCGAAGACTTGCCCAACGAGTCTTGCGACGCCTACCCCGTCATTGTCTCGGACCCAGGTGACGTGACCCAGCTCATTGCTGACCTGCTTAAAATTTCCGCCGTGCGCTCGGTGAGCGGCGTGATGGCGAATGTGTGAATGGAGTATGTCATGAGACACAGTCTCATGACGTTTGGCCTTGTCGGCGCTTTTGCGCTGACCCTCTCCACAGCTGCCGCGCCGGCACAGCCGGGCAATTTCGGTGGCTCCCAACAGCTGGCAACGAGTGCCGAAAGCAACTCACTGCTCCTGGTCCGTGGCGGCGGTGGCGGCGGCCACGGTGGAGGCGGCGGTGGCGGCGGCCATGGTTTCCAAGGCGGTGGCGGCCATGGTTTTCACGGCGGGCGCGGTTTCCGCGGCGGTCGTGGTTTCGGCGACGGCTTCGGCTTTTATGGCGCCCCCTACGACGACAGCTGCTGGTGGAGCCAACGTTATGGTCGAGTTGTTTGCTATTGAGAACCGGCCGGTGCCGTGGGCGGGCATCGCAGTGGTCGAGTAGCGTCGGCAATCATGACCCTAACCAGACCTCCTCCTGGCCGAGGGTGCCCCGTTTATCGGTACTGTTCGGGGTTGTGGTGATGCAGGATTAGGCGAGGGTTGAGCCGACAGAAGCGCACGACATGCGACGCTAGGCGGTCATAGAGATCGTCGTCGACATATGGGAGCTTTCCGGCGTCGGACTCGTCCACAATCTCTCGGACAGGCAGGAAGTTCCGTAGCCGCCCCAGATCGCTCGCGATAGACGCCCTGATGTCAGAAGAGAAGCGCGGCTCACGTTGCAGATGATCATCGAGAAAATCGAGAAACATTTCAAACTGGTCGTCCCAGTTGATATTGCCGTTGCTCTGAGCTTCCCATCGAAGCTTCTCAACGGCGCGTAGCAATTCGCCCTGCAGCGAAGACGCCTGTCCCGACTCTGGAACAAGGTTGTGCCAAATCCACCGCGCGACATCTTCGTCGGTGCCGGCGAGGTTAGGTATTTCCTCCAGGGTCATGATACCAGCGCCACTTGATTGCCGTCTTGCCTCCGTGCCCCTTGCAGTCTGGCACAAGCTCATTCGCGCATTCAACTGGATCGCCACTGGATCGCCCCTTGAGTCAGGAGTTGGCACGAACTCACCGTCCCACGCAGGCGCCGGTGTCGTCCGGTTCTGGGGGAGGAGCAGACGCCGCGGCTGTCCGGCCACGACGGGGAGTCATGACCCGTAGGAGACCTGGCAAATTGCAGGACATTGGCAGACTTTTTCCGGCCCTTCCGCCCAGAACACTCGCGGCGCCCGTAGACCGGATGGTCCTCGTGCGGCGCTACGCGTTCTATCGGTCCTTCGGGAGGCGCGTCTCACGCCACCTTCTCAATGCCAGTAGGTCGTATGGCAATCGCCTCTCCCGAATCTGGTGGAGAGAGACCACGACTAGAGATCACGGACAGAGGCTTCGAGCGCTCCATTAATGATAGCCAAGAGCGTGTTCGTCGGGTGCACGAAATCCGTGCCGCCAGACGCCGCTACGCTCAAGGCGGACATCAAGCCGATCGCAGAGGTCCATGCTACCACCGCAAGCTGCCGCGCGCGCAACGGAGTGACGTCAGTGCCTCGCTGCAGCTTTTCCGACACGACCTGGGTGAGTTCGTTGAACAACGGCAAGATTAGATCGCGCGTTGTCTGTGAGTCGCCATGGATCTGCGACCACGCGAAATCGAGACGGAAATATTCCAGCCGGTCTCGATAGTGCTCGATGAATGCGGTCGTGAGCGCGCCCAAGACAGCTGGACCATCGTCCGCCGCGCGTGCGGCTTTGAGAAGGACCCGGCCGTGCTCCAGCTGGCCTTCAGCAACCGCGGCTCGCATCAGGGCGTCGCGGTTCGGAAAATAGTGATAGATCGCTGGCTTGGTTACTCCGAGTGCGTCTGCCACCTCATCGAGCGTAAAGTCCGCCAGCGACGCCTTCGCAAGAAAGCGGCGTGCAATTGCGATGATTTCCGCTCGCGTTCGGTCGCGGCGGATTGCGACCCGTCGCGGCTTCATCCCTCGCTTGTTGGCTCCTGTTGACATGCCCACCGGCTTCTCTTAATCTGATTAAAGTATCTTAATCAAGTTAGAACTGAGGACCCCTCGTCGTGTTGGAGCTGCACTATGATGCCATGCCTCTACACGTTCACGATCTCGCCTTTCGCCGAGAAGGCTCGCTGGGCGCTGGATTATAAGGGTATTCACTACTACGAGAAGCGCCTCGTGCCCGGCTCGCATTCCCCAATCGTAAGACGCATAGCGCCCTGCACGTTTGTGCCGGTGCTTCGGGACGCTAGACACGTCATCCAGGGCTCCAGTGCCATCATCGGCTACGCCGACGCACGCACCCCCGAGCGCCAGCTCACTCCGGCGGACCCGGCCGAACGGCAACATGCGCTCGAGCTCGAGCGCTGGCTCGATTGCGAGTTTGGGGAGCCGGTTCGCCGCGTCTTCTATTCCTACGCGCTCAATCATCGTGATCTCGTGGCCTCCCTGTTCAACCAAGGTGGACCTTGGTGGGGTCGCCTGTTTTGCCGCGTCGGATACCCTCTGATCGCCAATCGCATCCGCCAGATGTACGCAATCACCGCGAAGAACGTGGCGGTCGACAAGGATCGCGTGACTGCGGTGTACGATCGCTTGGACGCTTTGCTCGCAAGACGTCGCTACCTGGTCGGGGATCGATTTAGTCGCGCTGACCTCACACTTGCGGCGCTGGCAGCACCAACGTGGCGGCCACCCCAGCACTCGACGCGCTGGCCACCAGACGATCTCTATCCGGAGGAACTCACAGCCTTCCGGGCTCGTTTCGCCAACACGCGCACGCGGGAACACGTGTTGCGCATGTATCGCGAGCATCGCGCACCGCAGGTTGACGACGACCGCGCCGACGTGCTTGGCGCGGCGCCGCCGGTGTCGCTCCCTGCTCTCGGCGGTGCCGGTTGATTGCGCTTTCTCACTCCGGACATCGCACACGCACGAAGCGGCCAGGAGATTTGTCGGCATCAGCCTCACTCGTGCAACACACCACGCAGGTCTTCCTGGTCCTTAACGTCAAACAGGAGCGGGGAGATGTTGAGCGTGAGCGCTTCCGCCATCTGCAGCGAAATCCGAAGAGCACGCTGGGTAGGGCACACCCGATGCGATGTTATCGAAGGTCGCATAAACCTCATCGAGGCGGCGCGCGCATTCAACCTTGCTGATGACGACACAGTATACAGATCCGTCGGAGCGGAAGAGGCGTGCGCGCTAGCTATTCATCTCCTGCACACTGGGCTGGCTCACCCGGGTGAAATCATGAGCGTCGAGCGAGCAACGGAGCTCTGGCGAGAATTCATTGGTTTGTTTGCCGGGCAAGACGTGCAGCTTCTTACGAATACCCTGCACAGTACACGTTGGACCCCTGCGACAGATGCGACATTCGACATGCCACACGCTCAGCGGTCGTGAGGAGCGCCAGTCCCAATTGGGCCGCCAGGAAGTAGGCAACGCCTACAGCTATGAACAGGCCAACCCGACCAAGCCAGGGATTCAACTCCACGACAGGACGCCCAACCCGGGCCTGGCTTGCAAGCTTGTCCAACATCTCGCCCCCTGCCGGCGCTGTCATGGATTGTCCGGGCAACTTATCGTCCTCGTGTTCACGTGCCAAATACAGTGACACATGGCGAGCGACGAAGGTTAATGCGGTTCTCAAGAACTCGTTGGAGAACGGCAACTTGGTCTGGATAGGGTCTTGTGTCACGAGCATCGCCGGTCCACACGGCGCTGCGCAACTGTACTGGAGATGAAGGAGGGCCCTTCGGGTTCGGTGATCAGGTCACCGATCCCAAGCCACCGCGAGCGGCTGTGGTCAAAAGCCATGGTCGTGAGCGTCGCGGAAACGTCGGGACCATGATCCCGGCAGGCATGATCGAGAGAGGCGAGCGCAAGCGAACTGCTTCTGAAGCGTCGAAAGCAGATTAGGCGATGTCAAAACCGCGGGGTGACCCTTCCTGCGGGACCAGCTCGGAGGATGTCCTGATACCTACTTTGCGGTCGGGCATTCCAGCGCATGCTTCAGCTTCATCAAAGACTGGGTAGAAAAGAAGGTCCGGCGCCACATGCTGCGGGCTCGGAAACGCAAGGGCTTCGGCTGGACGCGGTGGAGTAGGCCATGGCTGTACGAAACCTTGAAGCTGTTCAACAGCTATC